>JABAOF010005475.1_pt1 | contig 94332 bp, 81 predicted proteins | sample 7062171 | NCBI WGS metagenome assembly JABAOF01 (sample SAMN14538628, study PRJNA623070) | marine sediment metagenome | biome: marine biome [ENVO:00000428]; feature: marine pelagic biome [ENVO:01000023]; material: deep marine sediment [ENVO:00002113] | place: India: Gulf of Khambhat ...
TTTACAGAAAAAAGGTCAATCAATTCATTAATAATTATGATTTTACTCAAAAAATTAATGATGATTTGCGGCATTACATATTAGAAACACAAAAATTAACAGATAACTATTATTATTTCACTGAATTTATGCCCATATTGGATAGTTTAGGATTGCTTAATAAGAGATTGAACTATTATATCAATCAAATTAATCGCCAAAAAATTTCCGTCTTCTCCCAAGGTGATATTACTTTATTAATTTCAAACATTGCCAAACAGCTTACCAAAACCTCAATTAGTCGATTAAAAACGGATCATGCAGTTGCTATGTATTATGATGATATTCGACATTATTTTAAGAAGCAGTCTATTTCTTACGATTATCTTGTTGTCTCTTTATTTGTATATGTAAAACGTAAAAAAATACAATTAGACAGGCCTTTGTATAAAAAGCTTAGGAAAGAAACAAAGCAATCAATATTTTTTAAATATATTGACAAAAGTACCCTAACACCAATAACTGAATTGAAAGATTCGAAAAAAAATAAAAATTTATATGATATTCAATTTCATTCAAAAGATTTGACAGATATTTTAGCTCAATATTCTGGTAAGCCTTTACTCATTTATTTTTGGGCTACCTGGTGCCTGCCTTGTTTAAAAAGTTTGCCTGAGATAGTTGAGCTAAAAAAGAAGTACCCAGATTTGAATATTGTATATGTATCTGTTGATCAATCCCAGCCCGGTTGGAAATCTTTTTTGTTTGAGCGGAATATGTATGGCTCGAATCAATTTAGAAGAAATTTCGCAANNGTCATTCCTAAATACGGGTTATTTAACGGATATGGTAATCTAGAATTATTGGATGAAATAAATGATGCTGTTATTAGCCAGTATTTAAAGAAATTTTCTTTTTAGTTTTAATGTGTTTATTTTCTTTGTTTAGTTGCCTATCCGGCATTGCAGATATGCTGCTTTGTATTTGTTTACTTGCCCCAAACACTCATCTTTATTTAATTTTTTCTTCAAAATTGTAGGGCTTCCCCTACACATACTANNATACTATTCAAAAATTGTTTATATTTTTAGGTTACCTAAGCGCAAGGGTTGCCTGTGGAGGTGTACAGGTATATTTTTTAACTTTTAAATTTTTAAAAAAATGAAACAATTATCAAAAGAAGAAATGAAACAAATTAAGGGGGGTGTAATCGGTTCGCCTAACCAATCTTTAGGCGGCCAATGTACTTCTACTTGCTGGGATTCTTCTACGGGTGGATCTGAATTAGGTTCTGTTAATGTTGCAAGTTGCGACACTGATTACGATGCTTGTAAAAGCACTTTTCCATCCGCAGTAAAGGCTACCTGTTCTTGTAGTTTATAATTAATAAGGCTACCCAATTTTAATGGGTAGCGTTATCTTTTGAATTAATTCTTTTAAATATCTACCAATAAATATTCATTTTCAATGCGTTTAAAGATTTACAATTTTATCAGTAAACTATTGGTTTTTGTTCTATTTCTTTTTTTTTTAGCTGCAGCAGATGCTCAAATTCAAAATAACCGGTTATACAACCTATATATACAGACTGATTTTTCAAATGCAAATTTTCAGACTAAAACATTAAGTATATCTTATAATAGTTTTTATCCTTTTGTGACACTCAGCAATCAAACCTTTTCTATTGTAAATGATTCTACTAAAAAAATATTTAAGATACAACTACCTTATACCAACATTCAAGTAGCATATAACCCAACTATTAGTGTAAAAGATGGAGACACTGTTTTTTTAGAAATAGATAAAACTCAAAGATTTGTTTTGTCAGACAAAAACCCGGTACGTTATTTTTATTTAAAATATTATGCTGCCCATAATAATAGCGCTCAATCACAATTTATTTTAAGTACTTTAAAAGATACCACGCTTACTTTTAACGAATATCTAAATTTTTCCAATCAAAAATTTCTATTAGATTCTCGTTTTATAGATTCGTTTTTTAATAAAAAAGATGATAATAATTTAAAGCTTTTTAAAAATAATTCAAAATGTGCTTTCATTGATGTATTGTACCAATATTTTGTTAATCATAAATTACCCTTAACCGCTAAAGAAAAAGAAATTTTTAGCACATTTGTTCCTTTCTTAGATAGTATTGAATCTTTAAAATCAGTAGTTCCTTATTATCGAATGGCATTAGATGCAGTGGTGAAAGCCAATGCCAATATTACTGCAGATGGGCTATTCACCAAAAAGCAGTTTAAACAATGTTTTTTTATTGCCAATCAGTTATTTTCTAAAGCTACGTTTCGTGTATTTAGCTTAAACCAATTCAGTAAAATTACTTTTTGGTATAATACCGCCTATTTGCCATTAGTCACCAACATTAGAGACAGTTTATTATATGGTGTCTATCGTGTAGCTAAAGCAGATCAACAAGCCATTATTACTCGTTATAACAATTTTAAAAATGCATATGCTAATATATTGCCTTATAAAAACACTTCGTTAATTAACTATTCTGGGAAACAAATATCCCTTTCGCATTTACTCAAAACCAACAAACCAATTGTTCTTAATTATTGGGCTACCTGGTGTGGGCCATGTTTAGCAGAGATGCCTGCTTTGGATAGTGTGCAAAAAGTATTAAAAGATAAAATTGATCTCTATACAATATCAATTGATAAGGATAAGAAAGTCTGGCAGAATTTTCTTCAACAACGGTCATCTATGCAGGCCTATTCTTATTGTCTTGATAAAATTGACAAGAATCCTTTTTTACAACAATACCAAATAGCTCAAGTACCTCGCTTTATGGTGCTACTTGCCAATGGTGATATTCTTTCTACCAATTTTCCACTCCGAGCCAATCATCCTGAGTTTGTGAATAATTTGAATGAGTTGTTAGCGCGTATTCAGGTATATTATTCTTCAATAAATGAAAATTGATGGTACTAATTAAAAATAAATATAATGGTAAAACCGATCTGATATTTTCTAAAGAATTTATGATGGAAGTAATATTATCTGTGCTTGAAAACTAAAAAAAAATTCTTAATAATTCATTTTCAAAATTGTAGGGCTTCCCCTACACGTAGTATTCAAAAAATGTTTATATTTTTATACTACCTAAGCGCAAGGGTTGCCTGTGCAGGTGTACAGGTATATTTTTAAACATTTAAATTTTACAAAAATGAAACAATTAACAAAAGATGAAATGAAACAAATTAAAGGAGGTACTGATCCTTCTGTTTGTATTTCATGTTGGTATGGACCATTATGTGGCCCAACGAAACAATGTGAAAGAGGAAAATCGGATAAAGAACTGATTTGTAATGGGCGTAGTATAGGTTGTTAAAACTGCTACAGTAACAGAACAAATCATTTTTGTTGATATTCTTAATAGCAGAATAGTATTCTCTTAAGGAAGGACAAAGCTATGCAAATACATATTGTCCTTCCTTTCCAAAAAGTTTAAAGCATACTACCATTCAATAAATTTAATCAATGAAATTCTTTCACATTCTGATAGTTTTATTCCTGTTTACTTCTTGTGGTATAAAAATTCCAGTAGTTAAAAATGAAGCGGATTTTTATAAAAGCCATAATTTAATTATAATGGGAAATGACGGTCAGTTAAATAAACACGATTCTTTATATGCTAAATACAAAGGTTGTAAATCATTTACTGTTTGTAAATTTTATTTCAATCGGCCACAAAGGTATTACAATGAATGGCTATCTGGAAAGATTAGTACAATTGCCTACGATTCAATCAAAGAAAAATTGTCACATGATGAACTTTTGTGTATTTGTCAAGATACCAACACGACTACTACTATTAAAATATTTTTAGGAAAGCTTTCCAATGACCAGTATTTCATTGTACCCGATAGTAATAATGATGGTAGTTTTTTCAATGATTCTGCTATTGTATTAACAAATATGAATGTTCAACCAAATGAAAAACATCATAGAATTACATTCATTAATGTATCAGGTTGTTATAACAACCAGCTTTTGCATTTTAAATTTGAAGCATCGGTAAAAGTTAGTCCTACAACGCAAATTCAATATAGTACAATTGAGCTTTCCGATACAAAAAGTTACATCGGTAACAAGAAAATTAATGGGAATAGTTATTCATTCCAGTTAATTGAATTTGTCCCTTTTAGTTTTAGTCAATTAGTGTTGCAAAAATATTTGTATAGCATAAGACTTGTAGATATCAGCCAAAAAATGGTTAGTAATGTACGGTTATTTTCAGATACTATATGTTTAAATAAAAAAAACTATGTTTTCAAGCAAAAGAAACCTGAGGATGGATATGTTAAGTTAAAGCGTGTAAATTCTGCTACCTCAATAGATATGAAATGGAAAATAACCAATCCAACAAAAAAAATATTGAATAACCAGCAAATAGATTTGCTTAGAAGCATCACCGGTTTGTCTTTGAATCATAAAATTATTTTTGCCAATTTTTGGTTTGCCAACTGTCCACCATGCATTGCTGAGTTTCCAGCGTTAAATAATTTGTATGATAGTTTAAAGCAACATTCTGATATTATTTTTTTATCTTTTGCTATGGAGAATCAGGACACGATTAATATTTTTAAAAAACGTTATCAAATTCGTTTCCCAGTTTATTCAATCTCTTCTGAGCAAAATGATTTTTTACAAGGTGCGCCAATTTTTCCTGCAAATATAATATGGACAGAAAAATGGGAACAGGCATATATTCGACGTGGTGGTTCTCAAGATATCTTGGAGGCAAAAGAATTTTTTCAAAATTCTGTATTACCATTATTAATTCAACTAGAGACAAAAAAATATATTCATATAAAATAAAATACTACATATACTGTATATGCTATTTAAAAATGAGTTACTTTCTATTACCTAAGCGCAAGGGTTGCCTGTGCAGGTGTACAGGTATATTTTTAAACTTTTAAATTTTACAAAAATGAAACAATTAACTAAAGAAGAAATGAAACAAATTAAAGGTGGTAGTGATGATTGTAATCAAGAATGCCCTGCAGGAAGTGGGCCGGGTACAACTTGCACAACTATTGCGGGCACTTCAGGTACATGCACAAGAACTTTATGTAATACGCAATCGCTACCTTATTATTATTATGCATGTTCCTAAAATTTTAAGCACCTATTTAATAGGTGCTTAATTTATTTTTTGTTTTCTATATTTTTATTTTATTTATAAAAAAATATGCGAAAGTCAATTTTCTTCTTTTCCCCCTTTCTTCTTTTATTCTCTTTTCCTTGCCTATTCGCCCAACAGGGTGCCTGTAAATCTTTTACCTTACAAGGTACTACACAATGGCCAAATGGTACAACGATTTACCTGCAATATGCGGCAACTCTTACAAAATTTGTAACAGACAGTTGTAAAGTGGTTAACCAAAGTTTTTATTTTAAAGGCTGCATTGCAGAACCGGTAATGGCTTCCTGTTCTATTGGGCCGGTAATGAATGCTATAGCCAGTAATGAGTATTGTGATATTTTCTTATCGCCTGCAACCATGCACCTAACACTTCCTAAGAATAATGTATATTACAATGCACACTTAACAGGTTCTGAAGAAGACAGTATTTTTAATGCGTACAGACGTATTGAAGCACGCTATAAGGCCTTGCTAAAACCATTGCGTGATAGTATACTTTTTTATCAGCAAATTATTCAAAAAGCTGCGCATGAAAATAATACTTCGCTAATTGCTGTATATCGGTCATTGCTACAACAGCTTCAGGAAAGGGTACATCTGTTTAATCGCAGTGAAAAAACGGATGATTCATTGTTTATTTTACAACATCCATTTTCTTATTTTATATTAAGTTGGTTAGCGTCTGCCAAAAATGATTGGATGCCCCTTGCTACTATAGAAAAAATGTATGCCTCTTTTCCTGATGATTTAAAGAAGAGTAAGAATGGTAAGATGATTGCGCAATATATTGCCAATGAAAAAAAATTTGCAGTAGGAAATACTGTGCCCGATTTTACCATAACAGATGTAAAAGGTAATACCATACATTTGGCAGCATACAAACAGCAGCAATATGTTTTATTGGAGTTCGGTGCCTCTTATTGCCTGCCATGCCGGCAAATAGAACCGTATCTCAAAAATATAGATTCACTATATCGGAATCATTTAGCTATTATAAGTATTTCTACTGAAGAAAGTGCTGCAGACTGGCACCGTTGGGTAGAACATGCCAACCTGCCTTGGATTCAAATATTTGATCAGCCGGTGATTAAAAAAGATGGAGGGCAATTACAAAAAATTGGGGATGCCTATCAAATAGTAACAATTCCATCTATGCTGCTATTAGATAAACAAGGTTGTATTGTAGCGAAATATGGTGGCTACTATACTTCTCCCATTGCTTATATTCCTGCATTAAAACAGCAGCTACATGCTATTTTTGAGTATTAAATATTTCTATTACTACGATTCAGTTTTATAATCCATATTCCCTAATTAAAAAACCCCCATACCAAACGGTATGGGGTTGCTGTAAATAATGGAATATTGCGCATTATCGGGCATTGGGCATATTCAATGGTTTATCGCGTACCAACATATTATCGCGGTTGGCCATTTCCCAGGCTGTGTAAAATATCATCTGGGCTCTTTTACTCATCAGTTCAAAATTAATTTTATCAACTGTATCGGTTGGCTTGTGGTAATCGGCTAACAACATGCCATCATAAAAAAATAGAATGGGTACACCTTTCTTGGCAAAATTATAATGATCGCTGCGGTAGTAAATACGATTAGGATCCTGTGGATAGTCGTACTTGTAATCTAAATTCAAGCCTACATATTTTTTATTGACGGCTTCATTAATAATGGGTAATTCGCTGCTTAATTTATCGTGCCCAATTACATATACATAGTTTAATGAATCGGCTGTTTTACGTTCGGTATCTAATCGGCCTATCATATCTGTATTCAAATCAACAGAGGTTTTATCTAATGGGAAGATGGGATGTTCTGAATAGTATTCACTACCCCATAAACCTTTTTCTTCACCACTAACCGTCATAAATACAATGGTGCGGTGTGGTTTATAGCCTTCTTTAGCTGCGGCGCTAAAAGCTTCTGCCATTTGTAGTACAGCGGTTGTTCCAGAACCATCATCATCGGCACCATAATATATTTTGCCATCATGTTTTCCTAAGTGGTCATAATGAGCGGTTAAAAATACATATTCCTCTTTTTTATCGGTGCCGGGTAAAATGGCAATTACATTGCTGCTTTGTAATTCATTAGTTTTTTTGCGTAGGGTAATTTGCACATCTGCATAATAGGTGCCCGGATTTATATCTGCCAATTGTTGCCAGCTTAATGTGGCGGTTCTGCCCAATAACGCAGAAGTCATTGCCGTAGAAATGGTGGCATTGATAAAGGGTTTTCCTTCATTGGGTTTCAGGTACATATTGCCCATTTTAGAAACAGGCTTTTCTCTTGGGTATTCATTAGAAACCAATAAAATGCCGGCTGCACCTAAACGGCGGACTGCCATTACTTTTGCATACATACCAAATGGACTGAAACGATTGTTGGGAACTTTGATTTTTTCCATTAAGTCTTTAGGTCCGCCTTCTAATACAATCACTAATTTACCGGCAACATCTAAACCTTTGTATTCGTTAATGTTGGCATTTTCATCTACAATGCCATATCCGGCAAAAACAGTGTTCTGATAATTAAACTGACCATCTTGCAACGCATTGATAGAAAAATTATAATCTTTATCCCATGCATAGTTTACGCCATTAATACGAAACTGTTCATCGGTTAATTCATCCTGATAAACGGGGAAGTATTGCTGATAGCTGTTGCCATTGCCTGGCTTTAATCCAAATTTTTTAAATTCTGATTCAATGTAAGCAGCAGCTTTCTTTTGGCCGGGAGTAGCGGTTTCGCGGCCCTCCATTTCATCGCTGGCTAAAATGGTTAATTTTTCTTTTAAAGCTGTAGGATTAATGAGTTGTGCAAATTTTTGTGCAGCATCCTCACCGGTTTGTGCCTGTAACTGCCAGGTGGCAAACAGCGCAACAAAGAGTAACATTTTCTTCATCATGTGCATTGGTTTAAGTAAAAAATAATTCATGGTTAATATGCAAAATAGTGTCTATTCCGGCATATTGACCATTTTAAAAAATACGTATCGAAAATAAGAAGGAGCGGCAAGTAAATTGAAAAGAATTACACTAATGGTAGGGTTCTCCCATTATCCCCATTCTTCTTTTTCTTTCTTTTGCTCATCTTTATACACTTTAGCGGCCACCAGAATACTCAATTCGTACAGCGACATTAAGGGTACAAACACAATCATCATACTCATCCAGTCGGGACTGGGCGTAATGAATGCAGCAATGGTGAGCAAAATAACAATGGCATAACGCCTGCTGCGGCGCATGAACATGGGGGTTAATAAACCAATACGGGTGAGTACAAAGGTTACCACAGGCAACTCAAAGGCCAGTCCACAACCCAGAATAATATTAGTTAAGTTCTCTAAATAATCGGTAAGGGTAGGCCGGGTTTCTAACATAGAAAGCGTGCCTAATTTAAAATTGGCTAAGAAGTTAAAGGTATAGGGGCCTAATAAAAAGAAGCCGAATGCAGCACCCAGAAAAAAGAAAAACGAAACCCAAAAAATAGCAAAGCGGGTATTCTTCAATTCTTTGGGGGTTAATGCCGGTTTAATAAAACGCCATAATTCCCAAAATACATAAGGAGCCGATACGATAGCGCCCATAGTAAAAGCTAATGTAATACTGCCCAGAAACTGACCGCCGAAACTGGTAGTTTGCATGTTTACCTGAACGGGTGGTAGGGTTAATCCATCGCCCATACCCAACCAATGGCTTATTTTGTATAAAGCACGATAGGTAATAAAATTGGGATTGATGGGACCGGTAATAATATTATCGAATACCCAGTTACGGTAAATAAAAATAACAATACTGGTTATAAATATCACCAAAACACTGCGGATGATATGCATCCGTAAAGCATCCAGATGATCAATAAAGGTCATCTCAACGGTTTCGGCGGTTCCATTTTTTTTACGAAAATTTGCCATTGATCCTGCAACATTCAATTAGGGCACAAAGTTAATGGGATGAAGTTAGCAAAAAACGAAAAATATGTATTTAACAAAATAAACCTTGTAACCTTCTACCAACAGGGGTATTGCTTATTCTAATATTTTTAATTTTACCATATCAATGCGGGTTTCACTCACATTCAATATATCAAACTGGTAAGGACCGATGATGATTTTTTCTTTGGGCTTGGGAATGGTGGTATGCTGGTTAATAATAAATCCACTCAGTGTTTCTGATTCTTCATCATTAAATTCCAAATGGTATTTTTCGTTCAGATAGTCCAATTCCAGCCGGCCGCTGAACAAAAATTCTTTTTCGGCTATTTGTTTTTCCACCAAATCTTCGGTGTCGTATTCATCTTTAATTTCTCCAAAAATTTCTTCCAATAAATCTTCTAATGTAACAATACCTGCCGTGCCGCCAAATTCATCTACCACCCAGGCAATGGTTTTGCGTTCTTTGGTGAATTTGTTGATTAAATCGGTGGCGCTCATGGTTTCAGGAACGGCTGGTATTGGCAACAAAATATCTTTAATGGCAGCGGGTTTTTTAAACAAGTCTAACTGATGAATATAGCCCAAAATATTATCGATGGTATCTTCATATACAATCAGCTTGCTGAGTTTGGTTTGTATGTAGCGTTCGCGTACTTCCTCTAAGGTTGCGGTGATTTCAACTGCTTCAATTTCGGTTCGGGGTACTAAGCACTGGCGTATTTTAACCATGGGTAAGCTCAATGCGTTTTCAAACAACTCATTGTTTACCTCTGCATTTTCTTCATCGGTATCTTTATTTTGTTGGTATAAATGCTCCAAATCTATTTTACTGAATACCTCACTTTTATCTTTCACCGGCACATTAAAAATGTATTTTAAAATCCATTGTGAAATGCCTACAAAAAATACGGCCAATGGTTGAAAAATATTGTGGAAGAATTTTGCCAAAGGTGCAAAAACAATCAATAAACTGTCGTTCCTGGCACGAAAAATGGCTTTAGGTATAAATTCACCAAAAATTAATACAATCAGAGTAGAGAGCAGGGTATTGAAAATCAATTTCAAATAGCTATTTTCAATATCGAAAAAGCGTTTAAAGAAATTCCAGATACTGGAGTTGAGTAATTCATCAAACAACAAGCCATAGCCATAGGCCACCAAAAAAACATTCACACCAATCAGGCAGGTGCCTATAAATTGTGTGGGCTTATCTAAAAATTTACCTACAATAATGCCACCGCTGCGGCCCTGCTTTTTCTTTAATTCAATGCTTAAACGATTGGCACTTAAAAAAGCAATTTCATAACCGGCAAAAAAACCGATGAACAGTAGTGTAACAATTAGCCAAATAAAGGTGTACAATTGATCCATACCATACGAAAGTAATAAATCTTAATGATATGTACCACATGCCATCAACTGCAACCTACGCTAATAGCTTTTAAGATTGCTTTTATGTAATTTTTAGGGGGTGATGTCCATTATTTTTGAACACCCAACAGTTCTACCGTAAAAACCAAGGTAGCGCCGGGGCCAATTTTTTCGCCTGCTCCTTTGTTGCCATAAGCCAAATCGGAGGGAAGGTAAATTTTCCACTTGCTGCCTATGGTCATTAATTGCAGGGCTTCCTGCCAGCCTTTTATCACGCCATTCAATGGAAAGGTTACTGGCTCGCCTCTATCAACCGAACTATCAAATACTGTTCCGTCAATAAGTGTACCGTGGTAATGGCAGGTTACTTTATCGGCTAAGGTGGGTTTTATGGTATCGGTACCGGCTTTCAGTACTTCATATTCCAATCCATCGGGCAGGGTAACTACACCAGGACGTTTGCCATTGGCTTCCAGAAATTTTTTGCCGGCTGCTATATTGGCCTGAGTTCTCAGCTCATGCATTTTGGCTGCATAAGCAGTAATGATATTCATTACCTGCGCATCGGTTAGTTGCACTTTTTTCTTTTCGGTAATTTCTTTTAAGCCTTTCAAAAATAATTCGGTATTGATATTGGATAGGTTTTGTGCTTCTAACGATTGCCCCACACTAATACCCAATGCATAACTGGCTGAGTCTTTTTCTGTTTTGAGTAGAAGGGTATTAGGATGTGTCGTGCTGTGCGTTGGCATGGGCTTTTTGATTTGTGCATGCAATGCTGGGCTGCCTAATAAAATAGCGATAGGAAGGAATAATTTAGTCATATACTTAGCTTAATAGGATGTGTTGATAATGTACAATCTGTATAACTTTCATCGGTTGTTTTTTGAACAACAATTTTTATTTCGTAAGCAATGATAAGCAACAAATTTGAATGGAAATACAGGATGCCGGTTTTTTATAGGTTGGCAATGCTGTTTTTAACAGATTTCTGTCATCATCCTTTGGCATCGGCCAGCAATTGAGCAATAGCCTGTGCTGCTTTTTCAAAACCAAATCCGGCTATTACGGTATCCATTTGGTGTTGTATTTGCGGGTTACACAAATTACCTATACTGCCTTCATGGGTATGGTGCAATTGGGTGCTGTAGGTAAATTGCCCGGCTTCAATTTGCCGGCCAATTTGTTGATAGGCTTCGCGAAAAGGTACGCCCTGTAATACTAATTTGTTTACTTCTTCCACACTAAATAGATAGCGGTATTTTTCATCGGCAATAATATGCTCCTTAATGTGTATATTTTCTAGCATCAGCGTAGCCATTTGCAGGCATTGACGTACAATGCTAAAGGCAGGAAACAAATGTTCTTTTAATAATTGCAAATCGCGATGATAGCCTGATGGCAAATTGGTGGTTTGCAAGGTAATTTCATTCGGCAATGCTTTGATACGATTACAATGCGAACGAATGAGTTCAAATACATCCGGATTTTTTTTATGCGGCATAATGCTGCTGCCGGTTGTTAACTCAGCCGGGAAAGATACAAAATCGAAATTCTGGTTCAGGTACAGGCACATGTCCATACTTAAACGAGCTAAGGTGTCAGCTACATTGGCCAAAGCTTGTGCGGTGATGCGTTCTGCCTTACCCCTACCCATTTGTGCATAAACTACATTGTAATTCAAATCATCAAAGCCTAATAAATTGGTGGTCAATGTACGGTTAATGGGGAAAGATGAACCATAACCCGCTGCACTGCCTAAGGGATTTTTATTGACCACTTTATACGCCGATTGCAGTGTAATACAATCATCCACCAAACTTTCGGCATAAGCGCCAAACCATAACCCAAAAGAAGAGGGCATGGCCAATTGCAAATGCGTGTAGCCGGGCAGTAAATGGTTTTTGAACCGCTCGCTTTGTTGTTGCAGTAGGGAAAAAAATAGCTGTATGGCCCTAACGGTATCGGTAATTTCGTGGCGTAAAAACAATTTAATGTCTACCAACACCTGATCGTTTCTGCTGCGGGCACTGTGTATTTTTTTGCCTACTTCGCCTAATTTTTCGGTAAGCAAAATTTCAATTTGTGAATGTATGTCTTCCACATCATCTGCTAACTGAAATTGGCCGGCTTCAATGGTAGTATAAATATGAAGCAGTTCTTTTTTCAATAATCGGGCTTCTGATGTTTCCAATAATCCCACGGATGCCAGCATGGTAATATGTGCCATTGAACCCAATACATCAAAGGATGCCAGGTACATGTCCATAGCCCTATCGTTGCCTACAGTAAACTGTTCTACTGCCTGTAATGCACCGCTATCTTTTTGCCAGAGTTTCATGATGTTGTATATACGTGGTTAAAAAATAAATCAGTTTTTATTGTTTTACCGGCTGCTTTTTTTCGGAAACAGGTAGTAATACTTTGTTCAATAGTTCAATGTATAATGCAATACCGTTGGTAATCTCATCCGTAAAAATAAACTCATCCGCACTATGGCTTCTGGCGCTGTCGCCCGGCCCCATTTTCAACGTAGGGAAGGGCATCAATGCTTTATCGCTGGTAGTGGGCGATCCGTAACAGGTTCTGCCTAAACTAAGTCCTGCTTGTATCAGCGGATGTTCCATTGCAATGGAGGTAGAACGTAAACGGCAGCTTCTTGGCTGAAACTGACTTTGTATGTTTTGTTGAATTACCGCCAGTATTTCTTCAAAAGTATACAATTCATTTACCCGAATATCTACTACAAACTGGCATTGTGCCGGCACTACATTGTGCTGTTTATTATCGGTTTGAATAACGGTAACACTCATTTTAACAGGCCCTAATAAATCGCTCACTTTCTCAAACCGGTATTGTGTAAACCATTCAATATCTTTCATGGCTTTTAATATGGCATTATCGCCTTCTTCTCTGGCTGCATGGCCGGGTTTGCCTTGTGCCGTGCAATCAATAACCAGTAAACCTTTTTCAGCCAGGGCCATATTCATTAAAGTAGGTTCGCCTACAATGCCGCAATCTATTTTAGGTAGGCGGGGTAACAATATTTCTACGCCATTGCTGCCTGAAATTTCTTCTTCTGCCGTTGCGGCCATAATGAGGTTATAAGCCAGATTTTCCTGCTGGTAAAAATGTAAAAAAACAGCCATTAAAGAAACTAAGCATCCGCCGGCATCATTACTGCCTAAGCCGTATAATTTACCATCTTTTTCAATAGGTTCAAATGGAGGCAGGGTATAGGCTTTATTGGGTTTTACCGTATCGTGGTGTGAGTTTAAGAGGATAGTGGGTTTATCGGGATTAAAGTATTTGTTTTTTGCCCAGATATTATTTAAGAACTGATGGGTAGTTACCCCTTTGCTTTCTAAGAATGTTTGAATTAATTCTGCTGTTTCCTCCTCTTCTTTGCTGAAGGAAGGGGTAGCAATTAATTTTTTTAAAAGCCGGGTTGCATCTTTTGCTAAATATGCTACCGTTGTAACCGATTCGTTTGATTGCATAAAGAATTTTTTTATGTTCCCAAAGTAAGGGTGGTACCGGAAGTACCCTGCAATAGTTTGGATAATACGTTTGCTTTGCCAATTATAACACGCTGTACCCCCTTTTGCAATGCGGTAAACGCATTCTCTAATTTGGGCAGCATGCCATCTGCAATAATTCCCTGTGCTTTCAGTTGTGCATATATTTGGGGTGTGATCAATGGAACCACCGATGTATCATCATCTACATTCATTAATACGCCTGCTTTTTCAAAAAGATAAATTAACGATACTGCATAGTGTGGTGCCAGCGCTGTTGCTATTTCCTGCGCAATGGTATCGGCATTGGTATTCAGTAAATGTCCATTGCCGTTATGGGTAATAGGCGCTACTACTACACTGCTATTGTTGTTGAGCAATTGTTGTAATAATGCGGTGTTAATACCATCTACATCGCCCACAAAACCATAATCAATAGTTGGGTGTATGCGTTGGTGGGCTTGTATTAAATTGCCATCGGCGCCGGTTAAACCTATTGCATTACATTGAAAAGATTGCAATTGGGCTACTATATTTTTATTAATGTAGCCGGCATACACCATGGTAACAATTTTAAGCGTTTCTGCATCCGTAATTCTGCGTCCGCCCACCATTTGTTGTGGTATTTGTAATTGTGCTGCCATGCGGGTAGCCAGTTTACCGCCGCCATGAATCAATATTTTTTTTCCTGCTATTTCGGCAAAGGCCTGCAGGAAAGCAGCGAGTTGCTGTTCGTCATCAATAATATTGCCGCCTACTTTTAAAATAAATACCTGTTCCATTAGCCTTGTTTCAGGGTTTGTAAAATATTGGCCAATACTGCCTGCGCGGCCCATACGCGGTTACCTGCTTCTGTCGTTACCAGGCTGTTGGGGCCATCTAATATTTCATCACTCAATTCTACATTTCTTCTAACCGGCAGGCAATGCATTACTTTGGCATTATTGGTAAGTGCCAGCCTTTCATTGGTCAACATCCAGGCCGGGTCGTTTTCATATACTTTGCCATAGTCGTGGTAGGTGCTCCAGTTTTTTACATACACATAATCGGCATCTTGTAATGCTTCTGTTTGGTTATGCGTAATGGTGGCACCGTTGGTAAATTGGGTATCTAAGGCATAATCTTCCGGATGCGTAATTACAAAATCGGCCTCACCCCATGCATTAACCCATTGTGCAAAGCTATTGGCTACACATTGCGGTAAGGGTTTTACATGCGGTGCCCAGGTAAGTACTACTTTTGGTTTTTTTTGTGCGGTACCGACTTTACGCAGTAAATCTTCCTGTATGGTAATAATATCGGTGAGCGATTGTAAGGGGTGTAGGGTAGCGCTTTCTAAACTAATAACCGGTACACCGGCATAGCGAATAAACTGGTTGATGTATAATTCGCTGTAATCATCTTCCCGGTTTTTTAATGAGGGAAAGGTGCGTATGGCCAACACATCAAAATAGCTGCCCAAAATGGGTGCAGCATCTTTAATATGTTCAACCGTATTGCCACTCATAATGGCACCTTCTTCAAACTCTAATGCCCATCCTTCTTTGTCTACATTAAACACAATACTTTCCATACCCAAATTAGCGGCGGCTACCTGTGTGCTTAAACGGGTACGTAAGCTGGGGTTAAGAAACAACATACCTATACGTAAGTTCTTGCCTAAATGTTGATCTTTTAACGGATGGGCTTTATAAGCCAATGCCGCTCCTACCATGTTGTTGATGGCAGTGCCGGTGTGTTGCATCTCCGGCGTTAATACATCATATACATTGATAAACTGTTTCATGTAATGTAGTTGAAAGGGTATGATGGGTAATTTATTGTTCGGTTTTTTCCAATAAGCCTTGCTCTTCTTTTACTGCATCAATGGCTTCCCGTAAGGTTTCTAAAAATTCGTCGGCTTGTTTGCGGGTTAAAGCCAATGAGGGCAATAAGCGAATGGTATTAGGTTTGGCTTCACCGGTAAAAATGTTGAATTGGAATATCAGTTTCTTACGCAATTCTTTTAAATAATCCGGCACATCAAATCCAATCATCAATCCACGGCCACGTACATTTTCCAATTCAGGAAATTCTTTTAATTTATTCATGATATACATGCCGCGTTGTTTGGCCATTTCAATCAGGTTCTCCTGTTCCATTACTTCCAAAACACCTAAGGCTGCTGCACAGGCTAAAGGATTACCGCCAAAGGTAGTACCCAGCATGCCATATTTGGCAGGTATATGCGGAGCTATTAAAATACCGGCAACGGGAAATCCGTTACCCATGCCTTTGGCCATGGTATAAATATCGGCGGCTACATTAGCATAATCATGTGCAAAAAAGCGGCCGCTGCGGCCATAGCCACATTGTACACTATCGGCAATAAAAACGGCATTGTGGGCAGTACATTGTGTGCGAATAGTTTGTAAAAATGCTTCTGAAGCCATATTGATACCGCCCACACCCTGAATGCCTTCTACAATTACTGCAGCTATGTTTTTCCCATTTTCTGCAAAATAGTTTTCCAATGCGCTTGCATCATTAAAGGGAAGAAATACCACATTGTCGGTTTCATTCACCGGTGCTACAATAGCCGGATTGTCGGTTACTGCTACAGCAAGGGAGGTACGTCCGTGAAACGATTTTGAAAAGGCTACCATTTTTTTCCGGCCAGTATAAAAAGAGGCTAATTTCAAAGCATTTTCATTGGCTTCAGCGCCACTATTACACAGAAATAATTGGTAGTCGGGTTTGCCGCTGATTTTACCCAGTTTATCGGCCAGCTCTTGTTGTATGGGTAAATGTACGGAGTTGGAGTAAAAAGCAATTTTTTCTAATTGTTGTTCTATTCTTTTTACCCAATGCGGGTGGGTATGCCCAATGCTGATAACGGCATGGCCGCCATACATGTCTAAATATTGTACACCCTGGTCGTCCCAAACATAAGCGCCTGCTGCCCGTGTTATGGCAATATCATACAATGGGTACACTTCAAAAAGTTTCATGGGATTACTTGTTTAATTTTTTTTATGCAATTGTTTTATGCTGTTACAGCCTTTTGGCTGTGTTGTTGTTTTTTTGTGATGTACTATACTATACCGTTATGCTATGCGTTCCTGTTGCTTTTATCTATTTAAAATGCCGTTGCTTTCAATTGTAAACCGGCTGTTTCCGGAAATCCGAACATCAGATTCATATTTTGTACGGCTTGTCCCGATGCGCCTTTCAATAAATTATCTAATGCACTGTGTACCACTAATTTATTGCCCTGTTTTTCTAAATGGATGAGGCATTTATTGGTGTTCACTACCTGTTTTAAATCGATCATGGTATCTGATACATGGGTAAAGACTGCTTCGCAATAATATAGTTGATACATTTCTTTTAATTCGTTTAAAGGAAAGGCGCAATCTATCATTGAGCTTACGTAAATACCCCTTGTAAAATCGCCCCGCCAGGGTATAAAATGAACGGCAATCCCATCATTGCCCTGCAATTGTTCTAAAGTTTGTCCTATTTCATGAATGTGCTGGTGCTGTAGGGTTTTGTAGGCGGAAATATTATTGGAGCGCCAACTGAAATGTGTAGTAGCCGAGGGACTTTGTCCCGCACCGGTAGAGCCGGTAATACCGGTTGTGAACACATCGCCCAAAATACCCGCATTGGCCAAGGGCAGTAAACCCAACTCAATGGTACTGGCAAAACAACCCGGATTGGCAATATTACGGGCCGATTGGATGGCTTTTTTATTCATTTCGGGTAAACCGTACACAAAGTGACGTTCGCCCATTGATGCATGTTGTTGTAACCGAAAATCCTGCGATAAATCGATGATGCGAATGGAAGCATCAATGGTGTGTTCTTCCAAAAATTTTCTGGCAGCGCCATGGCCTACGCATAAAAAATATACATCGGCATCCTGCTTTAATGCATTGGTAAATTGAAGGTTGGTATCGCTTTCCAGATCGGTATGTACAGCACTAATTTTTTGATGGGCGTGGCTGTTACTGTGCACAAAATGAATGGTTGCGAAAGGGTGGTGCAACAGCAATCTAATTAATTCGCCACCGGTATACCCTGCACCGCCAATAATGCCCACTTTTATTTTATTCTGCATGGTGCTGTTCCTTTACTTTATGATAGATAGATATCTGGTTGCCAAAAATTTTGCTGAAGCCTCTTACATCTTCGCCAGTAAAACCGGTATTCATCTCACCGTATTTTCCAAATTTACTGTTCATTAAATCAAATGGCGATTCAATACCGATAACCTGAAAGCGATAAGGCATTAATTGTACAAACACTTTTCCGGTAACCTGTTGCTGGCTATTGGTTAAAAAAGCTTCTATATCTCGCATCACGGGGTCTAATATCTGGCCCTCGTGTAACCAGTTGCCATAAAAAGCTGACAATTGATCTTTCCAGTTTAACTGCCATTTGGTGAGTACATGTTTTTCTAAAGCGTGGTGTGCTTTTAAAATAATCATGGGTGCGGCTGCTTCAAAACCAACGCGGCCTTTAATGCCAATAATGGTATCACCCACATGAATATCGCGGCCAATGCCAAAAGGCGCAGCTATACTGTGTAAATGTTTAATGGCATGGGTGGGGTGCGCAAATGGGGTATCGTTTACTGAAAATAATTCTCCTTGTACAAAACCCAACTCTACTTCTTCCTCCTGTGTTTTGGTTACCTGTGTGGGCCATGCCGATTCAGGCAACATGCCTTTGCTGCTCAGGGTTTCTTTACCGCCTACACTGGTACCCCATAATCCTTTGTTAATGGAATACATGCTTTTCTCGAAATTCATATTTACCTGTTTTTGTTTCAGGTAATCAATTTCGGCTTCACGGCTCAGTTGTAAATCGCGGATGGGGGTAATAATTTCTACACCGGGTATTATGATGTGAAAAATCATGTCAAAACGTACCTGGTCATTTCCGGCGCCGGTGCTGCCATGGGCAACGGCATCGGCTTGCAGTTGTTGGGCATGTTCGGCAATATGCAGTGCCTGGCTAAGCCTTTCGGCACTTACACTTAACGGATAGGTATTGTTTTTCAATACATTACCAAATATTAGGTATTTAATAATTTTTTCGTAATACGATTGCACGGCATTTACCGTGGTATGTGTTTTAACACCCAGGCTATAGGCATGTGCTTCAATGCGTTTTAATTCAGCCTCGGTAAAACCACCGGTATCTACTATAATGCTGTGTACTTCATAACCTTTGTCTTCGCTCAGGTATTTTACACAGAAGGTGGTGTCTAAGCCACCGCTAAATCCTAATACAACTTTTTTGGTTTTCATGCTTTTAATATTTTAATGCATCGGTTGTTTAAAATGGTAAGAAGGCGTGAAACAGGCTTTTATTTTTGGTAGGGTTGCCATTGGTTTCTTTGCGCTTAAAAATTTTTCCAAAGCTCAATTGTTTTAAACGCAGCAGGCGTTCATACACTTTGCGTTTCTTTTCAAAATTAGCAGTGGTTTCTTTGGGTTCGTGCTTATCTTTCGGATCAAACAGCATAGCGGTACACATGCAGTTTTTTCTTTCCTTGCTCATTAAAATATCATAGTTCACGCAGCTTTTACAACCGGCCCAAAATTCCTCATCATCAGTTAATTCGCTATAGGTAACGGGTTCATAACCCAACTCGCTGTTAATTTTCATCACAGCCAGTCCGGTAGTTAATCCAAATATTTTGGCTTCCGGATATTTTTCGCGGGATAGTTGGAAGATGCGCTGTTTAATTTTTTTGGCTACGCCCGTTTTTCTGAATTCGGGTGCTACAATTAAACCACTGTTGGCCACAAATTTACCATGGCTCCATTCTTCAATATAGCAAAAACCAACCCATTGTCCGGTGGTGGTAACGGCAATTACGGCTTTGCCTTCCAGCATTTTAGCAGCCACATATTCCGGCGAGCGTTTAGCAATACCGGTACCACGAGCTTTTGCCGATGCCTCCATTTCGGTTGTAATGCGCAAAGCATAGTGCGTATCTAAATGATGCGCAACACGTACAATAATTTCTTGTTGATTATCCACTTCTGGTTCAATATTTTAAATACAATGTTTGAAAATAGAAAGCAGGCCTTTACAAGGCCATTCCAATCAGGAAAGAGTCGGGTGTCAAAATATTAGATACGAGGTCGTCGCAGTAAAAAGCGGAAGTTGCTGTTACCCAATGCAGAGGCCTGATCCAATTGTTTGGAGCAATTTGCGAATTGATAAGTATGGGTTGCCTTCTGTTTCAATGTTGTTCGGTATAATTCGGTATAAATTTGGTCAACTTTAATTTCAGGCCGTAAAAGTAGTACAGTTTCTAAATAAAAAACGTTTTTCTTTAAAAAATTATCGTTAATTCAAAAATTTAAGGTGCTTTATAAAAAAATACCGCTCACAAAAGTGGGTGGTATAGCTACAATGCAATCTGGCAAGGTATTACAGCTTTGATTGTTATCATCACATAAAACTAACTACGGTTCGTTTCTAAAGTTCCGCATGCCACCGCCAAAGCCATCGGGCCCCATGCCTCTGAACATACCGGGCATTCTTTGCTGTTGACTGGCAAAATTGCGCAGGTTATAGGTAAAGGTTAACATTAAATATCGTGTTAATACATTGCTGCGTACATCCTGAATGGTATTGGCCGTAATGTTGCGGGCAACATTGGTGTTTTGATTCAATAAATCGAATATTGATAACCTGAACTCACCGGATTTGTTTTTAAATACCTGTTTGCCAACGCTGGGTGACCACAAAGGCACACTTGTATTGTAACCTGCAGCACGATTGCCATTGTAAGTATAATCAAAACTAGAAGCCACAATCCAGCCCGATTTGCTGTACCAGGTGATTTCGGCAGAAAGGGTTTCTGTATAAAAATTGGCATTCTGGTTGGCTTGTAAGGTATAGCGGGTAATATTGTATGTAGTGGTAGAACTGAAATTCATGTCAAATATTTTCTTCAGGTTGGAGGTCCATTTAATGGTTTGCCCCAATGTGGTATTGTACGTAAAGTTACTCACGTTGTTCACCAGCGTCTGGCTTTGGTTATAATTAATGTTGGTGACAAAATTTAAATTGGATTTGGGTTTGCTGAGTGGGAAACCATAGTTAAAGTAACCCGAGAAATTATAGGTACCGCCTAAGTTGGCATAGGTGGTGGTTTTACCGCCATTGGTATTTTGAATGATGGAGCTTTGAATATCGTTTGTAACGGTCGATGCATTGACGGTGGCAAAGATGATCCGCTGGGTAGTCGGGTCGAAGGAAGTGTACAATGCCCGGATGCTGTGTGTAAACTGTGGTTTTAAATTGGGGTTGCCGATTTGAAAATTAATAGAATCGGAAGTGGTTTTTAAGGGTTGTAACTGGTTAACCGAAGGTTGCCCGGTACGCCCCATGTAAAAAATACGTAAGTTTCTGGTGCGTGAAAAACTGTACATGAAATTAGCTGTAGGGGTTAAATTCACGAAGTGGGTATTCACCATAATATTTTTGGTAGTGTTTAAGCTATTTTGGTCTAACCACTGTATGCCCGATCCCACACTGAAACGCATTTTTTCTTTTTGCATGCGATAATTTACTGTAAAGCGATTGGAATGTGAAGTGAATTTGTACGAATTACTGAATAAACTGTCAAACTGCAGAAAATCATGTGCATTGGCATCGTAGTTAAACGTTTTATTCACACTGTTGTTGCTGCTGTAACTGTAATTGTAATTCAGTTCAATGATTTGGTTTTTACCAATGGGTTCTGTGTATGAGAGGGTGGGGCTAATGGTAAAATTATTGCTGGAATCAATATACCGTTGGTTAATGGTATCTGTTTTAATATAGGGTACATAAAAATTATTTACCGAATACATAAACCCAACACCGTTATTTGATCCTGCACTCATATTTACATTGGCAGAAAAGGTACGTGATTTTTTGGCAAATTTATGCCGGAACATCAGGTTAGCATTGTTGATGTTAAAGCCTGTATTGGTGCTGGAGGCGGTACTAACCGACTGGTTAATTTGTTTGCCGCCCAGTCCCCCTGTTGTAAGGGTAGTGGAGGAACTATTGGGTGTACTGGTTTGGAACACTACATTGGGTCTGAAAATAATAGAGTTATTGGTATCTATAGTACTTTCCATATTCATATTAATCTGATGGTCCTGATTCCTTGAAATACTATACTGGTTTTGGTTATTGAAAATAGAAGAATCGCCGGGCAACAGGTTTTGGGTAAGGCTTTGCTGATCGTTGGTAGTATGCAGGTTATTGTAAAAATAACTGGCCGTAACATCGGTGCTTTTGCCCCAGGTATCTTTATAATTGCCACCGCCAGCCCAGGTAGAGGTAATGCCGGTAGCATTAACACCTGCCGTTCCGCCACGTGGTGGTCCGCCGCCTCTTCTGCCACCGGTGTTGCCGCCTAAAATATCCTGTGGTGTAAAATTCTGTTTATTGATGTCGTTGGCCTGCCCTAACAATGAAATTTGCTGGTCGCCATCAAAGCGGTGCAGGTTAAAACTTTCATCATAGTTTTCATCTGAACCCACTCCGGCAACTGCTTTGCCGAAATAACCTTTCCGTGTATTTTTTTTGGTAGTAATATTAATGGTCTTTACCCGGTTGCCATCATCAAAGCCGGTAAACTTACTCTGATCGCTTAAATCATCAAATACCTGAATTTTATCAATCACATCCGGCGGTAGGTTTTTGGTAGCCATTTTGGGGTCATCACCAAAAAAGCGTTTACCGTCAATCAGTACCCGTTGTACGGTTTCGCCCTGGGCTTTAATAACGCCGGTATTATCAATGTCAACACCTGGTAATTTTTTCAATAAATCTTCTGCTGTAGCATTTGGTTTAACATTAAAGCTGCCTGCATTAAACTCAACAGTATCTTTTTTAACCGCAATAGGTGCTTGTTTTACAGTAACATTACCCAAATCTTTGGCTTGTATGGCCATGTAAATGGTATCTAAGTTTACAGTTGTTTTATTGTTACTAAGGGTAATGATTTTAAAAAAAGGGGCATATCCCTGAAAGCTGATTTGAAGCAAAATGCTATTGAGGGGAACATTTCTTAAAATAAATACACCACCGGCTCCGGAAAGTGTAGATGCTTCAACAGAAGAATCTTTTACATTCAATGCCAGTACCGAAGCATCCCGCAATACCTGCTTCCCTATAGAATCTTTGAGGATACCCCGAATGGTGCCGGTGCTTTGTGCAACGGATATGGATTGCTGTAACAGAAATGAAATAAAGATATAAAGTATAGTTTTCTTCATACAATGGTGCTAAGGTTAATACTTGCAAAGTAAAAAGCAGTTTTAGGTTTCAGGCCATTAAATCGGTAGAGTAGCACAAAAAAGGGGCAAATCTATTGTATGGGAGCAGTTTAAATATTGTTTAAACATTATTAATGGCTGCAAAGCCTCATTAACTCTGCCATTGACTTTTTCTTTTTTAACAAATGGCTTATTGCTGCTATAGTTTTGCTTCATAATTCAGTGGTAGATTTGCGGTATCAAATTCATGTATCATTAAAAAATTACCTGTATGAAAAGGTTAATGGGATTGTTAGCCAGCGTTATATTGATGGCCCGAACAGTAACCGCACAAAAATTCAAGTGGGCACAAGTGCCTGCTGCCGTGAAAGCTGCATTTGCCAAACATTTTCCCGGTGTTACTGCCAAATGGGAAAAAGAGGATGCCAATTATGAAGCCGTTTTTCACCAAAATGGTAAAGAAATGAGTGCTTTGTTCGATGCCAATAGCAAGTTATCTGAAACAGAGGTAGCCATTCCAATCGCTGCGTTACCTGCTGCCATACACCAGTATATTCAAAAAAATCATCTGGGTAAAAAATTAAAGAAGTATCATATATTATATTACTTTAGCTGATGGTACCGTACATTATGAAGCCGAAGTAAATAGCTGGGACTTGATTTTTGATGTAGTGGTAATTTTATGAATGCTTTAAAAGTGTAACCTCATTATCTGTGGAGGCAAAAAAAATTATTTCCGCAAGGAATTGCTTTTTTTTTAACCAATCAACCAACCTTTTTGAGAATAATAGCATCTATGCAAGAAATCAATGTTGGCGTTTTGACAAAAGTATATCAGGATGAAGATGAAAAGGAACTGATACATGACTGTATTTCAGGAAAACCTGATGCACAGAAACATTTTTATTTGAAATATGCACCTAAAATGATGATTGTTTGTTTACGGTACAGCACTACAAAGCCAGATGCCGAGGATTTACTTCAGGAGGGCTTTTTAAAGATATTTAAAAATCTAGCGCAGTTTAATGGTACAGGTTCACTGGAAGGATGGGTTAGAAGAATATTTGTGAATACCGCACTTGCAAAATTCAGAGATAAAAATAAATTAATGCCCATTGTTACGATGGAAAATATAGAGCAAAGTTCAGATGAGTATTTACAAATGGCAGAGCGTATAGATGGCAAAGTTTTATTAAAATTGGTACAATCACTTCCGGCTGCTTATAAAATAGTATTCAATTTATATGTTTTTGAGGGGTACAAACATAAAGAAATTGCAGAAATGTTGCATATCAGTGAAGGTACCTCTAAGTCTAATTTGCATGATGCCAGAAAAATATTACAGCATTTAATTCAGGTTCATACTAAAATAGCCAATTAACATGGGTAACCCTTTAGAAGATATAGACGATATTTTTAAACAGCATATTGATAATATGCGTGAAATGCCCGATACCGACATTTGGGAAAATATTGCACTCCATTTAAATAACGAAGCAAATAAAAAATATAAACGAAAATTTATTTACTGGAGAGGTGCTGCTGCCATTATTGCTATATGTTTATTTGTAGCACTGCTTTTATTAACCATACGCCCTTCTATTCATCAGGTGAAAAATGATTATGTACAGAGAGCATTAACCGGCCCATCTTCCGGAAAGCAAATGCCATCTGATAAAAATGCGCCGCTATCTCAAATAAACAATTCAAAAAAATCAGAGACAGCTATTATGGCGCCATCTGTAAACCCTTATTGGGCTCAGCCTGAAAGCAAAATTCTCAATAAAAATAAAATCCGTTCTTATGCAAATCAACAAAAAAATCCTCTGGTTCAAAAATCTGCTGTTATTCCCTTTTCGGCTCATTTATTACGTTCTGTTGGTATTCATAGAACTATAAATAACACACCATTACCTGCTGAAGATAGTTTTTACACCCAAAATTATCACACCGCATATTCTGTTGCACCTGTATTGTTTGCAAATGTTTATCAATTGAATGATGAAAAAAATAAATACATATTCAATGCAAGTACGATTGCACCTTCCATACCGGTTTCCTCCATGCTCATTTCAAAATTAACACGGCAACATTTTTCAATTGCATTGGTGGCTGCTCCCTATTTTATGAACTATTTACACAATACATCGGGTGGTGTTAGCCAACCGGGACAGGGCAATCAGCAAGGCAATCAGGGAGAGAATAATGAGCTGTCTTATTCAATCGGTGTTTTGGCACAATATCGGGTAAAGCATTGGCAGATTTCAACTGGGTTACAGTACACACAATCATTCGTAACCATTCAGCCAAAAACCATTTATGCTTCACAAAACAGCAATGGTTTGGTGCAGTATAAATATACTACTTCAACCGGCTATGCATATGTATCACCTTCTTTTAGTGTGCAACCTCAAATTGGTGACAGTCTGTATACCACTACGGCGAAACATACTTTGCAATATATCAGCGTACCGCTTAGATTGGGCTATCAGTTGAATAAAAATAAATGGTCGATAACACCCACTGTTGGTATTGCACTGAATGTATTAAAGAATGCCACCATAGAAACAAGCTTTGAAAATGGTAGCCAGTCTGAACAGGAAGTAATTACTTCCTTACAGGGTTTGAAGAAAATGTATTTCAGTGTTTTTGCAGGTACCTCTTTTCAATACGCTTTTAGTACCGGTACTTCTTTATTCATTACTCCTAATTTTCAGATGGGTATGCAATCTATTACCAATAGTAAACTGCCTTCAACCATACCGTATCAGTTGGGTATTGAAGCAGGGATAAATATTTCTTTCTAAAAATTAAAAAGTAACCCAACTATTTTCATATTATCAGCATCTTACCTGAAAACACTTTTATGAGGCTTACCATTTGCAAAATATTAATACCCGCTTTTGTTCTGGCTGCATTTTTTTTATTTGCCTGTAAAAAAGAGGGACATGAAAAAAATGAAATAAGTAATTTTTGCAGGGTAGTTCCGGCCGATTCCATACCTGTGATAGTGAGAGATTCATTTATCGCAAAATATGCAAAAGTTATTCCAGTAAAATGGTATGTAAAAGACAGTATAGGCTATTGTGCATACTTTATAATCAACGGTATGCAACAACTTGCATTGTTTTCTACTAACGGTGCATTGCTGAATACAGAAACAAAAGTGGAGCAAACCGGGCAATATGAAGATTCAACCGGGCAACCGGGTAAATTATTTAAAGAAGGTTGTTCTTGTGAAACAGATACAGAGTATGATTAGATTTGTTCATCATCCCCCCAACATAAAATATATTTTCCGGGCATAGTATAGTACAGTTTCGATGCATCACATAACCGGAAATATATCCAAAGCCCTTTTTCTAAAGGGCTTTCATTTACTTTTTTTAAATATGCAAAAATACCGTACCATATTATACGCAACTTTCTTGTGGATATGCCTATTTTTTATCCATAGTGCTGTTGTAGCTCAAGGCTTTTTTGTTGAAGGAAAGGTTATGGATAGCTTAACTCAGCAACCCATTCGTAATGCAACCATTCGATGGTTGCATCAAAAAAGAGGGGCAGTTACCGATTCATTGGGTTTGTTTCATTTGTATCATGCACCTGTTCCTGATACTTTACGCATTAGCTGCATGGGTTATGCGCCTGTTTTATATCCGGTACCAGTTAATTTACTTGCAAAAATTAGGGTAGCATTAATGGAAACCAACAATACATTACAGGATGTAATTGTTTACCCAAAAGGATATGATCCTGCCATCAGCCTGTTTAAAAAAATCATGAAACATAAACCTGCCAATAACCCTGTTTTTTTTCATACCCTGCAGTATGATGTGTATCATGCCATTGAAATTGATGTGAATCATTTATCAAATAAAATGATACAAAGCAAATTGCTGAGGCCTTTTAAACAATTTTTTTTTGATAGTGCAGTACAGGGTACTGCAACAGTGAATATACCCGTTTTTATACACGAACAAATAGGGGCTTATCAATTTAATCTGACTACTCATCAGCAAAACTATCAACTGTATCAACAAAAAACATCCGGCATTAAAAATGAAAGTATTATTCAAAATATGGACGATTTTAAAATGCCCATCAATATTTATGACAATTACATCACACTTTTAAAAGCTCAATTCATCAGTCCACTATCTGCCAATGGACTCAATCATTATCATTATACCATTACCGATACAAGTGTGAAAGAATCACAAACATTGTATAAACTTAATTTTGCACCATTAAGTGCAGGTGGTAATACATTTGAAGGGTATGTTTGGGTAGATGCTAAACGGTATGCCATTGCTGAAATGAGTATGGTAACTGCAAAAGGCTCCAATTTGAACTGGGTAGATGAAATACGTTTACAGCAGCAATTTAGTTTAATACGTGATTCAGTGTATGCTTTAACTGCAAGTAATACTAGTATTTCATTTAAATTGTTATCTAACAAACAACCCGGTTTTACAGCCATTCAAACAGAAGCTTATAAAAATGTACGGGTGAATGAGCCCATTATACCCTTGGTTCGGGAACCTTCTACACATCCTGAAGTTGGTTTACGCAGCAAACAGCACAATATGCTGCCTGCCGATAATGACCTGTTTACTTTTGATGGTTCCAAAAAATATTTATATCAAAAAGTAGATGCTCTGAAACAAATTCCGGAATTTAAAACCTATAGTAATGTGTTAAAAACACTGGCAACCGGATATTACCCAATGGGTAAAATAGATATTGGAAATCTGTATAAATCATTTACATCCAACTATATAGAAGGCAAGCGATTTAACCTGGGTTTACGCACCAATACCCTGTTCAGTAAAACAGTGCAATTAGGCGGATATGTAGGAATGGGTATGAAAGACAAGAAACCCCGATATGCATTCCATACACTGTTTGTATTCAATCATTATGCATGGGAAACCCTCAGGTTTTCCTGGCAAAAAGATTTTTCTCCTTTAAAAGATAATGCAGATGAACTTAACGAGAATAGCCTTTTCGGCTCATTGTTGTTGCGAATACCCCGTTCAGCCATTTATTTGGTAGACAATCAATCTTTCCAGATTCAATACCAAAAATTTTATGCAAGCGGGCTCTCTTTTCATATTCAGATTGCTACCCAACAGTTGAGTCCGCTGTTTAATTCCTATTTCTCTTATCAGAACTACAAACCCATTCTTGTGAATGATCCCAATCCGCAGATGGATGGATACCGGGATAACAATGTATCCTTCGGTGTACGTTACGCATTTAAAGAAAAATATGTGATTACTTCTTTTCAACGCAGTAGCATCAGCAGTAAATTTCCGATTGTTGCATTTACCTTCACCAATGGAATTGCCAGTAATATTTATGCCCTGCAATCAGATTTAGCCTATCAAAAATATCATTTTTCAATTTCCCAACACTTGATGATACATGGTGTTGGAGATTTAAAATATGCTTTCAATGCTGGAATTACGAATGGTGTGTTGCCCCTTGTTTTGTTAGATGTAGCAAAAGGTAATGATACGTATTATTACAACCAATATGCCTTTAATAATATGTACCGGTATGAGTTTGCCAGCGACAGGTATCTTAGTTTTTTTGCGGAACAGCAATTGGGTGGTTTCCCATTTAATCATTTGCCACTGATTTACCGTTTAAAATGGCGAAGTGTGTTTTCAGTAAGGGCATTGGAAGGCAGTATGACAGAAGCCAATAAAATTGCAAATGCTTATTATGACCAGACTATCAATTACCATTTTAAAGTGCCGGATGGAGTGCCTTACACAGAAGTGGGTTATGGTATCGATAATATATTTCATGTGTTGAGGTTAGATGCCATTTGGCGTTTAACTTACTTGCATCAGCCCAATAATCCGTCATTTGGGTTAAGGGCAAGCCTGCATTTTACTTTTTAACATCATTGAATTCTTATGTGTTACAACAAAATAAATGTCATGAAAAAAATAACACTGTTTTTTGTATGCTTAGTTTTATATAACGGAAAGTTATTTGCGCAACAATTGTATAAAATGGATGTTCCTAAATTGGTAAAAACAGCTTTTTTTAAACATTATCCCGGTGTTATCCCATTTTGGGAAAAAGAGCATGCTAATTATGAAGCAGCTTTTCAGCAAAATGGAAAAGCAACCATTATATGCTTTGATGCCAATGGAAATATGTTGCAAACAGAGGTGGTTATAGCAATAGCTGAATTACCGCCTGCAGTAATGCTGTATCTTGAAAATAAAATTACCAATTATAAAATAAGAGCTGCCTCTCGCATCACCAAGACCAATGGTACCGTGCATTACGAAGCCGAAGTAAATGGTCAGGATTTAATTTTTGATACTGTCGGCAATTTTATTAAAGCAGTGAAAGCATAAACAGATGATCTGTCTGAAATTCCAATATAAAGGATGGTGCCATGAATTGGGTGCCATCCTTTTGTTTAGGTACGCATATCGGCATGCACTTTCCAAAAAAGCCATGGCCATTTTACAATAGCGGGTTGCTGCAAAGCATTGTTAGCATTGCCATGTACCATATCAATCGGTTTCCAATATACAACGGCATGTCGTTTCTGTACCGGTTCTTGCACAGGAAAATAAGCAGCTATTAAACGTTGCACAGTCGCCGCCAACTGTACACCCTGTTTTAGCCATTGAATGAGTTTACCTGTCATGCGTTGTTGTAATCCTTTTTAAGGGAGTAATTGCCGGTATAGTTTACTGGCAATGGGTGATGCCAGCTTTAGCCATTCGCTGTATTGGCGCAGGCGGGCAAAAGCCGGATCGCTCAAAAACCGTTGTTTGTTGATAGAAGTTTTGGTGCGCACCAATTGCCTACCGTTCACCACATAAAACGTTAATCCGTTGAACGTACCCGATACAAAGCAGTTAGAAATGGTAGCCATAGTATATTCAATTTGTTGCATACAATATACAACACCGTAACCTCCTTTTCCAAATTTTTTTGGTGTTATTTTCCGCAAAAATTTACCGTACAATCCGCAGGTAAACAACCGCAACACAGCCCATTCAAACTCCACCCACCTCCGGGTTTACAGCGTTGTACAACGCTGTTGAATTGAACTTGTATGGGAGGAGGGAGGAGGGTGGGGGGATGGGCATTTTCGTAGAGGTTATTGGCACTTTTCTTTGTGCACTCTGTGTAACCCTTTGTGTATTCTCTGTGGTTAATTTTTCACGCAAGCTCAACTCAGCGTAGTTTATTTAAATAAAAACGAAAAGACACTGGGCATATGGCTGTGCTACGCCCTTTTTCTAAGTAGCATGTGCTATACAAAATAATGATGATATACGATTTGTAAAATTTGTACATTCGTTTTATGAGGGTAGAATAAGTGTAAAGTAGCCAATGCACAAAAAAGTACGGCGTAGTTGAAAACATACGCCGAGTGTACGTTTAAATTGGAAGAAAAGAAGCATTATGCACAAGTTAAGTTCTAAAGGAATTATTAATACTTAAAAATTATAAAACAGCTATCGGGCTTACTTCAATAGGAAGCAATATTTTACTTTATTTACCTTATAAGGATATTGACAATTATGCTTATAATTTGTTATATACTACGCAAAACCAAAATAAAATTATAGGTTAATAAAGATTAGCCGCAGATTTAAACCAAGACTTTCAAAGAACTGAAATACGATGCGGCCTAAATTAATTATTTGCATAAGAAGTATAATTATACAGGGATTTGAAAGATTTAATAAAAAGCCTTTCTTTCTTATTGACAAAATTTTGTTTGAGTAAATATAACAGTGCCTGCCTGCAAAATTGCATTGACATATATAGCGTGGCGACGTAAGAAAAATCGGCTGCATATCGCTAATCAGCTTCAGTTTCGGCAGACGAAGAATGCCGATCTTTAGCATAAATAATGAACTTTTGTATTTTTTATCATTGTTTCCGGACTGTATACTAAAAGAAAAAAGTAGCAAAAAAAGAAAATTTATAATAGTATATTTATTTGTAATTAATTTACAAAAGCAAAACTGAAGTACGGAATTCTAATGTCGCCATATCGCCAATGCGAAACCGTTGTAGGCAATATATTCAATCACTCTAAAAATTTGAAGTATTCCAATAATATGGCATTTCATAATTCCTTAAACCAAGGTTTATGAAATCTTTCATAACTTTATTTTTAAAACATACCATGATGCGCTATCGTATTTTAATGTTTGTTGCTATGTTGTATGGCTCGTCCTTGTTTTCACAACAGGTTAGTTTGCCCGGTACTAAAACTATGCTACCCAATGGATGGAGCTTAACCCCCGCCGGTAAACAATTATCTTTGGGCGATTTGCCTTTGAATATGGCTGTTAGTACTTCAAAAAAATATTTGGCAGTAACCAATAATGGACAAAGCACACAATCCATTGAATTATTTGATGCTCAACAGCAATTAAGATTAGATAGTATAACCATTCCCAAAAGTTGGTATGGCCTTGTATTTGGTAAAAATGATCAGTATCTATACGTATCCGGCGGAAATGATAATCGTATTTTGGTTTACAAAATCAATAATAGTAAACTGCACTTACATGACTCTATTATTTTAGATAAAAAATGGCCGGTAAAAGTTTCACCGGCAGGCATAGCTGTTGATCATCAACAGCATCAATTGTATGTTGTTACCAAAGAAAACAATAGCCTCTATATCATTGATTTACAAAAAAATACCATTCTTTCAAAACTTCCATTAGGTGCTGAAGCTTATACCTGTTTATTTTCTCCTAAAAAAAATAAATTGTATATCAGTGTATGGGGTGGAGAAAAAATTCTCTGTTACAATACTTTGAAACAAAAAATTACAGACAGTATTCATGTAGGCAGTCATCCTAATGAAATGGTTTTATCGCACAGCGGAAAATATCTTTTTGTAGCAAATGCGGATGATAATACCGTATCCGTTATTAATACAAACTTACATCAAGTAATTGAAACGCTCAACACTGCATTGTATCCGAATGCACCAACGGGGTCAACTACCAACGGTGTTGCTTTGTCGGAAGATGGTCATACTTTATATGTTGCAAATGCAGATAACAATTGTCTTGCAGTGTTTGATGTTGCTATTCCCGGAAAAAGTTTTTCTAAAGGTTTTATTCCTGTTGGGTGGTATCCTACCAATGTAAAAGTAATTGGCAAAAATATTTTTGTTACGAACGGGAAAGGTTTACAATCTTTTGCGAATCCTTTAGGCCCCAATCCTGCTTCTAAAAGTGAAAGTGTATGGTATCATAAAGCCGATAATACAGTAAAAGGACCTGTTGAATATATTGCAGGAATGTTTAAAGGTAGCCTGAGTATTATTCCTGAACCTGATAAAGCATTATTGGCACTGTATTCACAACAGGTATATCAAAATACACCCTATAATAAGTATAAAGAATTACATGCCGAGGGTGAGGCCGGTAACCCTATTCCTGCAAAGGTTGGTGATACTTCCCCTATTAAGTATGTTTTTTATATTATTAAAGAAAATCGTACTTATGATCAGGTACTGGGTGATATGCCAGAAGGCAATGGAGATACCTCATTGGTTTTATTCGGTGAAAAAATTACGCCTAACCAGCATGCATTGGCCAGACAATTTGTTTTATTAGATAATTTTTATTGTGATGCAGAAGTAAGTGCCGATGGACATAACTGGAGTTTAGGTGCTTATGCCAACGATTATCTGGAAAAAACATGGCCAACCAGCTATGGCGGTAGAGGTGGTTCCTATGATGCGGAAGGTAAAAGACCTATTGCTAATAATAAAAATGGATTTATATGGAGCTGGTGTAAAAAACAAGGCATCAGTTACCGAACTTATGGTGAATTTGCAGATGATTATAAACCTAACATCCCGGTGCTAAAAAACCATATTTGCCCATATTTTACAGGTTGGGATATGTATGTTAGAGATACCAGCCGGGTGACTCAGTGGAAAAGAGATTTTGATTCGTTAGTAGCTATTCATCAATTACCACAATTCAATACTTTAAGGCTTATTACCGATCATACTGAAGGTATGAAATTAGGCAGGCCTTCCCCATTTGCTCATGTGGCTGATAACGATTTAGCAGTGGGTTTATTTATTGAGCATTTATCGCATAGTGCTGTCTGGAATCAATCTGTAGTATTTATTGTAGAAGATGATGCACAAAATGGACCCGATCATGTAGATGCGCATCGGGCGCCTGTTTATGTAATCAGCCCCTTTATTAAAAGAGGATTTGTTGATCATACCATGTATTCAACCAGTTCTGTATTAAGAACCATTGAATTAATATTAGGTTTACCACCTATGTCGCAGTATGATGCGGCTGCTACACCATTGTGGCGCTCGTTTACCAATCAGACTAATTATACGCCTTATCAGCACATTCCTTCAAACGTAGATTTGGATGAAATAAATGTTCATAAGAACAGGTTATCAATGATGAGCCAGCATTTTGATTTTACCAAAGAAGACAGAGTGCCTGAAGAAGCATTTAATGAAGTGCTTTGGAAAGGAATAAAAGGGTTACATACCACTGTTCCAAAACCAATGCGTGCTGCATTTGTCTTGATACCAGATTCCGGGAAAAAAGATGCTGATTAAATCAGGCAATTTCCTCACCCCTTGCTGCTACCCATAACCGGAACCAATCTTCATTGGTGAGTTGAATGGAGGCGGCATTTTTTGCCTGAATTAATCTTTCCATTTTAGTAGTACCTACTACCGGTAAAATACCTGAGGGATGTTTGTGCAACCAGGCAATTAAAATTTCATTCGCTCCTGTATTGAATCTTGTTGCAATGGTGGTTGCCACCTGAATAATACTTCTATATCGGGGATGATTGTCATCATTAATTAATCCACCCCCTAAAGGCGACCAGGCCATTGGTGTAATATTGTGTTCAATACACGCATCTAAAGTGCCATCCACAAAAGGATGAAGATGTAAAATAGATGCTTCAATTTGGTTGTATTCAATTTTCAAGTATTTTGAAAGCATTTTTAATTGATGGGGTAGAAAATTTGAAACGCCAAATGACAATATTTTCCCCTGTTGTTGTAATGTGTGTACTGCTTCTGCTATTTCCAAAGGATGCATTAAAGGATCGGGTCGGTGAATGAGCAACACATCAATGTAATCTGTTCCAAAATGAAGGAGTGATTGCTCTGCAGATTGTATAATATGCCTGGCAGTTGTATTATAGGTTTTAATGGCATCAATGCCACTCTGCGGATTAGGCAAAATAATGCCACATTTTGTTATAATTTGAATCTTGGTTCTTATTGAAGACTGCGATTGTAACACCTTGCCAAATGCAGCCTCAGTTGTATAATCTCCATATATATCTGCATGATCAAAACTGGTAATACCTGCTTCAATACAGGCTTCAATAACATTACTATAATCGGTAAATGAAAAATCAGCGCCCCATTTCCCCCAGCGCATACAACCGGCTATTGGTGCTTTTATTGTAGGCATAGCTATTGTTATTAAGTATAAAATTAATTAGTAGGTTCTTGCTGACTTAAACAATGCCAGCTACCCAGGCCCCATATAACATCTGCTGAATCGATTCCGATAACAGCCCGATCAGGGAATAACTGTGATAAAATATCCAATGCTTTTTCATCATTTTTATTTCGATATGTAGGCACAATAACCGCTTTGTTTGCAATATAAAAATTGGCATAGGAAGCAGGCAATCTTTGCGATTCATAAATAACAGGTAATGGCATGGGTAATTCAACAATATTTAGTTGTTTGCCATTCAATAATCGCATTTGTTGCAATTGTTTAAGGTTATGTTGCAGCAATGCATAATTTTCATCATTTTTATTTTCTTCCACAACAGTAACAACGGTATCGGTATTTATAAATCGAACAGTATCATCAATATGCCCGTCGGTATCATCTCCAACAATTCCTTCATCAACCCATAAAATTTGCTCCACCCCATAATATTCATGCAAATATTTTTCTATGTCAGTTTTTGATAATTGTGGGTTTCTATTTTTATTGAGTAAGCAGGCAGCTGAGGTAATTAGCGTACCTGCATCATTAAAATCTACTGAACCGCCTTCCATAACAATACCCGGATAAAAAACTGGTAATCCTAATTTTTCCGCAATGCGAGTTGGAATAATATCATCCAAATCATAGGGTGGGTATTTGTTGCCCCAGGCATTATAATTCCAGTCAACAATGGCTTTTTTTTGTTCAGTACGGTGTAACAGAAATGCGGGGCCGTGATCGCGGCACCAGGCATCGTTGGTAGGATGATGAAAAAAGTCGATCATCGAAAGATCAACTGAAGCCTGTTGTAAAATTTCTGCGGCAAATTGTTCCATCTTTCCATCAGCCACATTAATACACACTCTTTCTCCTGCCGATGCTGCTTTTATAAATTGTGCATAGGGCGAATAGATAGCATCTATTTTTCCGGGCCAACTGGCTTCTTTATGTGGCCAGCTAAGCCATGTAGCCCTGTGTGGGTGCCATTCGGCGGGGAAAAAATAGCCTTGTTGTTGCGGGGTTGTCTGTTCCATTATGGTTCGTCTATAAATCTTTTTGTAATGGGTTGATAAGAATCGATTCGTCTATCTCTCATAAAAGGCCAGTGTACTCGATAGCTATCTGTTTTTTCAAGATGAATAGGCACTACCATTACTTCTTCATGATCATGCGATGCCTGCTGAAGTATGGTGCCGAATGGGTTACAAACAAATGAACCACCCCAAAATTTCATTAATCCATTTTGTTCTGTACCTACTCTGTTCACACATACTACATGCACTCCATTGGCAATTGCATGGCTTCTTTGCATGGTTTGCCAGGCATTAAATTGCTCAATATTTGTAGCTTCATCTTGTGCCGAAGCCCAACCAATAGCAGTAGGATAGAAGAGTATTTCTGCCCCCATTAAACTGGTAATACGGGCTGCTTCCGGATACCATTGATCCCAGCAAATCAGTACCCCAATGGTAGCATATTTTGTTTTGAAGGTTTTATAACCCAAATCGCCTGGCGTGAAATAGAATTTTTCATAATAAGCAGGGTCGTCTGGTATATGCATTTTACGGTACTTACCTAAATAAGTGCCATCAGCATCAATAATAGCAGTGGTATTATGATATATTCCCTGTGTTCTTTTTTCAAATAAGGAGGCTATTATTACCACATTCAATTTTTTTGCTACAGTTGATAATGCATCGGTGGATGGCCCCGGAATATTTTCTGCCAAAAGAAAGTTATCATAATCTTCTACATCACAGAAATATAGTGAAGTGAATAATTCCTGTAAACAAACTATTTGAGCGCCTTTGGCAGCTGCAACTTTTATTTGTTCAATAGCTTTTAATAAATTGGATTGTTTTTCTTTGGTGCAGCTCATTTGTGCCAGTCCTACATTTACAATTGACATGCTCAAAAATTTTTCAATGCAAAAATAACGGTTGAAACGCGTAAATACGAAGGAATGCTGATATTTTAACCATAAGGTTATGCTACATAAAAATCCCATTCCGTTCATATTTGGAATGGGATTGAATTGTTTTGAGGTAAGAAGAACTGCGGGTATTAATATCTGTTATATCCACCACCGTTACCACCGCGATCGCGATTGTAGCCACCGCCGCTTCCGCCACGGTTACCACCAAATCCACCACCGCGGCTTCCGCCGCCACCGCCGTAGCTTTTCTTAAAGCCACCGCTTTTTCTTTCGCCTTCAGGGCGAGGGGTAGATTCGTTTACAACGATTTTGCGATCCTGCACATCTGTGTCATGTAATGCACTGATAGCAGTTCTTGCAGCTTCGTCATCAGGCATTTCAACAAAACCGAAACCTTTGCTGCGGTTGTTATTGAATTTGTCTGTTACGATTTTTGCTGAGGTAACTTCGCCATAAGGCGCAAAAAGTTCTTGCAGGTCTTCACTGGTCATGTTCCAGTTCAAATTTCCAACGTAAATGTTCATTTTAAAAAATTAAGTTAAGTGATACCAATGATGAAAACAGTAACCAAAAGCCCTGAAGCATTTACGTGAAAACCTTCTAGAGAAATGGAAGAACTGGTCATTGGACAAACGAAGATAATTTTTTTATTTGGTTCCCCAATTTTTTTTTAAATAAGTGGGTTTGTGGTGGATGGGCACAAAAAAACCGCAGCACTTGCTACGGTTTAAAATATGGTGAAAAGGCTGTTTTACTCAGCTACCACATCAAATTCAATTTCTGCAAGGTTGCCATTGCCAAAATCGATCGATGCTTTGTGCAGGCCAATTTCTTTCACTTCTGATACAATATGAATTCTTCTGCGATCAATTTCATATCCTTTTTGGTTGCGAATGGCGCGGGTAATTTGTAAAGCAGTAACCGTTCCAAAAATTTTGCCACTGGTACCGATTTTTACGCCAATTTTTACTGGAGATGATTTCAGTACTTCAGTAACCTTATGAATTTCAGCCAGCATAGCTGTTTCTTTTTTGGTCTGTACTTTTAAGCGTTCTTCTAATTGTTTTAAATTGGAAGGACTAGCCTCTACTGCTAATTTTTGAGGAATAAGGTAATTGCGGGCATAACCGTTTTTAACAGCTACTAACTCGTTTTTGCCTCCTAAATTATCTACATCCTGAATTAAAATAACTTGCATATTATTGAATTTAGTTCCCTTTACCCAGTTGATGAAACTGTCCCTCATTCAATTTTACAGAGGTTAGGGAGGTTACTAAGAAATTTTATTTTAAGAGATCGGTTACGTATGGTAATAAGGCCATTTGGCGTGCTTTTTTAATGGCATCACCTACTTTACGCTGGTATTTTAAAGAATTGCCTGATAAGCGTTTGGGCAACATTTTACCTTGTTCATTGATGAATTTCTTTAAAAATTCAACATCTTTATAATCAACGTATTTAATGCCATATTTTTTAAACCGGCAGAATTTCTTTTTGGGTTTTTCCTGTTTAATGGCGGTAAGGTATTTAATTTCATTCTTTGCCATGGTTTATCCCTCCATTTTTTCGGTTATTTTAAATCCGCCATTTCTTTTTACATAGTTGTACTCGACGGCGTTTTTATCGAGTTTTGTAATCATGTGACGCATGATTTGCTCATCACGTAACATTTGAATTTTCAATTTTTCATTGAAACCGGGATTGGTGGTATATTCTAATACCCAATAAATACCCGTTGTTTTTTTCTGAATGGGATAAGCCAGTGATTTCAATCCCCAGGGATTGCTGTGCACAATGGTGCCGTCATTTTCGATTACCAGTTCCGTATACTTTTTTTGTGCTGATTTAAAATCATCTTCTGAAAGTACCGGGGTAAAAATGATCATTAATTCGTAATTGTTCATTACCCTTTTTTTAATTGTTTAAATTGGTTTTTACCCAATGGACAAACTTCCTTTTGAAAGTATGATTCTGCCAAAACAGAATTGGGGCTGCAAAAGTAAGTGTTTATGGTTAAAATAAGAAACTGTTTTTAAAAATAAGTGTAGATATGCTCTTGGAAGGCTAAGTTATTCATACATTGATCCGATCAATGCGGATGAAATAAAAAAAAGAGCGCCTATTGCTCAGCGCTCCTCTTTTTTAATTGAATTGATCAACCTATTTATTTCTCGGCTACTTGTTTGCGGATGATATTTAAAGCAGCCCCAGCTTTAAACCATTCAATCTGTTGCTGATTGTAGGTATGGTTGGCAATAATTGCTTCTGAACTGCCATCTGCATGATGTAAAACAATGGTTAAAGGCTTACCGGGTGCAAATTCGGTTAAACCAGTAATATCAATGGTATCATTTTCAGCAATTTTATCGTAATCATTTTTGTTGGCAAAAGTTAATGCCAGCATGCCCTGTTTTTTTAGGTTGGTTTCATGAATCCGGGCAAATGATTTGGTTAAAACTACACGTACACCTAAATGCCGGGGTTCCATGGCGGCATGTTCACGGGAAGAGCCTTCTCCATAATTTTCATCGCCCACCACAATGGTATCAATACCTGCTGCTTTATAAGCTCTTTGGGTATCGGGAACGGGGCCGTAAGCGCCTGTTAACTGGTTTTTTACCAAATTGGGTTTTTCGTTAAAATAGTTAATAGCACCAATTAATAAATTGTTGGAAATATTATCTAAATGGCCACGGTATTTTAACCATGGGCCTGCCATAGAGATATGGTCAGTGGTACATTTTCCTTTTGCTTTAATGAGTAGTTTTAATTCCTTTAAATCAGTACCCTCCCATGCCGGGAAAGGTGCTAAGAGTTGTAAACGTTTTGATTGAGGGTCAACCACAACGTTCACCTTACTTCCATCGGCGGCGGGTGCCTGATAACCGGGATCATCTACCGCAAAACCTTTGGCGGGTAATTCAATGCCTGCCGGAGGGTCTAGTTTTACTTTTTCACCTTTTTCGTTCGTTAAATAATCTGTTAATGGATTAAAAGTTAAATCGCCGGCAATGGCTAATGCGGTTACCATTTCAGGCGAAGCCACAAAAGCATAGGTATTGGGGTTACCATCGGCACGTTTGGCAAAGTTTCTGTTAAATGAATGTACAATGGTGTTTTTTTCCTGCTTTTCTGCGCCCATTCTATCCCACATGCCGATACAAGGCCCGCAGGCATTGGCAAAAACTTTTGCACCAATCTTTTCAAATGTATCTAAAAAGCCATCTCTTTCAATGGTAAATCTTACTTGTTCAGAACCGGGGGTAATTGTATATTCTGCTTTTGTTTTTAATTGTTTATCAGCAACTTGTTTTGCTAAACTAACCGCTCTGCTAATGTCTTCGTATGATGAGTTGGTACAGCTGCCAATTAACCCAACTTCTACTTTGGTGGGCCATCCGTTTGCAGCGGCAGCTTCTTTCATTTTAGAAACAGGTGTAGCCAAATCGGGTGTAAAAGGCCCGTTTAAATGCGGTTCCAATTCATTTAAATTAATTTCAATCACCTGATCAAAATAATTTTCGGGATTTTCATATACTTCCGGATCAGCATTCAAATATGATTTGATGGTATCTGCCATTGCAGCTACTTCTTTGCGGCCGGTGGCTTTTAAATAACGGCTCATGCTATCATCATAACCAAATGTAGAAGTGGTGGCACCAATTTCAGCCCCCATATTACAAATGGTTCCTTTTCCGGTGCAACTAAGGGCAGCTGCTCCTTCACCAAAATATTCAACAATGGCGCCGGTTCCGCCTTTTACTGTTAGTATGCCTGCTACTTTAAGAATAATATCTTTAGGTGCGGCCCATCCATTCAATTTTCCGGTTAGTTTAATGCCAATTAATTTAGGCCATTTCAGTTCCCAGGGTAAACCCGCCATCACATCGCAGGCATCTGCTCCACCAACTCCAATTGCAATCATACCTAAGCCACCTGCATTTACAGTATGAGAGTCAGTACCTATCATCATACCGCCTGGAAAAGCATAATTTTCTAAAACCACCTGGTGAATAATTCCGGCACCGGGTTTCCAAAAACCAATGCCATATTTGTTAGAAACAGAAGCTAAAAAATCATATACTTCTTTGCTTTCGGTAGTAGCTACCTGCAAATCTTCTTTTGCTTCTACACGTGCTGTAATTAAGTGATCACAATGTACTGTTGAGGGTACGGCAACTTTAGGCCTTCCTGCCTGCATAAATTGTAACAGGGCCATTTGTGCGGTAGCATCCTGCATCGCTACTCTGTCTGGAGCAAAGTCAACATAACTTTTGCCTCTTTCAAAGTTATTTAAAGGTTGTTCTGAGTGTAGGTGTGCAAATAATATTTTTTCTGCCAGTGTCAAGGGTCTGCCTAAAGTTTTACGGGCTGCGGCTATTTTAGCCGGCATTTCAGCGTAAACTTTTCTAATCATTTCAATGTCGAATGCCATAATTGCTATTTTATAATTTGATGAATGAAAAGAGATGACTTTAATAAAGTGAACTGTTTCAAGTTTTTTAAAAATGCAAAATTACGATAAAACAAAAGGCGATAAAAAACTGTTTTATGAATTGTTTTGCAGTTACTATTTGTAAATACAGTAAATTGCATAAAGTTTATTTCTAAAATAAACACTATGAAACTGATGAATAAGTTACGTGAGTTTATGGAAATGCATGCTTTTGGTGTTTGCACAGCAATAGGTGAAAAACTTGGTATTGCCACTTCAAGAATTAGGATGTGGTTTATTTATATTTCATTTCTAACCATGGGCTCACCACTGATTATATATATGATTCTTGCTTTCTGGATGAATATAAAGCGATACATTCTCAATGCGAGAAGAAATCCGCTGAAGTATTTATAAAATATTTTTCAATTGTATTAACCAATTTTAACCACTGTTTCCCTCAGAGCGGCCAGTTTTTCAAGTAAATTTTCCAGTAAATGAAGTGGCAGCATATTGGCTCCATCACTAAGCGCCTTTGCCGGGTTGGGATGGGTTTCAATAAATAAACCGTCTGCCCCGGTTGCTATTGCTGCTTTTGCAATGGTTTCAATTAACGCAGGGTTACCGCCGGTAACGCCACTGGTTTGATTTGGTTGTTGTAAACTATGGGTACAATCCATTATCACCGGTGTATCTAAAGCTTTCATCCAGGTAATATTTCTGTAATCTACCACCAAATCCTGATACCCAAATGTAGTACCTCGTTCTGTTAACATGATTTGTTGGTTTCCGGCTTTTTTAATTTTATCAACTGCAAACTGCATGGCAGGGCCACTTAAAAATTGTCCTTTTTTTACATTAATAATTTTATGGGTAACTGCGGCAGACTGCAATAAATCAGTTTGCCGGCAAAGAAAAGCGGGGATTTGTAAAATATCTATATACTTTGCTGCTTCGGCTGCTTCATCATGTGCATGAATATCTGATGTTGTAGGCAAGCCAAACGTTTTACCTACTTTTTCAATTAACGATAATCCAACTTCATCGCCCAAACCGGTAAAGGAGTTAGCACTGGTTCTGTTCGCTTTTCGATAACTGGCCTTGAATATATAAGGTATACCTAATTTTATGCAGGTGCTATATACTTTATCTGCTACTTCCATTACCAATTCTTCATTTTCTACTACACAGGGCCCGGCAATTAAAAAAAATTGTTGTGGATGATATTGTTGATTTTTTAATACAGAAGATAAGTATGCAGGCATCATAAAATTAAATGAGTTATTGAAATGCGAACTTACATGCATTTTTGTTTTCTTTGCGCTAACAATTGTTAGTAAATTTAAATTAAATGGTGAAAGATAAAATTTTGGTGATTGGAGCCAGCGGACAGATAGGTGTAGAATTAACCCTTGCTTTAAGAAAAGTGTATGGCAATGTAAATGTTGTGGCTTCTGATTTACGGGAAGAAAATGATTTACTGAAGGGTACAGGGCCTTATGTTAGTTTAGATGTAATGAATAAGGAAATGTTGCATGTGCAGGTAATACGGCAAAATATTACACAGATTTATTTATTGGCGGCTATCTTATCTGCTACCGGCGAAAAAAATCCAAATCTTGCCTGGAACCTGAATATGCAGGGGTTATTAAATGTTTTAGATATTGCTCGGGAGGAGCAAATTCATAAAGTTTACTGGCCAAGCAGTATTGCAGTTTTTGGACCTACTTCACCAAAAATAAATTGTCCGCAACAAACCATTATTGAGCCTATTACTGTTTATGGTATCAGTAAATACGCAGGTGAATTTTGGTGTAATTATTATCATCAACGGTATGGTGTTGATGTAAGAAGCCTTCGTTATCCAGGTTTAATCAGTTATAAGTCTGCCCCGGGTGGTGGTACAACTGATTATGCCATTGAAATTTTCCATGGTGCACTTGAAGAACAAAAATATACCTGTTTTCTGAAAGAAGACACTTATTTACCAATGATGTATATGCCCGATGCCATTAAAGCCACATTAAGTTTAATGGAGGCACCACAGGATCAAATAACTGTACGAACTTCTTATAATGTTGCTGCCATGAGTTTTTCACCAAAAGAAATTACAGCAGCCATTCAGCAACTTATTCCTGATTTTACCATTGCATACCAGCCCGATTACCGCCAAACCATTGCCGATAGCTGGCCGCAAAGTATTGATGATACTACCGCAAGAAAAGATTGGAACTGGCAACCCGATTTTAATTTGCAATTAATGACTGCAGATATGATTGCTAATTTGCCGCATGTTTAGTTTTAAAAATTATTTTGATACACTGTAGTGAATAATACAGGTTTTGTTGTATCACTATGTTTTATTTCGTGTACGGGCTGTGCAGATACGATGACGGCAATGAAAATGTTCAGGAGTAAAAATAATATTTGCTTTTTTTATCATGACAACATGGCTAAATCTGCCACAGTTTTACCTTCTAAAATTTTTAAAGAAGCGTCTCTTACTTCTATCATCACTCTATTCAGGCCACAGACTTCTTCTTCACAATCTTTACATTTCTCATAAAAATTTAAACTTACACAAGGTAATAAAGCAATAGGCCCCTCCACAGTACGCATCACCTTTGCCAAAGGAATGGATGAAGGTGGACTTTTAAAAAAATAGCCACCACCCTTGCCTTTCTTACTTTCTAAAATGCCTACTTTTTTTAATTCGAGCAGAATGTTTTCCAGAAATTTTATTGGAATATTTTTCTTTTTAGAAATTTCTGCAATTAAAACAGGATCATTCTCCTGATGTTGCGCAAGATAAATCAGTGCTTTAAAAGCATATTGTGTTTTTTTAGACAGCATACACAGGGTTATTTTATATTCAATGTTAAAAATTTTAACGAATATCGTGAACTATTTTGCTTTTTCAACATGCTGTTAAATGTAGTTATTTTATTGTTATGCATTTGTAAATTCATGATAATAGAATAACAATCACCATGCTAAATGTTGAGTAGTTTGTAATGTGTTGTACTATTAAAATCAGTTTTCGTTTGAAACTTATTGCCTAATGGTGTTTCAGTAAACTCTGTATAACTAATGGCTGTTGAGCCAATTTTATTGAAACTTATGCCCAGTAAGCTTTTCAGAGCTTAATAGCACAACACGTTAGTTTGTATTGATTGCTACAAGAAAGGAAGTTGTTTTTCTGATTCAAAAAACATGTAAGCGGTTTTAATGTAACCCTAATACATCTTTCATTGTAAAAATTCCCTGTTTACCTATCAAAAATTCGGCAGCCAAAACTGCTCCGTCGGCAAAGCCCATTCGGCTATGTGCGGTATGTACAATTTCAATATCATCAATTGTTGAGTGGTACAAAATTTTGTGTGTGCCGGGCGCAGGATCAATTCGCTCTGAAATGATACTTAATTCATCTGCGAGGTTTGTAATGGTATTAACCCATTTTTTTTTCGATGGTATTTCCTGCATAATTTGTTCTGCCAATGAAATAGCTGTACCGCTGGGTGCATCTTTTTTTTGTGTATGATGAATTTCTGTAATGGTTACTTCATATTCCGGATGCTGTTTCATTAAATGTGCCAGAAATTTATTTAATTCAAAAAACAGATTAACGCCTATACTGAAGTTGCTGGCATAAATTAATGAACCTTTTTGTTGTATACAAGCCGCTTCTATTGCATGCCATTTTGCTAACCAGCCGGTTGAACCACAAATTACCGGTGTGCCGCTGTTGATGCATTGCATTACATTGCTGAAGGCGCTGTGCGGGCCCGTGAACTCAATCGCAACATCTGCTTTCTGTAAATGTGCTGCATTCAATTCATGTGCATTGTTTACATCAATTTTTAGAACAATTTCATGACCTTTGGCTACTGCCACTTTTTCAATGGCCTGGCCCATTTTACCATAACCTATTAATGCAATTTTCATGATTCGATTGCTTGGAGTTTAAACAAATACCATTTACCTGACATCGGGTAATGGTTTTAAAATATTGTGTTTATTTCTGAAACTAAAGGTAAAACTTAATCCCGGTGCCGAAAGCATAGGATTATAAGTGGGTTCAATATGTAAACTTAAATTGTTGCTAACATCAAAATCTTTTAAATGCCCATATACTGTGGCATCTACTACATTTAAACCCCATAAAATCATGAACCAGAGAATAGAGTAGTCTCTGTCTTTTCTAAATGAGTTGCGATAGGTTTGTAAAGCAGACGGATCTACATTTTGTAAAATGGGATAAATATTGGCAAAATGAGCAGTATCGTTATTAATTTTTATGTTGTATGCATCTCTGGTTCGTTTGTACCAGGTATTGTTGTATAAATAGGTAATGGTAGGAATAGCCAAAGCACCATAAACAATAGGAATTTTCCAGTATTCGCGATTATATGCCTGGCCTAAACCTGGTAATATGGCAGAGCGGAGCGTGGCAATTTTTGGATTGTGTTTTTTTTTGATAATAGGACCTGTGGCCTCTTTCTGGTTGTTTTCACCCGTAGTATCCATCAGAAATTTTTCATGAATGTTGCTGCCGGGTAAACTGCTGCCATTCCTGCTGAATGCAGTAGATACAGTATTCAAAAAAATAATGATACCGAATATTGTAATGCTTACCTTCATTTTTAGCTAACGCTTATATTCATAAGCTCTAAAATTTTATTCAATTCCTGTAAAGAATAATATTCCAATGTAATACTTCCTTTCCCTGTTTTTTGATGTGCCAGCGAAACTTTGGTACCAAAGTGAGAGGCTAAATTATCTTCAATTTTTTTATAAGCCGGTGGTAATTGGTTTTTTGAGGAAGATTTAACAGCCTGATGGTTTTGTGCCTTATACATTTGGCGCACCAATTCTTCGGTTTGGCGCACACTTAATTCCTTTGATTTAATTTCATTAAAAACAAATAGCTGTTTATCAACACTATCAATATTGATTAATGCTCTTGCATGCCCCATACTAATTTTACCGCCTCTTACTGCCAACTGAATATCAGGCGGCAATTTTAATAAACGTATATAATTGGTGATGGTACTTCTTTCCTTACCCATTCTTTCGGCTACCTGCTCCTGTGTATAATTTAATTCTTCCATCATGCGTTTGTAGCTTAAGCCAATTTCAATCGCATTTAAATCTTCACGCTGTAAATTCTCTAATAAAGCCAGCTCTAATAATTCTGTATCATTAGCCTGTCGAATATATACCGGTACATCTTTTAATCCGGCTAATTTGCTTGCTCTGTATCTTCTTTCGCCTGCAATGAGCTGGTATTTTCCGGAGGCTAATTTAGATACTGTTAAAGGTTGGATGATATCGTGTAATTTAATTGAAGCTGCTAATTCCTGAAGAGCATTTTCATCAAAATCACGCCGGGGCTGTTTGGGATTGATTTGAATATCCTGAATGGGTATGCGCATTACTCCGGTAACCTGTTCAACTACCTGGTTCTTAAGATGGCCGGTTGTATTTTTTAAATCTTCATCAATATTTTGCAGTAAAGAGCGGATGCCCTTACCCAATAAAGCTTTATTTTGTTTTGGTGCACTCATAATCAATGATGTGTTCTGATGAATTAGTTATTTTGAAATGACAGGTAAAAAGGTCTATTCAATTATTCGTTCTGTGTTCGACATATTGGTCATTTCGTTTTTTTGTAAAATTTCTTTGGCTAAATTCAGATAATTAACAGAGCCCTTGCTTTCTGCATCGTACAAAATAACGGGTTTGCCTACACTGGGTGCTTCACTTAATCTGGTATTTCTATGAATAATGGTTGAAAAAACCAAATCGTCGAAATGCCTTCTCACTTCACTGACTACCTGATTGCATAAACGTAAGCGGCCGTCATACATCGTCATTAATATGCCTTCTATTTGTAAATTCGGATTCAACCTGTTTTGCACAATTTTTACGGTATTTAATAATTTCCCCAACCCTTCCAAAGCAAAAAATTCGCATTGAACCGGAACAGCAACACTATCGGCCGCAACCAATGAATTTACAGTAATCAATCCAAGAGAAGGGGAACAATCAATAACAATAAAATCGTATTTTTCTTTAATGGGTTCTAAAACTGTTTTTAAAACATTTTCCCGATTGGGGTAATTGATCATTTCAATTTCGGCGCCTACCAAATCAATATGAGAAGGGATAACATCTAAATAAGGCATTTCACTTTTCAAAACCACATCTTCTGCGGATGCATTATTTACCATACAATCGTATAAACTGTTGGTAATATTATGCAAATCGAAACCAACACCGGTAGTGCTGTTGGCCTGTGGATCAGCATCGACCAATAATGTTTTGTACTCTAAAACTGCAAAACTGGCAGCCAGATTAATAGCTGTAGTGGTTTTACCTACACCTCCTTTTTGGTTTGCAATACTAATAATTCTCGCCATAGGGTTGATTGCTTAAAATGCAATTAAAAATAAGAAAGGATTTCCCAATTTATCAAGATTGCAAATCTAAAGTATTCTGTTGCATGTGTTCATATTTAATTTCTCATATTTTGATGTGTTTTTTCAGTTAGAATTTTTTTAATAGCGGGGTTGCAAAAAAATGAATGATGCATAATAAGCGGTGGTGGTTGTTGCCAAAACTTAAAAAAACCCTTCTTTTTTGCGGAAGAGGCTGGTATTTTATGATTGATTAGAATGTTTAAAGCGGAATGGTTTCGCCTATAGCTGGTAAATGCAGCGTTTTGCCGGCGGTGGCAAATGCTATTTTTGCAGCTTCGGTGTCTATTTTAATAAAACCGAATGTGTTATAATGTACGCCTATAATATGTTTACATTGCACAAAATCGGCTGCTTTTACCGCATCGGCAACATCCATGGTAAAATTATCTCCAATGGGGAAAATGGCATAATTTAAGGCAGCCCAACCGGGAATGAGTTGCATGTCTAAGGTAAGTGCCGTATCGCCGCTATAATAAAAATTACCTTCATCAGTAGTAAAAACAAATCCAATCGGATTGCCGCCATAAGTTCCATCGGGCAGTGCGCTGCTATGTTGTGCTACCACACATTTAACGGTTCCAAAATCAAATTGCCATTTGCCGCCTGTGTTCATGGGGTGTGTATTGGCAACGCCATTTTTATTGAGCCATTCATGAATTTCAAAAACTGCAACCACTTTTGCTCCTGTTTTGGTGGCAATGGAAATACAATCGGCTATATGATCGGCATGGCCATGGCTTAAAAAAATATAATCGGCTTCAATGGCATCTGCCTTAATATTTTTTGCTAATTCATTGTAAGTAATAAATGGATCGAAAAGAATTTTTTTGCCTTTCACTTCAACCAAAAAACAAGAATGTCCGTAATACGTAAATTGCATAGTTGTATTATTAAGCATTTAAAAATTTAATGTCATCTGCTTAACAAAATTAGTAGAAAGATGTTTAAACAATGTTGCAATGCTATTAAAACTTTAGTGAACAAAATATTGCCTGTTAAAAAAATATTTATGCGTAGTACCGGAATTTGGTGGATCATTATCACCATTTTAATTATTTTAGATGTTTATGTATTTCAGGCTGTTAAAACAGTACTGCAAAACGCTTCAGAAAAAACCCGGATATGGGTAACTGTTATTTACTGGTTGATTGCCCTACTTTGCTGGATTGCTTTAATTGCATTGCCCTATATTCAGGACTTACAGATTTCTAAATTTTTTAGAAATTATGTTTTTTTTATATTAGTTGGCTTATTCATGGCCAAACTGATTGCTTCAGTATTCTTTTTAATGGATGATATTCGGCGTGGTATAGTTTGGCTTATAACATTTTTTTCCACGAAATCTGGTACTCATTTTGCCGATAATGGAGCTGAAACTATTTCACGTTCCTTATTTTTAAGCTGGATGGGTATTGGTATGAGTATTACATTAATGGGTATCCTTTTATATGGTTTTGGAAATAAATACAATTATCAAATAAAATATATACGCCTGCAATTTGCGAATTTGCCCAATGCATTTAAAGGTTTAAGGATTGCTCAGATTAGTGATATACACAGCGGCAGTTTTAACAACAAACAGGCTGTTGCGCATGGGGTAAACATGTTGTTGCAACAAAAGCCCGATTTGGTATTGTTTACCGGCGATTTGGTAAACGACCGCTACGAAGAGATGAACGATTATATGGATGTATTTGAAAAAGTAAAAGCGCCAATGGGCGTGTACAGTACATTGGGTAACCATGATTATGGCGATTATGTTCAATGGCCATCTATACAGGCTAAACAACTGAATTTGGAAAAGTTGAAAGCAGTACATGCAGCTTTAGGCTGGCGCCTTTTAATGAATGAACATGCTATTTTGGAAAAGAATGGTGATGCCATTGCATTACTGGGAATTGAAAACTGGGGTGCAAAAGGCAGATTCCCAAAATATGGTAAAATGGAGGAAGCTTATCCCGGAACAGAAAAATATTCTTTTAAAATATTAATGAGCCACGATCCCAGCCATTGGGATGCTGAAGTTAGAACAAAATATCCCGATATTGATTTAACACTGTCTGGCCACACACATGGTATGCAATTTGGTGTAGAAACGCCTTTTTTTAAATGGAGTCCGGTACAATGGATGTACAAACAATGGGCAGGATTATATCAGGAAGGCTCGCAGTATTTATATGTAAACCGCGGATATGGCTTCATTGGTTATCCGGGCAGAGTAGGTTTTTTGCCTGAAATTACCATAATAGAACTGGTTTAAATCAGCAGCAATAGCACAGTTAATTGGTCATTCATTGTATCAAGAAAAAATTTTAGCCTTTTTTAATTTTAAATAACGTGTTGTGCTATTAAAATCTGTTTTCGTTTGAAACTCATTGCCAAATAGTGTTTCAGTAAACTCTGTATAACTAATGACTGTTGAGCCAAGTTTATTAAAACCCATGCCCAGTAAGCTTTTCAGAGCTTAATAGAACAAAGCGTTAATTTTAAATATTATCATACAATACTGCTTGTTTGCAACTTGTTTACATATAGAATTAAGTTTGGCACAATCATTGACTTTTATCCCTGTAAAACAATCATTTATGAAAAAAATAATAGTATTAACCATTGGTGTGTTTTGTTTAACGGCCATAGCACAGGCGCAAGGTTTTAGAGCCGGTATTAAAGCAGGCGGTAATTTAACTAAGATTGATGGGCAAACTTTTGATCAGGGCTTTCAATTGTCGTATCAGGTGGGTGGTTTTGCCGAAATAGATTTTAATAAAAAATTTGGTATTCAGCCGGAATTACTCTGGAGCCAATCTGCCACAAAATCAGCCACATTTTCTGGTATTTTTCCGCCCGATCAAAATATTAAATTAGATTATTTAACCATTCCGGTATTGTTGCGCTATAATGTTGGAAAATTGGTAACCTTCAATCTTGGGCCGCAATTTGGTATACTGCTGAATAAAAATGACAACTTGTTGGTGAATGGGCAAAATGCTTTTAAATCGGGCGATTTTGCCATGGTTGGAGGCGTGCAGTTGAATTTTAACGTATTGCGTATTTATGGTCGTTATGCGGTAGGTTTGAATAATTTGAACGATGTAAGTAATCAAAATAATTGGAAAAGTCAGCAAATACAAATGGGTATGGGATTTAGGTTTTAATGTAAATTTCTGCATAATGCATGGCATGGCATATCTTACCGGGTATGCCATTTTTTTGCGCCATTTTGTACCGTTTGCCCATCTTTGTTGCCAATGGCATTAATATTGCCCCAAACATACGCCAATAAATAAATCATTTTTATTGGTTGTAAGTGACAAAATGACTTTTTACCATAGATTGTAGTGTATGAACAAAAACAAATTTCTTTTTTCAGCAGAAGACGAGAATGATTTTATGCCCATCATTGCCATTAATGAACGGGAAGGTGAAGAAGAAAAAATTGTAATTCCCGATACTTTACCCTTGTTACCCTTACGAAACACGGTATTATTTCCGGGGGTAGTATTGCCCATAACAGTAGGGCGGGATAAAAGCATAAAGGCAGTAAATGAAGCTTATAAAAACGATAAGCTGATTGGCGTATTGGCACAAAACGATACCGAAGTAGAAGATCCTGCGGTAAAAGATTTGTGTAAAATTGGTACAGTTGCAAAAATTTTGAAACTGATTAAAATGCCCGATGGTGGGACAACCATCATTATTCAGGGTAAAAAAAGGTTTGAATTAATGCAAGTAATAGCCGAAGAACCATTTTTTAAAGCCCAAATACAATTATTAGAAGATCAACCGGTTTTAAATGACCCGGATTTTGATGCATACATCAGTACTATTAAAGATCTGGCAACAGAAATTATTCAGTTGTCTCCCAATTTACCTACCGAGGCTTCTATCATTTTAAAAAATATAGAAAATCCTTCCTTTCTCATCAATTTTGTAAGCAGCAATTTAAATACTTCTATTACAGAAAAGCAGGAATTGTTATCCCTTGAAAACATCAAAATAAGGGCAGAGAAATTAACCGGTATTTTACACAAAGAATTGCAGTTTGCAGAACTGAAAAATAAGGTTACCACAAAAACCAGAACAGAACTGGATAAACAACAACGTGATTATTTTTTACAGCAACAACTTAAAAGCATTAAAGAGGAGTTAGGCGGCGATCCCAATGAAAGAGAAATTGCTGAAATGAAAAAGAAAGCTGAAGCCAAAAAATGGCCTGAAGCTGCCAAAGCCATGTTTAAATCTGGTATTGAGAAATTAGAAAGAATGCATCCCAGTACACCCGATTATTCTGTGGTGTACAATCATTTAGATTTATTGCTTGATTTACCATGGAGAGAATATACCGATGATAATTACGATTTAAAAAATGCCAAAAAAATTTTAGATGCCGACCATTATGGCATGCAAAAAATAAAAAACCGAATTCTGGAGTATTTGGCCGTGCTCAAATTAAAAGGCGATATGAAGAGCCCGATTCTTTGTTTTATTGGCCCTCCCGGAATTGGTAAAACATCTTTAGGTAAAAGTATAGCCCATGCAGTAGGCAGAAAATATGTGCGTGTAAGTTTAGGTGGTCTGCACGATGAAAGTGAAATACGAGGGCACCGGAAAACCTATATTGGTGCTATGCCAGGGAGAATTATTCAGAATATCAGAAAAATCAAAACATCTAATCCTGTAATGATTTTAGATGAAATTGATAAAATTGGTAACGATTTTCGCGGCGACCCATCCTCTGCATTGTTAGAGGTATTGGATCCCGAACAAAACAACAGTTTCTATGACAACTATTTAGAATTGGAATATGATTTAAGCAAGGTATTGTTCATTGCTACTGCCAACGATATTCAAAACATACAACCCGCACTTCGCGACAGGTTGGAAATAATTGATTTAAGTGGATATGCCATTGAAGAAAAAGTTGAAATTGCCAAACGGCACCTCATTCCAAAACAAATGGAAGCGCATGGGTTAGCAAAAGTAAATCTGAAATTCAGTGATAAGATTTTAGAAAAAATTATTGAAAACTATACACGTGAAAGTGGCGTAAGAGAATTAGACCGTCAATTAGCCTCCGTTATGCGCTATGAAGCCAAGGAACTGGCTACAAAAAATAAAATTAAACTATCGGTTTCATTAGCAGATATTGAAAAAATATTAGGTCCGCAGCGCTATAATAATGAAATATACAAAATGGCGAATATGCCCGGTGTAGCAGTAGGTTTAGCCTGGACTTATGTAGGCGGCGATATTTTATTTATTGAAACAGTTTTGAGTGAAGGAAAAGGGGAATTGAAGCTTACCGGCAATCTGGGTAATGTGATGAAAGAAAGTGCCACCACAGCCTACACTTATTTACAGGCCAACGCCAAAAAACTTGGGATTGAAATGAGTGCCTTTACTACCCGTAATGTGCATGTACATGTACCTGAAGGCGCAACACCAAAGGATGGACCAAGTGCCGGTATTACTATGCTTACATCGTTAGCCTCAGCATTTACCGGCCGAAAGGTAAAACCTTATTTAGCTATGACAGGTGAAATAACTTTGCGTGGCCAGGTATTACCAGTAGGAGGTATTAAAGAAAAAGTACTGGCAGCAAAAAGAGCCGGTCTTAAAGAAATTATTATGTGTTGGCAGAATGAAAAAGATGTACAGGAAATAGATAGCAATTTTATAACCGGTGTGCAGTTTCATTATGTTAAAACCATGCAACAAGTGCTTGATTTGGCATTGGTATAAAATATGTAGCCAGCCGCATGAACAAAACAACCATTAATTATGTTGTTTATTGTATTTTTTCATGTTGGTTGTTTTAAGGGTTAAGTTCCTTCATATTTATGGGGGAACTTTTTAATTGCTCATCTTTTCAAAGCATACATACTATGTACATTTGCATATGCAAAAATTAAGTATGGATGCATTGGGCCGCAAGTCGGTTCAGGAATTTAAAGCATCTGCTAAACACCCATTGATTGTTGTTTTAGATAATATTCGCAGTATGCACAACGTGGGCAGTATTTTTAGAACCTGCGATGCGTTTTTAATGGAAGGAATTTGTATTTGCGGTTATACTCCTCAACCACCGCATCGGGATATCCATAAAACAGCTTTGGGAGCTACGGAAACGGTAGACTGGATGTATGTGCCAACTGCCTCCGCCGCAGTTCATTCATTGAAAAGTTTAGGCTATTCCGTTTGGGGTGTAGAACAGGCTAAAGGAAGTATATCATTACAGCAGTTTGCAATAACTTCAAACACCCAAATTGCTATTGTACTGGGAAATGAAGTAGAAGGGGTGAGTGAAGATGCATTAAGTTTGTGCGATGGATGTATTGAAATTCCACAATGGGGAACCAAACATTCACTGAATGTATCTGTTGCAGCCGGTATTGTTTTATGGGAGCTGGTGAAGAAAATCCAATCATTTTAAAAGAAAATAAAATTTATGCATAAGGTAAAAAAATATTTAAGTCTCGTAAAGTTTTCTCATACCATTTTTGCCATGCCTTTTGCATTCATTGGTTTTTTTCTTGGTGTAATACACCGGAAAACATCTAATATGTTTCAGGAAGTTGGCAATAATAAAACAATTATACAACACAGCTATTTTAGTAATCAGTATGTATTGGAAAAATTTTTATTGGTAATAATATGTATGGTTACTGCCCGAAATGCTGCAATGGCATTTAACAGATATTTAGACCGGCATTTCGATGCACGCAACCCACGTACCGCCATTCGCGAAATTCCCAAAGGCATTATTTCTCCTGAAAGTGCGCTAAGATTTGTTTTGCTGAATTGCCTTTTGTTTATGGGTACAACTTATTTCATCAATAAAATTTGTTTTTATTTGGCACCGGTAGCGCTTTTTGTAGTATTATTTTACAGTTATACCAAACGGTTTACTGCATTATGCCATTTAGTGCTAGGTTTAGGGCTTTCATTGGCACCAATTGGGGCTTATCTGGCAGTAACCGGAACCTTTAACCTGCTGCCTGTTTTATTTTCATTTGCAGTAATATTTTGGGTAAGTGGCTTTGATGTAATTTATGCCTTACAGGATATAGAATTCGATCAATCGCAGGATTTATACTCCATTCCTGCTGTATTTGGAAAAGCTGCCGCACTACGTATTTCCTCGTTTTTACATTTTTTAAGTGCTGCTTGTGTAATATTGGCCGGTTATTATGGTCATTTTCACTGGTTGTATTGGATAGGAATTTTGCTTTTTACAGGTATGTTGCTTTACCAGCATTCCATTGTTAAACCCAATGATTTAAGCAGGGTAAATATTGCATTTATGACTGCCAATGGTATTGCCAGTGTGGTGTTTAGTGTTTTTGTAATTGCCGATTTATTTATTTTTTAAAAATGAAATTGTGGCCAGAATTATTTGTATTGATTATGGAGGAAAAAGAACCGGCATTGCTGTTACCGATCCATTGCAAATCATTGCTACGCCTTTAACCACCATTCCTACACAAACATTATTTTCTTTTTTAAAAGAATATATAGCCAAAGAACCAGTAGAGCTGATTTTAATTGGAGAACCTTATAATTTAGACCAAACAGCTACCCATGCAACCCCATTGGTGTTAAAAGCAATCGAACAGCTAAAAAAATATTTTCCGCAAATACCCGTAAAAACTGTAGATGAGCAATACACTTCTAAAATGGCATCGAGAGCCATGGTAGAAATGGGCATGAAGAAAAAACAAAGAAGAATCAAAGAAAATATAGATCAGATTGCTGCCACCATTATGTTACAAACTTACCTGCAGGAAAGGGCTATGTAGCCACATTCAATTATCTTTGCAGTTGTATTTAAATTTATAATTTCTCCCTTTTTGTATATGATTTTACCAATAGTTGCATACGGCAATCCTGTATTAAGAAAACCGGCAGCAGAAATAACATCTGATTATGACGGATTGTATACATTGATTGAAGATATGTGGGAAACCATGTATGCCAGTAATGGCGTAGGGTTAGCTGCACCTCAAATCAATAAACCCATCCGCTTGTTTGTAATGGATAGTGCTCAAATTTTCGCTAACCGCGAAGAAGAAGATGAAACCTATCCGGATGAACCGGGTATAAAAAAAGTATTTATCAATACCAGATTAGTGGAATTAAATGGAGAAGAATGGGTGTATAATGAAGGATGTTTGAGTATTCCTAAAATACGGGAAGATATTCAACGCCCTGAATTAGTTACAATAGAATATGTGGATGAACATTTTGTACCACACCGAGAAACATTTACCGGCTTAACCGCCAGAATTATTCAGCATGAATACGACCATATTGATGGTAAATTATTCATTGATTATTTAAAACCTCTCAAGAAAAAATTACTGCAAGGCAAGTTGAATGATATTAGTAAAGGCAAGGTGAAAGTGGATTACAAAATGCTTTTTGTTAAATGAAATATGTACAAATATTGGTACTAATCTGCTGTAGCATTTCATCTGTATACGCTCAGGATACCACTTTGCATCCATCAAAGGCAGATACTACGGTGGGCTTTGGAAAATCGGGTCTGTTTACTTTACCCGAAGTAATGGTGCGAACCAACTTTAACTACGAAAAATTACTGCAACAAATTAAAGAAGATACCAGTTTTTATAAGGCTTTTCGCAACTTACGGATTTTGGGTTATTCTGCTTACAACGATATACAAATGAAGGATAAAACGGGTAATACTATTGCATCATTATATAGTAAAATCAGACAAAATTATGTAAATGGTTGCCGCACCATGGATGTACTGGAAGAAAAAACAACCGGTGATTTCTACAATAAAAAACATCAGTATAACTACCTAACCCCCGAATTATATGCAGCTTTATTTTTTACGAAAGGCACCATTTGCGGCGAAAATAATATTGTAAAGGGTCATGAAATTTCTACATCTGCTAAAAGTGGTATAGATAAGCATAAAGAACAATTAAAAATGTTATTTTTTAATCCCGGTAAAAAAATTGCCGGTATACCTTTTATAGGTAATAAGTTAGATCTATACGATGAGAAAGCGCACAAATTATACGATTACCGATTAGATATTCAGGAATATCATCATCAATTATGTTATGTGTTTACCATTACTCCAAAAGAAGATTTAACAGCATCGCAAAGAGATGATGTAGTGGTTGATGAAATGGTTACCTGGTTTAATACCAATACATTAGAAGTGCAGGGCAGAAGGTATATTTTAAGTTATAAAGCCGGTGTATACGATTTTGATGTAAGCATGGAAGTAGAAATGACACATTATAAAAATTTTTTAGTACCCGCTGTTTTAAGATATAAAGGTAATTGGGATGTGATATTTAAGAAACGTGAACGTGCAGTATTTACAGCTACTTTATTCGATTTTAAGTAGCACTTCCAAAAATAAATGCTTACCCTTTATAAACTGTTTAAAAATACATTTAAACTTTGAACACTAATTTTTTTAGGGTATAATTTTTGCAAACCTGCACTGAGCCCAAATAATGTATTTGTACCCAGATAAAAACTATTGTTAATCAATGAAATGCTAACAATGGTAATATTGGCATTTGTAGGAAGATTAGTGGTATAAAAGCCTTTTTCAATTGCCGATGGTGTTAACCGAATAACAGACTTTACATTATTAAAAACTGCAAAAGCTATTGTGTTTTTATTATTAAAATTAAGCGGTAATACTACATTCAAATTGGTAGTAGCCTGTGTGGTATCCATTAAATAATTGGCACCCATCCATTGCAAGTGCGGCGATTGTAAACGATAGCCGGTTTTGTGCATTCCATTTACCAAAGTATCCCAACGTGTAACAGAACCATTATTGTCCTGTTGCCAATTCACTTCATATTGGCCGCCTGTGTTGGATGATCCCGAATAAAATTGCATGGCGTTGTTTACATTATCATCCATCCATTGTATGGTAATAGGTTTAGCAGGTGCAATCGCAATGGGCTGATTGTTTGAAGTGAAACTCACATAAAAATCTGCCGCACAAACCAGTGGATATTGATTAAAAGTAGTGGAAATCAGATATCTGATAAAANNAAAATCACCCCGTTCTTTTAAGGTAATTAGCCTCAAGTAAACAGGATCTGTTACAGGATTGGCTGTATTGCTCACATACGCACTGGTATAAGCAGGAATTTTTAGTTGTATATCATTATTCAGCCAAAAAGCTGTATCATGGGTGGGATTAAATGTAGTATAGTAAGCCATCGGTAAGCCTAATTGCACTTGCAATGAATCAATAAGGTCATTGCTAATAGGCTCATTGGTCCAGGTTGTGTCATTAAACGACATGCCCTGATAAGGCGTAAATTCATCAGAAAAATCTTTCTTACAACTTGTAATGGTTGCGAAAATGATGAATATATAAAAAAATACTTTTTTCATGGTTACTGAATAAGATATGGAATGGGTTATAAATGCTGCCTTCGGCCATTTAACTTTATGCGGGTGCCAATGTTTAAACCGGCGGCACCAAAACGTTGGTTCACGCCGTAAAGACTATTTGTACCAAAAAGATTATACCTGAAATAAGGCTCTGCAAATACATCAACCAGATCCGAGAGCCTTCTGTAAATACTAACACTTCCATAAATGCTGGTGGTAAGTGAATGCTGATACACCCCATTGTTTGATTTACTATTGATGGCAACTACCTGTAAACTGGTATCTAAAGTTTCGCCCATGTACCAGGAGGAAAGATCAAAAATGAGTCCGCCATTAACTGCCATACGCCAGTTATCATCGGTCCGGCCAAATTCATAACCCAGCATTACCGGGATTTCTAAGTTTTTATAATGATTGAGACTTCTGATAACTCTATAACCAATTTGAGTAACAGAAGAAGTATCCATAATAGTTGTTGAATTGCCTTGTGGTGTTGTAATGGTGCGCCGTACAATTACTGTAGTTGTTTGCGTTTCATTTTCTTTTCGCTGGCTAAATAATTCATTCATCTGGCTGTATTGCAAGCCTAATTTCAGATAAGTGTGTTCTCCAATGGTTTTACTAAATCTGGCACCAAACGTAAAGCCGCCTTTCATGCGTTCGCTACTGTCTTTTTTCTGCAGGTAATTGGCACTGGCGCCATTGGTTAATACTGATTTCATGGTATAATCCGGCGCACCATATAATTCAATATACCAGTCGTTTCGCTGGCTGCCATTGGCATTAGGGCAGGCATCCAAACCTAAAATGCGGCGTAAATTAAGCGGTGGTAAATGCAGGGAACCAGTATTATATAATAAATTATTTTTTAATGAAATAAAAGCATTTACCTGATTATAAGAGAAGTTATTTGCTGCATCTTGATTATTATCTGAGTAGCCGGGTAAATTGCGATTGAATGTGGGGGAGAAGGTTTGGCCTGATAATGCGTTATGGCTGGTGGTACTTTGAGGGCGCAATAACTGCTTGTTTGGTAAATAGCTATTTTTAGATAGATATGAATTGGATGTATTGTTTTGATGCTGGGGAAGTTTGGAAGTACTTTTGTTCAGGTTGTTTGAACCTTGCAAACTATCAGTTAAAACAGCTCCATTTAATTGCTGATTTTCAGGAGAATTGTGTGTGTGAACATTAGATTGACCAGGGGTAGAAACTATTGTTTGTTGAAGCGTAGATTTTTGATCAATAGAAGAAGCATTTTTATTAAAAAAATAAAAAGCAAGACTACCGGCCAATATCAGGAAAAGTGCTGCTATGGCAAGTATAGTTTTGTGCTGATTTATCCAAAAGCCTTTGGGCTTTTTATTGGTATCAGCCATTATTTTCTCCCATAGATCGGGTGGAACGGGAGCGGAGTAATTTTTCAGTTTGTTTCTGATAAAATCATCCATTAATTGATCATTCATTACACAGCAATTTTTTGTAATTGTATAATTTGTTCCTGTAAAATTTTTCTGGCTTTTACTAATTGGCTTCTACTGGTACTGGCTTTAATATTCAGCATTTTAGCTATTTCTTCATGGCTATATCCTTCTATCACATTCAGGTTAAATACAATTTTATAACCTGTTGGTAATTGTTGAATCAGCTGCAGCAGCACTTCTTCACCCAACTGGCTATAAGCCATTGCAGGAATAGTAGCTGCTGAATCATGATGCTCACTTACTTCGGTAAACTGTAATTTTTTTTTCTGAATATATTTTAAAGCCACATTCACTGTTATTCTTCGCATCCAGCCCTCAAATGATCCTTCAAATTTAAATTGGTTGATGTAGTTAAAGATTCTTACAAATGCATCCTGCAAAATATCTTCCGCTTCCATGGCATCATTGGCATAACGCAAACAAACAGCCATTAATTTACCGGCATATTGCTCATAGAGCATACGCTGACAATTTGCCTGTTGCTTTATACAACCTTTAATTAATTCAAACTCTGTCAACGGGGGCAGGTTTATATATGTTAACAATCATCAGATGCCCAACAACATAGCAATGCTGCCCAAGTATCTGATATTTTCATAAAATTACCTAATTGCAGTTAAAATGAATGAAATATAGACTTTTAAATACACCGGATTGTTTAAAGTACGACGAAAGTTGCAGGTAATAAAGGTTAACGTAAAAGGAATTGGGATTGAATAAAATCGACCACTGTTTGCAAACTATTGGTAGTTTGGTATACCTGAAGTTGTTTATCGGCGCCGGTACCTTCCTGTAAAATTGTATGAATGTATTGCAAAGCCTCACGTGCATCTAATGCATCCACTACATCATCTACAAAATCGAGTAATTCTATAATCAGTTGTCGGGTAGGTACTTCGGTTTCTTTACCAAAATCAATCAGCATACTGTCAATCCCATACCTGCTTGCCCGCCATTTATTTTCATTCAATAATGCACGTTGGTATGAAATGAAGTTGAGGTTTTGGGTACGTAACAAATACAATTTAGCACAAATTGTCTGAAATAATGCAGCTATGGCAATGGTTTCCTTTATTTTTAATGGCACATCGCAAATGCGAAACTCAACCGTGTTGAAAAAGGGATGCACTCTTACATCCCACCATATTTTCTTTGCATTATCGATGCAATTGGTTTTAATCAACAGATTAACATAAGCTTCGTAGGCTTCAATGCTTTGAAAATGATCGGGTATTCCGGTTCGGGGAAATTTATCAAAAACTTTAGAGCGGAATGATTTATAGCCGGTATACCTGCCCTCCCAAAAAGGCGAGTTGGTGCTTAAAGCGTACACGTGGGGTAAAAAATAACGGGCACTATTGGCAATATGTATGGCCATTTTTCTATCTTCAACACCTACATGTACATGCAGCCCAAAAATTAAATTGCTACGGGCTGCCTCCTGCAATTCATTTACAATTTGATGATAACGGTCGTGATCGGTAATTAACTGGCTGTTCCAGTGGCTGAAGGGATGGGTACCTGCTGCACCTATTCCCAAACCCATACTATTTGCAATAGCAGCAATATTGCCGCGCAGTGAAGCTACATCTTCCAAAGCTTCTGCTGCATTTTTGCAAATGTCGGTTCCCACTTCTACCACGGCCTGGTGCATTTCTGCTTTTACTTTATCTTTCAATAGCTTTTGCCCTTCCTGAACAATTTTTTGTTCATGGCTTTTCAACTCTCTGGTAACAGGGTCTATTACCATGTATTCTTCTTCAATACCTAATGTAAATTGATGAAAGTTAAGAGATGGCATAAGGTGCATTTAAATCATTAAAAATTACCCGGTTAATGCTGTTAAAATAGTTTTGTTTTGGTAGTGCTTCTTTTCAAATATTCACCCCAGGTTAAATTGTCTTTTCCGTTTTCTTGTATTTGTGCACGCTCAATAGCAAAGTTGGCAGCTGTTTCAACTACCCATTCAAAATTTTCTTCACCCACACTTTGTTTATCTGCATCCGGTGCCGGATTACAAAAATCGATAGCAAAGGGTACACCGCTACGAAGTGCCAATTCTACCGTGTTAAAATCATACCCCAAATATTGATTAATACGGAGTACTATTTCAGTCATTTCCTGCAGTTTTTCTGCCGATGGTTTAAAATGGGCATCATAGCGTAAATGGTGTGGGTTGCGTGGTTCATAAGGCATAATACGCACATGTTTTCCGCCTATACAATAACAACGGTAGTATTCTTCAAACACAATTTCTTCCTGCAATAGCATTACCAAATGCCCTGTGGTATTATATTTTTCAAAAAATTCTGCTTTGTTTTCTAATTTAAAAACATGCTTCCAACCTCCGCCGGCAAATGGTTTCATATAGGCAGGAAATCCTACATAACTAAAAATATGGTCCCAGTCTAACGGATAAGCCAAATTAGAAAACGAGGCATCTGTCGTATCATCTGGCAATTCCTTAGAGGGTAGAATAACTGTTTTAGGAACGGGGACATTTATTTTTGTAGCCAGACAATTATTAAAAAATTTTTCATCGGCACTCCACCAAAACGGATTATTAATAACTGCAGTACCACATAACGCAGCGTTTTTTAGAAAGGCGCGATAAAATGGTACATCCTGACTAATTCTATCAATTATAACACTATAACCTGCATCTTCGCCCTGTATTACTTTGCTTATATGAACCGGTTCGGCAATTATATTGGGAATTTGTTTGCTATTAATGCGTTGAATAATGGCTTCGGGAAAGCTTCTTTCTTTTCCAAACAATATACCTATTTTTTTCATGATGTAAAATTTGAAAAATTATTTGATTAAAAATACTTGTATAAAATATATTAGTGATGGAGTTAACGATGGTACCATTAAAATAAGTAAATTTTTGAATACAGTAACAACATTGTTTCGCTTTTATTTTTTTTGGATGGGGGTATGCTAAAATTATTCCTGGTTTAATGATTCAACAAATTATATTTTATTTGATATTCAACTTGAAAACGAACCAATTTAAAGGAAATTTGGGAAGGCAGATTTAGATACACTATTTTTGAAGATATGCCAACCGAAACCATTCAACACGCCACCGAAGTAATTGTAGAACAAAGCACCTTATTTTCTCAATATTTGGAAAGAGAGGTGATAGTGGATAGTTACATGCCACCTCAATTTCATACGTTGAAAGAAGTGAGCTTGTTATTGGTGAATGATGGGCAGGATTTAATTAAAATGCCATTACAGGAGCAATTGAACCTACTGTATATTCAAAATAAATTGATGCCTGTTTTGTGTATAGGTATTTATTGTGGGGAAGAACGCAAACGCGAATATGGTACTGCCTATAGTGCCGATTATTTAGGCAGGGGCGATAAAGCCGGTTTATACCATAAATTTATTTTTGATGAATTACTGCCGTTTCTTCGAAAAAAATACCATGCACCATCTTTTAAAGAAAAAGCATTTGCTGGATTTTCATTGGGTGGGTTAAGTGCATTGGATATTGTATGGAACCATGCTTTAGAATTTGCTAAAGTGGGTGTTTTTAGCGGTAGTTTATGGTGGCGTAGAAAATCATACGACAATGGTTATGATGATGAAACCGATCGACTGATGCATTTGCAGGTAAGAAATGGGGCTTTTTTCCCATGGCTTCAGTTTTTTTTGCAATGCGGCACTTTAGATGAAACGGCAGACCGGAATAATAACGGTGTAATTGATAGTATTGATGATACACTTGATTTAATTATTGCATTGAAAGCAAAAGGCTATACCGATGCACATATAAAATATTTAATCATTGAAGATGGAAAGCATGATGTGGCAACCTGGGCTACTGCCTTGATTGAATTTTTAGAATGGGGTTGGGGTAAATAATGTCAAATTATTTTCATAAAAAAACCTGTCAGCTTTTTACTAACAGGTTTTTATTTGTGTTGGATTGGGTCGCTTAGTTAAATAAATAACGTACACCAATTTGCCCTTGCCAGCGAGAGAAGATGCCGGTATTGTCCTGAAAACTGTTTACATAAGGAATTTGATTTTTAGGATCCTGATACAGGAAGGAGAACATTGGTTTGCCTGCATTAACGCCAGATTGTGCAATGCCTTCAAATTTCAGGAATGAAGTATTATTAAATGTTTTAACAATACCCCAGTTCGGATTTAAGAAGTTACCTAAGTTAATCAGGTCAAAAGTTAAACGAATGGTATGTTTGTTTTTACCTGATTTCACATAAAAATCTTGTGTAACGTTTAAGTCAACATGTTTGTACCAGGGTAATACAATGGCATTTCTTTCAGCATATTGGCCTCTGTGTTTGCTCATGTAGGGGTCTTGCTGAATAAAGTTATTCAGTTGGTTCCAAATAATATCCGGAGTACGTGTATCGGTAATGGTACCACCGCCTGTATTTACAGGAACCAGTACAATATCGGATTGTGTTTTAGGAATATAAATTAATGAGCTGTTACCGCCGGTACCACCATTCACTAAATCGCCCTGATAAGTATAAGAACCTACACCTGCAGTAGCCGCTTCAAACACCAAACCTACTGAAGTGGCATAATGTTTACCATATTCAAAGCGGTATTGGGCATAACCAATAACACGGTGTGGTTGGTAATAACCTGCGTAGCCTAATTCATCAGAGTTTAAGTCGCCGTGGGTTGGCCGATCCCTCCACATACTTTGTGCAATAGAACCGCCATCATTTACATTTTTAGCCTGGCTATAAGTGTAAGCTATACTGGTGGTTAAGTTTTTTACTGAGCGTTGAAACTGTGCGGTGGCGGTATAAGCATAGCCTTTATTGGTATTGGCCATTAAGATTGCACTGCTAATGTTCGGATTGGTTACGGAAGCACCACCGGCGCCAGACCAAATTTTGGTAGAAGAATAACGTAAGCGATTATCAGATCCTACCAAAGGTGTGCCTGTTGAAGGTAAGTTAACGTTTTGGAAATACACTGCATTCACATCTTTTGAGAAGGTATATTCAAATGTAGCTACAATATTTCCGGGCAATTTTTGGTCAACTGCTGCACTTAACTTCATTACCTGAGGGTATTTAAACTTAGGATCTGTAAATACTAAGTTGTAGGAAGTATTGGGCGAAGTTGCTGAAGGTCTGTATGCATTAATATCGGGGCTAAATACCCAGGGTTTACCTGTGGAAGGATTGGTTTTAGCCTGGAAGAAAGACCCAAACAATACACCATTGTTGCTGGCCTGATTGCTAATCCATACAAATGGTGGTGGTCCTGTAAATAAACCGATACCACCACGAACCTGTGTTTTGTGGTCATGAAATACATCCCAGTTAACACCTAATCTTGGAGAAACCAACAAATTATTGTCCGGTTTATGACCTACATCGTAAGTTTTACCATCTCTAAATACCAATTGAGAGGCATAAGGGTTTGCAGTGAAGCTATTGGTGAAGATGGGTAAATCTAATCTTAAACCATAAGTAATGGTTAAATTATCTTTTGCACGCCATTTATCTTGTGCAAAGAAACCCAATTCATTTGAACCTACCTGCGCAAATGGGAAAGAACCATCTTTAGTCAGCGCATATGATAAAGTATAATTGGCTGCAGTAGGAGCACCATTCATTGCACTATTATAAAAATCAGTTAAAGTATTAAATTGGTAGGCTCCGGCATAGTTGGGCGAAAAACCATTTTTAAAGCGCTTGATATAATTTTGTGTTCCCAAGGTAATTTCATGGTTGCCTTTATAAACAGTTACTATGTCTGAAAATTGGAATACATTGGTATTTAAAACGTTATTGTAAGTAAATGGCTCATAACCGAAAGCAGTATAGCTTTGGCCTAAACCATTCAGGATATCTACCAATGGGAAGTTGGCACCGGAAAGGCTTGATCTGAAATCTCTTAAAGCGGTATAACCTACTTGTAATTTGTTAGATACTCGATTGCTGAAACGGGTATTTAATTCACCAATAACAATGTTGAAGTTGTTGTTAATTCTATAACCACTGCCACTAAAAGGTAAACCGGTATTACTGGGTTGGCGGTTACCATTTGGCGCACCACTGTTACTGGCTGAAATATCGCGATATGATTTGAGGTAATTGTATTTTAGCGTAAATGTACTGTTTTTACCTACGTTCCAGTCTAAACGGGCAGTCAATTTATCACTATAGGTATTATAGTTATAGTTCTGATAATTGCCTGGATTGTAATTGTATTTTTGAATCAGGAAATTTTTTAAAGCATCTAAAGTATCTGCTACTGCTTGCGAAACCACACCCGGTACAGGCGCTTGTCCCGGCTTGGCAGCAACAAAAGTGGTAGCAGGTTGGCTAATTCTTTCCTGTTCAGCACTAACAAAAATGAACAATTTATTTTCTATAATGGGGGCACCAATGGATGCACCACGTAAATTATAGGTATAACTGGGTCGGGGTACTGTATTGGTTCTAACATTATAACCCTGTAATCCGGGGGTTCTAATGTAGGTATAAACTGAACCTTTTACCTGATTGGTACCGCTGCGGGTAACGGTGTTAACACCGGCTCCTGCAAAGCCACCCTGACGAACGTCGTAGGGAGAAATGTTTACTTGAATTTGTTCTATTGCATCTAAGCTAATAGGTTGCGAATTGGTTTGACCACCTAAAACTGATGAAAGACCAAAAGCATTATTGAAATTGGCACCATCTACTGTAATGTTGTTGTAAGAACTATTCATGCCACCAAAGCTTAAACCGTTGGCAGAAGGTGTTAAACGGGTAAAATCCTGTAAACTTCTGTTGATGGTGGGTAAGCGTTCAATTTGGCTGCGGCTAATAATTTCCTGGCTGCCGGTATGGCCGGTATTAAATACTTTATCTTGCCTTATACCTTTTACTTCTACCGCATTTAGCTGATTACTGGTTTCAGTTAAAGAAAAGTCAGCTTTAAATTCCTGGCCTAACACCAAAAAAACATTGTCTTGTTGCTCTGTTCTGTAACCCAAAAAAGTAACGGTAATTTGGTAGGGACCTCCCACTTTCATATTGGCCAAATTATAGCGGCCATCTTTACGTGTTGTGGTTACATATTTGGTACCGGTAGGCTGATGAATGGCTGTAACAACAGCACCTGCTACCGGATTTTTGCCATCGGTTACCCTTCCCTGAACATCGGAAGTGGTTTCCTGTGCCATTACGTAATTGATTGCTCCGATAAACAGAGCTACCATAAGTAGTAGTTTTTTTAGCATGTGATTTGATTTTTTAATTTCAGGTGCAAATTTGATGGTTAAGTTTTAACACAACCTTATACTAATGTTACCGTTTTATTAACAAAGCGCAAATATTCCGTTAAAAAGCAGAAGCCCCGAAATATTCGGAGCTTCTTTATTAAAATTTAATTTGTATTAAGCTGAAATTTAGAAAAAGTATTTCAAACCTAACTGCATACCCCAGGTACTTAATGTACTTAATGAGTTTTGCCATGGCTTGGTTATCAATTGCCCATTTAAGGTTTGCATATTAAAAGTGGGTCTTCCCTGACTATCTAATCCTCTAAAAATTAAAGGCTGTGTAGTGGTGGTAATTTGGCGTACTCCCCACATTTTATTAATCAGGTTGCCGGCATTTAAAATGTCTACAGAAAGTTGTAAAGTGTGTTTCCTATCACCCACTTTAGCGTAGAAATCCTGCAAAATTCTCACGTCAAATGTGCTTAACCAAGGTAAGTAAGCAGCATTTCTTTCTGCATCTTTTCCTTTGTTATTATTTAAATAAGGGGTGTTTTGAATAAATTGCTGGAAAGCTGCAGCCTGTTGAGCCGGTGTGAAAGAACTTCCAGATTGTACAAATATAACCTGAGATGGATCTTTAGGAATATACATCAAATCAATACCACTTAACCCATCATTATTAATATCGCCACCATATACATAGCTATAATTGTTTTGTTTGGCTAATTGACCGAAAATACTTACAGTAGTAGCTAAGTGATTTAAGTATTCCCATCTGTATGAAAGCGTACCAATAAAACGATGGGGTGTAACATAAGATGATGTGGCCAATTGTAATGTATTAGGCGTTCCGGTTGTTGCATTGCTGTTCCATACAGAAGTTGCCTGAGCACCCGGGTTGGCGGTAACTTCTGAAGCAAAGCTGGCAGTATAAGCAAATGAGCCATAAAAACCTTTTGCTGCTGATTTCTGAATTTGGAAGGTAGCAGAACCACTGGAACCCATACTGGTATTTTCTAACACAATAGCCGTATTGATATTGCTATAAACGTTTCTGGCTGCTGGAGATGAAAATCTGCCTCTGTAATCAATACCATTAATAGTTCCATCCGGATTTTTTAAATTGGCATTACGCATTACTACTGCATTCACATCTTTTGTATACAAAAACTCAGTAGTAATTAACCAGCCCTTCCCAATTTTTTTGTCGAAGGCTAAATTAGAGCGCCATACCTGCGGGAATTTAAAATTAGGATCAATCAAAACAATATTGGCATTATTGGGTAATGTACCGGGTGTTGGATTAAATTTGCTGGCATACGCATCAGGGTTAGGATTGAATAAAAAATTCTGCAACTGTGCAGCATTATTCACTGCCTGACCAGACTGATACATGAAGCTGTTAGAGGGCATGTTGGTTAAGAATACAAAGGGTATTCTTCCGGTAAACAATCCGGTACCACCGCGAAATACAATATTCTCTTCATCAATTTTATAACGGAAACCTACTCTGGGTGAGAAGTACAAGGTGCTTTTGGGCCATTTTCCTGTGCTATAATGGGTTGGATTACCATTTTTATCAGGGAAAGTTAAAGCCGTAATATTTGGATTTTCTAATGGTTGTTGCGGATAAACAGGTTTATCGATCCTTAAACCATAAGTAATCTTTAATTTATCATTCACGTTAAACTCGTCCTGTGCATATAAACCCAACTGACCAATTTTTAAATCGGCAGAATAAACGGCCGGTGTGCCCGGTACCAAAGAGAAGTTATAAGAGAAAAATGCAGGTGCCCGGTTATTCATGAAATCGCTTAAAGAATTAAAAGCATAATAACTGGAAGAACCCGGCATAAACATATTGCCTACACGTTGATATTCATAAGTAGCACCAAAGGTTAATGTGTGTTTACCGGCATAATAGGTAAAGTTATCCGTAGCATTGTATATATCGTTAATTACGTCATTATTCCTGGTAAAAGGATCCGTTCCTGCAGACATATAGTTTTGCCCGTTATTGTTAAAAATATCAATAGTAGGGAAAGCTTGTCCGCCGGGAATGGTTCTGGTATCCTGTATTTTAGTAATAGTAGCAATAAACTGATTAGAGAAGCGGATGTTGAAGTTAGAGTTCAATTCAAATGCACCTGATTTTACCAAATGCTTAAACCCATAGTTTGAATTACTGAATGCCATTGATCGTAAACTAAACCTGTTATTGGGTAAACGGCTGATTTGTCCACTTCCTCCTACCACTGAGAATGGTGCAGCGTTTGGGATACTAGTGCCATTCAGCGGGTTCATGTCTGTACCAATCAACTCATTGTATTTTACACTGAGTTTGTGCACTTTGTTAATATTCCAGTCTACCTTAATTAATAATTTATGGTTGGCAGTAACAAAATTCGGAAAATTATCATACGCACCCGGGTCGTAATTGTATTGCGATTTTAAATAATCAGCAAATTTCTTTAAAGAATCGATGGGTGTTTGTGATATATTTCCAATACCACTACCGCCTGTTGGAGAAAAAGTAATACCAGGTGAAGTATTTTCTTCATGCTCATAGTTGGCAAAGAAGAACAATTTATTTTTAATAATTGGACCACCCAAGGTAAAACCATAGATTTTTTTAGTAGAAGGAGCCGGGTCTGTTAAGGTTACAGAACCTACTTTTTTACCATTGTAATCCTGATTTCTGTACAAACCATAAGCTGAACCATGGAAGGTATTGGTACCACTTTTGGTAACTGCAAAAATACCGGCACCTGTAAAGCCTGATTGGCGAACATCAAATGGGGCAATGTTTACTGAAACTTCTTCAATGGCATCTAATGAAATAGGCTGACTACCACCACCCGGTAAAGGGTCAGAACTTAAACCAAAATTATTATTCAGGTTGGCACCGTCAATTACCACATTGTTATAACGGCCGTCTCTTCCAGCAAAGCTGGTACCGTTGGCTTGTGGTGTAATACGTGTAAAGTCGGTAATGCTTCTGCCAATGGTAGGCAGAGTAGATAATTGCCGTTGAGAAATTTGTGTGGAAGCTCCCGTGCGGTCCGTGTTAATTCTACGGGCTTGAGATGTTACCACCACTTCACTTAAATTGTTCGATATATCCTGCATTGAAACGTTGGCAATGTAAGGTTCACCCAAATTCAGGTAAAAGTCCTCCACAGTTTCAGGCCTTAATCCTACATATTTAAATTCAATTTTGTAGGGGCCGCCAATTCTTACGTTCGGTAAAGTGTATTCACCGCTTTTGCGGGATACGGTACTGTAAACAGTTCCAGAAGGAATGTGGGTTGCAGTAATGGAAACACCTTCTAAAGGTTTCCCGTCTGACATTTTTACAAAACCTTTAATGCTACTGGTGGTTACCTGGGCAATCAAGGTTGCCGGCAAGCACAATAACAGCAATACAAAGGCTCGCAGTAGTTTTTTACTAAGCATAATGTTAATTTTTTCTGAGGCAAATAAAGTGAATTATTTACGTTGAACCACATTAAAATATTAACAAATTGTTGCTTTTTATGAACGTTTACCGGTTTTAAGGTGAAATTTGAACTGTTTTAAACACATCCAATGTGCTCGCAGATTTTATATTTTTAAATAAAACAGTACCTAATCTGTACTTTTGTAAGATAATATTGAAACATGTTGCATTCTATCCAAGAAGGAATTGAAGCCATTAAAAATGGCAAATTAGTGATTGTTGTAGATGATGAAGACCGTGAAAATGAAGGAGATTTTATTACTGCTGCACGAAATGTAACACCGGAAATCATCAATTTTATGAGCAAGGAAGGCCGTGGATTGATTTGTGCCCCCATTTCAGAAGCATTGGCCGATAAGCTTCGACTCAATTTAATGGTGAACCAAAATACCGCATTGCACGAAACGCCCTTTACCGTGAGTGTTGATTTGCTGGGGCATGGTTGCACCACCGGCATCAGTGCCCATGACAGGGCCAAAACCATTCAGGCTTTAATTGACCCTAATACAAAACCGGATGATTTGGGTAGGCCCGGTCATATTTTTCCGCTGAGAGCGAAGAGAGGTGGCGTTTTGCGCCGTACCGGACATACCGAAGCAACTGTTGATTTGGCACGTTTGGCAGGTTTTGAAGAAGCCGGCGTGTTGGTTGAAATTATGAATGAAGATGGCACTATGGCTCGATTGCCGCAGTTATTAAAAATTGCAAAAAAATTTGATTTGAAAATTATTTCAATTAAAGATTTGATTGAATACAGGCTGCAATCCGATTCATTGATTGAAGAAGTTACCCGGGTAGAAATGCCCACCAAATATGGCTATTTTAAATTGGTGGCTTTTAAAGAAAAAATTTCCGGTGGTGAGCACCTGGCATTAATAAAAGGGGAGTGGAAGCCGGATGAGCCCGTTTTAACCCGTGTACACAGCAGTTGTTTTACCGGCGATATTTTAGGCAGTTTTCGTTGCGATTGTGGCGATCAGTTGCACAAAGCCATGCAAATGGTACAGGCTGAAGGTAAAGGCGTTATTTTATACATGAATCAGGAAGGCAGAGGCATTGGGTTGATGAATAAATTAAAAGCTTATCGCTTACAGGAAGAAGGTATGGATACTGTAGAGGCCAATCTGCATCTGGGTTTTGCCATGGATGAGCGTGATTATGGTGTAGGTGCACAAATGTTGCGGGCTTTAGGCGTAACCAAACTTCGTTTAATGAGTAATAACCCCAAGAAAAGAGCAGCATTAAAAGGTTATGGCTTAGAAATTGTTGATATTATTCCCATTGAAATTCCACCCAACCCATTCAATGAAAAATATTTACAAACCAAACGCGACAAAATGGGGCACGAAATTTTGAAAAAGAAATAACTTAAAAAAAAGGTAGCCATTATTCGCTTACCTTTTTTGCATTAATTTATCTTTCTTTTAAAAATGCTTCCTCTTTTTCATATTCCTTTTCATAGGCTTTAATAATGGCTTTTACCAACTTATGCCGTACTACATCTTCTTCCGATAATTCAACATGTGCTATGCCATCAATATTTTGCAAAATGCGTGAAGCTTTATGCAAACCACTGCGTTGATTGCGGGGTAAGTCTATTTGCGTAGGATCGCCGGTAATAATGGCTTTTGCATTGGCACCAATACGTGTTAAAAACATTTTCAACTGCAAATCATTGGTGTTTTGCGCTTCATCTAAAATAATGAAGGCATTGTCTAATGTACGGCCACGCATGTAAGCCAACGGAGCAATCTCAATAGTACGGGTAGTCATATAATATCCCAGTTTATCCGCAGGAATCATATCATCCAAAGCATCATATAAAGGGCGTAAATACGGGTCAATTTTTTCTTTTAAATCGCCGGGTAAAAAACCCAAACTTTCGCCTGCTTCAACAGCAGGCCGGGTAAGAATAATTTTTTTTACCACTTTATTTTTTAAAGCTCTAACCGCTAATGCAACAGCAGTATAAGTTTTACCGGTACCTGCCGGCCCAATGGCAAAAACAATATCATTTTTATCAATAGCCTGTACCATTTTTTTCTGGTTGGCCGTTCTGGCACGTACTGTTTTGCCATTTGGTCCAAAAACTAAAATGTCATTGGGGTGCCGGTCTACAAAATTGTCAACGGTTTCTGCATCATCTCCACCTAATATCTGTTCAAAATAATTTTCACTTAAATGCCCATTCCGTTCTAAGTATTGCAGAATGAGTTCAATTTTTTCTTTGGCTACTTCTATTTGTTCCGGAGCACCACTAATTTTTATTTGAGTACCTCTTGATAAAATTTTTAATAATGGAAATTTCTTTTTTAATAAATCTAATTTGCCGTTGTTAACGCCGAAGAATTCAATGGGATTAACGCTGTTAAGGCTAATAATGGTGTCTGTCAATGTTTATTCGTTTTAGGTTGAATAAAATTATTTATTTCTGTTTGCTGCTTTCTCAAATTTAATTTATTTTATCGATGAAATAACAAACTTGTTTTTGCACATATTGTGGAAAGAATTATTGAAGTTTAAGTATCACGCTTTTAAAAATAACTATAAACCTTTTTTCTTGATTGAATGGTATTGAAAACAGAAAATGCAATGCAATTATTTTTATGTTAACAGCATTCCCCCTATTTCAAACAATTATTGTGTTCAAATGCAAAATTATGCAGGTTTGATGAGGTGTATGATTCCACTGGTAGCAATTTGTAAGCCTACGCAAAAAACTAAAAAGGCACTTAATCTGTTTACAATTTGACCGCCTTTGGCACCCAGTTTTTTGATGAGAATGGGTGTATAAGCGTAGCTCAAAAAAATAAGTACAGCCATTAAAAGCACAGCAAAAAGCAAAGCGCCCAAATTAATAAAATAAGTAGATACTTTTTTGGCATGCCCATGTGCACTTAAGGTTAGCAAAACAGATATAGTTCCTGCACCGGTAGTCATGGGAAATGATAATGGATAAAATAAAATTTTATTGACACTTTCCATATCAGTTTTGGTATCGGGGCTTTTCGTTTCTTCCGATGTTTTGATGTCATTGTCAGAAGATAGCAGTTGCCATCCCATTTTGCAAATTAATATACCGCCTGCTACTTGTACAACCGGAATGGAAATGCCAAATAATTTAAAAATCCAACTCCCGGTAATGGTTGAAACCGCACAAATGATAAAACTATAAGTGGCAATTTTTTTTGCTGCTATTCTTCTTTGTTTTTCTTCCAAATTGTGCAGTAAAGGATCCATTACCAATGCAGTTCCAATAGGATTTACCGGTGGAAATAATGCCACAAATCCAATGAACACAAGATTTAAAAACGATAGTATAAGCTCCATGATGGTTTCGATGCAGTTTGTATTTTTTTACTTTTATTTCGAATCTAATTTCTTCAATATTTCTAAAATCAACTCATTTTGTTTTTCTAAGTGAACCAAAATTGATTCAATTTCAGCCTCAGCTTTTTGGTTAATTCTAAAATCTGTTTCAGCTCTTATTTCTGCATGTATGCCTTGCAGGTTTTGGCCTACCATAATGAGTGGCATCAATAAAATTTGAATCAGGTTTGAAATAAATAACCAAAACACAAAGGCAGGATAAGGATCAAATCTAAGCGACTTTGGTCCAATGGTATTCCACAGTAACCATAAGGCCGACCAGGTAAAAATGATAATGAAAAAACCCATACTGCCTACTCTGATGGTAATCCATAAGGCTAATTTATTTAATGAGGTAAGATGTTCTTTGTAAGCAACATTCACATTTACTACCGGACTGGTTGTGTGTTGTGAATGATTGCTTTCTTTATTATACTCGTTCATATATTTACAAGTTCAGGGTTACATTATTATTGGTAAACTATTATACCACTATTTTAAATTGTTCTATTGTAGCATCAGGGTGCTGGGTATTGAAGATAGCGCTTCCAGCCACCAAAACATTGGCGCCGCTTTGTATAACAGCTGCTGCATTTTTTAATGTAATGCCACCGTCTACTTCAATTAAAACTTCCGGAGCAACTTTGTTTAGTAACTTTCTTAATTCTTTTATTTTGTGTAAACTATTAGGAATAAAAGATTGTCCGCCAAAACCGGGATTTACACTCATTATTAAAACCATATCAATATCCGAAAGAATATTTTCTAACATGCAAATTGGGGTGTGTGGATTTAGAGCAACACCTGCTTTTAAACCTGCATCTTTTATTTGTTGAATATTACGGTGTAAATGCGGGCAGGCTTCTACATGAACCGTTATACTATCTGCACCGGCTTTTTTAAAATCATCAATATATTTTTCAGGTTCCACAATCATTAAATGTACATCCAATATTTTTGAAGTAGCCTTTTTAATGGCGTTTACTACCGGAATACCAAAACTAATATTGGGTACAAAGCGGCCATCCATAATATCTAAATGAAACCAGTCTGCTTTACTTTCATTCAGCATAGTACAGGTTTGTTGTAGTTGCAAGAAATTGGCAGCTAAAATTGAAGGGGCTATAATTGGCATAGTACAATGTTGTTTATGTGTTGAGCAATTAAATTTTCTTTTTGCAGTTGCCTAATGCTTTTCTAATCTTTTAATGGCAGTGGCAGCTTCATGTAGGGTAGGATCTAAAGTAAGGGATGTTTGGTAATTTTTTATGGCATCGTTTGTTTGTTGCAGGGCCTCATAGCATTTGGCCTGCCAGTAATAAGCGTCAGGATAAGTATTGTTTACATTCGATGCCATATGAAAAATTTTTAAGGCGATGGCATAATCTTTTTGATCATAATAAATAAATCCTTTTTCTAAATATGCCTCCATGTATGCGAAGTTTTGATTAATGCATTGATCAAATGCCTGCAGTGCCTTATTCTTTTGTCCTGTTCGAGCATAATAAACGCCGGTTATAAATAAGCAATTAGCATTTGTTTCGCGGCCTAATCTTAATTCAGCTACTTGATTACATAGTTTCAGGGCTTCTTTATTCTTTTTTTCTGCGTATAAATTTGCCAATGAAAGCAAAGCATCTGGTGCAGGATATATTTCAGTTGCGTGCCTGTAGGCATCTATGGCAGCAGCGGTATCTTCTGCATTTTCAGATAAACGTCCTTTACGGTACCAAAGGCCGTAATTGAATTCATCTTTTGCAATGAGTGAATCTAACTCCATTATTGCCGGTTTAAATAAGTTCAAGCTGTCATAAGCATCAATTAATTTCAAACGAATACCTACACTATCCGGATGCGTGGCAATTGCTGTTTTTAAATTTTTAATATATGGTGTTAGTACTACTGTTTGATTGCTGTCTGTTTTAGCCTGCTTTTCTGAGTTGCTGTTGGTACATCCTGCCATCAATAATACAATCAGGATGCTTGATATTATAGCGGGCAATATTTTCATGAAGCACTATTTACTTTGTTAAAATAATCATTATTTGTTAAATGAAAAAACGTTTTGTTATTCTTTTCCTGTATTGTACAAAAGTACAAGTGCCTGCGCATAAAAAATGTTATAAAAATCATTGTAAGCCGTTGAATACCAAATTCTGTTGTTTACAACAAAATAATACTACTTATCGGTTGTTTTGTAATTGAAAGTTATATCTTCGGGCAGTGTATTTTTAAAACCTTAAATATTTTAAATATGAGTGTTTTAGATAGTTTTCTGCTTGTTTTACACAGCTGGTTACGCTGGATTATTTTAATACTGTTAATAGTTGGCATTATTAACAGCATTGCCAAAATGCAAAAACCTTTGAGCAGCGTGGCCAAAAAAATGAATTTATGGCTAATGGTTGCAGCGCACATTACTTTATTAATTGGGTTATATCAATATTTTTTTGGTCCCAAAGGATTCATTTTTTTTAGAACAATGGGTGCTGCAACGGTTATGAAAGATGCCGTACTACGTTTTTGGGCGGTGGAACATATTACAGGGATGATAATTGCCATTATATTGATTACTCTTACCCGCGGGGTAGCCAAAAAGGAAGCAGAACCTTCAAAAAAGAATAAAAAACTACTGTTATTCTATGTGTTGGCTCTTATTATTATTCTTGCTTCTATACCATGGCCCGGCCGTTTTGGCGATGTTCCATTGTTCAGAGGTTTTTAATTTCAATTTCGTTCACTCCAATCCATTTTATTATTATAAGAGGCTTCGGCCTCTTTTGTTTTTGTATCTTTGAGTGAATACGATTGCCTTATGCCTTATTGCAGGAATATTCTTTACTGGATGGATAAGCGTGGCTGGAAATATGTTTTCCTGCATTCTATGTTGGCACTTTCAACGTGCCCCGTGGCTTTTATTAAACAAACCAGCATAGCTAATGGTTTTGCATATTCTATCACAATAAAATCAACACAATGCCATATTATATTCAAAGAGGGAATGTCCCGCCTAAACGACATACCCAGTTTAAAAAATCTGATGGATCATTATATTCAGAACAATTATTTTCTACCGAAGGCTTTAGTAACGATTATGCCCTGCTGTATCATTATCACCCGCCCACTCAAATAATAAAAACAGATGCTGCTGTAAATGTTACACCGGTAATAGCCGAAGAAAAAATGCTGCATCACCGGTGTTTTGAAACATTTAATGTAAAACCGGTGCCCGATTTTTTGGAGAGCCGTAAACCTTTACTGGTGAATCGTGATTGCATGGTAACTGTAGCTGCTCCGGAAAAAAGTATGGAAAACTATTTTTATAAAAATGCAGATGCAGATGAGCTGCTTTTTATTCATGAAGGAAATGGTATTCTACATGCGCAATATGGCGATCTTTATTTTCAGTATGGTGATTATATTGTTATACCCAGAGGAACCATTTACCAAATTAGTTTTCAAAACAACAGTAACAGATTACTGATAGTGGAATCTTTTAGCCCCATTCGTTTCCCCAAAAAATATGTGAGTAAAAATGGCCAGTTGTTAGAACATTCTCCTTATACAGAACGCGATTTAAAAGTACCTGAATTTAAAGAGCCCGTTGATGCTAAAGGCGATTTTTTGATTCAAACAAAAAAACAAGGTATGCTGTATGGTGTTCATTATGCACATCACCCGTTTGATGTGATAGGGTGGGATGGCTGTTGCTATCCCTATATTTTAAGTATTCACGATTTTGAACCCATCACTGGCAGGGTACACCAACCCCCTCCCATTCATTTAACATTCGAAGCCAATAATTTTGTGATTTGTAGTTTTGTGCCCCGGTTATATGATTATCATCCACTCGCAATTCCGGCACCTTATAATCACAGTAATATTGATAGTGATGAAGTTTTGTATTATGTAGATGGTGATTTTATGAGCCGTAAAAATGTTAGCAGAGGAATGATTACTTTACATCCTGCAGGAATACCACATGGTCCACATCCTGGAGCAGTTGAAAAAAGTATCGGTAAAAAAGAAACACGGGAACTGGCGGTAATGGTTGATACTTTTCATCCACTGCAACTCACAGAAACAGCTATTAATATTGAAAATAAAGGCTATGTAATGAGTTGGGCAGAATAAAATTTACAGAAAAAAGCCTGCCCGGATGGTAAGGCGTTGATAAAGTTTGTTTGTTTGTTTCGGATGAAAGATTTGTGTTGCAATCTTTATTCAAACTGCCTTGCAGCGAAATTTGGCACTAAAAAACATTATTGCAATTACAAATGAGCCAAATTAGTCTGTTTTTTGTCCGAATAATTTTTTTATATTCATGTTCTAAAAATTTGCCAATATGATACCATTCAACGATCTTAAAATAGGTGATTATGTAAAATGCACCTTTGAAGGAAAACAATGGGAAGGGGAAGTAATCGACCTTAACCATGATGAAAAACAGGTATGTGTAGCAACTGAAGTACAGGAATTTTGGTATGAACCTGATGATTTAGAACCCCTGCCACTGAATGATGAACAATTACAAAAACTACATTTTAAAAAAGAAGTTCAGGCAGATGGTTCCATAAAATATAGTAAGGGTGCTTTTAGAATGTTAATACCCGGTGAAGGCGATTTTTCAGGTTTAGATATGTGGTATAGAGAAGATAGAAGATATCATCCCAACGTTCATTACATCCATCAATTGCAAAACCATTATGCAGATATGACTAAAATTCATTTAACAACTGCACCCATGTAACAGTAGTTGTAATTTTTCCTTTCATCAAAAACTAGAGCAGTCTTTTGGACTGCTTTTTTTCTTTACCTATATTCACAACTTTAACTGCATAATCGGCAGTAGATTAAATTATTGAAGCTTATAAATAATTGATTGTATGAGAAAATGGCTTATGTTATTTGTTTTGCTTTTGGTGTCAGGAAGTTTAATGGCACAAAACACCATTACCAGTCCTGAAGAATTTTTGGGTTATCCTATTGGAAGCCGCTTTACCAGGCACCATCAAATTGTAGATTATTTTAAACTTATTGCAAAAGAACGGCCAGATTGGGTAACCATTCAACCTTATGGTACAACCAACGAAGGCAGGGAATTAATGGTTGCCATCATTGCCAATCCGGAAAATCATAAGCAACTGGAAGAAATCCGAAAAAATAATTTACGCTTAACCGGTTTATTGCAGGATATTGTGGCACCCGTATCCAATAATGTGCCCCCCATTGTGTGGTTAAGTTATAATGTGCATGGTAATGAAGCCGCATCAAGCGAAGCTGCTATGCTAGCTTTATATACTTTATTGAAACCCGATAATAAAGATGCCCAGGAATGGTTACAACATGAAGTCATTATCATGGATCCCTGTATTAATCCCGATGGTCGCGACCGTTACATTAATTGGTATAATAGCGTAGTTGGCGTAAATATGAATGTGGATGTGCAGTCAAGAGAGCATGCAGAACCCTGGCCTGGTGGCAGAACCAATCACTATAATTTTGATTTAAACCGCGATTGGGCATGGCAAACACAAATTGAAACACAACAACGCCTGAATTTATACCAGCAATGGATGCCGGAAGTACATGTTGATTATCATGAACAGGGTTTTAATGAACCTTACTATTTTGCACCGGCTGCAGAGCCTTATCATGAAGTAATTACAAAATGGCAGAGGGATTTTCAGGTATTGATAGGTAAAAACAATGCATCTTATTTTGATAAAAATGGATGGCTATATTTTACCAAAGAGCGCTTCGATTTATTTTACCCATCTTATGGTGATACTTATCCATTATACAATGGCGCAATAGGAATGACGTTTGAGCAGGGTGGTATACGTGCAGGCCTTGGTGTAATTAATGATGATGGTGATACACTTACACTTCGTGACAGGGTAATGCATCATTTTACAACCGGTATCTCAACAGTTCAGGTATCTGCACTCCAACATCAGCAATTAATAGATAATTTTAAGAAATACTACGAGAATAATAACAATGCTGCCAATAGTGTATACAAAACCTATGTTGTTAGCAGTAATGATCTCAATAAAATCAATGCAGTAAAAAAATTACTCGATAATAATCGAATTGAATATGGTGTGATGGAAGGAAACTACAAAGGCTATCATTATGTTAACAATGCTGTGGAAGATGTAAAATTGCAGAAATATCAATTAGCGGTATCCATGTACCAGCCTAAAAGTAGTTTGGCAAGGGTTTTATTTGAACCGAAATCAAAACTTTCAGACAGTGCTACTTACGATATTACTGCCTGGAGTATTCCCTATACTTTTGGGTTAGATGCTTACGCTATCAATGAAAAGATAACTTTAAAGCAATTTCCTGGTGCAGTAAATGTTGCCAATGTTGTTGCAAGTGATTATGGCTATATTATTCCCTATCAATCATTTAATGCTGCAAAATTGCTGGCATACTTAATAAAAAACAAAGTGAAAGTACGGGTAACTGCCAAACCAATTACCTACAATAATATTACTTATCCCGATGGAACGCTATTGGTTTTAAAAACCAGTAACGATAACGTAAACTGGGTATCGTTAGTTCAGTCGGCTGCAACTTTGTATAATATTACACCCGTTCCCGTAAACACCGGATTAATGCAGAAGGGGCCTGATTTTGGAAGTCCTGATATTCAGGTTATTCATGCACCTAAAGTAGCTTTAATAACCGGTGAACAAAGTTCTGCAACCGATGCAGGCGAAGTATGGAATTATTTTGATAAAGCATTGCAATATCCGCTTACCTTATTAAATGCTGTTGATTTGTACCGTTTGAATTTAAGTGCTTATACCGTTATCATCATACCGGATGGATATTATAGGGTATTGAATGATAAAGCTGTATCAGAAAAATTGAAAAATTTTGTACAAAGCGGCGGTAAGTTAATTACCCTGCAAAATGCTACCGCAATTGTTGGAACCAATTTATTTGGCCTAAAATTAAAAAGGCAAAAAACAGACGACACCATTTCAGTAAATAAATTACCTGTTTATGATCAGCAAGACAGAGATCGTTTATCTTTTTCCATTCCCGGCAGTATTTATAGTGTTCAGTTAGATAATACCAACCCATTGGCGTATGGTTACGATAAAGTTTATTATACATTAAAACAAAATGATCAGGTATACGAATATGTTAACAATGGATGGAATGTAGGAACAATTGCAGATAACAATTATGTGGCCGGTTTTGTAGGTAACCAGTTAAAAGATAAAATTAAAAATGGCGTATTGTTTGGCACACAACCTGTAGGAAAAGGCATTTATGTATTTATGGCTGATGATCCAATTTTCAGAATGTTTTGGGAAAATGGAAAATTGATGTTTGCCAATGCTGTTTTCATGGTTAATTAATTATTATAATATATTTTTTATGAAATACCCGAATTTATCTGGCATTTTTGTTGGGTTTCATTCTTAAATTATACCCGATTTTTCGCTTAAATTTTGTATATTGTTCATAAAAAATGAATCCACTTTGGTCGCAATTTATTTATCATCAAATTTTAAAAAAGAAAAGCTTTTTTATAAACAAAGACGATTCCAGTTATAAAAAAGCCAAAGGATTCCGTTTTTTCAAGCTGCTTTTCTTTCGATTGATAAAAGATGTGGCATTGATGTTGGGTGGAATTTTTTCAGCAGCCTTTGGATTAAAAGGCTTTTTATTACCCAATAAGTTTATTGATGGTGGTGTAACCGGTATTTCATTATTGATGGCCGCACTTACCCATTTGCCCATTTATGTTTATATTATTCTAATCAACATACCTTTTATTTTAATGGCATTTAAAGTTATCAATCGGGCATTTGCCATTAAAACTACTTTCGCAATTACAGGTTTGGCCATGTGTTTGGCATTTATTCAGTTTCCGGTAATTACAAAAGATCATTTGTTGGTAGCAGTATTTGGCGGATTTTTTTTGGGCGCCGGTATCGGACTTTCTGTTCGGGGGGGTGCAGTAATTGATGGTACCGAAATTTTGGCTATTTTTTTAAGTAAAAAATTACGAACTACCATTGGGGATATAATTGTTGTAATTAATGTAATCATATTTTGTGCTGCAGCGTATTTACTTTCTATTGAAGCAGCTATGTATTCACTCATTACTTATTTGGCAGCTTCTAAAACCTTAGATTTTATTGTAGAAGGTATTGATGAATACATTGGTGTTACCATTATTTCGCCTTATCATGAAACTATCCGGCAAATGATTATTCATAAAATGGGAAGAGGCGTAACGGTGTATAACGGTAAACGCGGATTTGGCAAAAATGGCGAAACCAAAGAAGTAGATATCATTTATACAGTAGTAACCCGTTTGGAGTTGAATAAATTAAATGCAGAAATTGAACGGGTAGATTCAAATGCATTTGTTGTAATGAGCAGTGTAAAAGACACCAAAGGTGGAATGATTAAAAAAAGAGGATTATAGACGATTGTAAATCAAAGCTTTGAATTAGATTTTTGATCTAATGTTTTAAAGTGTTATGCTATTAAAATCTGTTTTCGTTTGAAACTCATTGCCTAATAGTGTTTCAGTAAACTCTGTATAACTAATGGCTGTTGAGCCAAGTTTATTGAAACATATGCTCAGTAAGTTTTTCAGAGCTTAATAGCACAACGCGTTAATATTTTAAAACATGCATATGCTGCCGAAGCTATTATTGAACGTTCTTCCGAGCATAGTTATGTAAATCTTATTTTGAAAGATAACGGACAGGGATTTGATACCTCAAAAAAACCAAAGGAATTGGCCTAAGAAATATTGCGAACCGGCTTTTGCTGCACAATGGTAAATTGTTAATTGAATCTTCTCCGGGAAATGGCTGTACATTAAAAGTCAGTATTTTTATTGGCAATGAATTTGATCATGTTATCTAATTTCATTGTACCTTCAATCAGAACGATTTCAATAAACTGAGATAAACCGGGTAGTGGTCACTATAACCATTTCTGAATTGATATCCATCCCATGAACGCATTGGATATCCTTTATACTTGCCAATATTTTCGGTTAAAAAAGAAGCATTATAAATACCACTTCTATAATAAAAAAAACCTTTCTGTTTTTTATCTAACCATTCCTGCGACAAAATAATCTGATCAAAAAGCGCCCAGGCATCCTGAAAAGCAAGTGTGCCAATGCCTTTCATATAAAGCGCATGAAATGGGTTATACAAATTATTGGCAATGGCTTTTTCTTTTGCGCCTAAAATCTGATAAATACTTTTGTTGGATGGATTGTCGTTGAAGTCGCCCATGATGATAATTTTTCTTCCTATCTCAATTTGTTTAATGCTGTCTATATGCCGTTTTAATACATTTGCAGCATACATTCTTGCCGGTTCACTGGCATTGGTTCCTCCATATCTGGATGGCCAGTGGTTGATGTATATGTCAATGAGTTCTCCGTCCAGAAATCCTTCCACCCATAAAATATCTCTGGTATATCTGCTTGTTTTACTTCCTTCCGGTAAAATTACCTGAATGGCTTTGCTTTGAATGGCTTTGAAATAGGAGGGTTGGTAGAGCAGGGCAACATCAATTCCTCTGGCATCTCTGCTGTCATAATGCACAAACGAGTAGTTGGCAGTTCTCAACCTGGAATGGTTGACGATATCGTTTAGTACCCAATCATTTTCTATTTCTGCCAGCCCAATGAATGCAGGCAAATTGCTGCCAATACTGGCCAATGTCTGAACAATGTTATTTAATTTACTGGTATATATAGTACCGGAATATTTTCTTGCTCCTGTTGGGGTAAACTCCTCATCTCTGTATAACGGGTTTTCAATCGTATCATATAAATTTTCTGTATTATAAAAAATAATGGTAGCTGATTTGAAAATGGATTTTTGTTGGCTATTTGCAAGCAGGCATGTTACAAGAAATAGTGAGAATATTGGTTTCATTTCACAGAGGATTATGCTTAAAAAATAAAAATATTAAAAAATAGTTAAAGTAGTTAAAAGATTTATTAAATTTAATTTTTTAGATGGCAATTGTTCTGTTTTGGTGTGAGCGGATTGATGCCGGATAGTGCGTTAGGTGAGTGGGTAAAACTGCTTTGCTTAAATACAATATCTATATGTATTATGTTTTTCTCTTTTTTTGTCTGGGTGGCTTTAGTATGCTCATGGCCCAGCCGGTTACAGATACATCAAAAAATACGGAAAGTGTTTACTGGCAGCAACTTCGCCAACAAACTGCTGATGAAATGGCGTTGGTAGCATTAGAAGATGCTACATTGGATGGTGAAAATAATCAACAGTATGCATCTTTACTTTCAGCCGGAAGAGATGCATTTTACAATGCTGCAGCTTTCAATTGGAATATAGCTCGTTTTAAAATGCGTGGCTATTCTAAATTTTTATTTACTACTTATTTAAATGGAGTGCCACTCGAGGATCTGGCTAATGGCAATACGTTGGTGAATTTATGGATGGGGTTAACAGACGTATTTAAATCACGTGAAATGGTAATAGGGTTACAACCCAATCAATTTTCTTTCGGCAATCTGGGTAATGTCATCAATATTCATATTGCACCCATTCAGCAACAACGACAAAATATTTTAAACTACAGCGTTGCCAATAAAAATTATTCCCATCGCTTCAATTATGCGCATTACAGTGGCCAGTTAAAAAAGGGATGGTCATTTATATACAGCACTGCATGGCAATGGGCAAAAGAATCTTATGTTCCAGGTACTTATACCAATTATTTATCACTCTTTTTTGCTGCCAATAAAATCATTTCATCTAAACATTTGCTCACATTTAGTTTTTTAGGGTCTTCTGCAATAAATGGTCAGGCTGCAGCCACAACTTTAGAAGCTATGCAATTGGCAGGTAATCGTTATTATAATCCCAATTGGGGATATCAGAATAACCGGAAGCGCAATGCAGCTGAATATCGAAATATACAACCACTAATTGTATCGAATTATCAATGGAGGATTGATCAGCAAAGCACTTTTAATTTGGGGGCATTAGTTAGTATAGGGCTACAAAAAAGCAGAGGTTTAGATTGGCACAATGCACCTGACCCTCGTCCGGATTATTATCGGTATTTACCCTCTTTTCAAACAGATCCGGATTTACAAATGCAGGTAAAAAAACGATTGGAAAATGAACCGAATTTATTGCAACTGAATTGGGAAAATTTTTATGAAATTAACCAAAATAGTAAAGAAACCATTGCCAATGTAAATGGTATAAATGGCAATAATATTAACGGGTTAAGAAGTCGTTATATATTAAGAGATAATAATGTACTGAATACTTTTTTTGTACTTTCTCCTGTATTACATAAAAACTATTCAGGAAACTGGCAGCTCACTGCCGGAGGCACTGTTCAATATCAGCAAAGCCATTATTTTCAAACGGTAAACGATTTATTAGGGGGCGATTTTTTTGTGAATTGGAATCAGTTTGCTGACCAGAATCTGGTTGCGAATACAAATGCTTTACAAAATGATATATTGCATCCTAACCGGTTGGTAAAGAAAGGCGAAAAATATGGATACGATTTTCAAATGAATATCTGGAAGGCTTCCCGTTTTTTTCAGATTTCCAAACAATTCAGACACTTTGATTTTTTTGCTGCCGAGGCATTGAGTTATACCGGTTTTCAACGATTAGGTTTAGTTAAAAATGGTCTGTTCCCCCAAAGCTCTTATGGCCATTCTACAACAAATACTTTTCTCAATTATGCATTTAAATCGGGGATTACTTACAAATTAAATGGTAAAAATTACTTCAGTTTAAATATGGCCTGGCTTTCAATGCCACCTTATTATTCAGATGTATTTCTATCACCCCGAACAAGAGCTGCTACTCAGGACAATATTACCAGCACAAAATATGCAGCATATGAATTAAACTATCATTTAAATACTTCATTCATTAAATTACGTATTACCGGCTATTTAACCACAATTCAAGATGCATTAAAAATTTATACATTTTATGATGATGGTGTAAAGGGTTTTGTGAATGATGCTTTAAGTAATATTAACCAGATGAATGCGGGTATAGAATTGGGTGCTGAATTGAGATGGAATGACAAGCTACAATTTGCAGGCGCTTTTACTTTGGCCAATAACCGCTATACCAACAGGCCTCAGGCCATCGTAACTTTCGACAATTCTTCTGAAATCATTCAAAAAGAAACCGTTTATATTAAAAATTTTAAAGTGCCCGGATCGCCGCAACAGGCTGTGAATATAGCAGCAACATACCGGCCTACCCGCAAGGGTTTTATAACAGTATCCGGTAATTATATGGCTGATAACTGGCTTAATTTAAATCGGGTTAGAAGAACCGAAAGGGCAGTGCAGGGCTTAGATACAAAAAGTAATGCGTTCAATGCTATTATTCGTCCCGAAAAATTACCCGATTATTTTGTTGTGAATTTGTTTACGGGTTACCAGTTTGTAATGCCTGCAATTCAATCAAAAATAAAATCAAACCATTTGTTTGTGAGTTTAGGTATTACCAATTTGCTCAATAACAAAGCAATGGTTGCCGGCGGGTATGAACAAATGCGATTTGATTTTGCCACACAAAATCCGGAAAAATTTCCTCCAAAATATTATTATGCTTATGGCATACAATATTTTTTGAGTACTAGTTTAAAATTTTAAATCCAATGGTATGATGAAAAAATATGCACCATTTTTTTATTTTGCAGCCTGTTTTTTTTTAATGAATAGTTGCGCAAAACCATTTGATGCACCTCCTGCAAATGATACACTAACACTTAACGCAAATACTACTATCCGGCAGTTAAAATTATTGCATGTTAAAAATAATTTTGAAAGGATAACAGATGATTTAATTGTTAGTGGTATTGTAATTGCAAATGATCAATCAGGTAATTGGTACAAGCAAATTATTATTCAGGATGAAACCGGAGGAATTACTGTACGAATGGATGGTAATAATTTGTTTAACAATTACCCTGTAGGAAGAAAAATTGCAGTGAAAGCAAAAGGTTTGTATTTGGGTGATTATGGCGGCGTGATACAATTGGGAGCAGGTATTGATAACAGCGATCCCAATAATCCAAGCCTAATTCCGCTTCCAACATCTTTATTCGATAAATATGTTTTGAAAGGTAGTTTGAACAATCAGGTTATCCCCAGGTTAGTAAATATCAATACACTTTCTGCAAACTTGCAGGATACATTACAAAGTACTTTAATTCAGTTAGCCGATGTAGAATTTGCTGTAAATGAATTAGATAAAACCTATGCCGATGCAGTGGGTAAGCAGGCCGCAAACCTAACCATAAAAAATTGTTCCGGTAACAGTATTATATTACGAACAAGTGGTTATGCAGATTTTGCTTCCAATAAAATTCCGGCAGGCAATGGTAATCTGGTTGCGGTTTTTGCAATATTTGGAACGACCAAACAATTGTTGATTCGTGATACTTCAGATGTTCATTTTCAAAATGCCCGATGTGGGAACAGCACTGTCAGTAAAATTTCAATTGCTGCTGTTCGCAATAGTTATAAAGGTACTGCATATACTTATCAGGAAGATAAATTCATCAATGGTATTGTTATTTCAGATGCAACTGCGGGAAATATTCCTGAAAATGAAGTGATTTTGCAGGAAGATTCAAATATGCCGGGTATTCTGCTCCAATTAAATACCGGGCATGGTTTTAAAATGGGCGATTCGGTAACTGTTCAATTAAATCAGGCCATGCTAACCAAAGAAAACAATATATTATTGCTGAAAAATATGGATACTACCGCTATTACAAAAATTGCCGGTTCAAAAAAAATTATTCCCCGAATGGTTACTATTCAGCAATTACAGGATAATATTACCGATTGGGAATCTACATTGATTCAATTGAACTATCCGGCAATCAGTGGAACATTCTGGAATAATGCTGTTCGTTTATCAGACCCATCCGGCAGCATTGATTTATTTACTTATTCAACAGCAAATTTTTATAATACACCGGTTCCTACTCAAGCAGTTAATAAACTAACAGCAATTGTAAGCCTTCATCAAACCGGAGCTGTTATAATGTTGCGTAATTTGAATGATGTTGAATTGCTTTCAGGAGGTAGTGGTAATTTGAACAATGTTATTCAATTAAATCAATCTCCTCTTCTCATCAACTTTGATGATATTGCCAATGGTTTACCAAACGGTTGTTCTGTTTACACAAATGCAGGTAGCAATAGTTTGGGCAATGTTACCAATTTTGCTACTTCAAAAACAAGTTGGGGAAATACCACCGGCGGGTTTAAAAACTGCGCCTCAGCAATTGGCCTTTCTTCAAATGCAACTACTATACAACAAGATAATGCAACAAACAGAGCATTAGCACTTCGGCAAACAGGAACCGGTGGGTACGATCCCGGTGCGGCTTTTGTACTGCATTTGGCCAATACTACCGGTAAAAAAAATATTCAAATATCCTTTCAACTGCAATCGCTCGATGTAAGCAGTACCCGCACCACTAACTGGACGGTGGAATACGGATTAGGCGACAATCCAACCACATTCAGCAGCATTACTGCAACCGGATTATTGCAATCGGGAAATAGCCAATTCGGTTCGGGAACTGTTCAAATAAATTTTGGTTCGCTACTTAATAATATACCTACAGAAATTTGGATAAGAATTGTTGCAAAATCGACCACATCCGGAACTGGAAGTAGGCCGGTTACCGCAATAGATGATCTTTCATTCACCTGGGAATAAATGGGTTTGTTTGTCAGCTTGTCAGTTTAAGTTGCTTTGGTATTTAATTTGTCTGCAAACAATAGGCTAATTTTTCTTGGATGAATACGTTATGACTCACCTATTTGAAAAATATCGGCCTGTCAAAATTTCAACTTAAAAGATTTCAAATACTATTATTATGCAAAAAGGACAAATTAGGGTACAAACAGAAAACATTTTCCCCATCATTAAAAAATTTCTTTACAGTGATCATGAAATTTTTCTTCGGGAATTGGTAAGTAATGCAGTTGATGCGGTTCAAAAATTGAAAACATTGGCCTCAATAGGCGAGTTTAAAGGTGAACTGGGCGATTTGAAAATTGAAGTTGAATTAGATGCGAAAGAAAAAACCATCAGCATTACTGATACCGGTGTGGGAATGACAAAGGAGGAAGTAGATAAATACCTGAATCAGGTGGCTTTTAGTGGTGCCGAAGAGTTTTTAGCAAAATATAAAGATGCCAACATTATTGGACATTTTGGTTTAGGTTTTTACAGCTCATTTATGGTGGCAGAAAAAGTGGAATTATTAACCCAAAGCCACAATGCAGATGCGCCTACCGTTTATTGGAGTTGTGATGGCAGCCCTGAGTTTGAATTGTATGAGGTAGAAAAAAGGAATCGCGGTACAAAAATTATTTTACATGTAGGCGAGGATAGTAAAGAATTTTTGGATGCATACCGGCTTAAGGGTATTTTAGAAAAGTTCTGTAAGTTCTTACCGGTTCCGATTTATTTTATTGATGTTGCTGCCGAAAAGAAAGAAGATGAGAAAATAAAACCTATTAATAATACAGCACCTATTTGGACCAAAAAGCCAAGTGAATTAAATAAAGAAGATTACGAAAAGTTTTATAAGGAATTATATCCTTTTGGCGAAACGCCATTGTTCTGGATACACCTGAATGTAGATTATCCGTTTAATTTAACCGGCATTTTATACTTTCCGAAAATTAAGCAGAGTTACGAAATACAAAAAGACAAAATACAGTTGTATAGCAATCAGGTATTTGTAACCGATGAGGTGAAAGATATTGTTCCCGAATTTTTAATGTTACTGCATGGTGTAATTGATAGCCCGGATATTCCATTAAACGTAAGCCGCAGTTATTTACAAGGCGATCCGAATGTTCGAAAAATCAACAACCACATTACCAAGAAAGTGGCCGATAAGTTAGAAGAAATTTTTAATAATGATCGTGCTTCATTTGAAGAGAAATGGGAAAGCCTTGGCTTATTTGTGAAGTATGGTATGATGACGGACGATAAGTTTTTAGAGAAGGCCAATCGTTTCCTCATTATGGAAGAGGCAGTGTTAGAAGATACCGCAAAAAGCGAAGCAGAAAAAACAAAAGCTAAATTTTATACTATAGAGGAATACAAGAATGCAACGAATGCATTACAAAAAAATAAAGATGGTAAAAATGTAATTTTATACACTACCCAACCGGTACAGCAACATGCTTTTATTAAAGCCTGTGTAGATAAAGGCTATGTAGTAGTTAAAATGGAAACATTGGTAGATGCGGCTTTCATTAATACAATGGAAATGAAATGGGAAAATGTACATTTTGTGAGAGTGGACGCAGATATTGTAGATAATTTGATTGATAAACAGGAACACAATGAAATGGTACTTTCAAAAGATGAGCAGGAAAATCTGAAAAATCTCTTTAGTTTTCCCATCAACGATTTACATGTTACAGTAGAGCTAAAAGGGTTAAGTTCACAAAGTACACCCGTTGTAGCTACCAGGCCCGAATTTATGCGTCGTATGAAAGATATGGGTGCTGTTGGCGGTGGTATGGCATCATTCTATGCGCAAATGCCCGATGAAGTTACACTTACCGTTAATGGTAATCATCCAATTTTTCAACATATTTTGAAGTTGGATGATAAAGAAAAACAGGAAAAGCAGGTAAGAAATCTGGCAGATTTAGCGCTATTATCGCAAGGCTTGTTAAAAGGAAATTATTTAACCGGATTTATTGATCGTAATATTGAACTCATGCATCAGCAGGCAGAGGCTTCTGCATAAAACTTTGTATTTTTTTCAGGGAGGCTGCATCAAAAGTGCTATGCAGCCTCTTTTTTTAGAATGCTGATTTCCATATATTTCTGAATTCGTTGATGGAATGTTTCAGTATACCCTTTTTCAAGAAATAAATTTTTGTGCATGGGGGTTATGTAGATAACTTCAATAGATCGTGGATGTTCGAGCAGACTTTTATCGATATTTAAAACAACCTGCTGCATAATCATTTCATCAAAGGGATTGTAAAAGAATAAGCAATTTGCGGTAGATGGGATTGGAGTGTAAAAGGCATCGTTATTTATCAAATGAAAATTTACATGCGGAAACAAATGTTGCGTTAGGGCAATATTATTTTGCGCATCCTTATACAATTGCGGTGATAGTTCAATTCCGGTAATGTTGTTGAAACCAAAATGAGCTGCAACACATAAGGCTCTTCCTTTGCCACATCCGAAATCTATGAAATGCAAATGTGGTAACTGTAATTGTTGAAATCCGGTTTCTAAAAGTGTAAAATCGGCGGGCATATAAATACTTGCGTGCTCTATGTTTACATCAGCAAGTGCTAAATGTTTTAATTCATCATGGCCGGTTGAATGAATGCTATATTTTTTTTCTCCGCGCCATTCGTTTCTAACAATATACCAGGCAATCCTAGTATTCCAGTTAATGGCAATGTACCAGAAATAAGATATGTGTTGCAATATTTTCATCTGCAAATATTTTTGGTGTGAACACAGGAACAATGCTGTTTTTGAATAAAGTTTTTCAAATGTTCTATTTAAATTTGTGAAAGAATAATAGTATTTTTTTACTGCGACGTACAATTTATTTTGACGGTCTAATATCCATTACCCGTAATTGTAATTTTTTTTCTCCCATATATTCATTCAGGTCAATTGTGCAAACAACATCTATAGGCTGTTGTGATTCTAATAAAGAAAAAAAATGCGCCATATTAAAGCCAATGCCGGTAATAGTACTATTATTTTGTTTTAATACAAAGCGAATGTGTTCCTCTTTTACAATTTTAGAGTAGCCGGTATCAGTAAGTTTTTCTATCATAAAAACAGGTTGCATGTTTTCTGGTCCAAAAGGCTCCATTTGGCAAATGATATTATAGAACCCCATTGTAATATCATTGAGTGTAATCACCGCATCAACTATAATTTCGGGGGTAAGCAGATCTGGATCAATGGTTTCATTTACAATGGCTTCAAATGCATTGCTGAATGTAATTAAGTTTTCGGGTTTTAAAGTTAATCCTGCAGCGGCAAAATGGCCGCCATAACCAATTAAATAATCCCTGCAGGCATGAATGGCTTCATACAGGTTAAAACCGGCCACACTTCTTGCACTGCCGGTAAGGTATTCGCCACTTTTGGTTAGTACAATTGTGGGGCGATAATGTTTTTCAATTAATCTGCTTGCCACAATGCCTACTACTCCTTTATGCCAGTGTTCCTGATATACTACGGTCGTTTTTTTATGTGTGTGATTTGCATCATCCTGAATTAATGACAGTGCTTCTGCTGTAATAGTGGTATCTGCTTCTTTTCGGTCAGTATTGTCGTTGTGCAACATTTCTGCTAATTGCAATGCTGCTTGCATATCCTGTTCAATGAATAACTGAACGGCTTTTTTAGCATCATCCATTCTACCGGCTGCATTTACTCTTGGAGCAATAATGAAAACAAGATTATTAATATGTAGTTCTTTTTGGATGCCGGCAAGTTGCAACAGGGCTTTAATGCCTATACAAGGGTTTTCATTTACTTTTTTTAATCCAAAATAAGCCAGTGTTCTGTTTTCCCCTGTAAGGGGCACAATATCTGCAGCAATGGCACAGGCAACCAAATCAATATATTGAAATGGTATTGTATCAGATAATCCGAGTTTTTCAGCCAATGCTGTAATTAATTTAAACCCTACTCCGCAGCCACACAGTTCTTTGTAGGGATAAGCACAATTTTTTTGTTTCGGATTAAGGATGGCAACCGCAGGGGGTAGTTGTTTGTCTGGTAAATGGTGGTCGCAAACAATAAAATCTATTGATAGATCTTTTGCATATTGAATAAGTTCTATGCTTTTTATACCACAGTCTAATGAAATAATTAATGAAAATCCATGCTCTTGGGCATAATGAATGCCTTGTTGACTAACACCATATCCTTCTCTGTAACGATGGGGAATATAAAAAGCCACATTCGGATAAACAGATTGTAAGAATCGGAACATGCAGGCAACAGAAGTGGTGCCATCTACATCGTAATCGCCATACACTAAAATTTTTTCGTTTTGTTGAAAAGCATTCAGAATACGCTGTACAGCCTTATCCATATCTTTCATTAGCCAGGGGCTGTGTAAATCGGTTAATTGTGGGCGAAAAAATTGTTTGGCTTTCTCAAAATTATCAATACCTCTTTGAACCAAAATTTGGCAGATAACCTGATTTACTTTTAAAGAAGATTGTAATTGCAAAACAGCATTGGCATCCCAAACGGGCATTTTCCATCGTTTCTCCATATTTAAATTACTTCATTGGTACAACAAACAATGGGAATGAAGATATCATTTAATTTTATACAATTCATTTTCAGGCTCTGGCTTTTCAATGAATCAAAAAAAAACAGTTACAGCATGAAGAACCAATGTATATGCTGATGTTTCTGAAAATGATTAGTTAAAAAACGTGTTGTGCTATTAAGCCCTGCAAATCTTACTGGGCATAGGTTTCAATAAACTTTGCTCAATATCAATTAGTTATACATAGTTTACTGAAGCACCATTAGGCAATGAGTTTCAAACGAAAACTGATTTTAATAGCACAACACGTTAGGTAAAAAATAAGTGAGGTACTAATATTTTCTGTCTGTAGTAAAACGAACCAATTCTTCTAATGCACTGCGTACTTCTGATTCAGGAAATTGGTGTAAAATTTTTAAAGCTTCATCCCTGTATTGATTCATGATTTCAATGGTGTATTGAATACCGCCGTGTTTCATGACTTCTTGAATCACCTGTTGCACTTTTACCTTGTTTTTATTTTCGTTTTTCAGTATGTACATCAAAGCTTTCCTTTCCTTTATAGGTATATTATTCAAAGTATAAATGAGTGGTAAGGTTAATTTTTTTTCTTTTATATCATTGCCGGTAGGTTTGCCTATATTATAAGTGCCATAATCAAAAAGGTCGTCTTTTATTTGGAACGCCATGCCTACTTTTTCACCAAACAAACGCATTTGTTCAATTTGCTCCGGATTATTGAATGTGGTAGAGGCACCTGCGGCACAGGCAGAGGCTAATAATGAGGCAGTTTTTCCTTTAATAATGTTAAAATAAATGGCCTCATTTATATTCAGGTTTCGCGATTTTTCCATTTGCAGCAATTCGCCTTCACTCATTTGTTTAACTGCCTCTGACATAATTTGTAAAACGCCAAAATCATGATTGCTCAGCGAAAGCAATAAACCTTTTGATAAAAGGTAATCGCCTACTAAAACGGCAACTTTATTTTTCCATAAGGCATTGATGGAAAAAAAACCACGTCTTTCCATTGATTCATCCACCACATCATCATGAACCAAAGTGGCCGTATGCAATAATTCTACCAAAGAAGCAGCCCTATATGTACTTTTATTTACCGGTGCCCCTAGTTTGGCGCTGAGTAAAACAAACATAGGCCGCAATTGCTTTCCTTTTCTTTTAACAATATATTGCATAATCCGATCTAACAGCGGTACCCTGCTTTGTACAGCCTCTTTAAAGTGCTTTTCAAATTCATCCAATTCGTCTTTTATTACCTGAAGGGCTAATTTCATAGCTTTTTGTATAGTGGTGCAATATAATAATTAACCCAAGTTTCCTAAAATAGAAGCATT
>JABAOF010000537.1_pt1 | contig 94053 bp, 81 predicted proteins | sample 7062171 | NCBI WGS metagenome assembly JABAOF01 (sample SAMN14538628, study PRJNA623070) | marine sediment metagenome | biome: marine biome [ENVO:00000428]; feature: marine pelagic biome [ENVO:01000023]; material: deep marine sediment [ENVO:00002113] | place: India: Gulf of Khambhat ...
CTGCTCAAATCCTGGACTTCAAAATATCCGCAGCTCACCAAACTCATGAACATCGGTAAAAGTACAGGAAAAAGCGATATGTTTGTCTTGAGGATTGCTGCCCAGGGAAAAGGCAGTCCTAATCCTGACTCCAGGCCGGCTGTGCTTGTCTCGGCCAACGTGGAAGGATATCATCTGTTGGGCACAGAAGCTGCACTCATGCTGGCAGAAAAACTCTTGACCAAACATGGCTCTGACAAAAAAGTCGCTTCTTTTTTGGAGAAAAGGACTGTTTATGTGGCTCCGCTTCTCAATCCGGATGTGGCTCAAGCCTATTTTTCTAATAGACCTGTCTACGAATGCTTTCGAAACCGACATCCAATGGATGACGATTTAGATGATCTGGTCGATGAAGATGGACCCGACGACCTCAACAAAGACGGCCTCATTACACAGATGCGCGTCAAAGATCCCGAAGGCACAATGATTCCGGACTCGAGTGACAAAAAATTAATGCGCAAGGCCGATTCCAAAAAAGGTGAAAAAGGAATTTATAAGGTCTATACCGAAGGATTGGATAATGATGGGGATGGGCTTTATAACGAAGACCCGCCGGGTGGTGTCGAGGTCAACCGGAATTTCCCTCATGACTTTGAATACTACGTTAAACCGGCAGGCCTCTGGCCGGCGTCCCAAAAGGAAACGATCGCCATCCTTCAATTCCTCGAGTCGCGTAAAAACATTGCCATGGTCTTGAATTTTTCCACTGAGAACACTTTCCTGAATCTCCAGCAGACTGGCCAGGCCAGAGCCGCGGCTGATAAAGTGAAAGTCCCAGCTCGCTTTGCCTCTATCCTGGGATTAGACCCTGATGAAGAATACACCTTGAAGGAGATTGTGGATGTCATTAATGCCAGCGGACTTACCGGAGGTCAGGAAATCACTGAAAGCCTGGTCGCCTCACTTCTCGGCTTGGGCGCAGCCATGAGTATCGACAGAGAGGATATGCCCCTTATCCTGGAAGTCCAGAAAGATTACAAAGACGCGCTGAAAAAAGCAGAACTCGATTATCCTGAAAGCAGGGCGAAAGGAGTCAGAAAAGGTTCTTTTGTCGCTTACTGTTATTTCCAGTACGGAGTTCCTGTCTTTTCAGCCGACCTATGGGCTATCCCTGAACCCAAAAAAGAACCGGATGAAAAAGAGAAAGATGCCTTGACAATAGAGAAACTGAAAACCATGTCACCCGATGATTTCCTTGCCCTTGACGATAAAATCATTGAGGACTTTCTCAAAGAGCAAGGGGCCCCGGCGAACTTCAAAGCCTCGATGGTGAAAGATATGGTTAGGGCAGGTAAAGTCACTCCGGAACAGATGGTCAAGATGATGGAGAAGATGCCCAAAAAACCGCCCACCAAAGAAGGAGAACACCCTGACTCGTACATCCTCAAATGGTCAGAGACAGCTCTTAAAGGTTGGGGATTCGTGGACTGGAAGCCTTACAGTCATCCGACACTGGGCGAGGTGGAAATTGGAGGATTTGTCCCCTATCTGAAAATCAACCCGCCTCCTTCTGAGATAAAAAAGACGATCGATTTTCATACAAATTACTATATTGACTTTATGAACCGATTACCTCAGCTCGAAATCAAAGAAACAAAGGTTGAGACTCTGCGTAATGGAGTCTATCAAGTGACTGTTTATTTGACTAACTCTGGATGGTTTCCCACCTCCACTGCTCAGGGAAGACGTGCTGTGGCGGCTTGGGCGATCAGGACTGAACTTAAGCTGTCACAGGGACAATCCCTGTTTTCCGGGCGTTCTGTCGTGAACATCCCTTTTATCGGGGGAAGTGGAAGCACCAAGAAAGCCGAATGGACGATAAAAGGAAAAAAAGGGTCGAAAGTCACAATTATAGCCGGAGCTCCAAACCTTGGCTCGGTGACGACAACCGTCGTCCTTCAATAAACGGAGGAAAAGATGAGAAAAAATAGAATTTTCATTACATTCCTAGGAATCTCCCTCAGCCTGATGTTACTGTCATCCCAGACACTGTCGCCGGCTGAGGTAAAGCTATCTTTCGACCACTTCTACAACAATGCCGAGCTTACCGCAGCCCTCAAAGCACTGCAAAAAGCGAACCCTCAGTTCATGAAAATGGTATCCCTCGGAAAAACTCATCAGGGACGGGACATTTGGGGAGTGATCCTCAACAATCCCAAAACCGGTCCTGCAGAGCACAAGTCAGGTTTCTACATCGACGGCAACATTCACGGCAACGAGATCCAGGGAACAGAAGTCGCGCTGTATGCCATCTGGTATCTGCTGAAAAACTACGGCAAAACAGACCTAGCCACACGCCTTCTGGATGAAAGAGCTTTTTACTTCATCCCTACGATGAATCCGGACAGCCGGGATTATTTTGTCGATAAGAAAGAATATTACAGGACTGGATTCATACCTCTGGACGATGACCGGGATGGTGTCGCGGATGAAGATAGCTCTGAAGACCTGGACGGAGACGGATTCATTACGACCATGAGAAAAAAAGATTCGAATGGAAGATTTAAAGCTCATCCGGATGATCCCCGTATTTTGATTCCCATCAGACCCGGAGAAAAAGGCGAATATACATTGCTCGGATCAGAAGGCATCGACAATGATGGAGACGGACGCATAAATGAAGACGAGTTGGGCGGTTATGACATGAACCGCAACTATGGATTCAACTGGCAGCCGCATTATGTGCAGTATGGAGCCGGTCCCTATCCTTTCGCCTATCCTGAGACTAAAGCCACTCGCGACTTCCTTCTTGCTCATCCCAACATCATGGGAGGTCAGAATTTTCACAACTCAGGCGGGATGATTCTCAGGGGGCCTGGAGCCAAGAACATGGGAGAATACCCGATGGGTGACCGCAGAATCTACGACTACATCGGCAGGAAAGGGGAAAAGATCATCCCCGGCTACAGATATCTCATTGTCTATTCAGACTTGTACACTGTTTTTGGAGGAAGTATCGATTTTCTCTACAGCGTCCTCGGCGCCTACACGTTCAGCAACGAGCTGGATATTTCGCCCACATTTTCTTTTCCTGTAGGAGGAGAAGCTGAAGATGAAGAAGTGGATGAAGAAGTCCAGAGAATACGAAATTTGGCCGAGAGGCTGGCTGAGATGGAGTACCACGATCTGGTTCTCTTAGGGGAGCACTTTGCCGATTGGAAACCGTACAAACATCCTCTTTACGGAGATGTGGAGATTGGAGGCACAAAAATATACGGCAGCCGGGTTCCGCCTCTCTTCCAACTGGCGGATACATGCCACCGGAACGCCGCTTTTTGTTTCTACCATGCTGACCAGATGCCGAGACTCGAATTCGACGGAATGAAAGTCAAAAAGCTGGAAAAGGACCTTTTTCAGATCGACGTGTCTGTGAAAAACACTCGCGTCACACCCACCATATCGGCTCAAGCCGTCCAGAAGAAGCTCCACCGGGCTGACCGGCTAAAAGTCGAAGGGCAAAACATAAAGCTCGTCGCTGCCGGACGTCTGTTTGATAAATACCGTGGAATCACGAGCAAGGTGAAAACAAGAGATAACTATATCTGGATTGAATCCGGAGTTCCTAGTTTCGGTAGAGTTGAATACCGCTTTCTGGTTGAAGGAAAAGGCAACATTAAACTCATCTATGACTCGCTGAAAGGTGGATACTACACGAAGTCTGTGACATTGAAATAGGCATTTTTTGTTTCGGAAAATATAGATTTATTTTCCCTGAGAAGAGCGGAATGCTGCATTTCATCTGAGTCTCTTGAGGAGGAATTCCCGAATAAGTTCTTCATTTCTGTTTCTTTTTCTCTACCTATTTAACCTGAATAACCGGATCCTTCACATCAGAAAAGCATCTTTTCTGCCTCTTTCTAAGTATTATTTCCCTGACACCCATATAACTGCGTCTATGAATTTGTTAGGGTTTTATGGTTCTTAAAAGTTTTTGCCTAAAAAAATAATCTTTTTCGCCTGAAAATTCGTATAAGTTATTGAATGATAGGAATAAAGGTCAATTTTTCAATAAGAGACTTTTGCTCTAGTGACCCGGTCTATCTAAATCCTTGTCTTCAAGATATTTGCCGAAAACATCTGTTCAATCGTGTAGCAGATAAAACAAATAATCATTCTGAGGGAGAATTTTCATGAAAAAAAAGGCTTCATTCCTTGTGATACTTCTTGTTCCTGTAATGTTATGGGCTAATGGTCCCACAAAAAAAGGCACTGAGCCAGAACCACAGAAGACCGTCCAGGCTGTTCGGGCCAACGGTCCGATCAGCATTGATGGTGTATTGAATGAAGATGTCTGGCAGAAAGAAGGCTACAGTGATTTCACCATGTCCGACCCAAACGATGGAGAACAACCTACTGAGAAAACCGAAGTCTGGATCGCGTATGACGAAAAAGCTATCTATATAGCCGCCCGTCTGTATGATTCTGAGCCGGAACTCATAAAATGCCGTTTGGGACGTCGGGATGATTTTGTGGATTCTGATTGGTTTATTTTTGCTATAGACACGTATTATGACCGGCGTTCTGGCTACCAGTTTGCCGTCAATCCGTCGGGTTCCATCGTCGATTGGACCCTGTACAATGATATTTATGATGATAGCACTTGGGATGGTGTATGGGATTGGAAAACCACACTCAATGAGGATGGATGGACTGTTGAGATCAAAATTCCCTACAATCAGCTCCGTTTCCCGAAGAAAAATGAATATGTTTGGGGAGTTGATTTTCGCAGAGTCATAAAACGAAAGAATGAAAAAGTCGGGTTTATCTGGGTCCCCAAGGAGGACACCGCATATGTCTCTCGTTTTGCCAAACTCGTCGGAATACAAGAAATTCGTCCTGGTCGCCATATTGAGTTCCTTCCCTACGCTGTCAGTCAGGGAGAATTCAGTCCAGAAGAAACAGGCAATCCTTTCCAGACTGGTCAGGACTTTATGGGCAACGCCGGATTTGACTTGAAAGTCGGCTTGAAAAGCAATCTCACGCTCGATTCCACAGTCAATCCGGATTTCGGACAGGTTGAAGTCGACCCGGCTGTGATCAACCTGAGTGCTTATGAAACATACTACAGTGAAAAAAGACCCTTTTTTATTGAGGGGATGAACATTTTCGATGAATTCGGCCGAGGCGGCGATGCCTTTAATCTTAACATCAACTGGCCAAACCCGACATTTTTCTACAGCCGTCGAATCGGACGAGCACCTCAGGGTTATGTAACGCAGAGCGGATACGTGGATTATCCGGACAGGACGACCATTCTTGGAGCATTCAAGCTCACAGGGAAGATAGGAAAAGGATGGAACTTCGGATTCATCAATGCCTTGACTACCCGTGAATACGCGGAAATCGACTCAGATGGTACTAGGTATCATGAAGAAGTCGAGCCTCTCTCTTATTACGGTGTGCTGCGCGGCCAAAAAGAATTCAGTGAAGGTGCGAGAGGCATCGGTTTTGTCGCCACATCGGTCATTCGAGATTTAAGGACAGATACTCTTTCAGAGATTCTGAACGAGAGAGCGTTTAGTCTGGCCATCGATGGATGGACATTTCTGGATGAAAATAAACAGTGGGTCATTACCGGCTGGCTGGGAGGTACTCGGGTCGAAGGAAGCCAGGATGCCATTTTCAGTCTTCAGCGCTCTTCACTCCACTATTACCAAAGACCGGATGCCACTCATGTCGAAGTCGACCCCAATGCAACATCTCTCATGGGATGGGGAGCACGTGTTGCAGTAAACAAGCAGAAGGGAAGATTCCTTTTCGGCGTGGCCATAGGCGCTTTATCGCCTGGTTTTGACCCGAATGATATCGGATTCCAGTTCGGTTCCTCTGACACCATCAACTATCATATGGTTGGAGCTTACAGATGGCCTCATCCGGGCAAGGTTTTCCGGAATATCATCATTTACGGCGGACCTTTTGGCACCTATGATTTCGGAGGCAACAAGACCTGGCAGGGAGTTCTTGCGGTGGCCGAAGGCCAATTCCTGAACTACTGGAGCTTTAACACGATGGTGGCTTTGAATCCCCAAACGGTTAGTAATACTTTAACAAGAGGCGGGCCTCTTGCCCACATCCCGCAGGGATACCAAGTTAATTTCAACTTGAGCACTGACAGCCGCAAACAGATTGTGATTTCCGGGGGAACAAACTTTTACAAAAGGCCGGATTGGTGGGGAAGCTATTCCTGGGGCGGCGGTCTATCTCTGCGTTGGAAACCAAGAAGCAACATCAGCTTTTCAATCGGCCCGCAGTATTCTGCCGAGGAATCGCCTGTGCAATGGGTCGGAAGGGTGGCTGACGCGTTGATGACGGAAACGTTCGGAACAAGATATGTATTCGGCCAGATCTATCAAAGGGTTCTCTCCGGAGCCATCAGACTCAATTGGACCTTTACTCCTAAGTTGACACTTCAGCTTTACCTCCAGCCATTCATAGCTGTAGGGCAGTATGACGAATTCAAGGAATTAGCTCAACCCAGTTCTTTTAATTACAACATTTATGGCGAAGGAAACTCGACTATTTCTTTTGCTGACAACTATTATTATGTCGATCCTGATGGTCCTGGCCCGGCTCCAGAGTTTTCATTCTACAATCCGGATTTCAATTACAAATCTTTTCGCGGAACCATAGTCCTCAGGTGGGAATATATGCCAGGCTCACGGCTCTATTTTGTCTGGACTCAGAACCGAGCAGATTACGCTAATCCAGGAGATTTCAACTTCAGCCGTGACTTTGGGGATCTTTTTACAGCGCCAGGAGATAACATCTTCATGATTAAAGTCTCTTATCGCTGGAACATATGATTGGAACTGATTAAAACTCTGAGGAAAAACTCCAGCCAAAAGGATTAAGTGGTTTAAAAGAGTTTGTCCCCTCCAAAACCTCTCCTCCTTTGCTTCATTCAGACACTCTATGTATGGGCTCTGTCTCGACAAAAACTGAATCTGCTTTCAGTCGGATAGATACTGTCTCTACTTTCCTCCAATCTGGATCGACTTGATGCGGAAAGTCGGCGCAGTGAAGCTTCTGTTCAAGTCGAGATCATTGCCGACCATATCGATTCCGTTCAGCATCTCGAAGGCATTTCCAGCTACAGTTAATCCTTTGACTGGAAACGCAACCTTTCCGTTTTCCACCCAGAATCCGGAAGCTCCTCCGCTGAAATTGCCGTTGACAGGATTGATTCCATAGCCGGTCACACCTTTGAGCAGCAGACCGACTTTTGTGGCCTTGATGATCTCACCAGGGGAGCTCTTCCCCGCCGCCATGAAGAAATTATGTGCACCTATTCCAGGCAAACTCGTAAAGCCTCTTCTTGAGGCGTTTCCTGTGCTCTTAATCCCAGCTCGCTTGGCCACTATGGTGTTGTATAAGAAGCCCTTGAGGACTCCTTTATCCACTATGATCCTCTTCTGAGTGGGCACTCCTTCCCCATCAAAGGGGACGCTGCTCATTCCTTTTGGCCGTGTTCCATCATCAATGATCGTGACCAGCTCTACAGCAATTTTTTGATCCATCTTGTCCCTGAGAAAGCTAGCTCCTTGGAGGACGCGCTCACCATTTATTGCGGACAAAATCCCTCCTAAGATGGCGCGCGCCACATCCGGGTGGAAAATAACAGAGGCTTTCTGGGTTTTGACCATTTGAGGATCAAGCATCTGATACGCATCTTTCGCGGCTATCTCGGCTATCTCCTCTGGAGGCTTCAAATCGGCAAAAAATCGTCTCGAACAGGATTCTCCTCCCGCCGATTTCTGGTCCCCTTTTTCTGCTACGACCGAGACTCCGAAACCGCAGGCCGATTCCTTGAAACTTTTCAGTAGCCCGTTCGAATTGGCGAGGAAGATCTCTCCTTCTCCCTCTGAGAAGGAAGCTCCGGAGCTCTTGGTGATTCTAGAGTCTTTCATGGCCAACTTTTCGACTTGTTTCGCCAGCTCGATTTTTTTCTCCATCGGAACCTGACTGATCTGGGGATCGAAAAGACCTTCAACTTGAGTTATCCCTTTATCATCAGGAAGTATGTTGTTCTCGTCAGGAGTTGTATTCGCAGCAAACCGAACTGCACTGTCAATGGCATTATCTAAAGCTCTATCTTCGAAATCATTGCAGCTGGAGAAAGCCATTTTTCCCTTTACAAAGACTCGAAATCCAACACCATGAGTCGCGGCTTCCTGCACAGTCTCGATATCTCCGTTTCTGACTCGGATACTGAGATTACGACCTGATTCTATGAACACTTCTGCCTGGTCGGCACCTTTTTTTAAACACTTTTTAACCAGCTCTTCCGCTAATACTTTATAGTCCATGGTTATCTCCTTTCATTCATTTCGCTCATCTTCTCGCTCTGCTTCCACCCACGTTTATTCCGCGAATCCTGACCGTGGGTTGTCCGGCTGTCACTTCAGCGGCTTGGCCTTTCCCGCAGATCCCAGGACCGAAATCGAGGTCATCCCCCACAGCGTCTATGTTTGAAATGACATCCAAGCAATTCCCAATCAGAGTGGCCCCTTTGACCGGGGAGGTCTTCTTCCCGTTTTCAATCAAGTACGCTTCACGGCAAGTGAAATTGAACATCCCCGTGACAGAATTGACGCTTCCTCCACTCAAACTCTGCACGTACAATCCGCTTTTTGTCGAGGCCAGAATATCTTCTGGTTTATCCTTTCCTTTTTCGATAAATGTGTTTGTCATCCGGGGTATAGGTCGGTAACGGAAGCTCTCACGCCTCCCATTCCCTGTCCGTTCCATCTTCAACTGTTTGGCCGAGAGGATATCGGTCATGAACTTCACGAGAACACCGTCTTTGATCAAAACATTCCTTTTCATTTGGGTTCCCTCGTCGTCAAAATTTGTAGTTCCACGGAAATTGGACAGGGTTCCATCATCGACCATTGTGAAAACATCACTGGCCACTTTTTTTCCGAGTTTCCCGGTGAACGCTCCGGTTTGTCGGGCAATAATATCGCCTTCCAGAGGATGGCCCACAGCCTCGTGAGCGAGCACACCCCCCCATCCGTTCTGCATAACGACATCCATAATTCCTGCCGGGGCATCTTTGGCATCGAGCATGGCAATGGATTCTCTGGCGCATGTCCGTGCCACCTCTTCAGGGGACACGGCATCAAACATCTCAAACCCGGAGTGACGGCTGAGCCTTTCTCGTCCCATATGCCTGGTGTTATTTTCTTCACCTAAAGTCTGAACGATGAAGAACATCAGAGGAAGCTCATCGCTAAGCAGGAGTCCTTCGCTGTTGGCAATGGTTCTCCCCCGGATTTCATCGTAGTAGCTGATCGAGACCATCTTAATTCTCGAGTCATAATCCAAAGCCGCCTGGTTCGCGCGTTTCATCACATCGATTCTCTTTCCATCTGCGATTTTCTCAAGAGGGAGTTTGACCGTCACGTAAGATTCACGGCTTTCTTTTTTCACATTGACAGGGCCAACCGGTTGGCCCTCTGCAGCGACGAACGAGGCAATCTCTGCAGCCCTCATCAACTTCTCATCCGTGATTTCATCCGTGTAAGCAAACCCGGTTTTATCTCCGGATATAACACGCACACCCGCGCCCTGGCTTATCCCGAAAACAGCACTCTTGAACTTGGATTCCTCCATCAGAATCCTCCGGGAAATCCTGTTTTCGACATAAACATCAGCAAATTCCCCACCTTTTTCGAGGGCTCGTGCGATGACTCTGTCATAGTTTAACTGAGGCTGGGCGCTTTTACAGGATACCAACTGCATCAACAGTGAGGGAGTTGCGGCGAGGGCAATCCCTCCTTTGAGGCCTGTTTCGAGAAATTTCCGACGTGGAATTTCCTCGACAAAGAACTTTTTTAACTTCATGTTTTACCTCTTAATGAATAAAATTTTTCGGTATTATATCTTACTTGAATGGTATAAGCCAAATGAAACTGAAGGCTTCTGTACGCACTCAGTGATTTGGTGACATTTTTTGGATGTTATTGCCAGCGAAGAGTAGCAATCTCGGAGGGAGAAATTAAAATATTACGGGTAAATAAGGTGTCGGCAGATTTTATGAATAACTTATGTTAAATATTTTCTTCCCTGTAGATTGAAAGCTTGATGTTCTTTTTCTCTAAGCTTGTTCCCATAGCTCGTTCAAGCTGTGCTAAAGAAAGGTTATAGTCAATGATGGCTCTGAGTTCAGCGCTTCGAGCATCTGCCAAATCTCTCTGGTATTGAAGAACAACATAGTTAGTCGTCAATCCGACTTTTAATTTTTTCTCTTCGGCTTCTAGTGTCTTCTCCGCCAGCTCTCGGGCGACTCTGTATGCCTGGACACGCTTATAATCTGTTTGAACGGCTCTGACAGCGTTTTTGATTTCAAGCTCGACCTGCTGCTGCTGACTTTTGAGTCTCAATGTCGTCTGTTCGAGGTCGACTCTTGCCTGGGCCTGCTGTGCACGAGTGGTAACTGTATTGAGAGGGATATCGAGCGTCAGACCCACTGTCCAGTTCTCGTATTTCAAACCAAGCGCATCCTTGAGAGCCTCAGACGATCCGCCTGGAATGATCGAGATCGGAGGACCGAAAGGATCAGCCGGGTTATATATGAGTTGAGTTCCCGATACACCAGGACTCCAGTAATTTGCGTTGAGACTCAGGTCCGGCAACAGTTGGTTTTTTGCATAAGTCAAGTTAAGTTCTCTGCTTTTTATATCCACTTTGGTAGCCTGCAGATCAGGTCTTTTGTTCAAGGCTACGGCCAGTGCTTCATCAAAACTCACTTCCCTGAGTGTAAAAGCAGGTTTATCCACAGGAAGTATTTCTATTTCGACACCTTCTTCCTCATCTACAAGGTTGATGACAGTTTTGAGTTGGTCCTCATTGTTCTTGACCATGGCTTCGGCTTGAAGAATATCGGCTTCGCGCGTGGCGACTTCAGACTCAGCGCTCAGGATTTCAATCGGGGCGAGAGTACCGACTTCGACCTCTCTCTTATTCTTGATCAACAGGTCGCGGGCCAATTCCAAAGACTGTTTCTTCGCTTCCAAATCTTCTATACTGTGCACAAGATTCCAGTACGCGCTTTCCACTTCATAAATAGTATCCATTAAAACGGTCTTGAACTGATTTTCGGACACATCCCTGTTATTCCTGGCGATGATGATTTCTCTGCGATTGATTTTAAACCCAAAATTCCTTAAAAGCGGCTGGCTGAAGCTAAATTGCAATGTACTTCCAAACCGGGGATTGACTGATTGAAATTTCTGGTTAGATTCACTTTTGTAAGAGAAGAGAGAGATCGAAAAGTTCGCACCTGTCGAAATGATTTGCGATATGTCGGCCGAATAATTATAATAATCAGAGGTTATTGTTTCATCGGCCTCAATAAAAGAAAAAGAGGGTGAGTTTGTGTTTCGGAGATTAAATCCGAAAGAAAGGCTGGGCAGGAATCTCTCTTTTGCGAGTGAGATAGAGGTGTCAGCCAGTTCCGGGCTTAAAACCTCAACAGCAACATTCAGATTATCCCTCATGGCTTTCGTTATGCATTCTTCCAGAGTTAAAGACATTTTTTTCTCTTGAGCTTGAAGACCTGCCAAGAGAAAAAGAACGGATATAAAACAAAGGGCATTTTTGTGTTTCAGCATTTTAAACCTCCCTACTGAATCATAGGTATAAGTTATCTCTCATCAATTTTCGGCCTGAATATTCAACCCGAAGACATCAAAAAATCTTTATTCCATTCTTTAATTCAACTCTTCGGCTCACTCGTCAACAATCCATCCGTCCAGAAGGTTAATGATCCGGCGGCTGTAGGATGCGTTTTTCTCAGAATGCGTCACCTGAAGAATCGTGGTTCCGTGTTGATTCAGTTCTTTGAACAGCTCCATAATTTCTTCGCCTTCTTTGGTATTCAGGTTACCTGTCGGTTCATCCGCAAGAATGAGTCTAGGCTCTGTGATGACAGCCCTGGCCACCGCGACTTTCTGCTGCTGTCCTCCTGATAGCTGGTTGGGAAAGAGGTCTTTTTTGGCCACGATACGAAACCTGTCCAGCATATCCGCCACTTTTCCCTTTCTCTCAGAACCTTTTACCTTTTTATACAAAAGTGGGGTTTCCAGGTTCTCATAAACCGTGAGGTCATCGATGAGATGATAGCTCTGGAAAACAAAACCGATGTGATTTTTATGAAGTTCTGTGAGCTGTTTCTCAGTCATTATGTGTACTTTTCTATCAAAAAAATAATATTCCCCGCTCGAAGGGGCATCCAGCATCCCGAGAATGTACAGGAGTGTTGATTTTCCAGCCCCAGAAGGCCCCATGATAGTCACGAATTCTGCTTCCTCAACCTCAAGGTCGATATTCCGTAAAGCGAATGTCTTGACGTATCCGGTTGAGTAATACTTTGTGATGTCTACAAGCTTAATCATGCTCTTCCTCCAATTCATTGGGGACGTTCCCTAAGGGGACACCTCTAAATTTTTCTGTCCATATCATTTCGTTGATAAATGTCCTGAATCAAAATTAAAGATATCCATGTGGAACATCCGTTTTTCTGTGTCTCCTCATTCTTGCATTTTTTCATCATCTATTACAAGAACTTCAAAGAGGTGTCCCCCTTAGGGAACGTCCCCTTCTATTCATACCTTAAGGTATCCACAGGATTGGCGAATGAGACTTTCACAGCCTGGTAACTGACCGTCAACAGGGCAATTATAAAGGCCACAACCGCAGATAGGATGAGTACCCAAGGCCCAATGCTTATTCGATAGGCAAAATTTTGAAGCCAGCGATTCATTGCATAATAAGCCACCGGCCAGGCTATTATGTTTGCCAGGAGGACCCATTTGGTGAATTCTTTGGAAAGAAGCACCATGATTCCTGCGGCTGAGGCGCCGAGGACTTTTCGGATTCCCATCTCTTTGGTTCGCTGGAGAGCTTCAAAGGCAGCCAAACCGAATAATCCAAGACAGGCGATGAATATAGCCAAAAAAGTCACGACAGTGAAGATTTGGCTCAATCTCATCTCCGCTCTGTATAATCTATCAAAATCCTCATCCAGAAAAGAATACTGAAAAGTTTGACCTGGAACGAGCGCCTGCCACTTCGCTTTTAAAAAATCAATTGAGCGCGAAACATCGGTGGGACTGATCCGCACAGAGATGTATTGAAAATATTTGGGGCAGATATAGAGTGCAGCCGGTTCGATTGGCTGATGCAAGGGCCTGAAATGAAAATCTTTCACCACACCTATGACAGGCCCCTTATTCATTATCTCCAACTCTTTCCCAACCGGAGATTCCCATCCTATTTCTTTAACGGCGGATTCGTTGAGGATGTACGCATGTTCGACATCGCTCGGGAAACGTTTTGAAAAATTTCTCCCGGCGATGAGCTCGATCCCGAATGTCTCGATAAAATCATGATCCACTACAAACCAGCGGATCATATGATACTCGCTCTCGTGCATGCCTTCATACCAATAATCTTGATACAGTGTCGCTTTGCCAGGGAAAAAATCTGAAACAGAAACACTCAACACACTAGAACTCTGGTAAAACTCATTCTTGATCGTTTCCAGCTTCCCCATCGCGTCCTTGTCATAAATCGGGATGGTCACGACATGTTCCTTGTCCAGGCCCAAATTCTTATTTCTCATGTAATTCAACTGAGAAAGCACAGTAAAGGTACTGACGAGAAAGATGATGGATATGGCAAATTGGCTGACGATCAAAGTCTTTCTCAGCGCAGAGCCTTTTGAGCTGGCTTTGAGCATTCCTCTCAGAGCGCTCACAGGCCTGAGTGCTGAGATAAAGAAGGCTGGAAGAATCCCTGAAGCGAATCCGACACAGAGGATTATGAAGGCCAATCCTGGCACTAAAAATATGCTGTCAAAATAATGAACAGCCAGTTTTTTCCCTGAAAGAGAGTTGAATAAAGGTAAAAATAATTCAGCAAGCATCACAGAAAGAGGCAGGGCAATAAAGGAGAACAGGAAGGTCTCTCCCAGGAATTGCTTGATCAACTGAGGCCGTGTGGCTCCCACGACTTTCCGCAGTCCGACTTCTTTGGCCCGAAGGGCATACCTGGCTGTCGAAAGATTGATGTAGTTCAGACAGGCAATCAGGAGGATGAATACAGCAATGGCGGAAAAGATATATATGGTCCCTATGTTGCTATTCGGCCTGTGCTCTCCTCTCAAGTTGGAATGCAGATGGATTCGAGTTAAAGCCTGAAGCGGATAGGATGTCTTGAAGACATATCTTGATTCTTTCCCCCTGTATTTTTCAACAAATTGAGGAGATTTCGCTTTAAATTCATCAAGAGAAAAATTCTCAGAGACCAGTATGTACGTCCAATAATTGGAAATTCCCCATTGGTCAAAATGACGCGAAGCGTAATCGGAAAAAAGGCCCAGGAAATGGAATCGAAAATGTGAATTTTGCGGAATGTCTTTAAAAATTCCCGTAATCTTGTAATCACGCCGCTCACCCAGAGTGATTATTTTTCCTGAGGGATCTTCGTCACCAAAATACTTTCGACTCATTTCTTCAGAAATAACAATGGAATGCGGTTCCTTGAGCGCATTTTTAGGATTCCCTTTGACTAAAGGGAAAGTAAAAGCATCAAAGATCTCAGGGTCTGTGAAATAGACCTGTTCTACGAAACGCTTATTCTGATAGCTGACCACGAACCCGTTCCGGCTGAACCGGACGGCTTTTTCGATTTCAGGAAAATCATTCACTAGGGCTGGCCCGACAGGAGCGGAGGTTTTGGCAGAACGCCTGACTTTGCCTTCCGCTTCATACTGAGAGACTACTCTGTATATCCGGTCAGCATTGTCATGATAACGGTCATAGCTCAACTCATCCTGCACCCATAGAAAGAGCAGTAGGCAGGATGCCACTCCTATTGCCAGGCCGGCTATGTTGATGAAAGAATAGCCTTTATGCTTCCGGATATTCCTCAGGGCGATTTTCAGGTAATTTTTAAACATGTTTTTTCATTACTTTTATTCATATCTCAGTGTGTCCGCTGGATTGGCGAGTGCGGCTTTAACAGCCTGATAGCTAACTGTCAACAACGCGATAAGAATCGACAGAGTGGCTGCCATGATAAACACCCAGAGAGCGATGCTGGTGCGGTAAGCATAATTCTGAAGCCACTTATAGCCAATGAAATAAGCCACCGGCCAGGCAATTATGTTTGCGACCAGAACCCATTTTATGAATTCCTTGGAAAGAATAAGTACAATGTTCGATACAGAAGCACCGAGTACTTTTCGGATTCCGATCTCCTTTGTTTTTCGTTCAGTCATAAAAGAAGCCAAACCGAATAAACCAAGGCAAGAAATGAAAACAGCCAGCGCCGTGAGGGAGCTGACAACTTCACTCACCTTTTGTTCACTTCTGTAGCTCCGATCAATTCTTTCATTGAAAAATTGATATTGAAAGGGATAATCCGGGCTGAACTTTTTAAAAACGCCCTCTATGAATTTTATAGTTCCAGCGATATTGTCTGGAGTCACTCGGATAAAGAGGCATCTCATCATGCTTGCCCAACTCGAATTCATTCCATAGACAAAGGGCTTTATTTCATACTGAAGAGGAAGGAAATGAAAATTCTTCACCACACCCACTATCCGTCCTTCCTTACTGAATACTTTCAATCGTTTCCCGATCGGGGATTCCATCCCCATAAGCTTAACGGCCTCTTCATTAACAATAAAACCTTCAGAAGCATCCGTGGCAAACTCTTTGGAGAAACTCCTCCCCTGAACCATTTCCAACTGGAGCGTTTCGAAATAGTCATAATCAACGTAGTCCCAATTCATCATGACTTTTTCATCCGGATTCTTCCCATCCCAATCCAGAGCGGAGACAGTAGACGCGATATAACTTGGGCTTTGAGCGCTCCTGGCGACATTCACAACGTTCGAGTTTCTTAAAAACTCATTTTTTAGAGTTTCATATTTGGGTGTGAGGGCTTCCGGAATTAATACAAATACAAGATTTTCCTTTTCAAATCCCAAATGCCTGTTTCTCATGTAATTCAGCTGCTTGTAGACAATTATTGTCCCGATAATCAGCAAGATGGAAAGTGAAAACTGAAAGACCACCAGGATTTTCCTGAACACAGAGCCCCGTAATCCTAATGCTTGAGACCCCTTCAGTGCATACGCTGGCCGAAACGAAGAAAGGAATAAAGCCGGATAGCTGCCTGACAAACTTCCCGTGAATAGAGCAATACCGATCAACCCCAATATGATTATGATGTTTTTGGTTAGATTCCCACTCAACTCTTTGTTCGTCAGGTTATTAAAGACTGGGAGCAAGAGTTCAATTATGATCACGGCGAATATGAGGGCAATAAATGATAAAATGACTGACTCTCCCAAAAATTGCTTGATCAAATCTGTTTTTTTTGCACCGACCACTTTTCTCAATCCGACCTCATTGGCTCGTGTGGCCGCCCGTGCTGTAGCTAGATTCATGAAGTTGACGCAGGCAATGACCAGGACAAAAAAGGCAATAACCGAGAAGAGAATTAATGATGTGATCAGTCCTCCTCCCTCCGGAGAATAGAGATGCATCCGGGTCAGAGGCTGGAGATGCAGCAGCCAGGCTTTCAGCTTTGGCGAGGGATTGTGAACCAATGCAATTTGAGTGACCTTCGTCTCCACTTCACTCGGCTGAGCATTTTCATGAAGCAAAACGAAAGTGGTTAAAGGATTCCCGCCCCAGTGTGTGGGTTCCTCGTCATACGGCCCGGAATAGAGGATAAACGGTGCAACGCAATCAAACTGAAGCGAAGAATTTTTCGGAGGATTTTTAATCACGCCTGTCACCTGCAGGTCGATTTGTTTGTTCACATTCAGGACTTTACCCATGGGGTCTTCTGAACCGAAATACCTCAGGCTCATTCCTTCTGTAATCACAACTGAGAATCTTTCGGCAAGGGCTGTTTCCGGATTGCCCTTCACAAAGGAGAACGTGAATATATTGAAAAAAGAAGGATCAGCCAGAGCGACCTGGTTATTCGTCAAAGTCTTTTCGCCGTATTTAATCAGCATATTGGGGATCGAGTGATACCTGACAGCATCCACGACATCCGGGCTTTCCTCTTTTAGAATTTTAGCCAGTGGATAGAACGAGGTTGTTGTGTGAACCGCTGTTCGCCCGTCTGTGTACTGTGTTTCAGAATAGACTTTGTGAATCCTCTCTTTTTTTTCATGGAATCTATCAAAACTGACTTCATCCTGAACCCACAAAAGGATAAAAATACAGCAGGTCATCCCCACGGCCAGGCCAAAAATGTTAATTAAAGAAAAGACTTTATGCCTTTTCAAGTTTCTTAATGCGATTTTTAAATAATTCATGAACATTCTGACCTCCAGTCAACAGATATTAGCGGCTCTCCTTTGAGATGCATACGTCTAAGGTGGCACCTTGGGGAACGTCCCCATTTACTTTGGTTTTAATTTGTATAAGACTTGACCGAGATAACCGGCATCATCGATGGCGGCTATGTACAATCCTGGCTGGAGATGGGCCTTTCTTTTCAGCATAGGCTCAGAAAGGCTCTCCAGGAGTGCAGCCGCTGTCCAATCTTGACCGTTGTTGCTCAAAAGGACTGGCTCGTCATCTTCGACCAATTTATGCAAAATTTCCTTTAACAGCATGATTGCCTCCATTTAAATGAGTGGATACTTTCCACAAAAGGATTTTCAAATCTTATGCGCCTCATTTCTTTCACTCGATAAAGCCAACGAATAAAAGAGTGTTCTCTTGAATGAATGTCTCTTTTCAGATACATCCAAGGAAAAAGAACAAAAGTAGAATCAAAAACACTATTATGAAAATGACTTTATTCATTTTCACCGGCCTCCTGTTTATTCATACCTCAATACATCCACTGGATTGGCGACTGCGGCTTTGATGGATTGATAGCTGACCGTGAGCAGCGCAATAAAAAAAGCCGCAGGTTATTCCGATAGACAAGCCTATAATTGTTATGAATGAATAGAGCTTCTGCCTACGAAAATTCCTGAATGCGACTTTTAAATAATTTCTAAACATGATTCACTTTTCTTGTAGCCCCCCGGAGGTTTTTCCGTTTTTTTTCGAAACATGATCGGGATATTCCTGTCTGTGGGAATTCCGATTTGAATCAACTGCCAAGCTTTATCATGCTCTCTGATGACTTTTTTTAACACTTCAACCTTATCGGCAGATTCTCCGTCATAGTCTTCCCATTCGATGATCTCCACCCTGTAATGCATGGTTCTCTTCTTCCCGTTGATCTTCACATCAATGTCAATGTTTTGCTCTGCTTCAAAGGAAGGTATTTGAAGGACGACTTCTCTCATTTTATTCCTCCTATATCCATTTCATAGTCCTCGGCAAGTCTAAATAACGAGGATTGATGGACTTTGTTTAACTTAAATTTTGAATTCTTTCTGGATGTTTTCAGAGACTATGTGCCCGTCAAAGAGATGAATGATTCGATGGCTGTATTCAGCATAAGCGGGGGAATGCGTAACCATGACTATCGTGGTCCCCACCTCATGAAGTTCTCCCAACAATTTCATCACTTCTTCGCCATGGGCTGAATCCAGGTTTCCAGTCGGCTCATCAGCCAGGATCAATTTGGGCTTGGCGACAACGGCTCTGGCCACGGCCACTCGCTGCTGTTGACCACCTGATAGTTGCTGGGGGAAATGATTCTTCCGAGCCATGATTTCCATCTGTTCCAGAACTTCATTGACTCTCTTTTTCCTTTCCGCAGATGAATAGCCTAGATAAAGAAGGGGAAGCTCGACGTTTTCGAAAACAGTCAATTCATCGATGAGGTTAAAACTCTGGAACACGAAGCCAATGTTGGATTTCCGGAGATTCGCCCGCTGTCTTTCTGAGTAAGTGGCCACTTCTTCTCCGAGAAAAAAATATTCACCACTGGAGGCCTTATCGATCATGCCCAGCACATTCAAGAGCGTCGACTTTCCACATCCGGATGGTCCCATGACTGCGACGTATTCTCCTTCTTTGACATCAAGGTTCACATTGTTCAACGCAGTCGTCTCAACCTCTTCCGTCGTGTAAAGCTTCTTAAGGTTTTTGGTTTTTATCATTTAAATCCTCCTAAAAATTTTTTGAATTTTTATTCTTAATGAAAATTGACTGACTGTAGTCTTATACATTATTTCAGGACTAATCTTTCCATATTGCCAAAGCTTTCATAAGATGAGGTGATGACCTGCTCTCCAGGTTCTAATCCTTCTAGCACCTCATAAAAATCAGGATTGTACCTGTTCACTTTGATTCTTCGTTTCGTTGCGATATTCTCTGATTTATCCAACACATACACCCAGTTTCCTCCGGTTGTTTGTTCAAAACCACCTCTCGGTAAAAGAAGGGATTCAGCAATATCGCCTAATTCCAGTTTGATATGGAGAGTGAGCCCCCGTCTTATCCCCTCAGGCTCCTTTTCTAAAAATTCCATATCCACTTCAAACCTGTTATCCCGCACCTCCGGATAAATTTGTTTGACCACCAGCTTTCCATTCTGACCTGCAAACTCATACGTCCCGATTCGGTCTCTCTCAATCCGAGCGATATAGTGCTCATCAATTCCTGCTCTGACTTTGAATCCTTCGAGCACATCGATTTGCCCTATTTCCTGACCGGGAGACTTGGATTCTCCGATTTCAGCCTCTNNCGATTTGCCCTATTTCTTCACCCGGCTGCTTGTTTTCTCCGATTTCTGCTTCCAACGCAGTGAGATGCCCGGAGATAGGTGCCTTTATAACCAGATTATCCTGTTTCTGTTTGAGAACAACGAGGTTGGACTCCATCCGTTCCAACGAGTCTTCCAACGATTCGATTTGGGCCTGACGAAACTGGAGATCACTTTTCTGGCTCTTAATGGTCAATTCCTTCAACTTGACCAAATAATCGTACTGATCTTTAGCGAGATCATACTCATGTTGCGCGATTAAATCGTCCTTGACGAGCTCACTGTATCTTTCATAGACGCGCTTCTGCTGCTGAAGCCTGCTCTCAATATCCGCAAGCTCCTGTTCTAATCGCAGTTTATACTGTTCCATAGAAAGCCTTGTGCTGCGCAGGTCATCGCTAGCCCGGAATATCTCAGCCTCTCTCAACATGATATTGATAATAAGATTGGTGTTAGCCAACTTGAGAATCGCATCCCCTTCCTCGACCATTGTCCCGGCAATCACATAAATCTCCTCCACTCTTCCTCCTTCATCCGCCGTTAAAAAATGTTGATAGATCGGAAGCACAGTTCCGACCACAGGGATGTATTCCTGAAAAGGACCTCTCTCCACTGTGGAAATAGTCAACCTCTCGGCTCTAACGTTGAGCGTAGATTTACTCATTTTGAAAAGAAGCACATAAAGAACGACAATGACAAATATTCCAATAGCGGAATACATAGCGATCTTTTGGGGGGGCCATTTCTTCTTCTTTATTTTGCGATCCATTCCCATTTTAATCCTCCATGCTTGAACATCTATTTAATCTTTTCAGCTGAAATGTTAAACTCATGCAGAAACTCCTTTGCATTTCTACTCCAAAAAATTAATTTGCAATAAATGTGCCATTATTGATTTTACGGAGAAAATAACCAAACGGTTGCCGAAATCCACGAAATAAGTGTTCGCTAGTATGACAGAAGATGTACGATACCGAACAGATAAACATGGATTTGACAGATGGAATAAGGTGGATTTATTCAGGAAAACAAGAGGAAAGTTCAGTTTAAATCAAAAGGGCACGTATTTTGCAAGGTCATTACAAAGAGGAAAGATGATTCAAAGTGCAGGAAAAGATTTTAGCACCTTCTTTTGGTATAATAAAATTTCAATAATGAAGGATTAATCTCATGGATAAAAAGACAGGAAAAATACTCATAGTCGATGATGATGAAGATATCCTCCATGCGGCACGGCTTCTCCTTAAAAAACATTATGGCCAGGTCGATACGGAAAAGAATCCGAAAATCATCCCCTCCCTCTTGAAAAATAATTCATACGATGTGATTCTTCTGGATATGAATTTCGCAAAAGGAGCCACGAGCGGGAAAGAAGGCTTCGAGTGGTTAAACAAGATTCTCGAGGTCGACCCGGCAGCAGTGATCGTCCCCATCACAGCTTTTGGAGACGTTTCAATGGCGGTTCGGGCAATCAAAGAGGGAGCGACTGATTTTGTCCTCAAGCCGTGGCAGAACGAGAAGCTCATCGCCACTGTTTCCTCAGCTATTCATCTCAGGCGGTCCCGAATCGAAGCGGATAATCTCCGTTCCCGTCAAAAACAGCTCAGTGCAGACCTCGACCAGCCTTTTCACGATTTTATCGGCCAGAGCCAGGCGATGGAAAAGGTGTTCGTTTCCATCCAAAAAGTGGCGAAGACGGATGCGAACGTATTGATACTCGGAGAGAACGGAACAGGAAAAGAATTGGTTGCCCGGGAATTGCATCGCCAGTCACAGCGCGCCAATGAAGTTTTTATCAGTGTGGATATGGGTGCTGTGAGCGAAACCCTTTTCGAGAGCGAGCTCTTCGGTCACGTGAAGGGGGCGTTCACAGATGCAAGAGAAGACCGGGCGGGACGTTTTGAAATTGCTTCGGGAGGGACTCTTTTTCTCGATGAAATCTGTAATCTTCCTTTAACTCTCCAGGCAAAGCTACTGACAGTCTTGGAGAACCGCATGGTCCTACGCCTGGGTTCCAACAAACAAATCCCGATCGATGTCCGGCTCATCTGTGCCACGAATATGCCTGTCCATGAACTGGTTGCAGAAAATAAATTTCGTCAGGACCTGCTGTACAGAATCAACACTGTCGAGATCCATATGCCCTCTTTAAAAGAGCGAACGGAAGATATTCCTTTGTTGGTGAGTCACTTCCTGAAAATTTACTGTAAAAAATACCACAAACCGTTGAAAAGAGTGAGCCCTGCGACTTTAAAAAGAGTGGAGAAATATCCGTGGCCAGGAAATGTCAGAGAACTCCAGCATGCGATAGAGCGGGCAGTTATCATGAGTGATTCCACAGCGCTGCAACCGTCGGACTTTTTCTTCCCTTCTGTCGAAGCCAAAGAAGATGGCCTGGTTTTTGACGATTTCAATCTTGAGGAGATTGAAAAAATGGTCATCCGGAAAGCTCTCAGCAAACACGCCGGCAATATCAGCCATGCGGCCAAAGAGCTGGGACTATCCCGGACATCTTTATACCGAAGATTCGAAAAATATGGTCTTTAGACGATTCAGGCTCCACTGCATCATCCGAGTGTTCTTTATCGGAGTGACCATCTGCATTTTTTTCTACCTCCTTTTCCGAACAAATTTATACACGGCTCTTATAATTCTCGGGGCCATGATTATTTATCAAATCTACGGCCTTATCCATTATGTTGAAAAGACAAACAGAGATTTAGCTCGTTTCTTCCAATCCATCAGATACCAAGACTTCTCTCAGACTTTCATGGAGAAAAAATTTGGCTCATCCTTTGATGAGCTGAAAGAAGCTTTCACCGAAGTTATGAATGCCTTCCGAAAAACACGAGCTGATAAAGAGGAACACTTCCGGTATTTACAGACCGTTGTCCAGCATGTGGGCATAGGTTTGATTGCTTTTCAACCGGACGGATATGTCGAGCTCATAAACACGGCAGCTAAACGCCTTTTAAGAGTCCCGCGGCTTAAAAACATTAAATCCCTCGAGTCTCTTAGCAAGACTCTAGTCGACACAATGCTGCGCATGAAATCCAGGGAAAGCGCATTAATTAAAGTGGAAGATGAGAACGATTTGCTCCATTTAGCTCTCTATGCCACAGAATTCAAACTGAGAGGGCAGAATTACTCATTGGTTTCCATCCAGAATATCCACAGCGAACTGGAAGAAAAAGAAATGGAAGCCTGGCAGAAGCTCATAAGAGTGCTCACTCATGAAATCATGAACTCTATCACACCCATAGCCTCTCTGACGTCTACGATTAGTGGACTGATCAAGGACGCGTATGGCAAGAAAATCAAAGCCGATAAATTCCAGAGTGAAGCATTCAAAGATATCCAGCAGGCGCTTCAGACTATCCAGAAAAGAAGCCAGGGATTGCTTCATTTTGTGGATGCCTACAGAAATTTAGCTCTGATTCCTAAGCCTAACTTCCAAATTTTCCCCATAAAAGAACTTTTCGACCGAGTCCGGAAGCTCATGCAGGCTAATATCGAGAAGAATTCAATCCGCTTCACGGTTAGCGTCGAGCCTGAGAGCCTTGAACTCACTGCAGACCCTGAACTCATCGAACAGGTTTTGATCAATCTTATGTTGAATGCTTTTCAAGCCGTAGAAAATCGAAAAAAAGCTCAAATAGAGCTCAATGCCCTCATGGATGGAAGAGGCCGGATCATCATCCAGGTCGTGGATAACGGGCCAGGAATTTCTGAGGAAAATTTGGAGAAAATATTCATTCCTTTTTTTTCAACAAAGGAAGAGGGCTCAGGCATCGGACTCAGCCTGTCTCGTCAGATTATCCGCTTGCATCATGGATCAATCGGCGCCCACTCTGAGCCAGGAGCCCAGACAGTTTTTACGTTAAGATTTTAAATCTTATCCTGTGGCCTGGCTCCTATCTAGCATTGAGACTGGATCCTATTTATTTTCTTACCGAGAGAAAACGATTCTGGTATAAACTCGTTATCCTGATTATGGAATTTAACAAATTTGAGGGACAAACATGTTGTCTGGTCATAATGAGTCAATACGATAAAAAAGGAGAGAAATTTGGCAGACCTAATAGCGTTTTGTGGTATCCCCTGCCATGAATGCGGGGCTTACTTGGCCACAAAAAACAACGATGGCAAAAAGCGAGTCGAGGTGGCTGAACTCTGGTCAAAAGAATACAACGCCGACCTTAAACCTGAGGATATCAACTGTGAAGGGTGTACTTCTGGAAGCGATAATGTATTCAACTACACCAAGATATGCGAAATCCGTAAATGTGGTATAGAAAAAGGTGTTGAAAACTGCGCGCATTGCAATGATTATGCCTGCGAAAAGCTGGAGAAATTCTTTGAAATGGTTCCAGATGCAAAGAGCCGCTTGGATGAGATAAAAGGTACGCTTTAGTCTTCAGCGGTAGAGAGTTTATTCGTTAATCCGATAATCAAAGAAAAATTTCTCTTTTTTTGCCCATTTCAAAAGAAAAAGAAGAAATCCTTTGGTTATGATCGTGAAAAAAGGGATGAATCCTGTATCGGACACAGGATAGAGTTGTTGTTCTCTTCCTACTTATACCCTGAAAAAAACATCTGAGCCAGTAATCCGGCAATCGGAGGAAAGAAAAAAGTGCATGCTAAACGAACAAAAGTAAACTTCCATCCCATAACTCCTATCTCCATGGGAAGTCTAGCCACTGCCCACAGCGACCACGCCGTTAAAAAGGCCACCATGGTTCCGATGCCAGCCCCCGCACGCAAAAAACCAGCTGCAAGCGGTAAGCTCACGTAAGGCCCTCCAGGAGTAATACCCCCGGCAACAGTCCCGATGAGAATCCCCCGAATTCCCGACTCCTCCCCTATCCACTTTGATAAGAGTTCCTGAGGCAAGAGAGTCTGTATCATTCCTGCCATGATAAAGGCAAAGATCAGCAAAGGAAGAATATCAACCGTCATTTTCATGGCGGATTTCAATCCGACAATATGCTGGCCCTCTCCTTTAGAATATCCGATGATAAGGAGAATCACGGCAAGAATAGCCATGACAAGTGTTGGAATGAGCATGTTGGCAATCCTCCTCTTTTTTCCCATTTTACGTTGAACCGAATCCTTGTATGATAATTTTAAAAAATTAAAGTTGAATTCTCAGACAACCGCTACACACAAGACGGAATGCTTTTGTCCGCATTTTTGGTCCAGTCTTCCCAATTGCCATACCTTGGGAAGTGGAGGAATACGAGTATGAATGATAAGCCGGCTAACTGATAAAAATCCCTGATAGAGCCGGCCAGCAAGAAAATCAGGAGGCCCAATATCGCCGGCACCTCACAGAGAGCCACTGTGATCACAGCCGATCGAAAAAGCTTGCGAATGAGGCTTTGGGCATCATCGGTGGATGACTTACGCAACATCATGTTTCGTAAGACCCTGATGATAAAAATATTGACCACTACGATTCCGTAGAATAAATACCGGATTGTAGTGATATCCGATATCTCTACAAAACCCGTGAACGGCGCGAATTGTCTTCTTATGATTTCGACGACGATAGCATAAATTATCAAGGTCGCAATGATGGCCGCATTCAGAGTGAGGGCCATTTGATGCGCTTTTTTTAAATCGTTCATCTATCTTTCTCCATACAGTTCTCTATACTTTATCCATAGCTCTACTAACAATCAAGTCCTTAATACAGAGAATATGGAATGCAAGACCGAGAAAATACAAATTACTTGTAATAACTTATACTATTTCTTGATAATAAAAAAAGAATGGTTATCCTGGATTATTCACGAGTCGAGGTTGCCGGAGACAGGAGGCACAGCGCAAGATGCTGCGGTCGTCCACCGCTCTTGCGCTGTAACGAAGTAGATTCGGTGAGATCGGCTCGCCCGAAGGGTGAAAGATGCCGACATATAATAATCAGTTAACCTAAGAGATTTTTTTTATGTGGCGTCGGTAGATTTTATGAATAATTCAGGTTATTTAATTTCTCTAATTTTTGGAATAAGATTTCTTATTTTTTTGACTAAATCCTCGACTGCTTTTCGTTCCTGAGAAGTGATTTCACTGCCAGTAATTCCCAAGTCAATATAATTGTCATAACGCTCGGCAGCCGCATTCATATAGCATGTGGCCGAGTTATAGACAAAATCCAGGTTTTCCCACGACTTATATGCCTCTAAATACTCCGCAGCCGCTTTAGCATAATCTCCTTCATCCACGTATTTTTTAGCATTCTGCATCAGGTCATAACCCTCGGCAACTTTTTTTGACTTGAATACCTCCACGTAAGGTGCATCCTCCCAATTTTTTGCACTCAAAGTCCCCCATTTGATCGTATCCTCGATGTCTTCATCATAAGAAGGTTCAATGACATAAGCTCTGTAGTAGAGCCGCACAACGAACTTCCCTTTTGCCAATGCTTCCCAGGCTTCTTTGGGGAGCTCGTAGCTGGCTTCTCCTTTACTGTCTGTCTTTATTTCTTCCCCTCCGATACTGTTGTTTCCATAATAACTTGAGTAGAAGTTTTTATCATTCTGATTATCCACATCGATGAGAATTTTCTTTTCGGTCGCCAGCTCAATGCATATGACAGCATTCGGGTCAGCTCCGAGGGCAAAAGATGGAGGGCCTTCTGAATCAAAATAGTAATATTCCATATCTGGAAGAAGGGTTACGGATGTTTCTTGTGCGGCTGGAATCAGAATAATAAATAATAGTGTTAAAGCTAAAGGGCTGATTTTCAGAAAAGCTCTAATCATTTTTTTCCTCCTCACTGAGCGAGCCTGAAATATCTTGGTAAAAAACTAGAAAACACGAAAAGTCAAACAAATGCTCATCATTTCTTATTTGAGTGTAAATGTTATTTTTTATTATCCTGAATTATTCATAAAATTTGCCGACGCCTTTTTCAAAACACCTTTGAAGTATAACAAATAATCTTATGTCGGCATCTTTTCCCCTTCGGGCGAGCCGATCTCACCCCATCTACTTCGTTACAGCGCAAGAGCGGTGGACGACCACAGCATCTTGCGCTGTGCCTCGTATCTGCGGCAACCTCGACTCGTGAATAATCCAGGTTATTTAAGACTAGGTACAATTTCTTCCAATCTTTGTATATGTTTCTCTGCATCTTTTTGGGTTTGACCAGTCGTATCTGAAAACTCTATAGTCTCTTTGAAGCTCTGGTGGGCTAAACAAACGTAACATATTCCTATGTTATAAAGAAAGCTTGGATCATCCCAATAGAGCCAAGCCGATTCAAATTGTTTAATAGCTTCTTCATACTCTCCTTTCCCCACAAGTTCTTTCCCCTTTTCGAAACAATCATAAGCATTTTTCATTCCGATTTCTTTATATATCTCTACAGAAGGGGCATCTTCCCAATTCAAGACGCTCAGAGTCCCCCATTCTGGATTATTATTTTTAATCTGATAAGCTCGATAATAAAGAAGAATCCTTACATTCTTGCCAGTTAAAGCATTCCAAGCTCCTTGGGGAAGCGTGTAAGTTAATTCGCCCCTATCATCAGTCTTGATTTCCTGGCCACTGATATTCTTATTTCCTTTAAGGCTTGAAAAAAAGTTATCGTCCGTTTGTTTGGGTTGAGCAATGAGCAGATTTTTTTCTGTGGCCACTTCAACACAGATTACGGTGTTCGGATCTGCTTCAATGCTAAAAGTGGGAGGACCTTCTGTATCCAGATAAAATATCTCGCGGTCCGGATAGATGACAACTTGATAAACTTGAGAAATTAAAACAGCAAACAAAAAAAACAAAGAAATAGCTAGATAAAGAGCCTTTAAAGAGTTTTTTCTCATTCCTTCCTCCTTCCTGTTTTTTTTATTAACAATGCAATTTCTGACATGAGATTCTCTGAAGACGAAGACTTCACATTACTCAACTATTAAAGTTCGATTAATTTTTAAATCTATTTATTCTATTTTCTTTCTTTTAGAGAAGTTTTTAATTTTTTTAAACTTTCTACTATTTTTTGAGCTTCCTCTTTTTCAAAACTGGCAACATATTCATTGTCCTTGTAATATTCAAAATACTCTATGGTTATCTGGAGATAACACTGACCAATGTTGTATATATAATCAGGGTGAGAATAGAGCTGATCGGCTTTATCAAACTCATCGATTGCCTCATCGATTTTTCCTTCTTTGTATAATTTTACTCCTTTCCAATAATGATCCCAGGCATCAGCATCATCTTTATTCGAAAACACCTCAATATAAGGAGCTTCTTTCCAATTTTCATCTTTGAGGGAATATCCTTTGATAGAGTAAAAATCCTGATCACTCTCAACCACAAGAGCTCGATAATAAAGCTTGCGATTCGTAACAGTCAAACCTAATAAAGGACCATCAGGGAGTTTATAAGTGGCTTTTCCCATGTCATCAGCTTTAATCTCTTTCATCTCCACATCATCTCTTCCCCAGTAGCTCGAGAAAAAATTTGAATCGTTCCTCGATTCTTCGTCTTGAAACAAATTTGGATTATTTGTGATCTGAATATCTATCAAACTGTTAGGTTCTGCCTTAATTTGGAAAACTGGAATTTCTTCCTCAACATAAATGTATCTTTTTTGGTCAGTCACGACTTCGACCTCACTATTTTGGGCGGATAAGAACAGGGGAGACAAGAATAAAATTAGAATAAAATAATAAAAACTTTTTTGATTTGTTTTCATTTTTCCTCCTACTTATCGTTTCAAGTTAGATTTTTTACATTGGAAAGGCAGTTCAACTCCCATTTCTCTCCTATTTTTTTGCCTCTTCTGGAGCTGCACGCAACAATTGAATGAGCTTCAGGACAATTCTGCGATTTTCCTCTTCCGTTTCCGAGTCCTCTGCATACTCCTCAAAATTTTCGATAGCCAGTTTGAGATGACATACTGCGATGTTATGGACATATGCCGGGGTAGGATAGTAGAACCAGGCTGACTCATACTCTTTAATAGCTTTTTCATACTCTCCTTGGTTGAAGAATTCAACTCCCTTCAGAAATTGTTCATAAGAGAGATACGCTTCGTGACTCTTATAAACTTCAACATACGGAGCATTTTTGCTTTCATCATCGCTTAAAGACCAATGAGTGACATCTGATTCCCCTTCTTCATCCTCTGGACCGAGAACCAGAGCGCGATAATAGATCTCGTATCGATGTTTTTTCCCATGGATGAGAGTTTTCAGGCTTTCGAGGGGAAGTTTCCATTTCTTTTCCAGCTTTTCATCGGATGCAATTTCCGATGTTTTTCCCACGATAAGAAAATCCGAAACGAAATTTTCTTCGGTCTGCTTATCCACATCCACAAATAAACTATTATCGTTAGTGACTTCTATGTTGATAACAGTATCGGGTTTGGTTTTTATGATGAAAACCAGAGTCTGTTCTTCTTCATAGAATAAAATTCTTTTTTTCTCAGGACTTATGAGGTCCTGTACAACCTCTTGAGAAACAAGGTTAAGAGAAACAGAAAAAATGACAATGATAAAAAAATAATATTTTAGAAATCTCCTTCTCATTAATCCCTCCTTTGTCCAAATTCTTAAAATTAAAAGAGATGAATCAGAGCTGGATTAACATATTTCGATAATGAGGCTACTGATCGATGGCCTCTTTAATGGTGTCTCCGATATCACTGACAAGACTAATCTGCCGCTTATCCTTAAATCGCCGGTTGAAATCAATGGAATAAGAACCGGTTTTTCTTTCTTTTTTGAGTGTGTAGATAATATTCTGCTGACTAATTCCCAATTTAACTCCCAGATCTGTTTGTTCGTTTAATGCAATTTCCTGAATATCGAACATTTGGTGTATCAAGTGTTCATAAGCGATACTCCACACTTTGTCTAAATCGCCATAGTCTCCAGTCGCTTCCAGCTTGATGACTCCTGATTCTTTGAGTCCGTGTAAGCTTTCTTTAATTTCCATAGAAGTCCAACTGGTTTTCTCTTTAATGTTCCTCTCGATATAGACCTCATCCCAGTTCACGGAAAGCCTGGCATTAATTTTTTTTGTGATTCCTTCGTATTCCATGACGAACACGGCCACTATCTCCGAGTCAATAGGCTCCTTTAATCTCTTGGACACGACAACTTCCTGGTTCGGGAACAGAGGGGCTTTGCCCGCAGCCCAGAGCTCGGATTTTCCTTTGTTCTTACTGAACACGAAAAATTTCCCACTCCGGAAGGAAACGGGACCCTTGAGAGTGAGCTCTGGATTCTCTTCAGCAAGATCTTTTCTTATTCTTTTAAGTTTCTCCGAAGATAAACCATGCGTGAGGAAAAAACTCAGGACGCTTTCCTGGCTTTTTAATTGGTAATAGCTGACTTTCGGTCTGCCATCCGGTCCCGAAGCGACACGGATTTCAGTGGAGAGATAGAATAAGCTATTTGGATTATTGTGGTCTTTGAAAAAAAGAATTTTACCTTTTTTTAAAGGAGCTTCGTCAAGGAGTATTTCACCGGAAAAGCCGGATAAGTAAAAAAGTGAGAGAGATAGGATAAATGTGAATCCCCTCTTCATTCTTTTATTTAGTAAGTAAGATCTTTACTCTTGAAACAGCGTATAGACAAAAGGATCAGTCGTGGACTGCCATTCTGAAGTCACTGTCCTCCCATCGCCCAAGAGCCAGGTAATCTGGTAAGAAAATTCAAGGTTGCCTTCTTCATGGTTGTATTCGTATTTTTCCCACATTGACTGTTGAGGCATGATTTTCACTTGCCGGACTCTGTCCCTGTCGAATACTCTATTTTTGATGGAGACAGTGATGAGTTTTATGTTGTACTGCGCCACATTCTCTTCGTCAGCGATGATATCTATGGTCCGATACCTGTGAGGAGGAGAAAGGCTTATCGCTGGCTCATCTGTGTTGTTCCATTCGCCTTCAACTTTGATCCCTCCCATAAAACTCCAGGTGGTTTTATATTCATAATTAAGCCAGTCTTCTCCTTCACCAAGCCGGGGATAAACAAAAGGCAGCATGTTCCCTCTCTCCGCGAATGTTTTGGCATTGAAAATGATATCTCTTGACGTCGGCTGTCCTTGAGGATGGGTCTTTTTAAAGCTTACTGTCACAAAGTTAATATATTTTCCGAAGTTGTCAAAGTCCTCGCCATCCAGAATGGAATAGACCGTGCGGTCTTCGAGATCCGGGTCATCGAGATTGATCACATCATGAACGCGCTTATCATTCTTGAATTTTCGGAGGATGTCACCGATGCTGGCATCCATCGGCCCTGTATCCCTTTCCTGCCTGAGTCTTTTTGTCAGGTTTACAATTGCAGTCCCTGTCCGAGTCACTTTTTTCATGGTGGTGCTTACACCGTAATCACGTTCTCTTTGACTGTCTTCTTCATCCTCTCCTTCTTCCTCTGTTGCACCCGTTGGAAGCTCGATCTTCATCTCGAACATCTCCCGCATGACTGTATCTGTGACAGTCTGGAGGATGGATTCCATACTCTCATCCTCCCCGGTCACATCGATCTCGATACACTGCTTGGAAACCAGATCATCAGCGATATCCAAGCTTTCTCCTGTTCCGGTCCGGACTTTCCATTTAAATATCCAGAGTTTTTTAGTTTTATAGATTCTCCATTTTTTATATTCTTCGAAATAATTCCTGACCTTGGACCAGTGAATTCTTGCTTTGGCGTTGAACTTTGGTGTTAAGCCTTCATAAGTCATGTCGAAACGAATGCTGACCGGATAGGTCGGCTGTTTCAGGGCCTCATCCAGAAAAGCGGCTCCCTCGGGCGTGACAGCAATCGAAACGGAAACCTCCGAGCCTGAAACTAATGGAGCCTTACCCTCGCCGATGACTTTTCTGGTAAAGGCTCCGCCTTCTCCGACCGCAGCGGAAATCACGGCAAACGTACCTTTTTTAAAAATTATGGGTCCTTTTAATCTGGCATTTTTGTCTATTTTTTGAAGCTCAGCTCTGGCTCTTTGGAGCTCTTGAGGTGTGAGGCTGTAAGTGACGAAAAAGTGAAGGATTCCTCCCTTCAGCTCTTGCTCTCCGGCTTTCGTGTACTTGAGGAACGTCAGCTTGGGTGTGCCGTCAGGCCAGGTGGCGATGCGAGGCCTGTTGGGCATGTAATAATAGGAATTTTCAGACAGATGGTCTCTGAGAAGTATAGCATTCCCGACCTGAAGAGGCGCTTTGTCCAACAAAATATCCGCTCTGAGTAAAGCTGAACCGAAAATAAAAATACATGAGAAGATAACGATTATTTTTCTCATTCTCATCCCAACCTCCATACCATTGATTTTTTATTCCTGATAATATGCATAAATGATCGGTGTCTCTTTTGTCATCCAATCAGAGTGGATCTCTCTGCCATCTTTGAGAAGCCAGATGACTTTGTACGCGTATTCTAGATTCCCTTCCTCATGGAGATACCTGTATTCTGTCTGCAGCGGATCGCCTCTTTCATGGTCGACGATGATCTCTTTCATCACTTCCTTCCCGAACACTTGATGTTTGATCTGAAAAGCCACTGCTTTTATCTCGTTTTCAGCAATATTTTCCTTATCCAGCGAAATCTGGACCGTCCTGTATTGGATGACGGGAGCAAGAGTCACCACAGAATCTGAAGTATCTATCCAATCACCTTCCCACTCTATTCCTCCATGAAAACTCCATTTTGGCTTGTATTCATAATTGAGCCACTCCGTTGAGCCCTCCCCTTCTCTTCCGTAAATAAAAGAGAGTCTGTTTCCTTTTTTCGCAAACTGCTCATCGAAAAATTTGACTTCACCGGTTGTAGCCGGTTTTCCCCATCTCTGCTTCCGGAACAAGACAGAAACACTGTTGACATAATCCTTGAAGTCTTCAAAATTTTGGCCGTCTAATATAACCTCAACTGTTCTTTCTTGGAAGGTCGGATCATCCAGAGAAACTGTGCTGAAGAATCTCTCATCCTCGCCAAAATCATCGTATATTCCTCGGACATTCCCGCTTATAACCATGACTCGCTCTTCTCTTATGCGATGCCTGAAATCCACTTCATAATGACCGGACATCTTGACTTGTTTGAAGGTATAAGTGAGCTCCACATTGAAAGGAATCTTATTCTGAGGTGTTTTTTTCGAAACTTTCGGTGTGCTCACCGGCGTTCTTCTGGTTGTCCTTGTGGGAGTCCGTCTCTGAGATGAACTTGTCCTCGAAGATGTTGTTGTCGGTCTTCTCGTTGTTCTTCTTGTTGGTCTCCTCGTTGTTGTTGTCGGTCTTCTCGTTGTTGTCGTTGATTTCGATCTTTTGACTTCAGTTTCAGTTTTAAGCTCTTTATTGCACATCAGCTTGATGAGATGGCCGTAAGTCATTTCGAGCAACTTTTCCATTTCCTTTGATTCTCCGGTCACATCGAGCTGGATGGCACCTTGCTGCCTCAATTCATCAAAAATAGCTTTTATCTCTGCATCTAGCTTGACGCCTTTGACAACTCCTCCTCCTTTCAAAGAAACGTCATGATGAGTGTACACTTTATCCCAATCCACTTTGAGTTTTGCCTCATAGGCGGGAGTGATTCCATTGTATTTGAGTAAGAACATGACTGAGACATCCGTGGTTGGATTCTTGAAAGATTCCCAGAGCAGAGAAGCACCTTCCTGATTGAGGGCAATGGAGACGGCTCCTTTTTGCCCAGGCATGATCGGCGCCTGTCCCTCTCCGCAGACTTTTGCCTCGAAAATCCCTTCCGCTCCAGCCGTAGCTGAAATAATCTTGAACGTTCCCTCTTTGAATGGGACTGGCCCAACAATCTCTCCTTCAGAATCGAACAGCTGAAGAGCTGATTCCGCATTCTCGATTTCAGTACTCGTCAGCCCCCAGGTGACCAGAAAATGTACGATCCCTCCCTTCATATCTCCACCTGTTTTTGTGTATTTGATGAAGGTAAATTCAGGGGTTCCGTCGCTCCGTGTCGCCAGCTTGGGTTCATCAGGTACATAATAATATTTATGCGCGTCAGCATGGTCTCTGTAAAACAGGAATCTTCCAGATTGAATAACTTCGTCGAGAGAAACCTCTGCCTTTAAAAAAATCAGAGAGGCAAAGAAGAGAGTCATGAGTACTGCTATTTTTTTGGTTTTCATTTTTCCTCTCCTTTAGATATTTTTTTTATCATCTTTAACTAAAATCTCATATTCTGAGACATCAAGATAGAAATTGTCTCCTTCCTGCCATTCGCCTCTGTTTGTCCTTCCGTCCTTAAAAATCTGAGTGATTCGATAGCGGTACGTCCCTCCTTTTCTTTCAGGTATATCGAATTCCAGTTCCTGTTGAGTGTCAGACTCTTTAGAGAAGTAGATTCTTCGGAAATCTCTTTGACCTCTTGCCGTTTCTATTTCCACTTCGACTGTTTTCCTCATGATATCAGGGTTTATCTCGTTCACAAAATCGAAACACAGCACGGCCATATGCCTGTAATTGAATGAGACCTTATTAGCTAAATTAATGACCGTAAACAAATCAGGATATTCATTCATGGACACGCCAACGGGGAAGGCCATGCGGTCGGTTCTCTGCGCTTCTTCATATTTCCCTTCTTTCAACTCAAATCCGCTGTACGTGAATTCACAATCAAAGCTTAAGCCCAAAGACTTCTCATCTTCGAAAATCTCCCACAGATAGGGAGCTGTCTTCCGGCTTAAAGGTATCGTGAAATTCTTTTTCGTCCAGGGCGCCTTCCTTTGAGAGAGCTCTTCTTCTTTTTTCTCCTCTCCGTCAAAGACGCTGTAGTTCAGTACACATTTGAGCTCTTCAACAGGAATAGGCTTGAATTCAAGATCCGGTCCCATTATTTCTTTGAGCTCTGGACTCTCATCGCTGAATTCAACAGAGAGAGCGAGGACACCTCCTGCCATCCTTTCCGTCTCTCCTGATGCATCCGATTTAATATAGACATATTTGTAGAAGAAGAACTGAGGATTGCCATATGATTGAGAAAGGTTTAACTTCGTTGGAACATAGTAGAATGTATTGGGTAGACTGTGATCGGGAAAAACCAGTATTCGATCCCCGATAATTTTTCCTTGACTCAAAAGGGGATCTGCATGAGTCTGCACGTATGCCCATGTCAGCATAAAAAAACAGACAATGGCGACTGAAAATGTCCTTTTTTCTGTCATTCCTCCTCGTAGTAGGCATAGACAAAGGGGTCGGTGGCTTTTTTCCACCCTGAGTATACCCTTTTGCCGTTTTTAAGGAGCCACATGATGTTGTATTCATACTCAAGATTATTGGGCTCATGGAAATAGAAATAATCAATGTTTAACGGATCTCCTTTTCGCAAAACAACTTCTTTTGTTATTTCTTTTCCGAAATTTGTGTGCCTGAACTGGATAGCCACACGTATGATGCCGTTCTCTGTCATATTCTCTTCTTCGGCCAAGACTTCGATAAAACGATAGCGATGCGGAGGAGCCAAAGTGATCACGGGTTGCGACGTTTTTATCCACTCAGAATCCGCTTCAATTCCTCCGATATAGCTCCAGATCGGCTTATATTCATACTCAAGCCACTTTTCGGCACTGTCCCCTTTTCTCCGGTAAGTGAACGAAAGCTTGTTACCGTTTTCACTAAATTTTGTCCGGTCGAAGACGATATCATTAGAAACCGGCTCTACATCCTCATCTTCATACTCTTTTTTAAATGTGATTCCCGCAAAGTTTATGAATCCTTTAAAAGTTTCAAGGTCCTCACCGTCCAGAATGACATGAATCGTCCGTTCTTGAAACGTGGGATCATCCAGGTCCACAACGCCAAAAATATCCCCATTCTTGCCGTATTTCTCATAAAAATTACCTATATTCCCTGTCATGGGAATCTCTCTCTGGTCTCTTTTTCTTCTTCTTAGATCCACCGTGTATTCTCCGGTCATCGTTACTTTTTTCATGTATTGTCCCACATTCGCTATGCTGAAAATACTACTGAGCTTGCCGCCTCCGGCTCCTCCACTGGCTTTACCCATATCTGAAAGCTGCACGGGTTTCGCCTCGAACATCATTTTGGCGAGTGTGCTGTAAGCGGTGTTCAACAAGGCATCCATGTTCGTGTCTTCACCGATAACTTCGAGTTCTATAGCCCCGGTCTCCTTTAAATCATCATAAATCTTCGAAATTTGATAGCTGGCAAAAAAAGTTCCCCCTTTCGCATGAAATTCTTTATGCTCATAGACTTTATCCCAATTCACTTTGAGCGTGGCTTCATAGGCTGGGGTCAGACCTTGATAAGTCATGATGAACTGAACAGAGACATCAGAAGTCGGCCTCCTGAAAGATTCCATGAGAAACGTAGAGCCCTCTTCATTCAGGGCGATGGATACCGCGGCTTCAGCTCCAGCCAGGAGAGGGGCTTTACCTGTTCCTGCGATTTTCCGGGTGAAGATTCCGCCTTCTCCCGCCGATGAAGAGATTATATGAAATTCTCCTTGGATAAAAGGGACGGGTCCGATTATTTTTCCATCCTGGTCATGTCTTTTCAGTTCTCCTTCCGCATCTCTTAACTCCTTATCTGTCAGGCCATAAGTCACCAGGAAAGAAAGAATCCCACCTGTGACTTCCTTTCCTGTTTTGACATACTGGAGAAAACTGAACTTGGGAGTCCCATCCGGCCAGGTGGCTATTCGGGGAGACAAAGGCATGTAATGATAGCCGTGCTCATCGGAGTGGTCTTGAAACAGGATGACATCTCCCACCTGAATGGGTTCAGCATCAAGTAAAATTTCTCCGCTGATTAAAGAAGTGACAAGAAACAGACCGCAGCCAATTAACAATAAACGATTGAGGAACCGCATCTTTTCCTCCTTTTTTTAAGTATGCTTTAAATCAGTTTCTAATATCTCTGTCTATGTTTTTTGGCAATCTAAAGCCGTTATCTTCCCGCTCTACTTGAACAGATTCGAGATATGAAAAACTCCGATGGTGAGGTCTAACGAGTCAGATACAAACTCCCAATCAACAGATTCTGCGGATTCGCCAGTTGTTGTTATGGCTTTGATCTTATAGCTGAACTCAAGAGGCTCCTGGTCCGATAAGGGGAGATAGACGAGTACTGTGGCAAGAGAATTCTCCTTGGTCAGATCGACTGAATCGATCAAGCCTTCTTTCGGCTGAGGGCTCAAATAGGGAGACTTGATTTCGACATGGACTTTTTCAATCTGTAATGAAGTCTCATACTGGGAGGGATCAAAGACATTCTCGAGCACCTCTATGTTGATTTTTCGCATCCGCTCAATGTAAGACACAGCCTCGATCTTGCCCCAGATGTTGTCCAGGCTTTCCTGATTGTCAAAATCAGGAGATATCTCGAGCCAGTAACTTTTTATGTGATCTTTGAAAAATTGATTCACATCAGGATCGATATAGGTCTCTGATTCGGGCACATCTATCCCTACTCTCTCTTTGGCTTCTTTTTTAACTTTTTCTTCAACTTCTTCTTTCAAGACACCCAATGCCTGGTCCAGGAGCGACTTTTTTTTCGGCTTTTTCACTGCTTCACCAAGGACATTTCTCAACTCAGCCTTGAGCAATGGCTGTGGTGCCATTTGAACTGTGATAGTGCCTTCTTCTCCTGGAGGAATAATGACTTCTTGTTCACTTTTTAGAGCTCTGTAAACTTCTTTTCTGTTGGCGAAGTCGAAACGGAGATTAACATTTTCGACCTTCAGAGGAAAATCAGAGAGATTCTTCACGTTATGGATGGTGAACGTCGAATCTTTATTGTTGAAAGTAAAATTCACTTCTTCAAGAGGAGAAATGAAGCTGCCGACAAAATACCGCAAACCCACTTTGATGGGTATCTCTTTTTCGACGGCTGCCGATTTGATATGCATGCCGGCTGTCAATCCTTCTTTTTCCATCAGAGGCTTTAACTCAGCCATGCTTTCTGGAGTCATGGTGATGTTGATCGGCATCTCTCCTTCCAGAGAACCGAAAGAAGGAAACCGAATGTCTTCGATCTGCCAGTCTCCCCATCCTTCCATGTCTATGATATTCGCCTCATCATAAGGTAAAGGCCTTAGAGAGACTCTCCCTCTGAATTTCTTTCTCACAGCTTCTTCCAGAATCTTCACATCATCAGGATTAATATCCGCACTCAGAAAGAAAGTGGCTTTTATCTTTTTGTCCTGAGTCCAGACTGCATTGATCCTGTAACTTCCCAGGTCTCTTCCTTTGATAAGATTGATCTCTTTCGGCAGAAAATAGTACACATCTCTGTTCTTGTTATCCCTATAGATGTGTTCTGAAAGGGAGATGGGCTCCTCGACTGCCACAGGGCCAAGATCAATAACATCATGTTTTGGAGGAGGAGCTCCGACTGGCCTGACAACGAGGGGCTTCATCTTCATGAATTTGAGCGTGCTGGGCTTGGCCACCGCTGTCTTCTGGGCCTGCAATTGTGCCTTGGCAGTGGGTTTCTTAGTTACGCCTATTTTGGCAGTAGCGAGCATGGGAGTTGTGATTATTTTCGCCTCCTGCCACACCGCCCAATCCTGAGCGAAAGAATTGCCTGCATTCACCCTCAATTCTATTCTCAGCTTTTGACCGGAATAATCTTTTAAATCCGCAGTTATCACATCCAATTTTCTATCATACTTTGCTAGGTGTCTTATGAGACGACGTCCTCTTTTTGTGGCAATGTTATAAACAGAAACTTCAAATGTGGCGCCATCCGTACGCGTCGCTTCCTTGCGGAATCCGACTTTAGCGGAAAACTTGGCGTTTGCAGGGATATCGACATTATGAAAATATCCGATAACCAATCCTCCGGTTTTATACTCCGGTTGGGTCTGCAAGACACTTCTCGGATATTTTTTTCCGTCTTCGAGTTCGACATTATTCACGTATCGCGCAGAACCTTTTTTATCATTCCTCATGTCACTAAAATTCAGCTTAGTAACAGTCGGGACAGCACCAAGGGGAAGAGGTTTGTTCACCCAGGTCGCAGACCGAGCAACCCTTATAAAATTGTAGACCTCATTACTAGCGGCCTGGCTGTGTAGATGCATTGAGAAAGCAAAGATGATAATTCCGATGAAGAGAAACAGAAATAAAGCTTTGCTTGATAATACAGAAGTTTTCATGTGTTCCTCCTTTTTCAGATTCATTAAAACCTGTGACAAATAATGCTATGCATCTATATTTTGATTAACGAAATAATCTTTTGTGAAAGAAGAAACCATACCAGGTGAATTCTGAATTGATCCCGCGCACGAATATAGATTGACTTCCACCGGCTTCCTTGTTCTTTGTTTTCCTACTATAGAAATTATGCCCAAAAATGTCAATCAAAAAAAGGAATCACAGCCCCGCATTCCAGGCTTGAGATTGACCAATTGTCCCTGAATGGGAATTCTTGGTACAAGCATCAAAGGCTCTTCCCTTTACGACTTGAAATACCGAATTGATTTATTTAAAAATAGAGAAAGGTATCCATTCATTTTTTGAGGAATTAATCATGAAAATGAAAAAGAACGCTCGCATCCTTGTGACTGCTTTATTATTTGGATTATTGCTTTTTCCCAGCCAAATTCTGGGAGATGCCTTCCCCGAGGAGCTCATCGCCCAGGCTAAAGAATTTGTCGATCTAATGGTAAAGGGAGAATTTGCCAAGGCCGTAGAAAATTTTGACAGCATCATGTCCAAAGCCATGCCGAAGGAGAAACTCAAAGAAGTGTGGCAGACAGTGATCAAACAGGCCGGCCCATTCAAAAAGCAAACAGGAACACGAACAGAAACTCTGCCAAAATTTGAAATCGTCTACGTTGCCTGTGAGTTTGAAAAAACAAACCTTGATATCAAAGTTGTCTTCAACAGAGAAAAACAGATCTCTGGCCTCTGGTTTGCTCCAGCCCAGAAAGAATACAGCGCTCCTGATTATGTTCGACTGAATGCCTTCAAAGAAAAAGAAATTGTGGTCGGGAGCGGCGAATGGGCACTTCCGGGCACTCTGACACTCCCTGAGGGGAAAGGCCCGTTCCCCGCAGTTGTGCTTGTTCACGGCTCAGGACCGAATGACCGGGATGAGAGCATCGGCCCCAATAAGCCGTTCCGGGACTTGGCCTGGGAGCTGGCCTCTCAGAATATTGCCGTTCTCCGCTACGAGAAAAGGACGCGGGTTCACAGCCAGAAAATCAAAAATTTCGAGGGGAAATTCACAGTTAATGATGAGACTATCGATGATGCTCTGGCTGCAGTTCATCTACTCCGTGGAATTAAAGAAATCGATGAGCGAAAAATATGCATCCTCGGCCACAGTCTGGGAGGAATGCTAGTTCCGAGGATAGGAATGCTTGATACAGAAATCGCAGGTTTCATCATAATGGCGGGGACAACCAGGCCTGTGGAAGAAGTGATGCTTGAACAGGTGAAATACATCATTTCGACTGACGGAAAGATCACTGAAAACGAAAAAGCCAGGCTGATCGAGATTGAAAAAGCAGTGGAGAAAGTCAAAAATCTTAAAGAATCCGATTCCCTTCCAGGTCAAGAGAACATACTTGGCGCTCCACCATCATACTGGTTGGACCTCCGAAGCTATGATCCGGCTCAAATGGCCCAAAAGGTGCGGCAGCCGATGCTCGTACTCCAGGGTGGACGGGATTACCAGGTCACAGAGGACGATTTTGATGGATGGAAAAACGCACTCTCCTCACGCCCGGATGTCGAATTCAAATTCTACCCCAAGCTCAATCACCTCTTTATCGAGGGAAAAGGAAAGAGCACCCCAGCTGAATATTCACAAGCGGGACATGTGGCCAAGTATGTGATAGATGACATCACCGCCTGGATCAAGAGCCAGATTTAAATCAGAGCTTTTATGCTGGTTTCCTTAGAGATTTGAGGGATGAAATACACGAAAATGGAAGAAGCGACCTTGAAGATTTAGCCTTCTCGAATCATCCTTCGAGGGAAGCCGATGGAATCGGCCGCTGAGTATGTTTGAGCACGAGAGGATCAATCTTATAGAAAGTGATTTAGCACGGACATCAAGTTTGAAGTGGCAGGACTAACATGCGGAGTTACGCAAGCGCCGAGAAGGATGTTGAGAGAATGGCGTAAAAAATCTGAAGGGAGCTTCGACATTTTCGCGTATTTCACTCAAAAAAATAAAAAAAGAGAAGTGATCTTTAGGTTTTATTCTTTAAATCGACCTTGCGGATCACCTTTTTAACGAGGAAATCCTTTATCCTGTCCACGACTTCAAGAGGCCAGGTTTTCAGCATTCGGCTGAGCATACTGTTGTTCACAGTTGAAACATCTGTATATTTGTCATTTTCTATCAGGAACTCTCGTAATCCCTTCCACTTTTCCTGATTGTCCTTTCGGGTGGGGGCACCGAGCTCTTCTTTAACTGTAACGACCAAACGCTTGTCTGGCCCATCGATAACCTGGCTGCCTTCTTTTTCAGCGAACTCTATTGCTGCTTCTGCGATCTTTTCCTGTTCCTGTTCGATCTCGGATATTTTCTCCTTCAACTTCTTTTTATCTTCCTCAAGTTCTGCATAAGCGGCGACCAGTTTCACGCCAGGATCCTTTTTGTACTTGTTTTCTTCCAGCTTCTCTACTTTTTTGGGGTGCTTCCACAACGGACAGATCTCCTGGAAGTCACACCAATCACAGAGGGCGCTTTTGGTCGGAGGAAATTCCTCGCAAGATTCAATGATTTTTATCCTGTCAATGACTCTTTCTTCTATTTCCATGAGCTGTTTCTTGGTCCTGGAAGACTCGATCTGCTTGTTGAATAAGAGATAATGCCAGATAAGTTTTGCCTTCTCAGCCTCTGTCCATTGACTCATCAGTGCGAGCTGATAAAGTGGCAGTTGAAAATCTTGGTCAGCTTGCTCCTGGGTCATCAACGAACCCGAAGTTTTGTAATCATGAATCTCGAATATCTTTCCTTTATCATTCCAGTCTAGGCGGTCGAGTATTCCCACGAACCTGTATTTCTCCTCACCTCTCTCGAGGTTGAAATAAATGGATTCTTCAGTTTTCACAATTTTCGTTCTGTCAAAGGGTTGGTATTCATCATAATAATCGATCAAACTTTTCTTCCCTTTTTGGAAATATTCTTTTGCGGAGAGTTCATCTTTGACGATCTTGATGGCGTCACTGAAATCTTTTTTCCATAATTCTTCATATTTTGAGAGAAGCCACTCTTTTGGCTTGACACTCTTGTTCTTGATAAAGTCATACAGTTCCTTCAGAGCTTCATGGACTTTTGTCCCCAAAAAAGCCTCTATAGTTTCGACTTTAAGAGGAACCCTGTCGATGTATCTGTATTTATACTGGAGTTTGCATTTTTCAAAACTTTCTATTCGACTGTTTGAATATATCTTTCCCATTAGGGGCCTCCCTTCTTTTCCTCTTCGATCAAAAATGAATCATATGTCGCATCTATCATATATAACTCTTTAACCGGTTGAAAATTCTCACTAGTGTATCAGAAATCCGGATTCAGTAATATTATAAGCCTTTTGGTTGTCCTGACAATCCAAAAGGACATGGTTAATGAGGAAAGAGTCAGAAATAAGGAGTGAACGAGACGAATAGATTAATTAATAAGGTTGAGGAGGGAATGGTATGAAAAATCTGACTGGAGCGAGAACATCCCTGAATACTATCTGATCATTTACCCACACAAAATGGAAGAGAACCTTTAAAAATTAGGCGCCGTTATTCTCGATTGTCCCGTCTATAAGATGAATCACTCTCTGGGCTCTTTCAGAAATATAGGGATTGTGAGTGATGACCACGAGCGTGTGGCCCTGTTTCCAGAGGTCCTCGAATATGGCCAGGATTTCGTCTCCGGATTTGGTATCCAGGTTTCCAGTCGGCTCATCAGCCAGGATCAACCTGGGATTATTGGCCAGAGACCTGGCTATCGCCACCCGCTGCATCTCTCCTCCGGACAGTTCGCTGGGCTTGTGATGAGCTCTTCCTTTCAGGCCCACCTTATCCAGCAGCTCCATCGAACGTAATTTCCTCGACCTGGCCTTCATTCCCATGAATATCATCGGAATCTCCACGTTCTCAAAGGCTGTGGCATATGGAAGCAGGTTGAAATTCTGGAAGACAAACCCGATTTTTTTATTCCTGATCTCGGCCAGTTTATTATGGTTAAAAGCCGCGACCGGTTCTCCTTCAAAATAAAATTCTCCCGAACTCGGCACATCCAGACAGCCCATTATGTTCATCAGTGTGGATTTTCCGGAGCCCGATGGGCCGACAAGCCCGACGAACTCATTCTCTTTGATTTCCAGGTCGATATTCTTGAGAGCGGCGACCTGGGCATGTCCTGTCCCGTATATCTTCTTGATTTTATCCATTTTTATCATGGTCAAACTCCTCTTATTCGTACCTCAAGGCTTCCACAGGTTTGGCTGAGGCGGCTTTCCGGGCCGGAAATATTCCAGCCAGAAATCCGATGACACTCAGTATGAATGCAGTCAAAATCATAATCTTGAAAGAGATTACCGGATGAGCCAGGATATCCGCCACGTCCCCCTCTAAGGGAAGAACACGAGTAGCCTCCACTATGATAGAAGAAAACAAAACTCCGGCTCCTCCTCCGATAAAGGAAATCATCAACGCCTCGGAAATAAATTGAAGAAGAACATGTCTTCTTTTGGCACCGAGGGCCATCTTGATCCCGATCTCTTTGGTCCTCTTTTTCGCGGAGACATACATGATGTTGGCCACGCCCACACCCGCAACGATCAACGTCAGGCCGCCGATGATTCCCATGAAGATTTCCAATCCGAGAAAGATATTTTTCATCAACTTCTCTTCTTCCACCATATCCCAGATCTCAAGAGCCTGTTTATCTGTGGGATCGAATTTGTACTTCTGGGATAATACTCCATAAACTTCATTCTTGACTGTCTCAGCCTGGGAAATATCCTCAGGCCGATAGATCAATCGGTGCAGGTATCTATCTCCGTAAATCGTTTTGAAGGCCGAGTAAGGAATAGCCGCTTTATCCACATCGGCACCGTTATACATACTGTTCTGCATCTTATCCACCATGACTCCGACAACTAAGAAAGGAATACGGTTGATCAAAACGGTTTTACCGACAGCCTCATCTTCTCCGAACAGTCTCTTCTTCAGGTCTGTACCCAAAAAGACAACTCTTTTTTTGTTCAGGATATCCAGATCATTGATGAAGCGGCTGTTTTGATCAGGATTATAGCCTCTCAACTCTTCAAAATCAGGATAGACTCCGATAACTCTCTCTGAAAGGCTTTTTCGACCATAAGTCATATTGTTCCTGGAACGATCATTCTCCGGGCTGATGAGCTCAATTCCAGAAACCCTCTTGCGGAGAAGTTCCACATCATCCAGTTGAAGTCTGATGACTCGCCCCTTCCCTAATCCTTTATAAGGCTTCGATGTCTGTCCTGAATAAACGATGCAAATTCCGTCTCCCAGGCCGTGCATGGCTTTGACCATCTGTCTATTCAGCCCTTCGCCGAAAGCCAGGAGGATGACTATGGAAAAAGTCCCCCAGGCCAAAGCCAGGATTGTCAGAGTGATTTTTTTCTTCTGGCCCTTCAATTCTCTGTAGAACAGGCGAAAGAGATAGATTAACTTCATTTGTAACTCCTATGACCTGAGCGCTTCCACAGGGTGCAAGTTTGAAGCCCGGCGAGCCGGCCCCCATCCGGAGAGCAAGCCGATGATACCTAAGAGAGTCACCGTGACAAGGCCAACGGCGAAGGAAAAAGTCGGCCTTCCGATGAATTCCTCGATGCTGGTTGTTGGGAATAAAGAAATAAGCGCGTAAGAGAAAGCTATCCCCAAGGCTCCGCCAACCAGTGTTATCAACAGGGTTTCAAACAAAAACTGCACCAGGATGAATCTTTTCTTGGCACCCAAGGCCATTTTGAGTCCGATTTCTTTGGTTCTTTCCTCGACAACGACGTTCATGATGTTCGAAACACCGATACTCCCCACGATCAGCGTAAAAGCACCAACAATCCCCAGGAAAATATTGAATCCGATCATAATCGAATTGGTGATTTTTTCCCCTTCCATCGTATCCCAGATAGCGAGTGCCTCTGTATCATCAGGATGAAACCTGTATTTTTTGCCGAGAACCTGAAGGAGACGCTCCTGGATAAACTCATTCTTGTATGGGTCAAAAGCCTGGACAACAAAATTGCTGATGTACTTATGACCGAAGAACGGAGCAAAAGTCGTGGCTGGAATGAATGCGGCGTACTCATCACGAGAGTTGTATGATGAATTCTGGGTTTTTTCGATCAGGACACCGATAACTTGAAAGGGGACGCCGTTGACATGCACATACTTTCCCACAGCTTCCTCATCCTTAAAGAGTTCTTCCTTAACGCTAAACCCGATAAATATGACTCTTCTTTTCTGAGCCATATCCGTATCGTTGATGAACCGTCCACCTCTTTGAGGAATGACGTTCCTTATATCTGAATAAAAAGGATATATGCCCTTCATTACGCAAGAATACGCATTCTTCCCGTATTTCAGCTTGACTCCCCATCCAGTGTATTCAGGACATGAATATTTGATTTGGGAAATTTCCTGCCTAACGAGAAAAGCATCTTCCTCTCTAAACCGGAGCGGCCGGCCTTTACTCAATCCCTCGTAGGCAATGCTTGTTCGACCCGGCCAGACGATCATGATTCCCTCTCCCAATCCATGCATGTTTTTGTCCATCTGCTTTTCCAAGCCCACACCGAATGCCAAGAGCAGGACGACAGAAATGGTTCCCCAGGTGATTCCAAAAATCGTCAGAAAAGTCCTCATCTTCTGAGAACGCATATCCCTTATGAACTGAGAGAGAAACATGAATGATTTCATTGGGATCCTCTCAATGAGCTAAATGGGATTCTTTTGTTCAGTCCGTTAAACATTGAATCCAGCTCCCTCACGAAGAGTGTGCGCTATTCAATCTCCTTGGGTGGCCTCTCGACGACTTCCTCTCCTTCTGCCAGCCCATCTTTAATCTCCACATTGATCCCGTCGCTTAACCCGATCTCCACTTCTCTTTTTATGATTTCTCCATTGTCAACCATGACTTCAACGTAAGTTTTCTCTTCATTAAACTCCACCAATCTTTCAAAGATAAAAAGAGTATTTTCGGCCTTGTTGATGACCAGCTCTGCATTGGCGGAATATCCGGCCCGGATCATCTTCTTTCCTCTTTGAGTGATTTCGATTTCAACATCAAAGAGCGTGGCATTCTCTTGCTGTTTCGCCTTGGGTGAAATCTTCGTCAGTGTTCCTAATATCTTCTCGTCTGGAATCGCGCCGATCTTCAGTTCAGCTGTCATTCCTTCTTCAAGCTTTCCCACATCGATCTCATCGACCGTCCCTTTAAATATCAGGCTTTTCATATCTGCCAGGAGAAGAAGCTCGGTGCCAGCCTGGTAAGAAGTCAAGGGGACCACAGGGTCACCCTCGTTGATCTTTCTCTCCAGGATCGTTCCTTCAACTGAGGATTTTATGACTGTATCTACCTGTCGGTCAGCGATCTTTGTCTTGCCTTCCTCGATCAAAGCCAACCTTTCCAGGGCAATTTTCACTCTCAGTTCGAGCTGCTTGAACTCGTTTTCAGCCGCTTCAAATTCCTGCTGGGAAACTAGATTATCATTGAGCAATTTCTTCATCCGATTGTATTCGTTATCGGCCTGTTCAAGATTCACTCTCGCCATTTCCACATTCCGCTTGGCTTCAGCAAATTCAAGCGGCGTCGGATCAGGTTTAATCTCCAGTAAAGGCTCTCCAATCTTCACCTCATCACCAACTTCCACAAAGACAGTCTTGACAATTCCTGATATTTTCGATTTCACCGCAATTTCCTTTTTTGGCTCGATCCGGCCGATGGCCAGAGCGTTTTCCACTATATCACCTCTTTGGACCTTGACCATCTTGATCCCATTATCTTTTCCGTTCGAAGAATTCTTTGCCTTCAAGATGATGACAGCCGCAATTATAACTACGATGAGTACTGGGATGAATATTTTTTTAAACATGGACTCCTCCTGTCCTTATCATGTCAATAAATTATACGTATAGGATTTCATTTTTGTTCCCCTCTCTTCTGAAAGAAATGGAGGTCGCTGCAGACATCGTTGCGAAGAGCGTAGCGAAACTTAAAGAAAATGGGGACTGTCCCCTTTTTTGCGGGGACTGTCCCCTTTTTTGGAAGATAAAATAAGGGGATTTATTCTTTTAAATCAAATAACACATTATTTACTAGGAAAACTCCCACTAAATAACTTCTATTTTTCTTCTTTCTTTTTTTCCTCTTCTTTTTTCCAGTAGTCCAAACAGCCAACATCGCAGAAATGGAGCACGTATTCCTGGCCTTCTGAATGAACCGCGGCGGCCTTCGGGATCTCCTTTTTACAGATATGGCAGGCAATTTTTTCTTCGTCTTTCATTTTCTTTCCTTTCCTTGATTGTAATCCTTGAAGTTCGGATTATTTATCGTTTTTCAGCTTAAAAAAAAGCCAGTTTTTATCATCCTGATTTTTTGGTTTAAGCTTGATCAGCGCATATTTTCCTTTCAATTTCTTTCCTTTTATCTCGATGACTCTCTTTGTCGGGTCCGTTTCAACAGGAAGATAATCGCCCCTGTCCCAGGTCTCGACCTTCCCTGCCCCGTACTCGCCTTCCGGGATAATTCCTTCAAAATCCTCGTATCCCAGGGGGTGGTCCTCTGTCTGCACGGCCAGTCTTCTGACTCCTTCTTCCTCAGGAGGTGACTTCGGAATCGCCCAACTTTTCAAGACCCCCTCTTCCTCCAGGCGCAGATCATAATGGAGACGAGAGGATTTGTGCCGCTGGATGACATAAACCAGCTCATCTGCCTTTTTCTGGGACTCTGAAGGCTCTTGAGTCTTGCTGAAATCTCTTTTTTTCTTATACTCTTTCAGGCTCATTTTTCGACTGGAAATTTTGATTTAAGGACGATTGGTTTTTAAATCCTTAGAGTTAATATTTATTTATAACATCCGGAGCGGAAATATTCAAGACTGCCTTGGGGATCCGTTCTTATGGACGAAAAGGTTTGAATCTGTATTTATCTCCAACTTTTTCAACATGGCCAAAAAAATGATCAGGATCATGATTGAAGCCGAGTATCCAGTTTTCTTTTATGGCCTGGTTAAAAATCTTTTTCTTGTTCTCTAAAGTCACCTGAGGATTCAGATCGTAGCTCATGATATAGGGAAGACCGATATGGCCTGACGTAGGAACCAGGTCTCCCAGAAAGAAGAAAATTTGGCTTCCAGACTGCACTTTTACGCACTGATGGCTGGTTGTGTGTCCGGGAACAAGGACGACTTCCACTCCCTCAGTTATCTCCGAATCTCCGTCAACAAGCTGGAGTTGACCGTGCTCTTCCAGCGGGATAAAATTCTGTTTCAGATAGCTCGGCTTGTCCCTTTCGCTGGGATTCAAAGCATATTCCCATTCTCTCTTCTGAATGATGTACTTGGCTTTGGGAAAAGTGGGCACATCCTCCCCCTTCTCGTTCTTGCAGGTGTTTCCTCCGCAGTGGTCGAAATGGAGGTGAGTGTTGATGACAAAGGCGATATCTTCCGCCTGATACCCGAGCCTTTGAAGAGAACCCACAAGGCCCGGATCTCTTTCTATTGAATAATATTCGAATATTTTTGGCTCCAAATCACTTCCTATGCCTGTCTCTATCAAGATCAGAATGTCTTCTTTTTTTATCAGGAAAGAATTCAAAGCCAGTCTAATCCGGTTTTGTTCGTCGGCTGGAAAAATTTTTTCCCACAGAGGTTTGGGGACCACCCCAAACATCGCCCCCCCGTCAAGATGAAAAAAGCCGTCTCTCAGACCGTGTATCTCAAACTGCCCGAGAGCAATCTTATCGATTGTCATTTAAGAAGTTTGTCGAGGTCGTAAACCAGGTCGTCACGCGTGTATCCTGCCAGCTCGATATTTCCCGTATCCATACGGATGGCATCTTCGGGACAGGCTTCCACGCAGAATCCACAGAAACAGCAGCGGCCGATATCTATGACGAATTTGGAGGGGTATTTCTGCATTTCCAGCTTGGGGTCCTCTGCAGCCTCGACATAGATGCATTCAGATGGGCAAACCGTGGCGCACAGCATGCAGGCCACACATCTTGGCTGGCCGTCTTCTTTAGCCACCAATCTGTGCAGGCTTCTGTGCCTGGTCGCAATTTCTTTTTTCTGCTCTGGGTACTGGATGGTCACCGCTCCCTTTCTCTTCGTCTTTATCCCGAGTACTTTTAAGATGTGGAAGAACATATTCACGAAGAAATGACGAGATGTGATCAGAATTCCTCTGATAATCTCGATGAAATATCCCAGAGCTTTTATCATCGTATTATACTCATCACAATGCCTGTTCCGACAATGTTCACCAGGCTTAACGGAATCAACAATTTCCAGCCGAAATCCATCAGCTGGTCGTAACGGAATCTTGGGTATGTCCAGCGTATCAAAATCTGAAGCCAGCAGAAGAAGAAGACTTTTATGTTAAAAGCAGCCACTTGAAAAACAGTGACGACCCAGGGAGCCATGAGCCACTCCCCTCCCCAAGGCCAATGGAATCCATCCGCTGCCAGCCAGGGAACCTGCCACCCTCCGAAGAAGAGGGTGGTGAGCAGGGTCGAGACGATAATGATTTCCATGAAATCCGTCATCATGAAGAGTCCCCATTTCAAACCGCCGTATTCAGTAAAAAATCCGATAATCTCTGATTCTGCTTCAGGAAGGTCGAAAGGCGCTCTCTTTGTTTCCGCAAGAGCGGCGAATAAAAACACGATGAATCCGAGCGGCTGAAGGAATATCCCCCATTTGGGAAGGAATCCAAAAAGCAGCTCGCCTTGGTAGTGAACAAGACTGGACAGCTTCAGAGACGGATAGACCATGATCAAACCGATGAGAGAAAGACCCAGGGCCACTTCATAAGATATGAGCTGAGCCGCTCCCCTTAATCCGCCGACAAGAGTATACCTGTTGTTGGAGGACCAGCCACTGAGAATGATTCCGTAAATACCCAGAGACAGCATGGCCAGGATGAACAGAAGCCCGACATTAAAGTCCAATATCTGGAGAGATATTGTCCGTTCACCTATCCTGATGGAATCCCCGAATGGAATCGCGGATATGGTGATGGCCACAAAAAAGAAAGAAATAAAGGGCGCGATGGTGTGGAGAAATTTCCGTGAGAATTTGGGCACAAAATCTTCTTTGAATATCATCTTTATCGCATCCGCAAACGGCTGGAAAAGCCCGATAATACGAATCCCGAAAATCGAGGCCCTGTTCGCTCCAATCCGATCCTGGATGACCGCGCTCTCTTTTCTCTCCAACCAGGTCAAATAGAGAGTAAGCATGAGAAACCAGGCTAAAGCACACACAATTTTGATGAATACAATCAATACTTCAATCACTTTTCTTCTCTAAAAAAAGATATTTCCTCTTTCATTTTGTTCGATACTGATTCAGCAGTGGTGAATTCTTTGTAAAAGGAAGAATTTATTCCCAATATTTGTCCTAAGTCCGTGAGTATCTGCCACTCGGAGAGGCTGTCTCCGGGCGGTTCGAAGACCGGCGTAAATCTTTGAACTTTTCCGTCCACATTTGTCAAGGATCCTCCCTTCTCCGCGATCAAAGCGGTTGGGAAGACGATATCAAACAAAGAATTCAATTCATTTGCATGGGATGTGAAGAGGATCTTTGTCTCTGTATTTTTCAGGGCCTCCTTGAGTTCTGAAGAGCCGAAAGGCCAAGAAATAAACGACCCAAACACAAGCAGCAAGTCTGTCTTAGCGGCCAGCGTCTTCAAAGACACGGGCTTTATATCAAAACCAATCTCTTGCGCTCCTCTTCTGTTCGGGCTTCGCTCCGGAGTGAGCAAAAAGTCATCGGCCTCTGCCTGGGCAGGATCGATAAAGAAGATTTTCTCCACACTGAGATCGTTTCTAAATATCTTATTCAGCAGGAAAAGCTCCTCATTAGACAGCCCTGTGTTCAAAACTAACGCCATTTGAGACATCTTCCCCGTGGAATTCAGCGTACTTAGCTTCTCTGTGATTAAAGCCCTAAGGCCGATCCAGGTTGGCTCGACACTCATTTTTTTATTTGTTAGAGAAATATTCTCTTGCCTGTTTTCATTCAAATAAGAATACCCATAACGTCCCAGGTCACATATCCAAAAGCCGTTCACATCTTGATTTTCACGGGAATTAATTCGGTAGACTTGCTTGGGAACGTCAAAACGGTAATGACCCGGATGGTATTCGATTGTGATGCTGCATCCGCGGCTGCATAAAGGACAAATCGATTCCCCACTTTTTAAAAACCAGCTTCGAGTCTTAAACCTGAAATCTTTATCCGTAATGGCTCCGACTGGACAGATCTGGGCGAGATTACCTGAATAGTTGTTATTGACCGGAGCGAGGTCGTAAATGTTCACTCTGGACTGGATACCTCTTTCAAACACGCCCAACTCCTGAGTCTGAGTGACTTCACGCAAAAACCGAACACAACGTCGACAGAGAATACATCTTTCCTCATCGTGGAGCAGGGACTTTCCGATAGTATCCTTCTTCTCTCTCTTTTCTTTGCTTTCCCTGAACTGGCTTTCGAAAAGGCCGTATTCATCGTAATAATCCTGGAGTTTGCAGTCACCGGCCTTATCGCAAATGGGGCAATCGAGAGGGTGTTCAGCAAGCAGGAACTCCAGGACTCCTTTCCTGGCTTCAACGACTTTTTCACTCTTAGTAAAGACCTTCATTCCATCCCTAACCTGAGTCGAACAGGCCAATTCCAGCTTGGGCAATCCCTCGATCTCCACCAGGCATATGCGGCAACTGCCTTCGGGTGGAAAGGCAGAATGGTAGCAGAGGTGAGGAATGGATATCCCCTCCTTTTCGGCAGCCTTAAGAATGGTGGCGCCTTCCTCAACCTCGACAGGTTTTTCATCTATGAATATCTTTGCCATCTTGCTCTTTCTTTCCTGTAATTCGGCCTACAGACGAGATTCCAGCTCCTTCCTGAACTTTTTTGTTATGGAAAGGATGGGCATGGCCGCCGCATCACCCAAAGGACAGAGAGTCTTCCCCAGAATGTTCGATGCCAGCCGCAAGATTTCATCCAAGTCTTTTTTGCTTCCTTTCCCCTCAATCATCCGCTTGACGATTTTATTAATCCATGAGGTTCCGATTCGGCAAGGTGTGCACTGCCCGCAGGACTCATGAGAATAGAATTTAGTGACAGCCTTGAGGACATCCAGCATGGATGTTCCGGTATCGATAACAATGATGGCGGCCGAACCCAACATGGATTCGGCGTTCACCAGAGAATCAAAATCCATCGGGATGTCTATCTCGTCAGCCTTCAAAACAGGAGCAGACATTCCTCCTGGAATAACAGCCTTCAGTTTCTTGCCTTTTTTCACACCACCGGCATGCTTATTTATGATCTCTTTCAGGGTTGTACCGATGGGAAGTTCATAAATTCCCGGCTTTTCAACCATACCGCTGACACCGAAAATTCTCGTACCCCCATCCTTGGGAAGCCCTTTTTTAATAAACCAATCGGCTCCGTTGAGTATGATCTGAGGAACGTTGGATATAGTTTCCACATTGTTAATGACTGTGGGGCACTGGAAAAGACCGACAGAAGCTGGGAAAGGAGGCTTAAGCCGCGGGTTCCCTCGTTTCCCTTCGAGTGATTCTAGGAGGGCTGTTTCCTCGCCACAGATATAGGCTCCTGCACCTCGATGGACAAACACATCCAGGGCAAACCCACTGTTCAGGATGTTTTCACCCAGAAACCCTTTATCATACGCATCGGATATGGCCTCTTCGAGCCTGAGGGCGATGGCCTCGTATTCACCGCGTATGTATATATATGCGGTATGGATATCGACACAAAAGGAAGTGATGATGATTCCTTCCAAGAGCATATGGGGATTATGGTTCATGATGTAGCGGTCTTTAAAAGTCCCCGGCTCTCCTTCATCGGCGTTCACGCACAGGTATTTCGGCTTATCCACCTTGGGAACAAATCCCCACTTGACTCCTGCGGGGAATCCTGCGCCGCCTCGCCCCCTGAGATTGGCTTTCTTCACCTCTTCTAAGATCTCCTCAGGCTTCATTTCGAGGGCTTTTTTGACAGCTTCATATCCTCCCTTTTTCACGTACTCGTCTATCATGAAGAAGTTCTTTAAGCCGAAGTGTTGGGTTAAGACTTTTTCAGCCATTTATCTATTCCAAACCATCTAAGATTTTATCGATCTTTTTCTTGTCCAGATTCCCATAATAATCAAAATTAACCATCATGCAGGGAGCCTGTTCACAGGCACCCAGGCACTCCACCAAAGAGAGAGTGAATTTTTTATCTTTTGTTGTCTGCCCTGGTTTTATCCCCAATTTTCCTATTAAATAATCAATCAACTTCTCGGATCCGAGAAGCGTACAACTCAAGTTGGAACAGACCTGGATATGAAATTTGCCAGTGGGCTCTCTCTCCAGCATAGTGTAGAAGGTCACAACTTCTCTCACGAGAATGGGCTTTATTCCCAGAATCTCAGCGACAAGTTTTTCTGAGTCTGGGGAGATGAAGCCGAATTCCTGTTGTGTAATATGGAGTAACGGAAGGATGGCCGCTTCCTTCTGAGGGTAGCGAGCGACAATCTTATCGATTTTCTTTCGTGTCTTCGTAGAGAATCCAGGATTCATCTATCCATCTCTCCACCGATCATATTCACAGAGCCAAAGGTGGGAATGACATCCGCCACATAATGTCCATGAATCATCTCCTCGAGAGAAGCCATGACATGGAAGCACGGAGCTCTCACGTGCAGTCGGTAGGGCTTATCCGTCCCGTCTGAAACAATGTAATACCCCAACTCACCATTGCCGCCTTCGACGGCGAAATACACCTCTCCTTTCGGAGGCCTGATGCCATGATCATCCATAAAGAATTTAAAATGGCTGATGAGCCCTTCTATCGATGTGTAGGTGTCTTCTTTGGGAGGCATGACCACCTTTTTGTTCTTGGCGAGAATATCTTGATACTTGTCTTTTTCCGAGCCCTCTAAGTTGGGTGAAAGTATTATCTTTTTCTCGACCCTCTTCTCTCTCGACATTTTTATCGCTTCTGCGGGTTCCATTCCCTTGGCCATGGTTCTGGCTGATGATTTAGGTATTTTCTCCATGGCCTGCTCGATGATCCGGAGGCTCTGTTCCATCTCTCTCATCCGGACTATGTAGCGGTCATAATTATCTCCTCGATCACCGAGCGGAACCTCGAAATCCATCTGGTCATAGACTAAATAAGGAAACGTTTTGCGGACATCAAAGTAAACTCCGGTGGAACGTAAGCAGGGTCCGGTCCATCCATAGTTGATGGCTGTTTCTGGGTTAACAACAGCGATATCTCTGGTTCGGTCCATGAATATTTTATTTTTATCCAGGAGGCCGTGAACATCTTTCAAAACTTTCCTCGTTTCGATGACTGCCTTTTTCAGAACCTCCTCATAGCCGGGATGAAGGTCGGACCGGACTCCCCCGATCCGGATGTGAGAAGTTGTCATGCGGGCGCCTGTCGTTTGCTCGATAACGTCCCAGATGAACTCACGCGCTTTCATCTTGTAGAGGAGAATTGTGAAGGCTCCGCATTCCATGGCCATAGCCGCGATGCAGGTGAGATGATCAGAGATACGGGAAAGCTCGCTCAGGATGACCCGGATGTACTGAGCCTTTTCAGGGACTTCGATGCCCAGCATCTTCTCCATTGTCATCACGTAGCCCAGGTTATTGATCAGCGGAGAGACATAATTCATCCGGTCTGTGTAAGGAAGGAGGTTAAAGTACGTTTTATGTTCGCAGGTTTTTTCGAATCCCCTGTGCAAATACCCGACTTCCACTTCAGAATTAAGGATCCGTTCGCCATCCAGCTCAACCATGATCCGGATAGTCCCGTGCATTGCTGGATGTGAAGGACCCATGTTGATCATGAGGCTGTCTTTTTTTGCTTCTTTCTGTATTCTCGTCGACATTTTACTTTCTCAGGGGAATACGCGGTTGGCGTTTGCGCAGCGGATAATCCTTGCGCAGTGGGTAGCCCTCGAATCCGTCATACATGAAGAGTCGTCTCAAGTCTGGATGGCCGTAAAAACGAACTCCGAACATGTCATAGACCTCTCTTTCCAGCCAGTTGGCATTCTTCCAGATGGAAGACAAAGATTCGATTGAGAGGTTTTTTTCCGATAGAGGAACGTTTATTCTTAACCGGTGTTTCTCTGCGAGAGAAAGCAGATGATAGACCATCTCGAACCGCGGCTCACGGCCAAGATAGTCCACACAGGTGATATCGAGCAGCATGGTGTACTCATAAGGTTCCTGTTTCAGGAATTGAACAAGCTCGCCAAGGAAATCCCGGTCGATTACAACCGTGTCGTCCCCGAATTCAGACGATGTCTCTTTGATCTTCTCAGGGAACTTCTGTTTGAGTTCCTCAACTATTTTCTTTTTTTCCATTTCCAATCTTGCTCTTGGTTTTGAATCTTTTCCTGCAGTTTGATTAATGCGTCCAAAACTGTCTCTGGCCGGGGCGGGCATCCGGGAATGTAAACGTCCACCGGAATAACTTGGTCAATGCCTTGAACGACGGCATAATTGTCGTAAATGCCTCCGCTCACAGCGCATGTCCCAAAAGCAATGACAAATTTAGGCTCGGTCATTTGTTCATAGACCGTGCGCAGAATAGGCGCCTCCTTCTGGGATATTGTCCCCACTACGAGAATCATATCGGATTGACGGGGAGAAAACCTCGTCCACCCGGCCCCAAACCGGTCTAAATCAAAATGAGCACAGGCCGCGGACATGTATTCCATTCCACAGCAGGCTGTCACAAAAGGATAATGAAAAAGGGAAAATTTCCGGGCCCATCCCAGGATATGATTGAATTTTGTAGTTATGAAGCTTCCTTTCATGTTCGTCTTTCTTTACTGCAGATTACTCAATAAGTTTCATTCCCACTGAAAAGCGCCCTTTTTCCAAGCATAGACAAAACCCAGCACGATGACTACCATATACGCAAACATGATAACTAACGCTGTGGTCCCCATTTCTTTAAACACGAGTGCCCACGGGAAGAAAAAGACCACTTCGATGTCGAAAAGGAGAAAAAGAAAAGCCACGACATAAAACTTAATGGGAACAGGATTGATTCCCTCCTGAAGATAAGGGCTCCCACATTCAAAGGGACTTTCCTTGGCGGGATTGGTTTTTGTCGGTCCCAGGAATTTGTTCATCAATATTAGAACGACTCCCAGAATACCGAAAACGAGGAAAACAAGGAAAAGTTCTATCATGAGCTTCCGTAAAATAAAGGCATAAATTTTATAAAAATAAATTTAAATTTGCAAACATTTTGAAAATTTTTTTTAAATAAGGGTTCAGGCCTCGAATTTTGGACATTTAATCTAGAAATTCTGCTGTTCAAACCACGTTCCTATCGCTAAAGATAATCTGTTTAATGACGAATCCTGTCCCCTACCCGTTCAAGATATGAATGGCCTCATTCTTGACTTTCAAGGCGGCTTCCATGACCGCTTCGGATAATGTGGGGTGAATATGGATTGAAGAAGATATCTCTTGAACTTTCAATCCCTTGCTCATGGCTAGGGTAATTTCAGAGATGAATTCACTCGCATTCGGAGCGAGAACATGAGCACCGATGATGAAGTCGGCCTCATCCGCGATGATCTTGACCATCCCCTCCTGTCTTCCCAATGTGAGCGCTCGGCCGTTGGCTTGAAGAGTAAAAAGGCCTGTCTGTATCTTCATCCCCTGTTCCTTCGCTTCTTCTTCGGTCAAACCCACTGATGTAAATTCAGGGTCAGTGTAGACAGCCATCGGCAGTGCCTTATAACTCATTTCCTTGTGTTTTCCCGCTGCGTTTTCGACTGCAACTAAACCTTCATGCGACGCTTTATGCGCGAGAAGCTTTCCGCCGATTAAATCGCCTATTGCATAAACGCCTGGAATATTTGTTTCAAGCTGAGAATTGACACAGACCCAGCCGCCATCATCTGTTGAAAGCCCAGGATCTTTCGCACTCAATCCCTCTGAGTTAGGAGTCCTGCCCACGGCCAACAGCACTTTTTCTGCTTCAAACTCAAAAGGAGATTTTGATTCCAAGCTCGTTCCTTTTAGGAACACTTTTCCATCGATGATTTGACTGGATTCAATTTTCATTTGTGTATAGACATGGAGTCCCTGAGCCTTCAGAATCCTCTCCAGGCGTTTGACTGTTTCCTTATCACTTTCAGGTAGCACGGTGGGCAGGATTTCCAGAATCGAGACCTCTGAGCCAAGCCTCTGGTAAATCGTCCCCATCTCTAATCCGATCGCGCCTGCACCTATGACAATCATCCTCCGGGGGATGTCTTCAAATTCAAGCGCTTCCCGGGAAGTCACAATCTCCTTTCCATTTGGTTTAAGGAATGGAAGTTCCGCCGGCCGGCTTCCTGTTGCGATGATAATTTTCTCCGCGTCTAGGATTTGCTCCCCTTCTTCATCAGACATGACTGAGACTTTGTTCTTTCCCTTAATCAACCCTTCTCCATCGATTATTTTGACGCCATTTTTTTGCAGAAGGAATTCCAATCCTTTGACCAGCCTTTCCACAGCCCTGCTTTTCTCCTCCTGAACTCTTTTCCAGTTGCATTGGATTTCTTCTAAAGGTCCGTCCAGATTTCTGTTGGCTTTAAGCTCTTTATAGATTTTAGTCTGATGCAGAAGAAATTTGGCGGGAATGCATCCATAATTCATGCATGTCCCCCCTATTTTATGCTTTTCAATCAGGAGAACCTTTTTTTTCAGCTGGGCCCCTCTAATAGCTGCAACGTATCCTCCAGGACCTCCTCCGATTATGATGAAATCCCACTTCTTATCCATTTTCCCTCTCTCTCCAAAATTCAGGTAGTTAATCTCATTCTATTCTTATTGAAAACTTCGTCCGAAGCAATCAATTTAATAATATTCCGGAAGATCCAAACAACCGGAAAGTGCCAAGATGGGATTATTATACTTTTCTCTCTTGTCATTTTAAACTCAATTCAGGAATATAATAATAAAAATAATTCACGCTTAAATTATAAATGGGTCAGGTATTATTGAAGTTTATGCCTTGTGACAAAGATTAAGCTGGATATCTTGAAACATTGATAAGGCCTGACCCCAAATTAAAAAAGGAGCCTGTTCCTTTTCTTTTCTATTGACAGGCAGAAGTAAATCAGTAAAAAATAATGAGAATTCAAAAGAGGAGAATGAGCGAGTTGAAAGAATCCTGCCCTCAAAAATTATATATACTATTGACTCTTGTTATTAGTCTCTGGTCGATAGCTCCTCCCACACCGGCTGAAGATTTTGGAAACTTTTGGGGCATGGTTTCAGATGGCAATCAAAATCCCATTCAAAATGCCACAATCTCTCTTTCTTTAAAAAACCATGATTTCAAAAAAATCCTACTCAGTGATTCATCCGGACTATTCAGAGTGAGCGGCCTCCCTCTTGGGTGTTACACGATACTTTTCGAAGCGGAAGGATATCAATCCCATACCCAAGAAGAGGTCTACCTCGAACCCTCTCAATCGTTATATCTTAGAGCGACCTTGAGTCCGAACGAAAAAGAAGCGTCTTCCTTTTCTAAAGTCCTTCATTTGGATTATTCAAACAGTCTCTATCAGACCATTATCGATGAATCCCAGATTAAACAACTCCCCACTGCCCACAATATCTGGTCATTCATTGAAAACCAAGATTTGTCCTCAACGACAAACAGGATTGATGTGGGAGGTTTATGGGGAATCATTCCTTCACTTTTCAGTTCAAGAGGCAGCTGCTCGTGGACGCAGAACACCTATCGTCTCAACGGGCTGGACGTCACGGACCCGTATTGGACAGGGATGCCTCTCTTCATTCCCGAGTTGCACTCGATCCACTTCACTCAATTGATCAATGCCGGACAGCCTCCTTCGACCCTTTTCCCGGGGGCCTGTTTGGATATTCTAACTCATGAAGGAACAGACCGATATCGAGGAGAGATATCCGCCTTCTATATCCACAAGAAACTTCAAAGCACAAACATAACACCAGCCCTTGAGGAAGAAGGATTGAATGACAGCCACTCTTTTAATCATCTCGGGGAGGGAAATTTCACCTTCTCCGGCCCCGTCATTCCACGAAAACTTCATTTCTTCGCATCTCTATCCGCTTCCCAAGTGTCGCGAGATATCGCTGAGTTTAAGGAGACGGATAAATCTTCGATCCTGTCAGGATTTCTCAGTTTGAATTATGGGCATTCAGAAAGTTCCTTCCATTTTCTCTGGACGGGACAGAACATCATGCATGACTCGTACGGCGCTGGAAGAGACATTCCTTACTCAACCACATCAGACCGTCAAGACACGTACAATATCATTCAGGGAATCTGGAAAAAAAGGATGAAAGATATCCATTTCATCAAGGTGGGTGTCAGCTATGCCCATGGATATATCCGGTCTAATTATCAAAATCGTCAATCCGGCCAGCATGGAGTCGAAATCTTTAAAGACATCCCGACTGGAACAGCCCCCTTTACCGGGTGGGACAAGCGCAGCTCTATCACTTTTCTTGGCCAAGGAGAATCACTCGTCTCAGGCTTTCTCAAAGCTCAACATAGATTTCAATACGGATTTCAAGCGCAATACTGCTGCTCTTCTTCAGAAAAAAGCACTCAGGACAATCTCCACCTTCACTTTTTCGAAGGATTGCCTCTTGAAGTGATCAGGTACAACACACCGGTCCAGCATAGAGAATCCGCCTTTCATATGAGTCTTTTCGCGCAAGACTCCATTACACTTTCTAATCATATCTCTTTTTTCCTGGGCTGCCACCTGGCTTTGAATCACGGCTGGCTTCCCTCTCAGACACCAAACGCTGTATTCAGCCGAAGCCCCAGTGCTCTCGAAGGAAGAAACCGTATTTCTTGGTTCAACCTATCTCCTCGTTTAGGCTTTATTCTCCCCTTATCCAAATCCAGGTCCTCTGCTCTCAGGATGTCGATTGCTCGCTACTATTTCACTCTACCTCTCCGTTTCCTGACATACGGGAACCCCAGTGGACTCGGAGGCCTTGTTTATTCCTGGAACGACCTGAACGCAGATAATCAGTTTCAAGAAGGAGAATCCGGAGAGCTCCTGAGACGGGAAGGGCCTTTTTTTTCCAGCATAGATCCTGATTTGAAAAGGCCATACACGAATGAATTCTCGATCTCATTCACCCATGTGTTCGGCTCCAACTGGTACTTAACTGTGGGCGGCTTTTACAGGGAAAATCGAAACCTGATCGAGACTCTGAACACAGGTATCCCTTTCTCCGCGTACCAGCCAGTATCATTCTTCGATATTGGCGACGACAGAGTCCCCAACACAAGGGACGACCTCGAATTCACTGTCTACAATCAGAACATCGGAACTCTGGGCCAGGATTTCTTCCTCCTCACCAATCCGGAATCAGAAAAAAGAGTGTCCAAATACCACGGATTTGACGTCACTCTAGTTAAGAAATACAGTTCGAAATTCACTTTTTTCCTTTCGCTCACAGCGATCAGAGCCGTGGGGAGTACAAGCCCTGGCAATACAGAATGGGAAAACGATGATGGTATCGTGGGCACTCTGTACGACAATCCCAATACTCTCATCAACGCTGAAGGAAGGATGCGCTTTGACAGAGGCTACACAGGTAGGATCGGAATCAATTTTATGGCTCCATTCGGAATAAGGATTGGATGTGTGGTTAAATACTATGACGGCCAGCCTTTTGCGCGCAAGATCATCGTGACCGGGATGAACCAGGGTCCCTTTATCATCCAGGCCCATCCCCGAGGCGTTGCCAGATACGAGTACAACAGGACTGTGGATATCCGGCTGGAGAAACCCGTGAATTTTGGCCAGACACGAATGAGAATCATTCTGGATGCGTTCAATCTTATCAACAGGAATCTGGCCACTGAGGAAAACGAATGGACAGGGCCTGAATTTCCTCTCCGTTTTGCCACAGAGATCCAATCCCCCAGAGTTTTTCGTCTGGGTTTGGTGCTTGAGTTCTAGAAGAGTGGTAGACTTTGATCGAATCCACATGGTGAACAGTTATATAAAAAAATGGTTCTCTTCCATTTTGTGTGGGTAAGACTCAACATATATAACTTAAAAGAGTATACATGGATGGATGAAGCGACATCGGAAGATTTAGCCTTCCCGACTCAACCTCGAGGGAATCCGACGGAGTCGGGCCCGAGGACTGTGTGAGCACGATATAATACATCGGACGGTGCTTGGTATGACTGAAGAATATCCGGGCGTGAGATTTGATGAACACGCGGAGTTCCACAGGGCCGAGACGGTTGACGAGGGAATGGCGTGAAAAATCTGACTGGAGCAAGGACATCCCTGAATGCTATCTAATCATCTAACCACACAAAATGGAAGAGAACCAAAAAAATTAACTGGTCTCGATCGCTTCAAATATTGTTCACCTGTTAAATTAATCGGAAATCCAGGAAAACGATTCGGACATACGCTGCAGACATTTCCCTTGTCAAGAGTGAAACATTGTGTTAGATTGCCGATGAATTCCAAGTGTGGAAATCATGAATGGCTGCCTCTGAATGGACGCGCAATCAAATACGGTAAGTTACTTTCAGAGCCATTTGAATAACATTTAATAGAGACATTTATTCGGCATGTGCTTGACAAGACTCACAGCCATCTTTTTCATTTCCTCTATTCTTTGTGTGCAGCTGTCTTTCTCTCAATCTTATGCCTACTCGGATCAGGAATGCCTATCCTGCCATGGCAAACCTAACATTGCCCAGATTATGAGCGATGGCAGAGTTCGCTCCCTCTTCGTTGATCCGGAGAAATGGAGTCAGGACATTCACCATAAAGGCCGGTTGCTCTGTGTAGATTGCCATACTCTTGCCAATCCTTACCTTCATTTCAGAGAAGGTGCCATCGATGTGGATTGTGCGCGCTGCCATCCGGAAGAAGCAGAGGAATACCAGAAAAATATCCATCTGGCCTTTGCGGCCCCATCTCCAGGGAAGGAACTTCCTCTCTGCTTCCACTGTCATACCAAACACAATGTTCTCCGCCATGACAATCCGTCGTCATCTATCCACGAAAAAAACATCGGAGAAACCTGCGGGAGCTGCCATGCTGAAGTCATGGTCAAGGGAGTTTTAAAGGGCAGCTCTCTCGGAAAAATATCCGGACACCGCAAAGGTGATATTGCTGAAAAATTCGATATGAATGTCTGCATCAGCTGCCATTATGAAGATTCCGCCCATGGCGTCAAGCGAGTGGTCAAGGATTTCTGTTCCCGGTGTCATGATGTCCGTTCTACAGCGAATGTCATAATGGGACCCACGCACCTGGTTCTGCCAAGCGTTTCCTGGCTTAACCATGTGAACAGTGCGTTAGTTCTTTTTTTTGTCATAGGCTTCTTCATGTTCATCGTGTACAGATCGCGGAAAAGTATTGCCAATGGAATCAAATCCTGGTTTGAACACATGAGGATGGAAGAGGAAGAAGAAATACAAAAGGAAGAAGCTAAGGAAGACAAAGAAAAGGATACAATCGAACCCGAACCCCCTCCCGAGCAGGCTCAAGAAGAAATAACGAAAGAAGAACCGGAAGAAAAACAGGAAAGTCCAGAGGAACATGAAGCAGCCAAAGAAGAGGGAGATGAAGAACCGGCCAAAGAGGAAGCTTCCCCCAAAGAGGATAGAGAAGATGACGCTCCGCCTCAAGAGGAAAAGTCACAGCCTGAGGAAGTTGATGAGAAGGAAGAAAACCAAATTCTTAAGAAAAAGGAAGAACAATCCGATACAGAAGAGACATCCCAGGAAGAACCTAAAGGGCAAGATGACAACGGGAATGATGGACAGAAGGAAACACAATGAAGAATCAGAATAAACGATTGGCTGTCTTGATCGATTTAAGAAAATGCATTGGATGCAATGCGTGTTCCTTGGCGTGCAAGAGCGAAAATGATGTTCCACTCGGAGTGTGGAGGAGCTGGGTCAAGAGAGTCGAAAAAGGGCATTATCCTCACCCAGGAGAATTCTTCCTGCCCATCCTCTGCAATAACTGCGAAAAGCCAATCTGTGTGACAGTCTGTCCCGTCAATGCCGGTATCAAACGCCCGGATGGGATCGTCTACATCGATCCGCATAGGTGCATCGGCTGCCGGTACTGCATGGCGTCCTGCCCGTATGGAGTGAGATATATCAATCCCCAAAGAAAAATCGCAGAAAAATGTTACTGGTGCCATCACAGAGTGGATGCCGGTCTTGAACCCGCATGTGTTGAAGCCTGTCCGACAGATGCCATTTTGTTCGGTGACCTGAATGACCCGGAAAGTGAAATCTCAAAGGCCGTGGCGGAGAATGCCGTCCAGGTCATCAAACCAGAGAGCGGGACAGAACCATACACATTTTATATCGGCCTGGATATTGAGTCTGTTGAAGCCAAACAGGCCGAAGAAAACAGGGAATAAATGAATGCTATGGGGAAGATAAAAATGATTCTGAAAAATGCCACTGATTATACGGAATGTATTTTTCGGACTCGTTGTTTTCGGAATCGCTTGAACGTTTAAGGAGAGCTGTGGATACTCAAGTATTGTACAACATCTTTCACCAGGAAGCGTTCGGCTTCAACATCGCCATGTATTTCTATCTCACTGGGTTGAGCGCAGGATCTTTCATCCTTTCCACCCTGGCCTATGGCTTTGGCATGAATCAGTACAAAGCCATCGGCAAAGTCGGTGTCGTCCTCGCCACTCTGCTCCTAGTCATCGCCCCCTTCTTTCTTCTCATCCACATCGGGATGCCGCATCGAGCGTGGCACCTTTTTGTCTACTTGAACATGTCCTCTCCCATCACCTGGGGGTCGTTCCTCCTTGTTCTCTATCCGATAAACTGCATCATTTACGGATACTTCATGTTTAAAGAAAACATTAAGTTGACGCGGATTTTTGGATTCATCGGAATTCCTCTGGCCATATCCGTGCATGGCTACACTGGATTCATCCTGGCATTCGGGAAAGCCAGAGCCTTGTGGAACACCGCTTTGATGCCTATCCTCTTTCTCGCCTCAGCCATTGTATCCGGAATCGCACTCATGATTCTCGTTGTCATCATTAAAGACCGCTTCTTCTCAAAGTCGAAAAAAATAGACCGGGAGCTCCTCATGAACCTCGGGAGACTGCTGGCCTGGATGATCGTCTTCGACCTCTTCCTTGTTGGCAGCGATATTCTTGTTCTCCTGATTTCACACTCAGACGCCCAAGCCGCAGCCCACTTGATCTTGGAAGGAAGATTCAGCATCATGTTTCTCATCATCGAGAACCTGTTGGGAAAAATAATTCCCTTCATCCTCCTGGTTGTGCCCCGCTTCAGGACACTGACAACAGTGATTATCGCCTCTATCCTGGTCGTCGTGGGGATATTCTTTATGCGCTATGTAGTGGTCGCCGCAGGAGAATTTATCCCCTTATTATAAAAGGTATGCAGGAATGAAACAAAAAGGAATTTCCAGACGAAAATTCATGAAGTCTGGATTAGCCTGGGTGGCAGGAACTGCTGCCGGTATCGGGTCCCTCGGAAAGGTCCCCACTCGGAAGAAGATTACTGCCGTTTCCAGAACCTCTCTTAAATCGCTTCGTGCCATCCCCACAACGTGTGAACAATGTCCGGCCGGATGCGGAATTATTGCTTACCTGGATGGGGACAGATTGGTCCAGATTCTCGGGAATCCGAACCATCCCAACAACCAAGGAGGAATTTGTGCCAAGGGAATCGCCGGAATCAACTTGGTTAATGACACCGAACGCCTCCTCCATCCTTTAAAAAGAGCGGGGGCGCGCGGAAGCGGTGCCTGGACCCAAATCAGCTGGGATGAAGCGTATTCCACACTCAGTGACCGCATTCGAGAGATGATGGATGAAGGCAGAATTTTTGAATTCGTGATCGATAAAGGACTGGACGACTCTTTGTTCGACCGCTTCCTCGCCTCTCTTGGCACCCCCCGAGTTATCGACAGGCATGTCCTGAAGAATCTCAACCGCAGCGTGGCCATGACATCAATGGTCGATTCCCCTTCTCTGCTCGAAGATGTTGGAAACAGTCGCATGGTTCTCAATTTCGGCGCCAATCCTTTTTCGAGCCATGACCTTTTCATCGGTTTCGCCCGAAGACTTGTCAATGCTCAAGTTGAAAAAGGCACAAAGCTTGTCACATTCGATGTGCGGATGTCTGAGACAGCCGCAAAAAGCGATGCCTGGTATCCGATCAAGGCCGGAACCGACGGAATCGTTGCTCTCGCCATGGCCAAAACGATCATTGACAAAGGATTGGCAGACTCGGATTTTATAGAAAATAAAACAGATGTCAGTTTCCAGAATCTCAGGAGTCTCCTCTCTCCGTATTCCCCTCAGTCTGCCGAAAGAGAGAGCGGAGTCAATGCTTCAGATATCGAACGCCTTGCGGTGGATTTCGCCACGCTGAAACCATCTGTGGCCATTTTTGGAGGAGGAATAACCGACCATGAGAATGGAATCCAGAATGCAAGGTGCGTTTCCCTCTTGAACTGGCTTGTCGGAAACCTCGAGCAAGAAGGGGGGCTTTTCTTCCCGCGGCTCCCTAGCCATCAACCTGATAAAGAAGGACAGTCCCAACCCACCCCATTGAACCGGGAGAACACAATCAGGGGAATTCAGGAACTCGAGCAGACCAACGCTAGAATCGATACCTATCTCGCCTATCTCTCCAACCCCGTCTACTTCGAACCTGACTGTCAATCAGCGGCTCGTCTCCTGAAAAACGAAAAAGCCGTTCCCCTCCTAATCGTCATGGATACTCACCTGACAGAAACCGCCATGCTGGCTGATATCGTCCTCCCCGCCGCCACCTATCTTGAGGGATGGGGATTGAACAGTGCTCCTTCTTTGGAAAACATTCCCATCATTAATCTCAGACAGCCAGTTGTTTCTTTACTCAGTCCAGCCCGGGCCCTACGGTCGCCCGCTTTTGATGTCGGAAAACTCCTCGAGCCCTCTTTCCAACCTATGGGTGAAGCGGTTGAAATCGGTAACGTATGCCTGGAACTGGCCCGTCGGATCGGAGGAAACGTCTCAAACAAACTTCCTTTCCAGGATACACAAGAGTATGTTTCAAAGGAAATACTTGGCTACGGAATCCAGGGAAGCCTGGAAAGCCTGAAAAAAAATGGATTCAGTATCAATCACTCTGCGAAAAAGGCTTCTTCAAACCGTGGTGTGAGCAACCTCCAAACAGCGCCAAAAGTCAAAATATATTCAAAATCTTTGGAGCAGAAAGGCAGCCCTCCCCTGCCCGGCTATCAGTCTATCCCATCACACAAACGCAAAAAAGATGATGAGTTTATCCTTACCACTTTCAAACCCAACCTCATGGGCAGAGGAACAGCCAACAGCAAATGGGTTCGGGAGATACTCCATGAAAACCGTTTGTGGATCAATAAAGAAGTCGCTGGCCGGATAGGAGTCAAGAATGGTGGTAGAATACGAGTGACATCGAAAAAGGGCTCATTAACCGCCAGGGCTCTCACAACCAACCGAATCCATCCTGAATCCGTGGCCCTTGCTGAAGGTTTAGGGCACTCAGCGGTGGGAAACGTGGCCAGAAGCAGAGGATTCAAGAGCAAGGACAGGGACACGTCTCTCATCTGGTGGAGTCAAAAAGGGAATGGAGTGAATCCGATGGAGATAATCGAAACACAGCATGATCCGGGCGGTGGGGGTTTTGGCTTAAAAGACACAGTGGTCCGAATCGAGAAGATATAAGGAGGCCAAAAAAATGATATATAAACAAACATCAATTGCCGCTGCCTTTATCTTCTTTTGTATGATGGCATCATTCATGGCCAGCGCAAACGGCAATGAAATTAAAAGGCTAACCTATTCAGGGAACAACGTGGCAGAGTACCCGTGCTTGAGCGATGACGGACGATTAATGCTTTATGTGTTGGAAATCAAGGAAGGCGAAACAGCGACCAAAGCAGTAATGGTATTGGATGTCGAAAGCGGAAAAGAAAAGGAGCTTTTCCGGAGCGGGACGAAGATGGCTCTTCCTCCATACGAAGACATTCCCCTTTTGGTTGGCTCCAAACCTCCCCTCATAAGCGGAAACGGACAGGTGGCTGTCTTCTCTCTGACTCTGGGTGAACCTGAAAACATTCTGGACCACTATTTAGGTGTCGTCAATACAGACGGTTCCAATTTGAGAGTTTTCTCCTTCCCGATTGAATCCTTAAAAGAAAAAGAATGGAAATCACTGGAGTTTACAAGTTCAGAGTGGGAGCGGATTTCCAATTATGCTCTGGATAGAAAAGGAAATCGTATCGCCTGTCTTCTCAAAGGCCATCTAGGTCCGAGAAGATACGGCAGCCCGAGCGGCATCGTATTCCTCGATACCACTGATGAAAAACAACGGACAATCATTTGTCCGGATTTCAACGGCACAGAATGGGAGTGGGCCTCCTTTCCCCGTCGTCCATTGCTCGGAGGAGGATGGTCATTTTGCCTGAGTGGAAACGGGAAAACTCTCGTGTTCGGAGCTCAATCTTCCGAGGATAAAACCGACTACGACCTCTACACCGTGAATTGGGAGGGACAGGCATTAAAGCGCGTAACCGACTTTCATGACCGCTGGTTCAGTCTGGCAGATATAAGCGACAACGGAGAAACAATCATCTTCTTTTATAACGGAAAAAAGGCACAGGGCATGGGAACATACGCGATTCATTCGGATGGATCAGGATTGAAGCACCTCGAATCCAGTGTTAGCCCCAGGATTGAGTTTTTTGATCTTTCCGGAAACGGCCGCTACATTCTGTATAAAGATGTGTATAAAGGAATGGTATTCGACCTCAAGACCGGCAATGAAATGAAAGCGTTTGATGAGGGGACTCCCGGCTATATCCAGGGCATCATTCCCATGGATTTCCCCCGCCTGCCTGCGTTCTGGGGACCACGCATCACGAGTTTCAACGGGGAGAGAGTTCTCCTCGTGGGCCCCCCTACGGGAAAGGACACTCCTGAGATACACTTGCTGCAAATCGATGTGAAATAAGATGAGTGCGCGAAAATTCAAAACAAAATACCGGCTGCTGTTCACGCTCTTCATTCTTATCCTTATTATTAGCGCTGGCTATGTGACCGCTTTCTTCGTCCGCTACTCAGCCACAAGCGAGCGCGTCTGCCGACAGTGTCATCCTGAGCTATCAGAATTATGGAGAAATTCAAACGGACATCCTGCAGATCAGACAAGCTGCTACCAATGTCATTCCAAAGAATTCAAATTCACACCTGAAGGATGGAATGTTTTCCAGCACTTCCGCGACCAGTTGGCGCCTCCGGAATATCTGGCAGATGATGAACTCACATCCCAAAGATGTCTGGATTGTCATTTAGATATTCTTGAATTCAACTACCAGGTCAAAAAAAAGGTTATCCAGTTCAATCACCGCTATCATCGCGATGAAGGCCTGGAATGCGTGCACTGTCACCGGAGTGCAGGACACGAATACATGACTGAAGGCACCAATCGTCCCACTGTTACAGAGTGTCTTGAATGCCATATCAGGGAATTCGAGGGTCCGCCGAAGAACCAAAAATGCCTGAATTGTCACGACGTCATGCTGGCTCCTGGAAAGACCCGTTAAAGGATGAGGCTGAACCATGTCTGACGAGTTCTGGATTCTCCAGAGAGAGATAGAAGAATATGATTAAGACCTTTGACATTTTCTTCATTCTTGTTGCCCTCTCTATCTTTATTTTTGGGTTGAATCGGAGGTTTCGGCTGTGGCGCGTGGGCAAAAATATAGACCCTTCCGGTAGAATGGGGCCGAGAATAAAATCCCTTTTGTGGGAAGGAATCGCTCACCGCAGAATTTTGCAGGATTTTTATCCCGGCCTCCTCCATCTTTTCCTGTTTCTTGGCTTTCTGATACCCCTTGTCGTGATCATAATCACTCAATTTATGTTCACTCTCCCCTCCTGGTTAGCGCGCCCTCTATCTCTTGTACTCGACTTGATCGCACTCGCTGCCCTCGCAGGTGTAATTTTGTTTATTTATCGGCGTTATGTCACGCGCCCACCTCGTCTTGACAATCGAGCTGATGACTTGAGTGCCCTTGCGCTTATCTTCCTCATCCTTCTAACCGGCATTTTCCTCGAAAGCTTGAGAGTGTCTGTGATCGGGAAAGATGCGACTGTTTGGGCACCAATCGGCCATTCTTTCGCCGCACTCATCAATAAGTTGGGATTGAATACGAGTGTCAAAGGTTTCATGGCCATGATAGTGTTCAGGATTCATTTTTTCCTCGTCCTAGCTGCATTCGCTTATATCCCCTATTCCAGACTTTTTCATATCATCAGTTCCCCGATGAACATGCTCTTTCGATCTCTTGAACCCAAGGGAAGCCTTTCTCATTTAGACCTTGAGGATGAAGAGGCGGAGAGTTTTGGAGTGTCCAAAATAGAGGAGTTCTCATGGAAGCAGCTCATGGATCTCGATGCCTGCACCCGCTGCGGACGGTGCCAGGACTACTGTCCCGCCCATTTGACAGACAAACCTCTCTCTCCGAAGAAAATCATCAATGATTTAAAGGACCATATGTCTTTGAGAGCTCCTCTCATCATAAAGGCCAAAGCGAAAGGGAATGAACCGGAAGAAGTTCCTCCGCTCGCAGGAAGCATTATTCAGGAAGACGAGCTCTGGGCCTGCACCACTTGCCGTTCATGCATGGAACACTGCCCAGTCTACATCGAACATGTCGACAAGATCGTTGATATGCGCCGGTATCAAGTCCTCATGGAGAGCCAGTTTCCAGAGGAACTGACAACAGCCTTCAAGGGTCTGGAAACCAATTCCAATCCTTGGGGAATGGGACGTGATGCCCGTGCGGACTGGGTGAAAGAACTCGATGTTCCTCTTCTTTCGGATATCCCAGGAGAAGAGATCGATTTTCTGTTCTTTGTGGGATGCATCCGTTCCTATGATGATCGCAACAAAAAAGTGACAGAGGCAATAACAAGAATCCTTAATCATCTCGGTGTTAAATTCGCTATCTTGGGGATGGAAGAAGGATGCTGCGGCGACCCAGCCCGGCGTGTGGGCAACGAGTACTTGTACCAGATTCTGGCACAGACCAACATCGAAACATTCAAGCGCTACAACATAAAAAAGATACTCACATCCTGTCCCCATTGTTACAACACGCTTAAAGTCGAGTATCCACAGCTCGGATTCAACTCCGACGTCATGCACCATACCGAATTCCTGCAGGAGACTCTCCAGAACGGACGCCTCCAATTCAGCCATCCTTTGAGCAAAAGACTGACTTATCATGACCCCTGTTATCTTGGACGCTACAGCGGAATCTATAAGCCCCCAAGAGAAGTCTTGAGATCCATGGAGTCCCTGGATCTCAGCGAGATGAGACATTCCCAAACCGACTCGCTGTGCTGTGGAGCCGGAGGAGGCTGGATGTGGATGGATGAAAAGATCGGAAAGAGAATCAACATCCATCGTCTGGAAGATGCCCTGACCACAAATCCGGAGTGGATCGCTACCGCCTGTCCATTCTGTGTGACAATGTTCGACGATGCGATCAAAGACAAGGAAATGGAAGATGCCCTGAAAATATGGGATATTGCCGAGGTGGTGGAACAGGCTCTTTTTGGAGAGAAAAAGAAGCCTTCTTTCCCGTCCGAACCCTCATCTTAACCATTATCACCCTCAGAATCCTTATCATACAAAAACAATACTATCGTATCATATGGGTATCCATAGGATTGGAATAACAGGGAAATCGCTGAAGCGACATCGGAAGATTTAGCCTTCCCGATTCTCTTTGGAGGGGGAACAGCTTCGCTTTCCCCCTTCCAACGCTCGCTTGCTAACTCGCGTTTCGCTGCCTCCCCTTCTTGGACTATTTAAAGCGTCCTGCGACCAAGGGGACATACCCCCTTGGAACCCCCAACATCGTTTCTTCGTAACGATGTTTTCCTTCGAGGGAATCCGGCGGAGTCGGGCCCGAGGACTGTATGAGCACGAAAGCATATATCGGGCGGCACTAAGTATGGCGGAAAGAAATCCGGGCTTTAGAGATGATAAAAATGCGGAGTTCCGCAGGGCCGAGAAGGAAGGGAAGGGAATAGCGTTAAAAATCCGACTGGAGCAAAGCGATTTCCCTTTTTTTTCTATTTAAATATGGATAAGGAAAGGATTGTTCTGGCTGTTCACGCTCTACTGCGTGAGAACATCGCGAAAAGCAGAAATGGCTCTATCAATGTCTTCATCATCAATATCCTTGTGAACAACAAAACGAATGCCTCCGGTTGTGGTCTGGGCAAGCACCTTTCTTTCTTTCATTTTGGCCAAGAACTCAGGGATGGGGATCTTGGGGTGATCAAAACCGAATATGATGATGTTTGTTTGTATATTTTCTGGATCAAGGGAGATTCCTGGAAATTCAGCGATAGATAAGGCCAGCCTCTTGGCTCTCTCATGGTCCTCATGGAGCCTGTCGACCATTTCTGTCAGGGCGACAATTCCTGGGGCCGCGAGCACTCCCACTTGCCTCATTCCTCCGCCCAGCGCCTTTCTCACGCGGCGCGCATAATCGATAAAGTCCTGGGGTCCGACAAGTACAGATCCGACTGGCGCAGAGAGCCCCTTGGAGAGACAAAAAATCAATGAATCGCCAATCGCAGCGTATTCTTTGACAGGAATCCCGGAGGCGGTACTGGCGTTGAACACTCGGGCTCCATCAAAATGGATCTTCACCTCATGCCTGTCAGCGATTTCCCGGATCGCTTCCAGATTGTCCATGGGCACGACCGCTCCGCTCCAGTTGTTATGCGAATTCTCGACACAAATCAGGGATGTCCGGGGAATATGGACAGAGGGTTTACGTATATTCCTTTCTATCTCCTCGGGATCCATGGCCCCACGAATGGATTGGAGAGGTCTCGGCGTGATCCTCGAGATAAAAGTCATGTGTGTGGATTCCATATTATAGATATGGGAACGGGCTTCGATGATGACTTCGTCCAATTCTCTGGTCCAGCCTTTGATTGAGATGGAATTCCCCATGGTTCCTGAAGGAACATACAGAGCCGCCTCCTTGCCCATGATATCGGCAGCCATAGCCTCCAGCTTCTGAACTGTCGGATCATCCCCCAGCACATCGTCTCCCAACTCGGCTTCAACCATCGCCTCCTTCATGTTTTCTGTGGGCCGGGTCACCGTATCGCTCCTAAAATCGGAATAGTCATGCATCATGGGCTCTCCTTTTTATCGAGGCCTCATTATAAAAAATATCAACGCCCACAGCAAACCATTTTTCCGGAAAGAAATAGTGCCCAAAGAGAAAGGAAAAAGGATATTTATTCTCACTTATATCATTTCCAAACGCTGCTTCACCGGAATCAACTCGAGTTTTCGAAGCCTCAATGTGCGGCGTTGACTCGAGAGAAAGAGGACCTCATTCCTGTCTGCCCGGAAACTTTTTCACCGTTTACTTGGTTATTAATCTATGGTATTAATAATTCTTATACCTTTTTTGAAATTTGAATCATGCAATCAGCAAAAACATATAAATTACTGCTGTATTCACTGACCTTCCTCATTATATTCTTCTTCAGTTCTATCCTGAGTTACCGGACTGTCCTCAAAGGGGAAATGGTCACGATCCCGAATCTTAAAGGAAAGACCTTGGAGGAGGCAAAGACTGAGCTAACGAGAAAACGATTATCCATAGTTCAAATAGGAATTCAATTCGACACACGGTATGAACGGGGAAGGATCATATTCCATGAGCCCTCTGAAGGTTCTAAAATAAAAATCAACAGTGTAGTCAAAGTCATATTGAGTGCAGGCAGGGAGAAAGTCTTTGTCCCTGTTATCAAGGGGAAAAACTTCCAGAATTTGGGCCCCATACTTCAAGAGGCTGGAATTGTCAGGGGCACTATTTCTCATGTCCACAGTCCCAAGGATGCCGCGGGAAAAATCCTGGCCCAATACCCTCCGGCTCAGGAAGAAGTGGGACGAGGTTCGGCTGTGAGCCTTCTGATCAGTGAAGGAGAATGGGAAGAGAGATATCTCATGCCCGATTTAATCGGGAGGAAAGCCGAAGATGTCATCCCCTGGCTTGAGGAATTAAATTTTAAAGTTGAAGATGTACGCGACACTTACTATCCAGGACTCAGCTCAGGAATCATTATCAAACAGCACCCGAATCAAGGCTATATGGTCCAAAAAAACTTTCCGATTACGCTGGAGGTCAGCAAATAATGATTCAAATCGCTCCATCCATACTCTCTGCAGACTTTTCAAAAATCGAAGAAGCCGTGAAGATGGCTGAGGATGGAGGAGCTGATGTGATTCACATCGATGTCATGGATGGACATTTTGTTCCCAATCTCACGTTCGGGCCTCAACTGATCGCCTCGCTGAGAGAAAAAACGTCTATTCCTCTTGATGTCCACCTCATGATCGACAACCCTCGTTCATTCATCCCCCTTTTTGCGGAAGCCGGAGCCGATTGGATCTCTATTCACGTTGAAGCCTCTGTCCATCTTCATAAAGATATAACTTTGATCAAAGAATACGAGAAAAAGGCAGGCCTGGCTCTAAATCCCGCCACGCCCCTCCACCTGATAAATGAGATCCTCAATGAATTAGACTTCATTCTGCTCATGACAGTCAATCCAGGCTGGGGAGGCCAAGAATTCATTGAATCCTGTCACTCAAAGATTTCTAAACTCAAAAACTGGATAAACGGTCAACAACTCCAGGTTCCAATAGAGATCGACGGCGGAGTGAATCTCTCCAACATAGAAGAGCTTATTCAAGATGGAGCCGACATTCTTGTCGCTGGTTCTGCGGTTTTCAGTGAGAAAAATCCCCGGGATGCAATCGTCAAAATGAAGGAGCTGGCAAAAAAAGCCGAGCAAACATGAATTGTTTAGTGACTGGAGCAGCGGGATTTATTGGTTCCCATCTCTGTCGCAGGCTCCTCAAAGAGGAATATCGAGTCCTCGGAGTTGACTCGTTTTCCGATTTTTACCCAAGGTGGATAAAAGAAAAAAATATCGAGTCTCTAAGAAAAGAAAAAAATTTTAAATTCATCGAGAAGGATTTAAATGAGCTTGATTTAAAAGATACGCTCATCAATATTGAGTATATCTTCCATCTTGCCGCACAAGCCGGAGTCCGAGCCAGCTGGGGCGAAAACTTCTCCGTTTACTCCCAGAACAATATCGAAGCCACCCAGAAACTGCTGGAAGCCTCCCGAGACTCCCACCTAAAAAAATTCATCTATGCATCCTCATCCTCTGTTTACGGTTTCTGCCCGGAGCTTCCTATGTCAGAAACAAGTCCTCTTTATCCTTTCTCTCCTTACGGAGTGACCAAACTGGCCGCCGAACACCTCTGCCTTCTCTACTCTAAAAACTACGGGATTCCCTCTCTCTCGCTCCGGTTTTTTACAGTCTACGGTCCAGGCCAGCGCCCGGATATGGCTTTTCATATATTCCTTAAATCAATCGCTGAAGACAAAGAGATTACTGTCTTTGGCGACGGGAACCAAACCAGAGACTTCACATATATTGATGACATTGTCGAGGCCACTTATGCCTCCATGGAAAAAGGAAAAGAGGGGGAAATCTATAATATAGGGGGAGGGATCAGGATAAAGCTTGAAGACACTTTTCCCATCTTTGAGGAGATATGCGGGAAAAAGATCAAGGCCAAAAATCAAGACAAACAAAAAGGCGATGTTCCCCATACCTTTGCGAGCATTGAAAAGGCCGGTAAAGACCTCGATTATCTCCCTCAAACTCACCTCACGGATGGGCTCAAAGAGGAATGGACATGGATTCAAGAGCTTTACCATTCTTAGATGGAGTTGGATAATGCGTGGACCTAAAAAAAATCATTTAATGAGAATAACATTTGCACTGGCAATTTCTCTCCTCTACATTCTGTTTGTTTCCGGATGCAAGAGCAAGCAAATAGAGATATCCCCAGAGATAGCTTCATCCTCTGAGAATTTATACAGGCAGGGAGAAAGATACATCAAGAAAGACCCTGAGAGAGCTCGCCTTTATTTCAGGCAAATCATTGAATCTTTCCCACAAGACATCTATGCCCAGCAAGCCAGACTGGCTATCGCTGATTCTTATTTTCGAAAAGGGGATGAAGCGAATATGATACTCGCCGCTTCGGAATACCGAAATTTCATAAGAGAATATCCATACAGCCCCTCTGCGCCGTATGCTCAATATCAAATTGCAATGACTTTCTTCAGAAAAATTCTCAGTCCAGGAAGGGATCCAGAGAAAACATACCTGGCCCTGGAAGAATTCAAACAGGTGCTGACGACTTATCCGACAAGTGAAGAGGCCAAGGATGCTCAAGAAAAAATATTAGTATGCGAAGAAAGATTAGCGGAGCGTAATTTTCAAATAGGGCTGACCTACTACAAGATGAGATCCTACAGGGCCGCAGTGAAAAGGCTGGCCGAAATCCTGCTCAGTTATCCCAATTTCTCACGAATGGATAAAGTGTATTTCTATCTGGGCGATTCTTTTTTTAAGGGACAAAACTACCCGAACGCAACCTCTCATTTCACAAAATTAGTATCTGACTATCCCCAGAGCAAATTCGCAAAGAAAGCCAAAAAGAAACTCGACCAGTTAGATAAATTGAGAAAAGAAGCGGAAAAAAAGGCTCCGATAAAAAAGGATATGATTCAATCAAGCGGGAGAATCAAATGAAAAAAATACATGTCTCTACCTTTTGTCTTTCATTGATACTGATCCTCAGCTGTTTCTCTCCGGCGTTAGCGCAAGAGCAGAATCTGTTTAACGCTGTATCCATCAGCCCTGGGATTGGCTTTGAATACATCTCGCGAACCATAAATTGGGATGATGATCAGTACACATCGAAACTTAAAGCCAATTATTTTACGTTCGACACAGAATTCGAGTTCCAGGGAGGCTTTTTCGTCCGTGCAGTTTTCGGATTCACGACGTCTAACTATGAATCTCTGGCATTCAGACAGCTTCCTGTATCTGTTGAACTGGGGGAAGAAATCGGTTTTATCGGCGGATATCTTCTTGGAGCGGACATCAAAAAAAGCATAATTCAGTCCGAAGACATGAGAATAGACTTCCTCGGCCAATTCTTTTACGGCATCGGAAACAAGAAAGAATGGGAAATCACAGTATTGCCTGTCGAAGGGAGCATTGAAGGCCGTCCGAACTGGACTAAAGTCACTGTGGGGCCGGTTTTCACCTATACAGGATTTGAGACTGTATTCCCTTATCTTTATTTAAATTTCAACAAGCTCTGGGGAAGATTCAGAATGGATGAGACTATTCAGGATCTGGAAGGAAGCGAGACCAAAAAAATAAGCGGGGAGAGTTCATTTTGCGTTTCTCCTGGTGTGACCTTTAAAATTAACGAATCCTTCAGCCTCAAATCAGAAGTGCGCCTTTTGCCTCGTAAGGGTGGAATCGATTCTGGAATCATGATAAAGGCAATATATTCTTTCTATTGATGGTAAGGAGAAGACTATGAAAAAAGAAAAATATTACTTTGCGACTCTTCTCATCCCTTTCTTTCTTTTTTCGCTCAATTTAAGACTGACTCTCGATAGAGATGATAAAGCGGCCTCTTCTCTTAGACTCCAGGAAACAAAATATTTGGTAGGAGAAAATCTGAATCTTTCCAATAGCAGGCAGAATACTCCAGAAAAGGCTTCTCCTGAACGCAGACTTCAATTAAGAAGAAAAACGAAAGAAGGAGCAGCAGAATCCACTCCTCCAAAGATACTGAGAAAGATCCGACCGGAAAACCTGGCTATATCCAAAATTGAAAGAAAACGAAAAAAAGACTTTTTTTATCAAGATAGAATTAACAGTTTTAACGAAGGTAATCCCTTTCGTTCCAACGGAATGAAATATGTCTCAGATCAGGTTCTTGTCAAATTCAAGCCATCGTTTTCAGAAGAAATGAGAGAAGCCACTGTGGTTGCTTATCAGGCTAGAAAGATCAGGCGAATTCCGAGCATCGACATCTATCAACTTCAAACCCCTGAAAATGTATCCGTGGAAGAGATGCTCTATCTTCTGGAGCAACATCCTGATGTGGAGTATGCGGTACCCAATTATATAAGACATATCGCCATAACGCCCAACGACCCGCTCTTTAGCCAACAGTATGCTCTGTACAATCCAGGCCAAGTCGTGCCCCCCGGCAGTCCTCAGGGAATAGAAAGACCCGATATCAAGGCCAGAGAAGCCTGGGAAGAAACGAGGGGAGACGATGACGTTATCATAGCAATTCTCGATACGGGGGTGGATTTTGGTCATCCTGACCTTGATGACAAAGTTCTCTCGAACGGCTATGACTTTGTCAATGATGACTCTGATCCCACCGATGATAATGGCCATGGAACGCTTGTGGCTGGGGTTGCAGCCGCTGAAACAAACAACGATGAAGGCATTGCGGGTGTGGCTTGGAACTGTAAAATACTCCCGATAAAGGTCGCTGATGCAGTGGGCAATGTCAATGTGGCGACGGAAATTCTGGGCATAGAGAGGGCTGTTCAAAGCGGAGCGCATGTCATAAATCTCAGTATTGCCGGCCCTGGCTCTTCTCCACCGGAAAGAGACGCAATAAGAAACGCCTATAACAATGGCATCGTGGTCGTCGCTGCCGCTGGAAACGCTGGAGCGGCGACAGAGTACCCAGCCGCATACGATGAGTGCATCGCTGTGGCCGCGACAGACATTAACGACTTGAATACGGCCTGGTCAAATTATGGGCCTGAAATTGATGTGGCCGCTCCAGGGGAAGGAATCATTGCGCCTGTCCCAACCTGGTATTGGGGACCTGGCTCTTTTCCTTATGCTTCTGCAGATGGAACATCGATGTCCGCTCCTCATGTGGCGGGATTAGCGGCCCTTATAATAAGCATAAAAGGATTGGAGGAAGACGATATTCTTCTTGATGATGATGGTATTCTCATGGTTGAAGATGTCATGAATATCATCTGTTACACCGCCGATGATGTGAACTATGCCAACTATTCCGGAAGGGATGATTTTATTGGGTTCGGACGTATTAACATGGAAAGAGCTCTTGTGCCGATCATTATCTCTTCATTGAATAAAAAAAATGATTAGATCTCTTCACATCAAAAACTTAGCCACTATCGAAGAGATTGACCTCCCACTTCAAAAAGGGTTCACCATACTCACGGGAGAAACGGGTGCGGGTAAATCCATAATCATTGATGGGATAAGACTCGTCCTCGGAGAGAAAGGCTCCCCGGATATGATCCGCACGGGAACAAAAGAGACTTCTGTCGAGGTCATTTTTCCGTTCCATCAAAAAATGACGGATTTCCGCGAGTTTTTCCCAGAATCAGAGGAGGAAATGCTTGTCCAGAGAAGAGTCTCTGCTCGAGGAGCCGGAAAAGCCTACATAAACGGAACCCTTGTCCCCAACAGAAGGCTCAAAGAAACGGGAGGAAAGCTTGTGGATATTTACGGGCAGAATGACCATGTATTCCTCCTCAACCTCGACTTCCAGTTGAATTACCTCGATAACTATGCAGAGGCCTCTTCCCTAAAAAAAGATGTATCTCAGCAGGCCAAAGAACTCAAACGACTATCTAAAGAAAAAACGACACTTGAAGACAAAGAAAGAGAAAGAGAACAACGTCTTGATTTTTTGGAATTCCAGATAAAGGAAATCGAAAGAGCCAAACTCGTACGAGGAGAAGAAGAAGAACTCCATGGCGCCAGGAACATCCTCAAAAACGCAGAAAAGATCGGCTCTGCTCTCTAGTGGACAATGCTTTGAGTATCTCCTACAACCAAGAGAATTCTATCTCTTCCCTCCTCGCTCAGCTCCAAAACGCTGTCCACGACCTTGTGGACTTTGACAAAACATTTAAAGAGACTGAGGCCTCCATCAACCAGTTTTCCATCACCATCCAGGAGTTTTCCGATTTTTTACTCAAGTTCAAGGAAAAACAAGAAACAGCTCCTGAAAAACTAGAAGAGCTCGAAGAACGTCTCAGCCAGATAGAAAAACTCAAAAGAAAGTATGGAAGCAACGTCGACGAGATACTCGCCTATCTGGAAAAAGCCAAACAGGAATACGAAGAACTTAGCACCAGCCAGGAAAAGCTGGCAGACATAGAAAAAGAGATTGAACAAGTGTTCAGCCAATACAAGATTCTTGCCGAAAAGCTCTCTCAAAAGAGAAAAAAAAGTGCTGCTCTACTCGAGAAAAATGTAGAAAAGGAAATAAGCCTCTTGGGCATGAAAAAGGCACGATTCAAGATAAAAATCGAGAGCTTTCCACCCCATCCGGATTCCATGGACAGGGTAAAAGAAAGCGGCACTGAAGAAGTGGAATTCCTCATAAGCCCGAATCCGGGAGAAGAATTGAGACCTTTGAGGAAAATTGCATCCGGTGGAGAACTTTCCAGAGTGATGCTCGCACTCAAAACCATCGGTAAAGAGACAGAGACATTAAAAACCATGATATTTGATGAGATCGATTCCGGCATCGGAGGAAAGACCGCTGAATTTGTGGCATTGAAGCTCAAAAAATTATCCAATGCGCACCAGATCATCTGTATAACCCATCTCCCTCAGATTGCCTCTTTTGCCACCCATCATTACAAAATTGACAAAAAAATCGATAAGGAACGCACCTTTACAACTATCAAGAAACTTTCTTTCAAGGAGAGAATTACTGAGGTTGCCCGGCTTCTGGCTGGAAGTCACATCACGGAAACAACTTTGAAAAATGCCCGAGAAATGCTCAATCATAACCTTGGGGAAAATTCCGCTTAATACCAAAAATAACCTGTTTTCAAGCATAAAGCCGAAGTCAGAAAGCCGTGCCCATCCGCTTAATATAAGTCAAAGAGTGATCGAGCGAGCGACTGAGTTGGATTGAGGAGCTTTTTTAAGGATTGTTTCATCCCCTCAAATACTTTACTATTTAGAGTCGCTGCTATGTAAACAAAGGGATGAAAGGAGAAGAATCATGAATAAGATCGAACAAGCGGCTTCTTGCTTTGAGGAAGGATTCTGTTGCTCTCAAGCCGTGCTTTCCACTTTTTCAAAACATTTTGGACTGAACCGTAAAAAGGCATTAAAGATTGCCCAGGCGTTTGGAGGAGGGATTGCTAAAACCGGACAGATCTGCGGAGCTGTGAGCGGAGCCCTGATGGTGATCGGACTCGAACATGGCCGAACCAGGGCAGAAGACGAGGAAGCCAAAGAAAAAACATACGAAGTGACAAGAGAATTCATGGATAAGTTCAAGTCACAGAATGGATCGATCATATGCAAGGAACTCCTCGGGTATGACATCAGCACGCCTGAAGGAATGGCTGCTGCCGAAGAAAAGAAACTTTTTGACACTGTATGCCCGGATTTTGTCCGAAGTGCGGTAAAAATCCTTGAACAAATATTATAAATCCCTCTACGCAGCGACTTCCTTAGCCATATCGCTCGTGAATAAATCAGGTTAGCCAAAAAAATCTCACACATTCAACATCATTCCTTCACTTATTTAAAAACTGACTTTTCACGGCTCAGAGATTGGGTTATAGTAAATTATTCAAGACTCATTCTGAAAATTCCTATGAAAAAGAAAGGCTCGATTTGAGAAAGATGAGATTCTTTATCCGCACCTTTGGCTGCCAGATGAACGAGAACGACTCAGAGAGAATAGCGGGAATCTTGACGACTGAGGGAGCCCAATCGTCTGACTCCCTTGAAGAAAGCGACCTGATCATTATCAACACCTGTGCAGTGAGGGAAAAATCGGAAGAGAAGCTGTACTCCTTTCTGGGCAGGCTTTCCGCGCTCAAAAAAAGAAAAAATATCACCATCGGGGTTGTTGGATGTGTGGCCCAGCTTTACAAATCCGAGATTCTAGAAAAAAAGCCTTTCGTGGATTTCATAATAGGTCCTGATAACTACGACACGCTTTCCGAGATCGTGCGCAGCGATCATGCGGAAAAAATCATCTCGACAAGTTGGAGTCAGGATTTTCATGAATTCTCACCCGAAATGATTTTCCGGGATTCACAGGTCAGCGCCTATGTGACCATAATGGAAGGCTGCAATAATTTTTGCTCCTACTGTATTGTTCCGTACACTCGGGGAAGAGAAAAATTCAGACGCATGCAGAGCATTATGCAGGAAATTAAAGATTTGAGTAAAAAAGGCTACAAGGAAATCCAGCTACTGGGACAGAATGTTAATTCTTACAGGGACCCGGAGAGTGGAAAAGGATTTTCCTCCCTCTTAAAAGAAGCGAATCGAACAGAAGGAATAGAATGGATTCGATTCATCACATCTCATCCGAAAAATTTCACTCAAGACATTGCAGTGGCGATGTCCGAGTCGACGAAAGTGTGCCACCAACTCCATCTTCCTATTCAGTCTGGCTCGACAAGCGTCTTGAAAAGAATGAACAGAGGCTATACAAGAGAGGAATATCTCAAAATAATCTCCATGCTTCGAAGCCTAATGCCGAATATCAGTTTGAGCACGGATATTATCGTCGGCTTCCCGAGTGAGACTGGAGAGGAATTCCAGGATACGTTGAGTGCCTTGGAAGAAATTCGGTTCACCAACATATTCTCTTTCCGTTACTCCCCTCGTCCACAGACAGCCGCCTCCAAAAAAAAAGACAGTGTTCCGTTTGAAGAGAAAAAGAAGAGGCTCATCAAGGTGCAGACGCTCCAGAAAAAAATTCAACTCGAGTTCAACAGCTCACTCATTGGAGAGACGATGAAAGTCCTCTGTCTGGGAAAAAGCAAAAAAGACCCACGAGTTCTCAGCGGTCGGAACGAAGGATACCAGGTCGTCAACTTCACATCTCAAAAAGATGTCACGGACCAGTATGTGGATGTACGCATCACCTCTTGCGGACCTTATAGCCTGATTGGCGAGGCGGTTTGAAACTCTGATAGACCGCTTTCTTGTATTCCTCTTCAAACACATTCTTGAAGAATCGACGATCGATCACTCTCCCGTTGAAAGGATCGACTTCGACTCGAGCAATATTCATCATCCCATTTTTCCCGTTGAGAGAAACAGGTATTATCTCGATAAACTCCACAATCCACCTGTATTCCTGTTCCTGTCTAGATAATTTTCTCCGGGAGATTATTTGTGGTCTTTGCTCAGGGTTAGAAAAATTCGTTTTGATGAAATGACTCGTTTCTGCATCCTCGAGTGCGGTTCTTAATGCTTGAGATGGAACAACAGGAAATGTCGTACTTTCTTTTTCGTGTTTAACATCCTTCTTTTCCCAATTCATCTTTTACCTGTTGGAAAAGCGATCTAATGAAGAAACATGCATGTATATGAGCTTGTCTTCTTATTGACGTCACAAAAGCCTCGAAAATCTCAGTCATTCTTCTGAAGAGTCAATCGTATGTTTTTAAAAAGTAAAGGTGCAAGAAATAGCCCCCGCGTGCTTGAACAAGTCCTGAACCTAGGAATCTAAATCTGAGAGTGGTACAGCGATTGGGGATAAGTTATGATAACTTGCCTTTTTTTCGAATTTTTTCGAATTCCTTGACAACCGTTTGACCTGTTCATATACTACGCAAAACCAAAATCCCTAATGGAAGAGAAAATTATGACTGAATCAGATGAGAATGGATACAAAGAGCGGAAGCATCCACGGTTGAAGGCCAACATCCATTACAGGCCTACTCAGCTCATAGGGAGAAAACATCCGGCTCCTAACATCAGCCTCGGAGGCATGCGCATTTTCAGCAACACACATTTTAAGAAAGGAGAAATAATAAACATCGAACTCTCTTTTCCCGACGGTCAGAAAACCATCGTGTTGGCGAAAGTGGCCTTGGTGGATTCCTATCCCAAGGATTCAGACTTCGTTTACGAGCTTGGAATTGAATTCATCCACATCCCCCCTTTCAGCCTGGATGTGTTGAAGATAGAATTAGACAAGTCTTCCTCTGATCAATAGCCGACTTATCAGAATAACTGCTCATTTCATTCATTCAATAACATCTTCACTGTTTTCATTCATTTTTCTATCCCTCCGAACATCTGACAGTATCACTGATAACCTGCTGAAATAATTACAGTTAGATAGAATTGCGGGAAGATGGGAATCGCTGTTTGGAGAGTCCAACACAGCGAATTACCTGCGCGAGTCTTTTTCCTCAGAAAAGGAACTCAAACGATTGAAGAAGGCGTGGAATTTAAAATTTATAAAAGAGTTTCAGGAATAAGGGAGTTTAGCGTTTCTCTTTTTTCTCCTCTTTCCAGGCTCTAAACCGGGCAATATAATCCTGAGTGACTTTTTCCGGTTGGAGCAACAGGTAACTGGCATAATTGGTCAAGTGACCTTTAAGGTATACTTCTTGGGGGAGCGAATCAAATTTTTCATCTTCAATGCTTTCAAGAAGCTCCATGCGAATCTTGGTATCGAGGGATACTTCGAATAACTGTATTCCCATTTTTTCCCTTATCTGCTTTAAAACGGGGCCGCTGTATGATTCCTCCTCTGTTTTTTCCGCTGAGGGATCATCGTCCGAAGCCAAATCTCCTGGTTGAGTCGGTAAAGGGCCATGCCGTCCCTTTAAACTCTCCATCAGTTGTTTGAATGCTTCCTCGACCTGCTGAAGGATTTCCATCCTTTCCTTTTTTGAAAATTCATCCGCGATTGGAGAAATCACGACTGAGTCAGTCGAATACAACTTTTTCAGGCGGTTGTAGGCATTCCTAATCTCCATTATCGTGGCATCTGGAGAAATCTCGAGAATTTCAAAATACTTCTTGAGTTTTTTATCAGGCATCTTTAGCTTCTTGAAATTTTCATCTCTCTCTCATAGAGAAGATTCTCAGTGAAAACTCCGATCTCCTTGGCAACGCGCGATAATGAATAATTCAGCATCAGGGGCCGCCTCTCCCGAATAGACCGCCATACCGCATCATCATACTCAATATATCCGGCAAACTGGGCATTTATTCCCAGGTATTTCATGAAAATGCTCTTCATCGAGGATCCAATCAAAATATCCTGACTGCTTCGTATCTTGTTCAAAACCAGGAAAACCTTAAAATCATACAATTCTTTATCGAGAATATCCCCTAAATAAGAGAAGCTTTCTTTGAGGCTATCAATGAGTTCCTTCAAGCTTTTGATCTTGTATTTTTCCCTCTGTTCCCACATGTGTTCGACAATCTCCTTGAAGCCGTAGGCTCTTAAGGCCATTCTTATTTTCCTGAACAACGCATTCTTCACAAAATGATACATGTTTTCAATAGCAATGATTTCTGGTTCCAGGACAGCAATCCTTTTGTCTGCCATGAGGAATGTATCAATGGTGTTATTATGACTTCCTCCTCCTAAATCAATGATGACATATTGTTTATTCAGCTTCGCTATGTGTCTGAATAGCTTGAGTTTCTGAGTGAATTTTATGTTGTCAGATGCCAGGGAGTGGACATCTCCGGTTATGAGGGACATATTGTCTACACCGGTTTTGACAGCAAGCCTGGTAAGAGGTATTCCCATTTCAAAAAAATTTGTCAGAGATTTCTTCGGCCTGTTTATGCCAAGAAACGAATGGAGGTTGGCCCCGCCGATATCGACGTCTATCAGGACTACTTTTTTTCCAGCCTTCGCCAGAAAGATGCCGATGCTGCTGGTCAAAAAAGTCTTTCCAGTACCCCCTTTGCCGCCACCAATCGCCCAGATATTCCCTTCCTTCATTTCTTTCAATTTATCCACTTTATAGAAAGAATCTGTATGTTCTTCTAAACAATATAATAAATTGGGCTCATGCGTCAACCTCTCCTCTCAAAAACAAATCACAGAGTAGGCAAGACATCTCTTTGTCGAAGGAACCGCGATGAGAGACATAAAAAAGCTGAATTTTTAGCTTTATAGTGAAATTTTGAACTTCAGTCAAAGAATAAACTTAAACTCTCATTCCCTGATTCTTAGCCACGCACTTTTAGTCAAGAAGGTCTTGCTTGTATATCCAGGCCAGCATTGCAATTTAATGTTTTTTATGCTATACATCCTTTTAAATTTTTTTTAAGGGTGTGCTTCCATGACAGTACTCAATCTGATTCCATTCTCTTTTATCCTCGGTTTTTTGGGATTCTTTTTTGCCATTCTTCTGTACTTCCTGATTAAACGATACCCGAAAGGAACCAAGATCATGAATGACATCGCTGAAGCGGTTCATTCTGGGGCAATGACATTCCTGAGAAGAGAATACAGCTTCATCTCGATTTTTGTAGTCGTCCTTTTTGTCATCCTGTGGAAGCTCTTTTCAATCTACACAAGTCTGGCCTTTTTGACTGGAGCCACATGCTCATTACTTGCCGGATTCGTCGGGATGAAGGCTTCCACCCGGTCGGCTGTTCGAGCGACCCAGGGGGCAATAACCGGCGGTACTCCCAGAGCTCTATCCATTGCCTTCCAGGGTGGAGCAGTCATGGGGATTTCTGTGGCTGCCCTGGGCGTGGCTGGAATAGGCATCTTCTACTTTTTCACGAAAGACCCCATGATCATTAACGGATTTGCCATGGGAGCCAGTTCTGTTGCTCTCTTCGCTCGCGTAGGAGGGGGGATTTACACCAAAAGCGCGGATGTTGGGGCAGACCTTGTGGGAAAAGTCGAAGCAGGCATCCCAGAAGATGACCCCCGCAATCCGGGAGTCATTGCTGACAATGTGGGAGACAATGTGGGAGATACAGCCGGGATGGGTGCCGACCTTTTCGAATCCTACGTGGGATCTGTTATCGCTTCAATCGCCATCGGCGCCACTCTCAATCCTGCAATCAATTACATGTCCCTTCCTCTATTCTTGATCGTCCTCGGCCTGATTAGCTCGATCATCGGTGTTTTTTCGATAAATATTCTCAAGAATATCAGCCCACAATCTGCCCTGAGGAATGCGTATTATATTAGCGGCATCCTGTTCTTAGCCGGATCCTTTTTTGCAGTCAAAGTTATTCTTGGGGACCTGAATGTCTTCTGGGCCGTTTTGAGCGGAATGCTTGCAGGTGTTTTCATAGGTCTGGAAAGCGAGTACTTCACTTCCGGCCCTCCGATCAAAACGATTGCCAAGACAGCCCAAACCGGAAGCGCTCCGACCATCATCACCGGCCTCGCTGTAGGCTTCCAGAGTACGATCTTCCCGCTCCTCACCATTGCCGCGGCAATTTTCATTTCCTTTAGATTGGCTGGACTCTACGGAATTGCACTCTCAGCAGTGGGGATGCTGGCCACCATCGGTATCGTCATGTCTACGGATTCCTACGGCCCCATCGCAGATAATGCGGGGGGCATTGCGGAAATGTCTAAAGCCGGGCCAAACATCAGAAAAATAACAGACAAGCTCGATTCACTGGGAAACACAACCGCAGCCATCGGTAAAGGATTCGCCATCGGCTCTGCTGCCCTTACAGCTTTAGCTCTCTTCTCTGCGTATCAGAAGACTGTGAATACACTCCTGATAAATGCAGGAAAAGACCCGCTGAGAATCAGCCTAACCAACGTCGAAACAGTCATAGGCTTACTGATCGGTTCTCTCATGCCTTTTGTCATCGCTTCCCTGACCATTAAAGCCGTCGGAAAGAATGCCAACAAGATGGTCATGGAAATAAGGAGGCAGTTCAAGGAAATCAAGGGTTTGATGGAAGGGAAGGCCAAGCCCGATTCTGACCGCTGCATCGATATCGTGACCCGTGGGGCATTGGCTGAAATGGTTCTCCCCGGACTTCTCGCTGTTATCGTCCCACTCCTTGTCGGTTTTCTCATCGGGCCTGAGTCCCTGGGTGGATTTTTAGCCGGGGCGACGGCGACAGGAGTTCTCATGGGAATCTTCATGGCCAATGCCGGAGCATCTTGGGATAACGCCAAAAAATGGATCGAGGAAGGCAACTTGGGAGGAAAGGGAACGGAAATACATGCCGCCTCTGTGATCGGAGATACTGTCGGCGATCCCCTGAAAGACACCTCAGGCCCCTCTATGAATATCCTGATTAAACTCATGGCCGTCGTGAGCCTTGTTTTTGCTCCTCTGATTATGTAAGGGTTTGGATCTGACCCCATTTGTTTGATATTCTTTCTTATTTCAGTTATAATTCTCGCCTCTTTATATTCCCTGAAAGGACAATTGAGGCTCAAAGATGAAGGTCAATGTCTGGAACACTATTCTCCAGCTCAGCAAAGAAAGAGGAGTGGAGACAGGTGTAATCGTCAGTGCCATAGAAGAGTCTCTGAGAGTCGCTTCTTCCAAGTATTTTGCCAGTGAAGAAGATGTGCATATTTCATTCCAACCTGAAAAAGGAGAATTAAGAGTTTACACGATTAAAATCGTTAAGGAAGACCCTCTTGACCCAACCAGAGAGATCTCCCTAAAAGAAGCAAAGAAGATTGATGCTGAAATAGCCGTCGGGCAGGAGATTGAAGTTGACCTCCCTTCAGACACATTAGGCCGCATCGCTGCCCAGGCTGCGAAACAGGTCATCTTTCAAAAAGTCAGAGATGCAGAACAAGAAAAAATCTATGAATCCTTCGCCCCCCGATTAGGGGAAATTGTGACCGGAGTTTTGAGAAGAGTCGAGCCGAACAAGAACATGATTTTAGAAGTAAACAAGACAGATGTTCTCTTTCCCCTCCGAGAAAAATTGAGGAATGAGGAATTCGCCAGAGGCGATAGGGTCAAAGCCGTCGTGACTCAAGTCCGCAAAGAAGAAAATAAAGGCCTTCAAGTTGTTGTCTCGAGGGCAGACCCAAAATTCCTGGCAAAACTCCTGGAGTTAGAAATCCCGGAAATTGCCAATGGGGATATTGAAATAAAGGACATCGTCCGCCAGCCTGGAGAAAGAGCGAAGGTGGCCGTCCTCACTAAAGAAAAAGATATTGACCCTATTGGCGCCTGCATAGGAGTCAAAGGAAACAGGATCATGGCTATCAGCAAAGAATTAGCGGGAGAAAAAATCGATGTCATCGAGTGGTCAGACAACCCTTTAGTCTATGCCAAAGCGGCTCTGAGTCCGGCAAAAGTCGAAAAAGTCTTTATCCTTAATAAAAACGAAAAAACCATGCAGGCCATTGCTCCGATGGACCAACTTTCTCTCGCAATAGGAAAGAAAGGGACGAATGTCAGATTGGCTTCGAGGCTTGTCGGCTGGAAAATAGAGATTAAGGAAAAATAGGTTGAATACAACAAACCTGGAGAATCAGTAAAACATGGACGCAAAAGAAAAGAAAAAGAAAGAAAAGCCAAAAACCAAGGCTACAAAAAGAACCGCGAAAAAGATCACTCTGAGAGAGGGCGGGACATTAAAAGAACTCTCCGAAAAAGCAGACATTAAAACCAAAGACATTATCGAAACACTCCGGACAAAAGGGCAAACAGTCAGCGTAAATGATGTAGTTAATGAAGCCTTGGCTGAGCTGATATCCAAAGAATTCAATCTCAAAATAGAACTGGTCTCTATCGAGGAAGAGATACGCGCTCAGGCCGAAAGCCATAAAAAAGAAATGATATTGAGGCCCCCTGTGGTCACCATTATGGGCCATGTGGACCATGGAAAAACAACTCTTCTGGATGCCATAAGAGAATCCAATTTGGTCGGAAAAGAATCAGGCGGCATCACACAACATATCGGGGCTTACAGAATTTTTCATGATAACCGCCCGATAACATTCATCGACACTCCAGGTCATGAGGCATTCACTCAGCTAAGGGCCCGAGGCGCTAAATTGACTGACATCGTCGTGCTGGTTGTGGCTGCAGATGATGGAGTTATGCCCCAAACCAAGGAAGCCATCAATCATGCCAAAGACGCGGGTGTTCCGATAATGATCGCCATCAACAAAGTCGACAAAAAAAATGCCGATATAGATAAGGCAAAACAACAGCTATCCAAAGAAGACCTTCTTGTAGAGGATTGGGGCGGCAAAACGATCAGCGTAGAAGTTTCAGCCAAGGAGAAAACAAACCTGGATGAGCTTCTGGAGATGATCCTTCTGCTGGGTGATGTGATCGAAATTAAGGCGAATCCCAATGTCCAGGCTCAAGGCGTCGTTCTGGAAGCAAGTCTAGATGCAAAAAAAGGCGCTGTGGCAACTGTCATCATTCAACATGGCATTCTATCCCAGGGAGAGGCTTTCATCTGTGGAACAAGCTATGGAAAGGCCAGAGCTCTTTTTGACGAAAATGGCAAACCTCTGAAAAAAGCAGAACCTTCTATGCCCGTAGAAATCCTGGGCTTTTCTGAAGTCCCTGTGGCAGGAGACTATTTTCAAGTGGTCTCAGATTTGGAAACAGCCAAACAGATCTCTCAATACCGCCTTTCACTAGTCAAAAAAGCTGAAGTCCCCCGGCCTGAGCATCTCACCCTGGATGAGCTGTTTAAAAAAATGGAAGAAGGCGAGGTCAAAGAGCTTCCACTCATCATTAAAACCGATGTTCATGGTTCTGTGGAAGTTCTATCAGATATCCTTCCTAATCTAAGCACTGAGCATATCAAGATAAAGATCGTTCATTCAGCCACAGGAAAAATCACTGAATCCGATGTTCTTCTCGCCACGGCCTCTAACGCAATCATAATCGGATACAACACCAAACCGGACCAAAAAATTCTGGATATGGCGAAGGAAGAAAACGTAGAGATAAGGACATATAAAGTCATTTATGAACTCACCAAGGACGTAAAGGAAGCGATGTCCGGAATGCTGGAGCCTGTACTCAAAGAAACCTATTTGGGAAGGGCTGAAATCAGACGGATCTTTCGCATTTCAAGAATCGGCGTTATTGCCGGTTGTTATGTCACAGACGGAACAATCACTCGGAACGCTGAAGCGAGAGTTCTGAGAGATGACGAGGAAGTCTACAAGGGACGGATCGCCTCTCTTAAACATCTCAAGGAGAACGTCACTGAAGTCAAAAAAGAATATGAATGCGGCATCCGTCTTGAGAAATTCAAAGAATTTCAGGAAGGCGATATCATAGAAGCTTTCATTATCGAAAAGGAAGCTCCTGAATAGAACCTGATCTTAGTTGTTTCAATGGTCATTGGATTCTTATCTATAGAAATTTACCTCCCCTATTCTCACTCCCTGAAGGAAAAGCGGAAAAGGTTATCCGGACTTAAGGGTCGTCTGACGAAGAATTACAATGTCGCCTTTTCTGAACTTGAATACCAGAATAAATGGCAGAGGACAAGAATCGGCATAGTGACGCTCAACAGTCAAAAGAAACCTGTAGAAAGTCTGTTCAACAAAATCATGGATGATGTTGAAAAGAGTGTAGACGGACAGATCATTGACCATGAAACTCATTATTTCTAAAAAACAGGTCAACCATAAGTCGGTTATAAATTGTCAGCTTCCGGCCCTCTTCCATAAGGGAAAAAAGAAATGAGCCCATCAAGACGCCAAAAAAGAGTCGCCAGTTTAATAAAAGAAGAGGTCAGCCGCCTACTCATTGAAGAGATCCAGAGTTCTTTTTCGGGTTTGATAACTGTGACACGAGTGGAGATGACTGCTGACCTGAAAACAGCTCACATCTATTTAAGCATTTATGGCACTGAACAAGAACAAGCCATCCTCGAACTCCTGGATAAAAAAAAGGGATTTCTTAGAAAATCTGTTGCCTCTAAGGTCAAATTAAAGTATAATCCCATGCTAATTTTTTCGACGGACCCAAGTCCTGAGTATCAATCGAGGATAGATCGATTATTAGACGATATGAAAAAAAATGAAAGATGACCCCGCGAGCTTAATCACTCAAAAAATTCTCGAAAGTCAGCGCATTGTTGTGACTTCTCATTTAAGGCCAGACGGTGACTCAATTTGCACCAGTCTTGCACTCGCCTTCATGGGAGAACTCTTGGGAAAAGAAGTCGAAATCATTAATAAGGACAAAACTCCTTTTCCTTTGAATAATGTCCCGGATGTAGAAAAAATCAAAATCGGACAAATTCCAGCTCAAAAATTTGATCTAGCCATCCTTCTTGAGTGTGCCAATGTTTCTCGCTCCGGACAAGAAAGCCTGGACGATTATTTCAAAATAAACATCGACCACCATCACTCGAATGATTATTATGCAGACATCAACTGGGTGGATCCCGAAGCATCCGCTGTGGCCGAAATGATCTACACTCTGGGAGAAAAACTCAACATACAGTTTACTCCTCAAATAGCCAATCATCTGTACTGCGCGATTGTCTCTGATACAGGTTCATTCCAGTTCTCTAACACAAGCTCGAGGAGCTTTAAGGTCTGCCATAAGCTCCTCGATCAGGGTGCCAGTTCCATCCAGATCGCTGAACTTTTGTTCAATAACAATTCCCCTGAAAAAATTAAACTACTCGGCCACGTCCTCTCTACACTTCAAATGAACCAAAAGGGAAATATTGCCACCATCACTATGTTCAAAAAATCTTTGGACTCTCTTCAGCTTAAAGAAATCGATACTGAAGACATCACCACTTTAGCTCGTTCCATCAAGGGAGTTCAAATGGTCCTGTTTTTCAAGGAGATTGAGAAGAATACATTCAGGGTGAGTCTCAGGTCAAAAGGAAGGGCGAATGCAGCCTATGTAGCAGAGAATTTCGGTGGAGGGGGACATGTTCACGCAGCAGGTTTTACAGTCACGGGGGAACACAAAAAACTCTTGAAGGAAATTCCTGAAGCAGTGGCGCAACTTTTAAAAAAGCAACCAAAAAAAATCCCAAATAAGCATAAAGATATCACACCATATTGAGTCATGGACGGGCTTATCCTCGTCAATAAACCTCAAAGCATCACATCTCATGATGTGGTCGTCCAAATCAGGGATATTCTAGGAATACAAAAAGTCGGACATTATGGGACTTTAGATCCCCTCGCCACAGGACTCGTGGTTGTGGCCGCAGGGAAAGCGACAAGACTTTTCCCCTTTTATTCCAAAAAGGATAAAACTTACACTGGGCGAATACGATTGGGATTCTCTACAGATACGTTTGATTCAACAGGAAAACCCACATCATCAGAAAAAAAGAAATTTCCGCAAAAAGCTGATGTTTTAAAGGCTATGAAAAAATTTGTGGGAGAGATTGAACAAATCGCCCCACCTTTTTCTGCCAAAAAATACAAAGGAAAACCCCTTTACGAACTTGTCAGGAGCAAAAAAAAATTCGAGTTGAGGCCAAGCCAGGTTTCCATTCATTTTTTTGATCTGATAAATTTCACTCCACCTGAACTCGAATTCAGAGTTGGCTGCTCCTCTGGAACCTATATCCGATCCCTTGCACATGATTTGGGCCAACACCTTGGCTGTGGAGCTCACGTCTCTGAACTCACCCGCACAGCAGTCGGAAATTACAACCTGGATGATAGCCTCGACTTGGAAAAAATCAGACAACTGAACAGCAAAGGACTGATCGAGAAATTTCTGATCCCTCTTGAATTACTCCTCCCTGAATTCACCAAGATCATCCTAAACGAGAGAGGCGCTATCCTGGCAAAGAACGGCAACACGATCTCTTCTGAAAATATCCTAAAAATCTTCAGGGATGAATCGTATTCTCCAGATGCTTTTCAAGAAAAAGAGGCTATTTTCAGGCTGTTCTGCCTTGAGGGAAAGTTTCTGGCGTTAGCCAAAAAAATCCCAGAGAAAGGCCACTTTCATCCATTCCTGGTTATTGACTCGAGCGATAATGCCACAGAATGAGAAAAAATAACTGAAATCCCTCTTATTATTCAAGAATTCCTTGCTCCCCGACTCGTGAATAAACCAGGATTATTGAGATTTTGTGAATTTCCAATAATTACGGGAATAAACGTCCAAATTGTTAATAATTCTGTGTCTACCTTCATTCAATCCTTGAATTTTCGTGCAAGTTATTGTATTTTATACGGGAAATGAGGCTGAACAAAAATCAAATTGAGCATCTGGCTTTTATTGCCGTTAGAAATCTCATTAAAGAAGAAAAAATAATCGCTGACAACAAGAATAAACTTATTGAGGAAATCATAAATCTCATCACCGATGAATTTCAAAAAGAAGATAAGCTTGACCAGGAGGTTCGGGAAATCCTCAGTAAGCATATGGAGAAAATCCGGAAAGAGAATATTGAATACCAGACTATGTTCAGGATGATTAAGACAAAATTGGCGAAAGAAAGGAATATAGTGCTGTGACATTGAGGCTGTCCAGGGAAAAAATAAACTTTTTATCTCGTATCATACTCAACTCGTTGTTTGAAAACGACCAAGTCGAATTCCTCGATGATCCAAACGAAATCAGGCTTGTGATTGTGAAAAGTATCGAGGAAGAGATAAAGCTTTATAACATAATCGACAGAAAGGCCATAGAAAAAATTCAATCCCAGAAGAAGGCCATTGAAGAAGGAAGCAGAGAGTGGGAAATTTTGTACCGAAAATATTACAATGAGGAAATCCAGAAGCTCGGAAAACTTATCGAATAAAACCGTCTCAAACCAGGGGAAAAATAAGTTTATCGAATTCGAAGAGAGAGTCCGCTATTCTGAGATTGACCGGATGGGCGTGGCTCATAATAAAAATTATTTCGAATGGTTTGAGATAGGGCGAACAGAATACTGCCACAAAAAAAACATCCCGTATAAAAGTATCGAAGACCAAGGATATTATTTAGTCGTGGCCGAGGCTTTTTGCCGGTACAAGAGACCGCTTCGCTACGATGAAACGTTCCTCATCCGAGTCTCCTTGAAGGAGATTTCCCCTAAAAAAGTTGTTTTTGGTTATGAATTAGTGACCAAAAAGGATAAAAAAACGATTGCCATCGGTTATACAGTCCACATTGCCACCAATTCCAAGGCTGAGGTTCGCTCGCTGCCTCAAGATATCTTGAATAAACTCAAAGGATTGTAATCACACACAAAAAAACGAAAGGATTCCTCTAGAATACTTCCCCCTACCGACTTGTGTTGAACTTCTCAAGCTAATTATACTGGGTTATTCACGAGTCGAGGTTGCCGTAGATAGGAGGCACAGCGCAAGATGCTGTGGTTGTCCACCGCGCTTGTGCTGTAACGAAGTAGATGCGGTAAGATCGGCT
>JABAOF010015883.1_pt1 | contig 93211 bp, 79 predicted proteins | sample 7062171 | NCBI WGS metagenome assembly JABAOF01 (sample SAMN14538628, study PRJNA623070) | marine sediment metagenome | biome: marine biome [ENVO:00000428]; feature: marine pelagic biome [ENVO:01000023]; material: deep marine sediment [ENVO:00002113] | place: India: Gulf of Khambhat ...
TTTGGTTACTTTTTCTCTATTGCCGGCGGCATTATCGGCATCCCCTTCGCCCTGATCATCCTATCAGGTAAATATGACCAGGGATCGAAAAACCATGCCAAAATAATGCTCACATGCACGTTTATCGCAATCATCTCTATTATTCTTGTCCATACTCCGTCCATATCAAAACATCTAAGCACAATATTGCTGATCTATATTGTTTTCTCCTCCATCCTGGGTGCCATCATTGCCTATAAAAAGAAAGACTTTTTTTCACGGGGGCTTTTCATTTCTATGATCACCGGGTTGATGGGCGCGGCAACGTTATTTTTTACCCCGGATAGCAAAGCCAAAGAAGGCGATGAATATGATCTTCACTCCTGGCCGAAACAAAGAGGACTGGCACCGATATTATTCATCGGCTTGTTAATTTTTTTACCAATTACCAAAACAATTTAATAAAAAATCTTCCCATTGAAAAAATTTTTTAATTTGTGTAAACTTTTATCAGGCAAATGAAAGAGAAATCAAAAGATAAAACCGGTGATTATGTGTCAATGTTCCAGGAAGAACTGGTGTACTATGTAAAAACGCTGGAAATCCTTAATGATCAAGATATTTCAAAAGAAGAACTCAACGATGAATACCGGCAATTAAGCCAGAAATATCACAAATTGATTTTAGAGATAATGAAAATCACCCGCATTGGTGACATGAATTACAAAAAATTGATGAAGGCCAATGACAAGATTCACCAACAAAAGAACAAACTGCACGTGTTGAACCGTCAACTACAAAAAGCCAATGCAGCCAAAGATAAAATCTATTCCATTATTGCCCATGATATGAAGAACCTGCTGCAAGTCCTGATGTTTTCCTCGGAACTCCTGGGCAGTGATTACGAAAACGGGAGATTGGAAGAAGATTCCATCATAAAATACATTGAAAAAGTCCTTAAAACCGTACAAAATATGTCGGAACTGCTGGAAAATCTGCTGCATTGGGCCAGGTCACAATCCGGGGAAATCGAATGCCGACCGCAACAGATCGATTTGTACAATCTGGCAAAAAAAAATATCGAATACCTCCGGGAAAATGCCGAGAAAAAACATATCGGCCTGATGCTGGGAATCCAGGAAAATACCTTTGCTTATGCGGATGAAAACATGACAAAATCCGTATTGAGAAACCTGCTCAGCAATGCAGTCAAATTTACAAATACCGGGGGAGTGGTTGAAGTATTCTCAAGGGAATCGGATGATTTTATCGTCACATCCGTTGCGGATAACGGGATCGGTATCCCCAAAGCAAAGATTAAAAATCTTTTCGAAATTGGAGGAAACGAGTCCACCACTGGCACTGCTAAGGAGAAAGGTACGGGCCTGGGCCTGCCCCTTTGCAAAGAATTCGTGGAAAAAAATGGAGGAGAAATCCGCGTCAAAAGCACACCAGGCAAAGGAAGTATATTTGAATTTACACTACCTGGCAACTGCCAGTCCCCTAATATGAAATAAACTCGATTGGGAAATCAAAATCCTCACCCAGCTCCTCGCCAGTTTCCATAATGTCTTCGTCATCCTCGGCATAATACCAGTTCACCTTAACATCCCCACCGGATTTATGGTACAACTCCAGGATTTCAAAAATATCAAGAATACACTTGGTAGAACTGGTATTAAGATAATTTAACCGGATATTCATAACCATAGGGTTATTGGTTTGGGAAATATAGTGTTTTATCCATTCGATGATGGGTCCAAAGAAGTCCAATGCGTTTTCAGGATATGAGGACCCGGCCATCTCCAGGACCCCGGTATCCTTGTTAAAATTAACATCCATGGTATATTTGGTTTTTTTGATCTGAAGGTTATCCATTATTATTCTCCTCCTGGATTTTTACAGATAAAACAAGAAAGGAATGAGTGTCATCCACAGGAGTTACCCCATATGAAATGGGGTGTCCGGACTTTCGGGCAACATCAATCAACCCGACACCGGCGCCTCTTCGTCCCTCCTTACGGGATGATTTTATTTTTTCTTTATAGAATTGTCTCAACTCCTCTTTACCCATCCGGTTAATGGTTTGGCAGTGCTGGATGATTTTGGGAGTCACTGTTTTCTCCACCAGGTTACCTGAAGTAACCGTATAAATTTTATCTTCCCCGGTGACAACGATAATGCCGGCCCCCACATCACTGCGCTGATCATCTAAATAAACCCGTTCAGCAGAGTAAAACGAAATATTCTGCGCCATTTCCACAAAAATAGAGAATACTTTTTTCACAATATTGGATTTTCCAAACTCCTGGGAAAATTTTTTTTTGATCAACTCCGCCATCCCCACCACCAAATCCTGGGATACTGCCCCCTGAAAATCCAACAAAATATTACGCTCACACATTTTCTTATAATATTCCAGCAATTCCATTTCCGCCATGGTTATCCTCTTATCATGCTGCCAGTTGGGTGAAAGGGTTCAAATGGCAATCAGCATTCAGCCAGGACCACACAGTTCTTTCCCCTTTCTTTGCCCCGGTAAAGGGCTTCATCTGCTTTTTTTATACAGGTATCAATACCCATGGTGCCATTAAATTCACATACCCCCAGGGTCAAGGTGATGGATATTCGCTGTCCATTAAAAGAAAAAGACTCTGCCGAGATTTTTTTGCGAATGGCTTCCGCTACTTTTTGTCCACCTTCCAGGGAAGATTCAGGAAGAAGAAAAATGAACTCTTCCCCTCCCCAGCGGGCCACAAAGTCCTGCTTGCGAATCATTGCTCTCATGAGACTGGAAATGTTGATAAGAATAAAATCACCGCAGTCATGACCGTATTGATCATTTAAGACTTTGAAATCATCAATGTCCCCCAATACCACAGAAAAAGATTTACGGCTTCTTTCAAATCGATTCACTTCATGCCGGAACCTTTCCAAAAAATCCCTGCGATTGGAAAGTTTGGTTAACGGGTCTGTCCTGGCAAGTCTTTCCATTTTTTGATAGGCCAGCCTTAGTTCTTCCTTTTGTTTTTCGATTTGTTCGTTTGCCAGCAGCAACTTCTTCTGGTTCGAGTCACCAATCCGGGTAATCTTAATGGTTTGCTTAAGCAACTTGCTGTACTCTTTACCTATATCACTATATTCTTTCAATAATTGATCTTTTGAAATGGTGGAGTTGTTCTGGATATCTCTAATTCGTTCCAGCAGTTGGAATTCTCGTCTATAAACCCGGGCAGCATCCGATGTTTTTCTTTCTCTGTCTTTCATAGGTTCAATTATACTACAAAAATGGTAACGCAAACAAGGTAAAAGGAAAATATATGAAGTATTTTAAAACAAACATTTTTTAAATGGTTTCAACTGGCATCCGGTGAAATCGACTGTTCTACTCGTGCCAATTCCTTTTTTACCCGCTGCAGCAGACGTTGGACTTCTCGGGCGTCTTTTTTTTCACCGGCACTTTTTTCCAATTGGGCTGCAGAACCGGCAGCTTTCTCAGCCCCAATCATGGCAGCCGAACCCTTTAAGTAATGGGCATGTTTACGCAGCTCCTGGAAATCACCCCGCTGCAGTACGGTCTCCAGTTTGGCAATGATCTCCGGGATTTCCTCCAGGAACATCCGGCAAAATTTTTGAAAAAGCTCCGTATCCCCGTCCAATCGCTTAAGAGCTGCCTCCCGGTTTATAATGGTAAGCATCTCTTGTTCCTTTGTTTCATCATCCACTCTCGCTTTCTGCTCCTGCTCATCTCTATTTCTATCCCTATTTTCAACGTTAGCAAAGGGTTCAATCGCTGAAAGTGCGCGGGAGAGTTTGTAAAGATCGACCGGTTTGGGAATAAAATCGTTCATCCCGCTGCGGAGAATTTCTTCCCGGTATTCCGGGAGTGTGTGCGCTGTCATGGCAAAGATAGGAATACCAGGATCAAAGGCCCCGGATTTATCAGCCCTGATGCGGCAGGTGGCCTCAAAACCGTCCATCTCCGGCATTTCAATATCCATGAGAATAAGATCAAACACCTGCTTTTTTAACTGCGTTAACACCCCCTTGCCATTGACAACATGGACGACGTTATGATCCTGCTTGGTTAAAAATATAATGGCCAGTTTGGCGTTCATGAGACTGTCTTCAGCCAACAATATATTTAAGGGCTTTCCCTGCAGCCTGGTCAAATCTTCCTTTTCTTGTTGAATTGCCATTGCCCCCGGATCACCGGGATCAAAAACAGCGGTAAAATAAAAGATACTTCCTTTTCCTTCTTTGCTTTCTACCCGGATATCCCCTCCCATCAATTGGCACAATTGTTTACATATTGCCAGTCCCAGGCCGGTGCCGCCGTACTGCCGCGTCGTAGAACTATCTGCCTGGCTGAAACTTTCAAAAATAGTTTTTTGTTTATCCACGGAAATTCCAATGCCTGTGTCTCGAACAGAAAACAGCAAGGGAATTTTACCAGGCTGCCCATCTCCAGGGAGTTCCTTATTGGCAAGAGTGACTTTCAACTCGATCTCTCCATGGTCTGTGAATTTGATGGCATTTCCCACCAGGTTGATGATGATCTGCTTCAACCGGGTAAGGTCTCCTTTTATTACCGGCGGCACATCGCTGCCGATATCATAAAACAAATCCAGGCCTTTTTGAGCAGCCGTGATCCCCAGTATTTTAACTGTCGAATGGATGGTATCTACCAGGTTAAAATCAATATGTTCAAGTGTTAACTGCCGCGCTTCGATTTTGGAGAAATCCAGGATATCGTTAATGATATCCAGGAGATTCTGACCGGCTTCTTTAACGGTTTTGAGGTAATCCAGTTGTTCGTCATCCAGGTGGGTAAAAAGTGCCAGTTCTGTCATACCCAGGATGGTATTCATGGGTGTACGGATTTCGTGGCTCATTTTTGCCAGGAATTCGCTTTTGGCATTGTTGGCCTGGTCTGCTTCTTTTCGAGCCTTTTCCAGTTGGATATTTTGGACTTCGATTTTGTCGTAAGCGGCCAGTAATTTTCTCTGGTTGCTGTCACCGATGCGGGTGATTTTTTCAGTCTGACGAAGTAGTTTTTGGTATTCTTTAGTCAGCCGTTTATACTCCCCCTGGAGTTCTTCCAGGGTGAGGCTTGTGTTTTTTTCCAATTCCCGGGCATTTTCCAGTATTTTTCCTTCATGCTCGAAAACGTTCACATCATGGGTTGTATCACCCCGCTTTCTTTTCATGTCTATTTATGATTGATTCATCTTCTCATTCACCAGGCGGCAAAATTCCTTGATATCAATGGGTTTCTCTATAAATCCATCGGCTCGACAATTCATTTCCAACCTGAAACTGGCTTCGTTGTAAACGCCGGTGATCAATATCACTTTAATATCACTGGTTTCAGGGTCATCTTTAACCGCCTTGCATAGCTCCACTCCATCAATACCCGGCAGCAAGATATCGGTGATCAACACCTGGGGTTTTTCTTTTCTTACCAGTTCCAGGGCTTTTTGACCTTCAAGCGCGCTGAACACCTGGAATCCATTTCTAATCAGTGCTTTTTCTATTAGCGCGATGACTTTCTCGTCATCATCCACCACCACGACTTTTTTGCTCTTAAGCATTCATTCCTCCAATTATCAAATTATCCAGGGTAAATTTATGGGTTGACGTTTAAATATATCATATATTGAGGTAAAAGAATAGTTCTAACCAGGTTAAATCTTTTTTTCTTTTTAGTCCAGGTATTTATCGATATCTTTTACACTAATCCCGGTCACCACCGTGGTGCGGTCATCCGCCACCACCCGCCGGTCCGCCATATTTGTATTAAACACACCCTCCACCCTAAAAGGCAGATTGTAGTTCTCTTTATCAGACAAAATAAAAAAATCAATACCGGGCGCCGGGGGAAAATCACGATACCCCCTGGCATGCTCATTGACCGGTAATTGACACACCTCAATGGTGGCATTGAATTTTCTCAGGGAATCCAGGTAACGCTTTAATAATTCGGCTTCTTCCAGCGTAAAAAGTTCCTTGATAAAATTCTCCGGGTTAACCTTAGCGGAAAGGCTTAATTTCGCATAGTTGACAATCACCTCTTCAAAAGGAACCTGCGGTTCTTCCCGCCCCACCATAAACCAACTGATTTTCAAATTATCATAATAGACTGACCGGTAAGGAAAGTTATTGACCACAGAATATACATGGTACAACCTGGTCGAGTGGGATTCATCTTCCCCGGTAAATGCTTCCTTTTTCTTTTTTGAAGCCACCTTCATACCACATAAGGAGCAATACTGTGAACCCGGTTCGATTTGTGCCCCACAGGTATCGCAAAACAGTGAATGTTCTTCTTCATGAATCATCTATTTTCTCCTTCTTCCTCTGTCACCAAGACCAGAAGGACCAAAAACAAAAAGACATTGTCTTTTTTTTTTGGAAGTCTAAATGTAACAGGAATAAGTGAAAAAGTCAACATTTTTTAGCCCTGGAGGAATGCTATTTCTTATTGAAGCATTTAAGTTATGATTGAAAGTCAGATATTTTTGCGATATAATATTTTCTACGTTTGTTTCATGACTGCGTTTGAAACAAAAACCATATGCGGTGGGATATGTAATATGTAAAACATGTTGTTTTTTTACCGCATTGTAAATGCTTACCGCACTGGAAGTGCTTAAGGAGTAACACCAGCTATGGATAGACGACATTTTATAAAAAGCACATCAATAACACTTCTGGCAGCAATGGCAAAGACAGGCCAAGGGAACAACAATAAATTGTCGAAACAGATGAAATACCGCCGCCTGGGCAGAACCAATATGAAAATCTCAGAAATCAGTCTTGGCGGCAGCCCGGTTCCTTCAGAGGCGATTTTTCGTCGGGCAATAGAAATGGGTGTAAACTATGTGGATACGTCCTCTTCATACACGAATGGTAACAGTGAGCGAACCATCGGGAAAATATTAAAAGATTACCCCAATAAGTTCTATGTGGCTACAAAATTTCATGCCGGCCGTAAAGGGTCCGATACAAAAGAGGCTTTAGAAAAAGAATTTGAGGGCAGCTTAAAACGATTGAATGTGGATTGTGTGGATATTCTAATGGTTCATGGAGCAAGAACACCTGATATCCTGGCTAATGACGATGTTCTCAACTTGTTGGAAAAATTTAAAAAGCAAGGCAAAATCAGGTTTACGGGTGTTTCCTGCCATCATAATCCGGTGGACGTATTAACTGCCGCCGTCAAGAGCGGCAATTATGACATGATTAGCGTTGCTTATAGTGCCTTTTCAGGATCACTTGTCCAAAAAGACGGTATTTACAAAAACTATCTCCAAAAGTCCGGAATTGAGCAGGTTATAAATCTGGCCAAGAAACACGACGTGGGTGTCATTGCTATGAAAACCATGGCTGGAGGAAATCGCCAGGACCTTGCCAAATACCGGAAAAAAGGTATAAGCTTACCCCAGGCCAAGCTTAAATGGGTACTTGAAAATAAATATGTTGCCTCCGCACTCTCAGAGCTACTTACTTTCGACATTCTTGAAGAGAACCTGGCAGTATGCGGGTCACCTTTATACCCGGAAGAGAGAATGGCTTTAATTGACCATGTGACATCTTTTTCTTCCAGGTATTGCCGGATGTGTGGGTTATGCCTGAAGGCATGTCCCCGCAAAATTGCGGTTCCAGACATTCTCAGGTATGCGTTGTACTACACGGACCACGGCAAGACCACCCTGGCCAAAAAGAAGTATAAAACGCTCCCGGTTGAATCCAGTTACAGCAACTGTAACCATTGCGGCCGCTGTTTAAAGACGTGCCCTAACAGGCTGCCAATTATCCGCATGCTGCAGTCTGCCCACCAACTCCTGGCGTGAAAATGATGTAAATGTTCTAATTTGGAATTTGTAATTTTGTTCCTTTCATCCTTTCTTCTCTTCTTCACTTCTCCGCTTCTCTATTGCAAACTGCCTACTGCCTACTGCCTACTGCCTACTGCATACTGCCTACTTCTTCTTACTTACCTGCTTTATCCATGAGCCAGCACATCAGTGTCCATTGCAACCCGCTGAACCAGGCAATAACAATGGCTGTTAAAAAGTAATCCAGCAGCCACCAGAATTCAAATATTTTCGGTTTATAGATTGCCACCAGGGCAAAGGCGATCCAGTGGCCCAGGCAGTAGCCGCAGGACAACAAATTGCCCAGGAAGGTGTTTTTTCTCTTCATCCATTCCCGGAGGGGCTTAAAAAACGTTGTTTCTGTTACAGTAAACGATATTGATGCTGTCACAAAAGAGAGATACATCACTGCTTCCATTTATGCCTCACTTATTACATTTTAGCCACTATTTATAATTTTCATATTTTACAATGTTTTTTGCTGCACCACAAGACTTTGTTTTCTGCCTGTCCTCTTTTTTCTTTATTCGGGGGGTACTCTTTTTTAGTTGATGACGACTCCTTGAGATGAGATGTCTATTCTTTTTTAATAGCTGACTATACCCTGAGGTATAGATAACTATACCCTGAGGTATAGATGACTATACCTTGATGTATAGACGACTATTCTTTTTCAATAGACGACTATACCCTGAGGTATAGATGACTATATTCTGATGTATAGACGACTATTCTTTTTCAATAGATGACTATACTCTGATGTATAGACGACTACTCTTTTTCAATAGATGACTATACACGGATGTATAGACGACTATACAGGGACGTATAGACGGCTGCTCTTTTTTATAGGCGGTGGAAAAATGAAAAAAGGACTGACCGTCTTCGTTTCTCCGTTTCTTCGTTTCCTCTTTTCTTGTCAACTGCCATCTGCCAATTGCCCCCAAAAATAAAAAATGTTATATTATTAGGCACCGTCCCCCAGTCTCAGTCTCAGACGATCTGTACTGTTACCTCATCATAGTTAGGGTTGTTTGCTTGACTATCACGCACCCTGATTCGTACCTGACCAGCCCGTCGACCGATGGTAAGTACACCTGTATTGGGATTTATATTGCACCCCAGAGCATTACCTCGTAAGGAAAATTGAAGAAGATGACCAGCCGGCATCGGAGTAGGTAGAACATCGGCGTAGATTGTCACCGTGTTTGCCGTACCCTGCGCCGGACTTCGCGTGACCCGGTTAGGAACAGCGCGGGCGTTGAAAATACCGGGATGTCCCGTATAATTTTCCTGTCGAGGTAAATTATTAACACTTGTCACGAACACAACAGCGGCACCATTCAAGCGCAGCGTGCGCGTATGCGGGATTGTCGTGAATGGCCGCCAGCGGTTAGCTGCAGGAGCCGGACGGCAGTACCAATATAAAGTCTGATCAAGTGTAAACGATGCCGGTAAAGCATACTGGGGATTAGGATTAGAAACGCTGGCAAGATAGCGGCCAACATTAACACTGGCTTTTTCGGTGGTAACCTCGTCACCATTGCCCCCAAAGGTGCCTTGAGCTGTTAAATGCCAGTTGTTGGTAGCATTGGGGGTTAGAGTTCTAGTGCGTAGGGTAAACCTCCCGAAGGGAGTGTTTGGAATCACATGTGTGTGACCAGCTGGGTTGGGTACATTCAGGAATCGCTCACCAACTGGAACATTATACAGCGACGCCGCAATACCATCGTTGCTTCTGAAATAATGATCAAAAGTGCCGCCATAGTCCCGTGCAGGATTCGGAGGTGGTCCCAATACAAAAGTTCTATTAATGCCGGTTGGAAAAGAGCGTAACTCAAGGTTTCTATAAGCAAAACATGAACTCCAATTTCCAGTTGCCGGTCGTGTAGCTCTAACCTCTATTGTTCCCCCGGTCTGGGCTGGACCAAAGGTTAATACACCTTGTTGGTTTATACTTGTACCAGTGGCTACCTGTGCGGTCCCTGCTCTCAGAGACCAATTGATGTTTTGCAGATTAGCAGGGACAAAGGTGGCTCTTACGGCACCACCCCCACAAATGGGCACAATTACGTGATGGTTGCCGGTGGAAAAGTTGACCCCTCTCGGACAAGTCGGGGGTGGCGGGGGTGCTGGTCCACGCTGTACCCTCCGACCTGCGGGTGATACAGGTGTTGGATAACTCTTTCGGGCAGTATCCTGCTGAATTGTATGTGTTAGTTCATGTGCCAGGAGTCGATTTCCCTTAGAAGTTCCAGGTGAATATTCCCCGGCCCGGAACACTATATCACTTCCTGCTGTAAAAGCTCGCGCATCCACCGATTTCGCAGCTTCGTCTGCCTTTTTATCCGTATACACCCTCACATGATTGAAATCAACACCAAAACGTGGTTCAAAAAAGGAACGAGAAGATTCGCTCAGGGGGTGGCCCCCGCCTTTTAAATATTGAATGCGGGATTCAATATCCGCAGGGTCTTCTAAACCCTGGCCTGTACCTCTTTTTGTCTGAATGGCTTCTTCCTCTTCTTCCTCTTCTTCAACTTGTCTTTGAACAAAGGGAGTATTTTGATCGGCAAGAGGCTTGGTCTGAATTTCTTCTTCCTCCTCTTCCTCTTCCGGGACAATTTGTCTTTGGACCAATGGTGTTATTTGTTCTGCCAGGGGTTTGGTCTGAATGCCTTCCTCTTCTTCTATACACTCCGGGCAGGTGGATTCCCGCTGAACCAATGACTGCTTTGGCTCAGGCATTCTCATAACCTGGTCAGCCACCCGGTCGGCTTCCTTTTCATATTTATCATTGGGTTGGCCTATCTTGAGCTTTGCCTGAATGGTTTGCGATTCCATCATTCGCTGCATTGCCTGGTTGCCCAGGTTCCTTTGCCAAAACAAGGTTTGATCAAATTCAAAAAGCGAATGTTCAGGTTGAGAGAAATCGGTATTTTGTTTTTGAGAAAGAGAAATATCTTTCTTTGCTTCCTGGTCTTTAGTACTAACTCCGACTTTTTCATTCATATTTTATCTCCAATCTCCATATTATGAATTATGAAAAAGAAAACAGGGCGACTCGAATATCCTGTCTTCATCAATCATCATTCATCACTCATCATTGCATTCTCCCCCCTGCTCCCTGCTCCCTGCTCCCTGCGCTAGCATCCACTTCTGCAGTGTGTCACCGGCCGTAACATGAACTTTTTGGTCCATATATTAATTGCCATTATTTACCTCCTTTTTTCAGAAAGTTTTTGTTGCAACGCAAGAATTGACCCCTTCTTACATTCTTCATTATTGTTTTTACGTTCTCGTTCTTTGTTTTATGCTGTACACTGGTGATTTCTGGCATTTTGCTCCTCATTGGACTCCCTTGGATTAGTCCGTAAATAACTTTGTGCATCTGTCCGCCAGGTGGTCTCGAGAGTTGTTTTCCATGTATTGATGTCTGATCTGCTATAAGGACAAATGGCCTGGATATCATTTCGCGCTTCCAATCGCTCGCGGAGAAGTCTTTCCGAAACACTCACATGGTACATTTCATGCCGGCGAGCATCACTGACCGTTATACGCCGGGGAGCAGTCATGGTTGCTGTGGCAGTAGCCGGGGTGATGAATCGGGTATCGAAAACATTAGAGCAGTCTATATACCACCTTTCTCCGTTGGTTCCTCTCCGATTGAGTTCATTCTGGTCGATAGCTATGGAGACGGTCCCCAAGACCACGGCGCTGCGGGGGCAAAGATCCCATCCCGGCGTAGTGCCCTCCGGGCCACAAACTGTGCAATTCCGACGTTCCCGATGCCAGATACTGACAAATGTCACATTAGCACTAGTCGTCCAATAAGTATGACCAACTTCATAACCCCCGAGGTTTGCATAACTCCATCTCGGGTATATTCTTACTTGCACCCGATGATTCGGCGGAGTGGGACAGGGATTACAAGCTGCTCCTCCACCGTTGGTGCATTGAATGTTTATCGGCAATCGTTTGTCTTGCTGGATGACATGTACCAATTCATGTGCCAGTAAACGCCTTCCTGCCATGGTAGACGGTGCGTATTGCCCGGAATCGAAAACAATATCGTTTCCTCTGGTAAAAGCCCTCGCGTTGACAGAGTGGGCCAATTTCACCGCACCGCTGTCGGTATGAGCACGAACCTGACTGAAATCTGCACCGAAGCGGGGCTCGAAAAAAGTGCGGGTTGATCCTGGCAATGGTTGGCCGCCGCCCATTAAAGATTGAATACGAGATTCCATACCCAAAGTAACTTCCGGGGTAGTGCCGCCCTCCTCTTTGGTTTGAATAAATTCTTCTTCCTCTTCCTCAACCTGCCGCTTAACAAGTGGTGTTATTTGCTCTGCAATCGGTTTAGTCTGAATTGTTCCCTCTTCTTCTTCCATGCACTCCGGGCAGGTGGATTGCCGCTGAACCAATGACGAATGACCATTGACCAATGACCCATTCGGTTCAGGCATTCTCATAACCTGGTCGGCAACGCGGTCGGCTTCCTGTTCATACTTATCATTGGGCTGACCAATAGTAAGTTTCGCCTGGAGGGCTCCCGATTCCATCAACCGCTGAACTGCCTGGTTGCCCAGGTTCCTTTGCCAATACAGGGTTTGATCAAAGTCAAACGGTGAATGTTCAGGTTTAGAGAAATCGGTATTTTGTTTTTGAGAAAGAGAAATACCTTTCTTTGCTTCTTGGTCTTTAGTACAAACGCCGACTTTTTCATTCATGTTTTATCTCCATGTTATTTGTCATTAGTCATTTGTCATTTGTCATTGGTCATTAAAATTGTATGTCTGCTGTCCTCAGTCCTCTATCCTGTCTTTATTAATCATCAATCATCAATCATCATTCATCATTCATCATTCATCACTCATCATTGCATTCTCCTCCCTGGCATCCATTCTTTCCTTATGAAAAAGTTATATTATTAGGCACCGTCCCCGCTGTTTTAGGCACCGTCTACGTCTCCCCCAGAGGGGAAATTCCTGCCTTCTCCTGCAAAAGGAACGTATGGTTCAGCGGTGGAAATGGTGTCCCAGAGTGGTGGAAACGTATTCCCGGGCGGTGGAAATGGTATGCCGGAGCGGTGGAAATGGTGTCCCTGAGTGGTGGAAATGGTGTGCCTGAGCGGTGGAAAAATGAAAAAAGACATTCTCGACTGTCACTTTTTCTTTTATTTTTCTCATCCACTTAACCTCTCACCTTCTCAACTTCTCCGTTTCTCCATTTCTTCGCTTCCTGGCTTCCTACTTCCTCTTTTGCTAGCATCCGCTTCTGCAGTGTGTCACAGGTCTTAACATGAACTTTTTCGTCCATATATTAATTGCCATCGTTTACCTCCTTTTTTCAGAAAGCTTTTTGTTGGACAACAAGACTTGACCCCATTCCGCCATTCCGCATTCCGCATTCCTCTTCCTCACACATCATTCAAATACTTCGATTTCAATTTTATTAGAGACAAGCTCCCCTGTCCATACTTTTTGTTTACGGTCCCAAAACTGCTGCGGCCAATTTCTGCCATCATCAGTATTGTGATAGATAACGGTTATTTTGTATTTCCCTTTTTGTTGAACAGGATATTCATTTATTAAGGTAATTTCCGGGTTCTCTCCCAGGGACCATAACGGCTTCATAGAAGTTTTCCTCTTTATTCTCCTCTTATACGTTCCTGCCAGTTGAAATCTTTGAATATAAGATTGTGTCGTTTCAAGCTCTTCTAACATCCTCCAGGGCTGGACAAGTGAGCGCCCTGTTAGAGTATGACTTTTTCTTTTTATTTGTTGGCCTCTATTGTCCGTAATTTTAAATATGATATTGTTCCTTGGATCATCGGAAGGAAACAAGAGATATTGTCTTATTAATACAATTTCGGGACTTAGATTTTTAATTGTTACTTCAATATAAATCGATTCACCGATCGCATACCTTTCCTTACCTGGTTTAATCCTGAGTTCAAGTGCCACATGCTGTGAGTTCATGGATATCTACCTCAATACAAGTGATACTTCATTAAATTTAGCAGCATCTCGTTGGTCCGTTGCCCTCACTGTAATCCTTCCACGTGGGGCTCCCCGTGTAATGGTGGCTGAATTATCAGCATTTCGGACAATCGCACAACCAAGATTAGGAAGTACAATTGACCAATCCACATTCCTTCCACGAGGGGTGGTCCTTACCGTCGCCCTGGTAGTATTTCCTGCACCAGGACGGATTGAAGCGGGTCTAAACCGAATCGCTCCGATGCTAACTTCCTGTAATCTTAATCTACCTTCGGCGAAAGTAAGCGGGTGACCCACAGCAGTCGCTCTTAAAGTGACTCTGCCGGCAATATTTCCTGTACGAATAACCGCTGGATTTCCTGCACCTGGAGTTGGGTTAACAATTGAAGCACCTAAATTTAATCCCTGGAACGACCATTGTAATGCTGTTGTCGCCGGTGTTACCCTTGCAGCGGCGTCGCTGGTAGTAGCAGGATTATTATCCGCTGCCAACCTGGGAGGATTAAACCGAACCCTGGAGACAGTCACAAGATCAGGCCCTCTGTAACGTTCATTAAATGGGACACCATTATCCCTCGTCACAAAACGAAATCTCCCCCTTTGCCTGAGCAGGGTAGCTGTTATAGCAACATTGGTAAAAGGTACCCAATGGTCAGTTACAGCGGGAACAGCAGCAGCGCCAGTAGTACATTGTTCGGAGCGCCAGTAGAGAATCTGGGGAGTACTCAAAACCTGCGGCAGCCCGGGATTTGGTGGACTGGGCAGGAATCGATTCACATCGATTCCCGCAATACCACTTGGCGTACCGATTTCATCATCCATTTCTCCGGCTGCATTCAACGGGGCGTTGATATTCCCAGGAGGAATTGGTACAAATCCCGTATTAAACGGATCGTTACCACTAAATACTCTTTCAGTTACCCACACGTTGTTAAGAGAACCACCGGAACTTCTAAGTGTGTGAGTATACGTTGCACCATACGGATTTGCCAATGCTACCGGTGGACGTCCAGTGCGTCTGATTCCGGTGGGATGTGCCCGTATAGTCAATACTTCTTCGGCAAATGCATCACGTACTGCATTATCTCTGCCCCTTACCCTGATATTTCCGGTTTGCGTAGCAGATGGATTAATCACACCTGTTGCCGGATCTATCGCTGCTCCACGTCTATTACCGCGTATACTCCACTGCACCACTCTCCCTACAGGGACTGTATCCACCTGTGCAGTGGCCGTATTATTACAAACCGAAGCCTCCATCGTATTTGCCGGTGTCCAGGCGGGCATACCAGGATTGAAATTAAACCTGAAATTCCTGAGCTCAACCAATGTTAGGGTTGCTGTTGCGAAATCAGCAGGATTGGCTGCATCGGCAGCACGAATGGTAATTACGCCGCCTGTACTGCCGGCGGGAGCTGTGATGGTGGCCCTACGCCCCCTGCCAACGATAGCAGCTCCATGAGCGGGCGGATCGATGCTCCAGGTTACATTGGTCCCTCTAGCTGCAGTCGCGCGGGCTACGGTTGTCCGCCCGCGACCGGCAGCAATCTCAGCCGGCGATATAGTAACTCCTGTAACATTAGGAGCTAACTGGACCGATGAATTATTATAAGGGCTAATGGATGAAGCAATCTTATTCTTCCCATCATTTCCAGACTTACGGCTGATATTATGAGCGACTCCATCAACTTCCCGCACACAACGAGCATTCGACTCCCCCCTGTTATCCGTGTTAAGAGATTTTTTCATCCTGGCTTTGGTTTGTTGGACAACATGGGTCAATTCATGAGCGATGAGTTCCTTTCCCTTCATGGTATCAGGTTGATATCTCCCGGCACCGAAATATATATCTTTCCCTGATGTATAAGCGGCAGCGCCGATGCGTTTGGATGACTCGGCCGACGCCGTATCATTATGAATACGAACTCCATCAAAATCAAACCCAATCCTTTTTTCCATAAAAGACCTGACTCCGGCCGGCAAAGGATTACCTCCACTTTTAACCGGTGAAACCCGGGGGTTTTCCTCTTCCTCATCAAACTGCCGCTGCACCCGGGTGCCATCCATCAATTTGGTTTGAATCGTTTCTTCCTCCTCTTCCTCTTCTTCCGTGTCAACCTGTCTCTGAACAAAGGGAGTATTTTGATCAGCAAGGGGTTTGGCCTGGATCCCTTCTTCCTCTTCTTCCTCATCCAACTGCCGCTGCACCCGAGTACTTTCCATCAATTTGGTTTGAATCGGTTCTTCTTCCTCTTCCTCTTCTTCTGCCTCAACCTGTCTTTGAACAAAGGAAGTATTTTGATCAGTAAGAAGTTTGGTTTGAATCTCTTCTTCCTCCTCTTCCTCTTCCGGGACAACTTGTCTCTGGACCAATGGTGTTATTTGTTCGGCCAGGGGTTTGGTCTGAATGCCTTCCTCATCTTCCATGCACTCCGGGCAAGTGGCTTCTCGTTGAACCAATGACGAATGACCATTGACCAATGACTGCTTTGGTTCGACCATACGCATCACTTGATCTGCCACGCGATCAGCTTCCTGTTCGTATTTGTCGTTGGGCTGCCCAATTTTTAGTTTCGCCTGGATAACCCCCGCCTCCATCATCCGCTGCACCGTCTCATTGCCGATATCCCGGTAATGTTGCATTTGAGGTGATTGGTGGGTATTTGTATTCATTGGTACGTTGCCGGGTTTAAAATGGGATCGCTGAGAGGCCTTGCTGCCTTTTTTTACCCTTATTTGTTCATGTCCCATGGTTCCTCCTTAAAACTTACAAAAAGCTCCAGCCGCAAGCCGCAAGCACCAGCCAAAAGCTAAATGCCGGAGCTATCATCTATTTATTCATCATTTTGCCATATTAGGCTATTTTTTGCCTGTCTCCTTTTCCTAAAGCCCGGCTGCTGCCCGTCACCGGAGAAAACGTCTGCCGGTTTCGGGCAGTGCCGGTATATTATACACCGTTTAAAACCAAAATACCAGCCCTCCTGCGGCCTGGACGTTGGCGGCACAAAAAGAGGAACTTACAGCCGCGAGCCGCAAGCCGCAACCTGCAAGCTTAAAGCCGAAGCTAAAAGCTGGAGTTTGAAGTTGGAGAGCAGGTTTCATTATTTTTTATAAAATTTTCTCAAGTCACAGGCTGGAATCGTGACTTTCTCCTCCTTCATGGTTCGAGGATTTAACTCGACCATGGTTCGTTTGGGTTGATATTTAGCTGCCAGTTTGACGGCCTGCTCCTCGGTGAGTTTCTCGATTCCAGGTTTAGAGAGGTTAGCCTTGTTTTGTGCTTCATCACATTCCATGACAAAAATCTTGAAGTCACCTCGAGTTGTAGAGTCCATCACTTTAATGACGATCTTCCCCTGGAGAGACGGTTCTTTGTGCTGAATCGCAGAACCCACCTGCTCTTTGGTAATACTTACTTTATAAAATACATTCATTTTATGTCTCCTTATAATTATTCATTTTCTCATTCACTACTTTTCTAACGATCAAAGACGAGTAATCAAACTCCTGTACCAAACATCATAGTTGCCTGCCCGGTATGAGTACCAAAACACCCAGATATCGCCGTTTTGATCTTCTAAAACAAATGGGTTGTAATCATTTGCGGTATGGGTAGTTAGCGGCGTGTCGCCTGCCCATTGGCCGTTTACGCAGCGATTGTACCAGATATCGTAGTTGCCTGCCCGGTTTGAGTGCCAAAACACCCAGATATCACCGTTTCCATCTTTTAAGGCATATGGTTTGTAATCATTTGCGGGATCGGTAGTTAGCTGCATTTCGCCTTCCCATGTGCCGTTTACACAGCGATTGTACCAGATATCGTAGTTGCCTTCCCGGTATGAGTACCAAAACACCCAGATATCGCCATTTCCATCTTCTAAAACAAATGGGTAGTAATCATGACCGGTATGGGTAGTTAGCTGCGTTTCGCTTTCCCATGTGCCGTCTACACAGCGGTTGTACCAGATATCGTAGTTGCCTGCCCGGTGTGAGGCCCAAAACACCCAGATATAACCGTTTCCATCTTCTAAAACGAAGTGGTAGATATCAGAACCGGTATGGGTAGTTAGCGGCGTGTCGCCTTCCCATGTGCCGTCTACCCAGCGGTTGTACCAGATATCGTAGCTGCCTGCCCGGTATGAGTACCAAAACACCCAGATATAACCGTTTCCATCTTCTAAGGCATATGGGTTGTAATCATATCCAGGATCGGTGGTTAGCTGCGTTTCTCCTTCCCATGTGCCGTTTACACAGCGGTTGTACCAGATATCGGTGTTGCCTTCCCGGTATGAGTACCAAAACACCCAGATATCACCGTTTCCATCTTCTAAGGCATATGGGTTGTAATCATGTCCAGGATCTGTAGTTAGCTGCGTGTCTCCTTCCCATTGGCCGTTTACGCGGCGATTGTACCAGATATCCCAGTTGCCTGCCCGGTTTGAGTACCAAAACACCCAGGTATTGCCGTTACTGTCCTCCAGGGCACAGTAGGAGAGGTCATTTGAAACCTCACTTGTAAGCGGTTGGGGAGGTGTGCCCGGCAAGGCCCCACTCAATATTGCATTGATCGCATCTCTCAGGCTTACTTTCAATTGAGGTTGACCTAGATTATTTAACGTATATGAGGAACCAAAGGCATCTGTTGTGATCTGCTGAGTATGGTATTGCATCACTGTTAAATTATTCGCTTTTACATCCCCATTTACATCCAATTTTGCCATTGGTTCAGTGGTCCCGATACCGACTTTTCCACCATCATTGTCTCCTTTTATGCTCATAACAGTATTATCGTTTTCATTCTCACCAGTTCCGGGATCGGTATCTGTATTTTGCATGCGAAAATCGAGTCTATTCCAATGTTGATCATTAATGTAATGGAAAGTGGTAACGGTATCACTAACACCAACACGCATTTCTTCTATCCCCTGGCTAGAAGTGGTTCCATGGTATCTACTGACAATTAGCGGATGTTGACCATCTGAAGTTACAAATTTTGCCGAACCGCCATTAACTTCGAGCTTATTTTCAGGAGTTGTCGTGCCGATACCCACATTGCCGTGTTCAACGGTGATTCCCCCGGGTAATATGGCCAGTCCGGTGCAGCGCAGGTCTGTTATGTTTTCTTGTTCGATAGCATCGGCCACACGATTCAACGAAGCAAGGGGATAGTAAACGTGTTTGGAGCGCAAAAGTTCGTTCTCTTCGAGATAGTCTATTAGATTACTACTTTCTTCCAAACCTTCTGCCACGCGCACCACCCATTCCCGCTTCATGCGCACGCAGGTTTCAATGCCAATGGCCTGATTCACCAGGTCATTATCTTCCTGTGCATCCACTTCTCTTTCCCAGACATCGAGATAAACCGTGTCGGTTCGTTCTACTGATGATGGTGGAGATAAAGGCCCCAAAGGATAAACATCCCACTCTGTTCTCAATGTATCATTCTCATAAAGTGGTTGTTCTGTGTATTTGATGTCCTGTTCAATTATCACATCCAAACCATCTACCAGGCAGCGGCCCGGTACATCTCCAGTGCCGCCTTTGATGATAAAATCATTACCCTCTCCGACTGATGCGGTAAAATTCTGTACTGCATTGTTTATCACATCCACCACTTCAGCGGCAGTCGCTTGACTAATGTCACTAAAGTCGCTTTGATTAAAAACAACTTCCTCTTCATCCAGACCATCTGCGCTTACCACGAGCGTACTCCCGTCGGCAGGATTAAAGGGTCCGGCGGCGTTCCCGGTCAATCGGGCTGGAGATGAGCCTGTGCGGGAAGTGGAATAGTTATCAGGGCCGAAGCCCAATGCGTCGGCAGCGGTGGAGGTATCCCTATTAACAACAATTGATGAAAAACCTATATCTCCTTTATTTGAAGTTAATACGATTGTACCGGCGCCACCTCCGGCTATTGGAGATATATGAAAGCCATCGTTACCTTTTGGGACACCGTTACCCACGAACCACTTGAGAAAAGTACGCAGCTCGTGTTTGCGGATGTCTTCCATTTCATTCCAGTCGGCATCCAGGATGGGTACACCCTGCTGTAAGCGGACACCGACAAAGTGCTTTAGTTTATCAAACGTGTCTCTTGTAAAGTTACCCATTTTTCTCTCCTTATTTTTTTAGCCGCGAAGAGCGCGAAGGGACGCAAAGTTCCCTGTCTGCTCTTTGCGCTTTGCATTCATCATTCATCATTCATCACTCATCATTCAGAAATATAATCTCACTACCCTGACAAGAGTAGAAGATACATCTTTGTGAATGACCGGGTGCCTGATGCAATCGATCATGTACTCTTCATCCCCGAATTTCCCGAAGAGCCCGAACTCCCGGAGCGGATATGTAGTAAGGTGTGGTTCCGGCGGCTCAGGTTCGCCCTCTCCCAGCGTGGCAGTGATCTGCAGTCGAGGGGTAGGTACGGTCACCGGTGCATCCTGATCATTCAGATAAACCAGGTCTAAGTTTGCTACTTCAACGGGATTCGGGTCCTCTAACCCTATTACTAAGGCATCGGGTTCCGGTGGCCCTTCGTTATCCCAATCCTTGTTGCCTGTCCCTACCTTAAGGTTTTGAATACCCATGGTCCCTTCATTTTTCATAAAAGCGGCCAACAGGATTCTACACCGGTCAACAATCATATTCGATCCCCAACCGCTGTCAAAGATGACGTTGTTGTCCGGGCCTTTTAAAATGTCACGGTACATGCCTTTTATTGAAGCTCCTATTCGTTCCATATTTACCTCCTGTTTTAAATAAATCCGAAGCACGAAATCCGAAATCCGAAACAAATCCAAAATCCAAATGTTCAAAATTCAAAACAAAGAAAGTATGATGCTCAGATAGTTGAGGTTTTGTTTTGGTCATTGTAATTTGTAATTTGGAATTTGTTTGTAATTTGGGATTTGTAATTTGGAATTTTTTCTTTTTGGTCATTTGGATTTTGGTCATTTGAATTTGTTTCGGATTTCGATATTCGAATTTCGGATTTTTTTTCATTTCTTTACTCCTATATGCCAGGTTCTAAAACCGGTATCTATGGGTGGCGCATCTACATTCACGGTACGATGGTCCGTGTATTCCACGTGTTCCTGGCCATCTATGTATTCTACTTTGACGGAACGGAACCAGGTCCATTCCGGCACGTTGTCTTCGTATTTATCGCTGGAACCTGTATATTCTTCGGGTGGGAAGCCGATATTATGTTGACCGGCAAACTGCCTTAACCCGAGGTGCAGGGTTCTGAAATTAGTATCCACCGGTGTGACGTTTAAATTTACCGTATGATGAGCCGGGAATTCTAAACTCCACGAATGGATACAAATCCATCCCGGCACCCTGTCCCGGGAATCTTCACTTACCCCGGGATATTCCTCGATTACCCCGGTGGTATGGGTATCAGCGAATTGTTCTTTAATGGGGAAATCATCGGTGTAGACATATTCCTTATATATAGGCGGTTCAATGATGAAAATGGGCCTGGTTTGAATGGGGAGGAATCGCTTTAAAACACCTTTAACCAATTCCCGGTTTTTCATGATCAACTTTTGGTCATCGGTATCGGGTGTCAGGTAGAGTCCGATGGTATCGCGGGCATACCAGTCGTCGTCTGTGGGTTTTCCATTCTTACCGGTATCATAGGTATAGGTCAAAAAATCCCCGTATTTTTGCCACCGGCCCAGCCCATTCTTGATCTCATTACGTGGATCAATGGTTGTACACCCGGCATAACGAAAATCAGTGATGACGGTGGCCCCGTAAACATCGCTTTCATAGGAGATACACCGGTTGGAACGATAAAGCAGGGAAATTCCTTCGTCCATGGGCAAAGGTAATGGCGTGCGCTGGGAATAGGGACTATATATGAGCATCACAGCGGCATCCGCATCGATGGGAGCGCCGTTGTCGAGTTTAATATTCCAAATGGCCCAACTACCCCCGCGGTTGGATGCCCAGAATAGATCGAAGTATTCATTACCGCCCTGTTCATAAATAACAGCCGCGGGTTCACAATCGTCATAACCGGCATATCCAGGCAGGATTTCTTTGTCCAGGGTTTGGATGGGGCCCCAGCCTGCTTCGATAGATTCAATGCCTGATTTCTTCCGAAAGGCGATTTGCCAGTACCGCTGACCGTCATCTCCTATGTATCGCTTCCGAGCCCAAAAAACCCATATACTGTCGTCCTTCCGGCAATAAAGTACGAATAAATCTTTTTCAACCTGGGGTTCTTTTCCTTCATCCGCAGGAAACCCGGGTGAAGGGCTGATGGCTAATTCTTCTCCGTCATACCGGTTGTACTTCAACTGCCACGGTGCTGCGTATCCCTCTTTTTCCAACCAGAATGACCACAAGCGATCGCTGCTGTCAACCACCAACTGTGGACTTTTGCGCTGTATCCGGGTACCGGGATTTTCGTCATCAAAGGTGGAAATACCAGTCCACTGTCCAGCGCTCCATCCCCTGTATTTTATTTCCCAGGTTTGTTTTTCCGGGTTAAAGGAGTCCCAGGCGACCCACAGGGTATTTCCCTGTAATGCGGCTGAGGGGTGTTTATCGATGGAGCCGGAGCCGGTCAACGGCTGACTGGGGGTCCATTCCCGGCTGTCCTTTTGAAAAATCTTGTACCAGATATCCCATTTACCGTCTCTCAGGGTATGGTAAAACAGCCACAGGAACCCGGTACTATCTTCGACACTGGCAGGTCTGCCTTCGTAAGCAAAGTCCAGGGAAAAAACATCATTTGGTTCCTCCCACTTACCGTCCTTGTTTTGCCGACACAACCAGAGGTTTAATTGTTCGGGCCGGTTGGAGAGAAATATATTGTACACAAATTCCTTGGTACGGGTATCCCAGCCGCTGATACATTTAACCACAGCGGCTTCTATGTTGGGAATAGTACCGATGGTTTGGTACATGGCGGGTGCATTCCTGAGTTCATTTCGTTGGGCGGCAATTTCAAGGGTATGATCGGTATCCCATCCGATCCATTGGGCCAGGAGGGTCAGTAATTTTTCATCTACCCAGTGAATATCATGGAAATTCAGGGCAGCAGTGGCAAAACTGTAGAGCTGGTCCAGTTGGAACCCGGGCAGATCAAGAAAACGGCGCAGCTGGCCCCGCTTCATATCCTGTTCCGACACTTTTTCCAGGGGCAAGGCGGTATCGTAACGATGGTAAATAATGGGCAGCATCCGGTGCATTTGCCCGGCAAAATCATAGGACCCGGTGGCCATGACGGAAGCACGGTGGCTGCGGTCATATATATACACTCTCCCGGAGGGGGCTGTGGGTTCCTTTTTATAGGGGAAAAACGCATAATAATACACCACTTCGGCGCGGAGCCCGGTATCCTCTGCCGAGCTGATGCCGAAGAGATAGACATCCAATACCTCAGCGTTTTTAATGATAAGAAACCGCTGCTCCTCATCACTGATGAGCCAGCGGTTCCCGGGCTCTGTAACAGATACCGCGGCTTGCGGGGATAAGAGTGCTTGATTGTCTGCAAAATGATCCGAAAGCTGGCTGGAGAGGGCGCTGTTATCCAGGTCATCGCGGAAACTTAAAGGGGCGTCAAAGCGTTTCGCATATTCTTTTTCAGCCACCAGTTTGCCGTCATCATGGGAGACCGGGTGGGTGGTTTCCCTGCGCATGACCCTCACACCCTCCATCAGGTGGGGCTCCGGGTTGAGCCACTGCACATCCACGCGATTTCCCCTGGGATGGGGAACAACTTTAATATCCTGTAATCGTAACTTTGTCATCCGCTGCCTCTTATATTTTTTTATTCGCTGCTTATATACTGTTTTACCAGGATACCGCCGCTGTAATCGCTATCTTCTTCAGCAGGAGGGATCATGGGAATTTCATTTTCCTTTAATTTGATTTTGCCGTCCCTGGCGATGGGTTTATCTTCCGGTTCAGCGCCGTCGCGCCAAAATTCTTCAATAGTAACAAAAGCCACCCCTTCGATGTCCTCGATAGCTTCGTAAAATTTACTGAGGTAAAGGGTGTGGCCAAAATCGACATTATCGAAAGCCAGGTGGTTCCCGGCGGCCTGTTTAACTTTTTCTTCGATATCTTCCCATGAATAATAGCTTTCTATTCCTACTTTAGCGGCCACGTATATCTTGACATAATCGACATCCCTGATCTCGACGATGGTAGAGACAGGGCGTTTGTCTTCAAAGTAAGCCAGCAGGTTTTTTTTGAGTACATCGCTCACCTGTCCCCCGCCTGCGGGCGCCACAAAGAGGACCACTTTATTCCAGTCTCCTTTTTCCGCCCGTACCTTGCCTACACCTTTAAAATCAAGGGCCAGGTCAACATAGTCCCCGGCAGTAACGGCCCGTTTTTGGGAGCGGAACACACCCGGGGCATGCTTGACCGCATGCTCGATGGTTTCACGGTCGGCACCGCCGCTGGCAGCGCGGGGATTTGTTATCTTTTTGGGGGGCAAGAGCACCAGGTCCGGTGCATCCACGATGGTTTCAATGCTGTTGGCACTCACATTCCCATGAGACCCGCCGCCTACCCGGTAGGTGGCTTTAATAACGGTATCTGCCTTTGGCACGGCGCCAAATACCCCGTCTCCCAGGAGAATAAAGGCCCGGTCTTGTTCATCGATCTCAACGGCAAAATCTTCCTGGTCATCCTGGCTGAAAGCAAGGGATTCTCTTTGTGTCCATGTTTTTATTTGACTGCCCAATTGGGTGACCAGGATAATATCTTTATTAATATTACTGCCCAGTCCCATGGAACGAAGGATCAAACGGGGGTGGGCCAGTGGAAACCGTTGATTGGGTTTTCCGTCCGATACGCCTATGATCTCGTCTTTTATCAAGCGGCCCTCTTCCACGGGGATGCCGCTGAATTTTCTCACTCCCCCAACTGCGGTGATAGCATCGAAATTGATGACCAGGTCATTATCCCCGGTATACTCGAAGCGGACACTGGGTTTATCCTTTCGACTTTTGGTAGCAAAGGCATCCCCTTTTTTAATGACGACAGTCTTAGTGCAATCTTCAGCGACCGTCAGCTCCAGGGTGGTGGATGCCGGTGCTGCAGTCGCCAGCCGGTACCCGATCAACCGGAGGTGATGAATAATACTGCGGCGCTCCTGCGCAGTTCCCAGGAAACTTTCATTGGCAATGCGGTCCTGGTAATAACTGAGGATATCGCCCATATGAGCAAAAAGCTGGAGCAGAACATTGCCAAAATCCGCTTCAGACTCGTATTCTTTCCACTCGGGCAGCTTATTTTCTATCAAGCTGCGCATGGAAAGAAGCAGACTGTCATAATCACGCGCCATGTAATCGATAACCATATTTTCATTTATTTTCTTTATTTCAGCCATTTTTGCCTCCGGCGGCCAGGGGCTCTTTTGAAAAACCGCCCCTGGACCCCGCAAAACTTTTTATTTAAAGTGAACTCGCAGCGCCTTTTTGGAGAGGTCTATTTTTTTCGTATAGGCAATTTCAATGGTAATGGTTCCATCCGCCGACTCCACGTTGACGCCCTCCACCTTGATATCTTTTTCCATCCACCGGTTCAGGGCCTGGCCCACTCTAAATTTCATAGCAGCGGCCAGGATGTTGCTATTGGGTTCGAAAACAAGATTAAAAAGACCACAGCCAAATTCCGGCATATTCACCCGTTCGCCCGGGGCGGTAAACAGGACCTGGATGATCATCCCGCGTATGGCCTCATCATCTTCGTTGGAACTGATCCAGCCGGCAGGATTCACACCAAAAGGAAACCCGAATGTTTTCTTTTCCGCCATTTTTATCTCCTATTGGACAAGACCGGTACCGTCATTATTTTGAGTGAAAACCACATCACTATCTGTATCCGAAAGGCCTACCGAATGAGTATGATCCGCCGGGTCTGCTATTCCGGTACTACCGCTTATGGTGATACTCACATCCCCTTTGGTAGTGATGCCCTTAATCTCCATATTGGATTTAATATGCTCGATGACCCCAAAGGCAATGGAATAGGCCAACTTTTTCCAGCTTTGACATACATCTTCGGACGGCTCACTATCAGGAAAACCGTCTTTCATATTATTGAATAAAGCATCGTATATTGCTTTACTCATGCCTCCGGTTGCGGTTATATCTCCCGGCTCTAATCCCATTTTTCCTCCTCATTCAACTTTATTTTTTAAAGATAAAGCATTATTAAGTTTTAAATCAAATTGCGCGGCTATGAATGGTACAAGTATCGGAGTCGGTGCTCCCATATTTCCGGTATGTTGATGTGTATTTAACATGGTGATTAAATTAGTCAGTATCGTATTCAATGTATCTCCTTTGACTAATGATTCGGCAGCATTTCCTCCGATTTTTATCTCGCCGCTGCTCTTAATCGTAACACCACCGCTTTCCATTAAAACCTGGTTCCCGTTTGCATCTTCTACTGTAACACCACTTTGTGCCATATTAATTTTGTTGCCGTTTGTATCTTCAATAATTACTCCGCTTCCATCTTTGGTCAATGTGTTGGAATTCTTGTCCTTTACAATAATGCCATCGTCTGTCATGGTTATGGAGTTTTCTTTATTGACAACAGAAATTCCATTTGCATCAAAGGTCATGCGATTTTCAGAGTCGCCGTCACATATTATAATCCTGTCATCGCCATCGGCATCTTCAAACTGGATGGTATGCCCCTTTAACGTTTTAATGATCTTCCTGGTGGGCGGGTCCTGGACGGAACCCTCTTCTTCACCTTCCGCATTGTTGGGTTTGGGCAATTCGCTTTCGCCCCCGGGTTTACTCCAGAAGGTGCCTACCCATATGGGAAATTCCGTGTCCCCTTCTTCAAATTCCACCCAGACGCCAGCTTCTTTTTCCGGTATGAATAAAAATCCCTGGTTGGCATCTCCGCCATAGGGGAAACAGGGAAACGCCCAGACAGCGATTTCTTTTCCCAGCACACTGGGCACAGTGACCTTGAGCCTGCCCAGGTTCTCGGGATCGGTGTTGTCCACGACAAAACCGCGGTATTTACCGTAAAACCGCCGCTCCACCTTTTGTACCAGGTTTGCTACTATTTTTTCCATTTCCATTTGATCATCTCCTAGGTCAGCCCGGGGTCGGATGCAGCGGTAAAATCTTCCGAACCCTGGGGCATCAGGGCATTTCGTTTCACTTTAAAATACTGGACATAGCCGTCAGGGGTAAACGAATGCGTCACATGCGAGACATAATAGACACCGCTGTAGGTCTCGCCCACTCCCTTGATGGTAACAGTACTCCTGGCTTTCAACGCATGCCCGTAGAGATTCCCGGCAATTTCCCCTTCGGCGGAGACAAACCATTCGGCATTGTGATAAAAACCCTGGCAAAGGGCATCCATTTCCGGTTTCCCGGTGGCAGCGTTCATCCCGATGAAATTTGTCGGGGGGTCCATCCCGGATGCCAATATCCCGGCGGAATCCGTATTACCCAGGGCCGTTTGCCGGCTGCTCTCCGCAGCCGAATCCATTACTTCTTTGTTCAGCCGGTCTACCTGGAACATGGCCACATTGGACGGTGTCAGGGCATTCACCTCAATGGAAAACCGGCTGAGATTCGTCTCATCACCGAAATGACATGCCAGCACCGGCTGGGGAGTATCGTCCAACTGGGGTTTACGGAAATAAGCGGTACTGCCGGCCACGTAACATTCAAAACCGTTCCTGAGGGCCAACCGCTGCAAAAACCGCATGTCCGTCTCCCGCTGGATAATGGTGGATACCGCTTCATCGTGTACCACTTCGGTATCTTCAACCTCGGCGCTAAATCCATAAAGACCGAAAATCTCAGACGCAATGTCGCTGTCCTTTTTGTTGGGCCAATCCTTTAACTTCTCTTCCCGGTCCATCAGCACACTTTCATCCATACCCCATATTTCCAGGACACACTGGGAGGGGTCCGGATCAAACAAGGGCTTTACATGGGTAATACGCCCGGTGATCAACTCCTCTGTTTCTCCGGCAAAACCGGCGCCAATGGATACCTGTTTCCATACCAGGAAATTCTCATCATCCAGGTAGGACCAGGTGGCGTCCTCCTGTTTTATCAATGGCAGCCGAATCCTGAACATATTGGCCAATTGGTCGTCCAATTCCACTTCCACACTGATAAGATCAGGGTAGATGTCGCTCATCTCTTCGCCTTCGATCTCTAGATAAAAACTCTCAAATTCCATCGATTACCTTCTTACTTCTTACTTCCTACTTCTTACTTCTTACCTCAACACATCCGGGGGGATAACGATCTTCTTTCCTATCCTGCCGGTATTCTCCGCTGGTCCCATTTTAAACCCTTCATCTTCAATGGCTTTTTGCAAATCCGCCGCCGTGACAGTTAAATGGTTATAGGTAACTATCACCACCCTTTCAAAGGTGTCCGTATGAACCTCCACCTCCACGGTTTCCCCTTCATATTCATGTTGAATTGTTTTCTTTACCAGTTGGGTATCCTCCTTTATGGAGACATCCCTGACTCCTGGAATTTGGGAAAGAGTTTTCAGAAGTTTATGCCATGGAGGTTGAGTTGAGCTGTCATCAAAGGTAATGGGGAATTGTAAGGTTACAATGGGTTCCTTTCCCAGGAGAGTGCGGGGTGACATAAATTCGGGGTTGGCATCACAGATTCGCCACCATTTTCTCGGCTGCTTGTAATATTTATATGCCAGGTGATCCAGGCGGTCCACTTCTTCCACGGTATGTAGAAAGGTCCCGGATACCTCAGGCAGGAGCCGGATGCTCTTAGATTCCAAAGAGCGGCCCCTGGAATCGACGGCAACGATATCCGGTAACTTTTTATATCTCGATATCTTCGAAAACATCGACTTACTCCTTACTTCCTACTTCTTACTCCGGTATTACCACATTTCCCACATCAGCCATGTTGGCCATGTTCATCATGGCATTGATTTCCTTCATTGCCTGGGAATAAGCATACACTGCATTCTTCCCTTCAATGACCGTTAAACTCACGGAAACCGTTGCCCGGATAGGGGACAGTTGGGTGTTGAATTCGGTTTCAGTGATATTCATGCTGTTGATATTTACCGGCAGCACCCGGTCTTCTCCCCAGATAAAAATGATCATTGGGGGGTTTTCCTCTTTGCCAAAACTATGGCCTCCGGATGACCCCAGGTCTGCGCCAAATACGGTTTCCGCCTTCGGATAGACCATCAATTCCAGTGCAGACAGTTGAGGTGCGATGCCCCACAGCCCGGCAATAGGATCACCTTCATTCAATTGATCTGTGGCGTCTAATCTTATTTCAAAACTAATGGACTCTTCTTGAAGCGTCACTCGCTGCCCGATTTGAATATCCATCAGTTCGTTGTCTTTGTGATAGTTGCGGAGAGATCCGGCTGCCTGGGATGTCGCCTGCTGGGATGTCCTGGTCCCACTCGTTCCCTCCTCCCGGGTCTCGGTCCCGGAAGGCGGCGCGGTTACCGCTTCATTAGGGGCCGTAAAAGTAAGACTGCGGTTGCGAGTCAGCTGTACCGGGTTGAATTGAAACACCACTAAAAGCGGCTCTGTGCTCACACCGTATTCCATGAAGGCACCACGTAATATTTTCGGCTTGTTCCTGAATCCTCCAATCATCTTATTTCTCCTATTTCATTTTTAATTTTTCATTTTTCATTTTTAATTTTTCATTTTTTACTTTGCCTCCGGCGGCCAGGGGCTCTTTTGAAAAACGCTCAGAGACCCCCCTGGACCCCGCAAAACTTTTTGTTATGTTATTTTCGTTCCATAACTTCCCGATTTTTTCGTATTCCCTTCGGGCACCTTCTAATATGTGCTCCATTCCAATGGTTCCTCCATCACGGGCTGCAAAAAATGCAGCATTCAAAACAATGTTACGGATATTGCCACCAGCCACAGGCAATTGTTTGGCCAAAAATTCGTAATCGATTTCTTCGCTCACCGGTGCTTCCCCAGGGAAATGAGTCTTCCATATCCATAACCGGCTCTCCTCATTGGGAAAGGGGAACTCAATGATAAACCTGAGCCGTCTTACAAACGCTTCATCCATGTTCTTAAAAAAATTGGTGGCCAGTATCACCACCCCTTCATATTCTTCCATCTTTTGCAGCAAATAGCTGGTTTCAATATTGGCATAGCGGTCATGGGCATCGGAGACTTCGGTTCGTTTACCGAATAAGGCATCGGCCTCATCAAAGAATAGTATGGCATTGCTGGTTTCCGCTTCGTTAAATATCCTGGCCAGGTTTTTCTCTGTTTCCCCGATATATTTGCTGACCACGCCGGAAAGATCGATCTTGTACAGGTCCAATTGAAGCTCGTGGGCCATGACCTCGGCGGCCATGGTCTTGCCGGTACCCGGGGAACCGGAAAAAAGTACGCTTAATCCCTTTCCATGGGAGAGTTTTTCCTCGAAACCCCACTGACCGAAAACCAGGTGACGATATTTAACGTGCCCGCATATTTCTTTGAGTAGTAATATTTTTTCTTTGGTGAGCACAATGTCATTCCACCCGTATTTGGGGTCGATCTTTACGGCCAGCTCAGCCAATTTTTGATTGGATTGACTCCGGCAAGCAGCGTATAAATCTTTTAATGTTAACTCTTTTTGTTCGTTCCCGATAATATAGCGGTACCGAGAAAATTCAACGGCATCTCGGATTTGGCCGGGTGTGAGTCGAAACTGGCGGGCCAGTTCCGCTGCCCATGCGGTTTTATCACGGCCGGTTATATTTGTATTGCCCAGGGCGTTTTCCCAAACCATTTGCCGCAGGTCCACCGGGGGTACGGTCAAGCGGGTGCCGTGAAACACAACAGTTTCAAATAAACCCCCGGGAGACCAGGATTTCTCACCCGCCAGGATAGTAATCCATCCATACTCTGCCGCCATCTGTGAAAGTGACTTTAAAAGGACTTTTGCACGGATGTCCCCGGAAAGTAAAACATCCATGTTGTCGAAATAGAGGAGGGCTTGCAGCAGCAAACCTTCACGAAATGCCAGCCTCATCAGGGCACCTGCTTCAGACCCTGATTCCCTTGCCAGCAGCAGCTCCAGGTCAAGGTAGAGTAAGAAACAGTTCAATCGATGGCAGATTCCCAGGGCAAGTTCACGCTTCCCTACACCCCGGGGTCCATGGAAAAACAAAACCAGTTTTTTTCTATAGGGTTCGGATAAAGCCAGGTGACCATTGATGATATTCATCACCCGGTTCTTCACTGCCTGGTCGATTAAAACACTAGCCAATGAAAGCGATGATTTATAGAGATTTGCCATATTGGTATCCGAATTTAATAACCGGCTGTCAATACTGTTATCACCCATCAGAAAATTAAGAATGCGGGTATCCAATTTTAAGAACCGTGACAGGTCGCTGGCGGCGGATGGGCTCCGGGGATCATCGATTACCTGCAATATTTCCCATTGAAAAAGCGGAGCATGGGGGGAAAAAAGAGTTCGGGCACTCCACTTCTCTGCTTCGGTCTCACAAAGCAGGTCCAGTACCAGGTCGGTGCTGGGTTTCTTACGGGCGATATCATCCTGCAAATAGACAAAAATTTTGTCGTATTTGCGACGGAGTTCGGGGGCCAGGCAAATAGCAACCACCTGCACTTCAAAAGATGAAAGATTAAACAATTGGGCCAATTGGGGCAGCCCTAATAAAACACCGGCTTGAATACTGGCCGATACCCTGGCATTGATTTCCTGCTGCAGCATCTCAATTTGACGGCCCACCTCTGTCAATCCAGGGAAATCGCTGCTTATGTCATTGCTCCCTTTTTCTTGAAGCAAATAATCGACCTCTTCATGGGATACGTAATTTTGGGGATTCACAGATATTTCCCGCATTTTTAAATTCCGCTGCCTGATAGTCATGACCCGGCGCTGAATGAACAGGTCCACCTTTTTTAATTCATCGGCAAGATGCTCAAAGTTATCCCCATAAGGAGCGGCTTTTTTGTTGATATCCTTTTTTTGGTCCATCATTCTTACGTTGTAACTGTTGTAACCTCAAAGAAAAAGGTTCGCCTGCACAGGTGGGAAATATCCACCCGTATTTCATAAAAACCCGGAAGTAAATCAGCCGGGAGTGTCAACTGAAAGCTGTCTGCAAAAAGATCTGCGGCATCCATTACTTTCCTGCCCATTATTGTAACATATGCCTTCCAACCGGCAAGGTTTTTACCGTGAATGGTAATATCCGAACCGGCAGGTCCATTAATGGGTTCTATGCTTTTGAGCACCGGGGGATCATACGGAGCTCGCACTTCCGGGTATCCTATTTTCTCCACCCGCCTTGCCATCTCCCGTTCCCTTTCGGAAAGCATATCCAACTGCACAACCGACACTTCATACAAAGCCGAAAGACGAAAGGGTATGGAAAATGTGGCCCATATTTTACTCAATTCCTCCAGGTCCAGAGTGTTCAACATGATTTTGATCTGCTCTCTCGATTCCTCAAATCCTTCCGGGAAGTAATCCTGGGGAACAATGGGATACTCGTAAAATACCCGCATGGCTTCTCCCAATATCTTATGGGCCGGGGAATTCCCGGTCTCCTGGTCATTCTGGTTGTAGGCGGTCACCAGGTAAAAGAGGTTCAGCGACAGGGGCGGCGGAACCAATTGAGATGGTGAACCGGGTTTCACCTGCCAATCCATATTTTTTAACGCGGGGTTCTCCTGCACCTTATACAAAAATAGATTAATTCGACACTTCTTATTGCTGCTTTCATCAGGCGCCAGGACAGTCACGTCACCATCCTGGGGTAAATCCATCTTACCTAGTAAGAGATTTCGCAACGTCTCGCTGACCATTCCGATAGCTGATGCTGTACTCATGCCTCTTTACTCCTAATAAGTCTTTGCCTCCGGCGGCCAGCCCCACTGCGTGGGGAGGCATTTGCAGGGCAAGGACGGCGGACGATGTTTCGTGTGATGGGTTGTCTCCGTGGACATTTTTGTTTCCGCACCGCCGCCAGGTGCCCCCTGGACCGTGAAACATCTACAAAATTTTTGATTTAAAATAACCCTAATTTGTGGTAATTCGTGTAATTCGTGGGCTATTTTCATAATAAGTCACCTCAGTGTCTTCAAATGAAATCGTCCCAAATAACTTCTCTCCCAGAATGCACAGGGGACTCGAGACGTTCGAGGCTGCCGCAGCGGCCGCTTGACAATAACCACCGGCGCAGCCGGAGGAGTGGGAACCTGCAGTTGTTCTTCTTCTCTTTGCCGGTCCGCCTTTTCCCTGGATGAAGAGGATAAGATTTTAGCTTTTAATGTGTTCAACGTGTTTAAACGATGAACTTCCTGCCGCAGTTGTTCGATTCGTGCCGCTGAGTTCCAATATGATTGACTGCCAAATTCATAGTCCGGGACGGTTCCTACCTCTGCTTTATTTACCGGTTCTGCCTCCCTGTCGTGCAAACGGGTTTCAGCTTCGGTTTCGGGCACATTTTCACTGTCTATCTTCGGCTTTTGTGATTTTTTTGGACCGGCTGCATTAACAGATAGGGAAGTATGATCCGGCGATTTTTCCATCTTGCGCTGCAATTGGACATCTGTTACTCTTTGCTTAACTATTTGGGGTTCTTGAAGTTTTACTTCTTCATTGACAATTTCTTTTTTTTGCTTTTGTGGCTCCTGTAGTTTTTGCTTTTGTGTTTTTTCTTTTTTTAACTCAGCCCGTTTCCCCGGCTTGTTGTTGGATAACGGCATCCGGGCCTGGCTCACTGTTGGTTCGCTTCTTTCCGAGTCCTCCGCTGTGCCTGAACTCTCCATCTTCCCTTGCAATTGGACATCCGTTTCTACTTGCTTTACTATTTCGGGTTCTTGAGGTTTGCCTGGACTATACATATCCTCCCTACCGCACCGGGAAGGAAAACCGGATGATCTTTCTAAACTGCCGGGTAATTGGATTTCATTTACTTCTGCTTCCCCTATAATGGATTCCCGTGAGTCTTCTTGACCGTATAGGGATGGGTCATTTCCCCGGCTTGTTGTTGGACAGGGGCATTTGGGCCTGGTTCATCGTTGGTTCGCTTCTTTCTGTGTCCTCCACTGTACCTGAACTCGCCATCTTCCTTTGCAATTGGACATCCGTTTCTAATTGCTTAACTATTTGGGGTTCTTGAAGTTTTACTTTTTTATTGACTATTTCTTTTTCTTGTTTTTGCGGCGTTTGCGGTTCCTGTGCTTCTTGCTTCTGTGTTTTTTTCTTTTCGCTCTGCAATTGGACATCCGTTTCTACTTGCTTTACTATTTCGGGTCCTTGAGGTTCTCCTGAACCATACATGTTGTCCGTACCGCATCGGGAAGGAAAACCGGATGATCTTTCTAAACTGCCGGGTAATTGGATTTCATTTACTTCTGCTTCCCCTATAATGGATTCCCGTGAGTCTTCTTGACCGTATAGGGATGGGTGAGCCTCAGCACATTTCCCCGGCTTGTTGTTGGACAGGGGCATTTGGGCCTGGTTCATCGTTGGTTCGCTTCTTTCTGTGTCCTCCACTGTACCTGAACTCGCCATCTTCCTTTGCAATTGGACATCCGTTTCTAATTGCTTAACTATTTCGGGTTCTTGAAGTTTTACTTTTTTATTGACTATTTCTTTTTCTTGTTTTTGCGGCGTTTGCGGTTCCTGTGCTTCTTGCTTCTGTGTTTTTTTCTTTTCGCTCTGCATTTGGACATCCATTTCTAATTGCTTTACTATTTCGGGTCCTTGAGGTTTGCCTGAACCATACATGTTGTCCGTACCGCATCGGGAAGGAAAACCGGATGATCTTTCTAAACTGCCAGGTAATTGGATTTCAGTTACTTCTGCTTCCCCAATAATGGATTCCCGGGAGTCTTCTTGACCGGATAAGGATGGGGGAGCCTCAGCACGTTTCCCCGGCTTGTTGTTGGATAACGGCATCCGGGCCTGTTCCACCGTTGGTACGCTTATTTCCGAGTCCTCCGCTGTGCCTGAAACGGATGGGAACCGGTGGTATACGCGACTCCCTGATACCGGTCTTTCCATCTCGCTCTGCAATTGGACATCTGTTACTCTTTGCTTAACTACTTGGGTTTCTTGAAGTTTTACTTCTTCATTGACAATTTCTTTTTTTTGCTTTTGTGTTTTTTCCTTATTTAACTCAGCAGGCTTCCCCGGCTTGTTGTTGGACAGCGGCATCCGGGCCTGTTCCACCGTTGGTACGCTTATTTCCGAATCCGCTGCTGTACCTGGACTCGCCATCTTCCCTTGCAATTGGACATCCGTTTCTAATTGCTTAACTATTTCGGGTTCTTGTAGTTTTACTTTTTTATTGATTATTTCTTTTTCTTGCTTTTGCGGCGCTTGCGGTTCCTGTGCTTCTTGCTTCTGTGTTTTTTTCTTTTCGCTCTGCATTTGGACATCCGTTTCTACTTGATTAACTATTTCGGGTCCTTGAAGTTTGCCTGAACTATATATGTCATCCGTACTGCAACGGGAAGGATAACCGGATGATCTATCCGAACTGCCGGGTAATCGGATTTCAGTTACGTCTGCTTCCCCGATAATGGATTCCCGGGAGTCTTCTTGACCGTATAGGGATGGGTGAGCCTCAGCACATTTCCCCGGCTTGTTGTTGGACAGGGGCATTTGGGCCTGGTTCATCGTTGGTTCGCTTCTTTCTGTGTCCTCCACTGTACCTGAACTCGCCATCTTCCCTTGCAATTGGACATCCGTTTCTAATTGATTAACTATTTCGGGTCCTTGAGGTTTGCCTGAACCATACATGTTGTCCGTACCGCATCGGGAAGGAAAACCGGATGATCTATCCGAATCTCCCGGTATGCCCATTCTCTTCCCTCCAGCAGGCCTGTCATATCCCTCATGGGTGAAAGCGAAATCATAAATATTACCGGTAAAAGATTTTTCGGTTGGGGTGTTTCCTGTAAACGGAAATGGGTAATTGTAATCTGCATATCTAAAGCCAACCGGCGGTAATCCCATCGGATATGCAATATCCCCCCCCGTCCATTCCGGGAACCCCAGGAGTGACCGTACCCGGCCCCGGTAAAGGAAGGGTTTTGCACCATACACCAGGGCACGATATAAATAGTTGTTTGCTGGTTGGGTTTGTTGTTTATGAGACTGCATTGTTCATTCGCTCGATTTCATCGGCCAGTACTTCAATGTACTTATGGCGCTTTTCTCTTGTCATATCCATGATCTCTTGTTCGCTCCAATGATAGTGATAAGCAAGGTAGTGAACTTCCCGGTAAAGCATGTCGAGACTTGTGCGCAGCTCACCGAAGAAGAAGTGATAGAGATCGAAAGGCAGGGTAAACTCCCGGCCGCATTCGGGGCAATGGGCTTCCATATCCAATTCCACGTAAGGTGCCGCCGCTGCCATGTGTTTTTCAATTTCCATACGGGCCAGGGGAGAGAGTTTATCCACCAGTTCTTTTCCCGGGTTCTTTACCGGCCCGATCTCCACGATACAACGTTCCAGGAGCATGCTCAACGCCAGTGCTTCATTTTCGGCAAGGAGCGGTGAAACAAGCTCCTGGTCGCCCCCATTGGGAAGACGGAAGACAATTTCCCTATAATCCTCTTGATTATCGCTTTTAAAGGCAGCTTCCGGTGAAAGTTCCATTTTGTAAAAGGGGCCCTTCTCCAGGGACTCTTTGATAGGGATGTCCTTTATAGAGAAATTAATGTCAACCTTTTCCCGGCAATCGGGCCATGGGCAGGAGACAGAGGCTTGAACCCGTTCTCCAAAGGTCATTTCCCGAAGCTTGAGCAGCAGATACTGCCTGTCTGCAATCAAGAGGCAGCGTACCACCTCTTCAGGCACCGGTTCAATGGGACCCAGGCGCTTTAAGCAGCGGCTGAGCACATTGGTCACCAGGGAAGCGCTCTCTTGCCTGCGGCTTTGGGCCAGCAGTTCCTCCTCTTTACCGGTCAGGGGAGTCAATTGCGCTTCCTGGTGAACAATGCCCGTCTCATCGACGTAACCCCCGGGAAGTATGCCCGTTATCCCATTATTCCAACATTCCATCGTTCCTTTCCCATGCTTTTCTTCTTTTTTCCTTTTGCCAACTGCCAACTGCCAACTGCCAACTTTCTTTTTTAACTTTCTGTCGGTTCTGTTACGGATTTATCCCGTTCCCAGCCCTCGTTTTCCAGTTTAATGGTCTGGATCATCACCGCATTACCACTGGCATCCAATTCCGGCAGGGACTGGTATTCGGATACCCAGCAGCGATGAACGATATAAGATAGGACCTTGCTGCCCTGGAGGTTGAAGACATCGATAGTGACATCCTTTCGAAAGTTTTTCAAAGACATGGAGGCATCACCCTCGAAATTGTTGACCAGGTTGGCCCAATCTTCGAAGGTGGCATCATGGGTTACGCCGGCCTCCATTGTTATGGCCTCGTAAGATGTTTTTCCCGGCAGTTTCCGGCTGGTGCTTGGGTCCCCGCCTTCTCGCCAATCAGAGGACTCCGTAGTCTTTTTAAGGGCACTGCATTTGCTGAGGCCTGCCACATAGACACCATCCCACTTTATTTTGAATTTGAAATTCCGATAAGGATCAAACCGTTCCGTATTAACACTAAATTTTGCCATGGTAAATTCTCCTTATATTATGAAGCCTGTCCTGCTTTCTGGCTAATTTTGACCACCACGAACTCTGCGGGTTTCAACGGAGCAAACCCCACCAGGACGTTCACGATTCCCAGGTTGATATCATCCTGGGTGGTGGTTTCGCTGTCGCATTTAACAAAGAAAGCATCGGAAGGTGACGAACCTTGAAATGCCCCTTTGCGGAACAGGGTCATCATGAACGAGTTGAGATTCAGTCGAAGCTGGGCCCAGAGCTCCTCATCGTTGGGTTCGAATACCGCCCACTGGATGCCGTTAAAGATGCTCACGCGCAGCATAATGGCCATTCGCCGCACCGGGATATATTTATATTCCGGGTCTGAACTTAAGGTACGGGACCCCCAGGCAATAATCCCGGACCCCGGGAACTTACGGATAACACACACGCTTTTCTTATTTTTATTCAGGTTTCCCTGTTGGACATCCGTCAGGTCGACTGCCATTCCTACTGCTCCGCCAAGCATGGCTTCGGTACCGGCCGGGGCCTTCCATACTCCCCGGGTGGAATCTATCCGGGAATAAAGCCCTGCCACAAAACCGGATGGAGGCGCCAGGATAGGTTCGACAGACAATCCCAGTGGGTCCAGCATCTTAAGCCATGGGAAATAGACCGCCCCATAAGAATTCGGAGTATTAATATTGTCCCGATATTCTTCTGCGTCTACAAGTTCATCATCTGTCGCGTCCATATCTGCAATATAAAAACAGTCGCTTAAGGGACGATTCCGGCAATAATTCATCCCCGCATCCGCTACATTAGTGGAACCGATACCCGGAACCGCAATAAGGCTCACATCCCGAATCGTATTCAACCAATTAAACGCATCGATGTAATTCTTATCCACAAGAGGTAAAGTACCATCATCTCCGGCCACGACAGCACTTACTGCGCCTGCTACAGTATCATCTCCCAGGAAGTAAAAATCATCATCGGCTGTATCCTGGGGTCTCATCAGTGCTGAACCGAAAACTTCCTTGCCTTTATTTCTTCTTCCCAAACATAAAGCACCGGCGGCATTTTCTAGCGGGTCTTCCGCATCGATAATCTCCACTTTCGAATCCGCACTTTTATGACCTGACGTAATACGAAGCTTATTGGTACCCTCAATAGAAACGGTAACCGCATAAGCAGCAGCAGGAGTGGATTCACGGAGTGGCGTCATCGCTTGAATGGTACTTTGAATCGCAGCCCTGATGGTCTCCAGTTCCGCCAAACTCTTAGGCGGCGTCTCACTCAGTGCTGCGTCCACTGCAGCAGTCAGATCAACCGTGCGAAAGCCATCTGCATGAATGTTAATACGAAATTTGCGTTGATTTTCTGCCAATAAATCGCCATTTAATGTAATCTCAGCGCTTTCACTGTAACCTTCCTGTTGATTGCTATTAGCCGTATTGACATCAATATGAATATACTTAGATCGAGGATTTACAGCATTCTCCACATAATCGGGAGAAGCAGGATTCATCGTAAGATTCTCATATTCTTCCAATGTTATCGGATCTTTATCCGGGTCCGGGTTGTCCTGGTAGACCGTGAGGTTAAATTGATTGTCAGGATCTTCCGCAGCACTGCTGTCGACAATAACCATAAGTTTATTGCCCCAGATTCCGGGTGATATTGCCGAGATGGTAAGACTATCCTGGGCAGTGGTACCTCGATCAAGCACAGTAACACTGGCTGTTCCCGGGTTATTTGCCACCCTGCCGATATAACACTGGGAGCCGCCATTGTTAAAAAATTGATATACCGTATGTGCCAGGAAATATCCATTGAGAAAATCGCCATAAATAGTCTGGAATTCCGTGAAGTTGAAGATCTTCTTGACTTCTCCGACGGGCCCCCGCTGTGCCACCCCAAAAAAGGCAGCCGTAGAGGTCCCTGCTGCCTCAATCGGCCTGACTCCACTGGGGACCTCTTCCATATAAACACCTGGATATGTTAAGGTAGCCATTATTTTCCTCCTTTTGATTTTATTTGTTTTTTGTCTTTCTCTGCTGAATCTAATTCTACTTTGTCTTTAACTGGTGCAGGAATTTCTTCTTTGGGACGCTTTGGAGGGTATCGCTTTTCCGCAGGATGCACAGCAATAACACCTCTCTCCCGGAGCTTATTAAACTTCCTGTTATTCCTCACATCCACATCAAGTATTTCTCCTGAAGTGGACTTTGGATCAATGTACAGCGTTTGACCGCTGTTGAGGCGTAGAGTAACCAACCTCGTCGTACGGTTTTCAACTTTCATTTTATATACCTCCTAAATTAATTTGCAACTATCTTAAACGCTAAATTTGGCTTTACTTTTACGCATTTACAGTATTTATATACTATTTTAGGTTGGGAGTGCCGCCCCCTTATGGTGAGTTATTTTTAATCATTTTTCATTTACCTCCCTATAAGATTAGTCAAATTACTTCCATAGTCTCTTTCATACCTGGGTTAGACTTATCATCTAAAAGTAGCATAATTCCCGGATTTTTGTTCAATTTTTATAAAAGTTGATATTTTTTTTTTGAAATGTTGAATTAGAGAGGGTTTCAAAATGTCAACTTTTATAAAGATTGACATTTATTTTTTATTCTTACCATGAAAAAAGTCCACAGATTACACAGATTTACACAGATTATAAAAAAAATATAAAAAAATCTGCGTAATCTGCGTAATCTGTGGTTTCCCCTTTTTCATCGTCTCCGGGCCGGTTGGTGCCTGGCATCTGTTAACCTACTCCATGTGGCTTGGAGAAGGACGGGAGAAAAAGGGGGCAGGCTGATTTCTTTATTTCTTCACCTTGTAAATGGTGACGCCGGACTGACTTTCGAGGGCCTGGACACTCCCTTTTTTAATCAAAACCTCCAGGGCTTCAGCCACTTCATCCACGATTTCCTCGATCCGCTGCTGCGCCAACCACCACGTGGCTATCCCCTCCAATGTATCACCTGCTTGTGGGTGCTTTTTTAAGTAATTCAAAATCTTTTGAGAAAGTATTTCCTTATTGTTTTTGTGTACGTTCATCATGGCATGATAATTCGACCTCCATTGCTCTAGTCTCTACCCCCTGGTATGCATCAAATATGCCAACCGGTGAAATTACTGAAAACAGCCAATATAAAAGGGATCAAATCATCACGCACAAATACCCTTGCCTGGGAAGCGTCACAATTTTATGACTCTCACCAGGCTTAAATAGCCCCTTAAGTGCGTCCTCAACAGTATTTTGGCAGAGTCATTAGTTTATGACGCTACCGTCATTTTTTTATGACGCTGTTACGCACAGGAAAAACTTTATTTTCCAGCAGAGCTGAATTGACTGGGGTGGATGTGATGCTTTGTCAATAGATTCCAAAGGGCCGTCCGACTCTTCCCAGCTCTCTGGGCAGCACTGACCACATCACCGTGATACTCTGTCATAAGATGGATCAGGTAATTCTTCTCAAATTCATCAATGGCTTTCTGCTTGGCTGCCTTAAAACTCTCATAATCAATAATATCTTGCTTGTCCTGTGTTTGCTCATTTACTTTTGGTTTCTCAACATTCAAGTGAAGGTCGCTGAGAGTAATTTGCTCACTCCCTATCATCACAACGGCATGCTGGATTTTGTTTTCCAACTCCCGGATGTTTCCCGGCCATGAATAAGAGATCATCGCGGTCATTGCTTCTTCAGATACTTTTTTTAAGGATTTACGGTGCTGGGCTGAATACTTTCTCAAAAAATGCTCTACCAATAGGGGAATGTCTTCTTTTCTTTCCCTCAGGGGAGGAATGAAGAGTGATACGATATTGAGTCGGAAAAAAAGATCCTCCCTGAACGCACTTTGTTCCACCATTTGTTGTAGTTCCATGTTGGTGGCAGCCACGATACGAATATCTGCCTTGCGGGTTCTCGGGTCTCCCAGGGGTTTATACTCCTTGTCCTGCAGCAGCCGCAGCAGCTTAACCTGGATATAAGGGGTAATGACTCCTACTTCATCCAGGAAAAGAGTACCACCCTGGGCTTCCTTTACCAACCCCTCCTGGTGAAAGGCAGCATCTGTAAATGCACCTTTGCGATGCCCGAACAATTCATTTTCAAACAAATTCTCCGGTATGGCACCACAGTTTATCGGTACAAAAGGATTACAGTCCCTGCTGCTTAAATAATGAATGGCCCGGGCAGCCAATTCCTTACCCGTGCCGCACTCTCCTGAGATCAGCACACTGACATCACACGATGCAATGGTTTCAATCCGCTGCCTCAGTTTTTCTACCGCTTTACTGCGTCCCAGGATCCGGCTTAATCCCAGCCTTTTCTTTAAATTTTGTTTGACTGCCTGCTTCTCTTCTAAGATCATAATAGACCCCCTACAAAATTACTAACATCAATTGCGTCCATACTTCCTCCTCTTCTTGTCTTCGTTTTAACCTTCCCATCATTAAAACGAATGGCATTTAATTCGTTCGCAAACATTTATAACCTATTTTGAAGAAAAAATCAAGCCCTAATTTGTAAATTTTTTAGAAATTTTGAAATATGTTAATGGTATGAGTGTGTCCCCTAACTTGTAACGTTCTACCTTTGTTTTAAGACTTCGCTCGAATGTTGGTTTATAACCGCCCGTAAGGGCTTATTTCAATTCTTTAAGCAGCTCAGCGGTAAAATCCCAGACCATTCCGATGGTACCGATGTGAACTTTTTCATCCGGGGAATGGGGATTTTTAAGAGTAGGTCCGATGGAAATCATATCCATTCCCGGGTTTTTATCACCGATGATTCCGCACTCCAGTCCGGCATGGATAACTTCCACAACAGGCTTTTTATTAAACAAACCTTCGTAGATTTTAAGACTTCTGGCCAGCAGGGACGAGTTCATATTGGGCTGCCAGGGCGGATAGCCGTCACCGCTTTTTGCTTCCCCTCCAGCCAGTCGAGCCACTGCTTCGATCCTGTAGGTAAGGGCTTCCAACCGTGATACCAGCGAACTTCTCTGGCTGGTTAAAACTTTGATCTGTCCGTCCTCTATCCTGACACGGGCAAGGTTGTTGGAGGTCTCTACCAGGCCTTCGATATCAGTAGACATAGCTGCGACACCATGAGGCAGAATAATGATAAAGTCGAAGATCTTTTTGGTGTTCGCTGCGGTCAGGGCCTGCTCAAATGTTTCACTGGTTTCCTCGGCCTTGATGAACAAATCCGGATCGGTGTTTTTGAATTCCATATTTAGGGTCTTCTCTGTCTCAGCCAAAATGGTGTTGAGTTCATCGACTTTATTGACAGGCACATAAACAAACGCTTCACAATCCCGCGGAATGGCATTGTGGGCCGTACCACCGGAGATGTTAGCCAACCGGATTTCCACTTTCTCGGCAGCGTCATTCAACGCCTGGGTCAGGACCTTGATGGCATTGGCTTTTTGTTTATTGATGTCAATGCCGGAATGGCCACCTTTCATTCCTCCTGCTTTGATTTTCAGCAATTTGTGATCTCCAGGAACGTCTGCCAATTCAAAGGGAACCGCCAGGTTGGTGTTGATGCCCCCGGCGCAGCCAACGGTAAAATAACCTTCATCTTCGGAGTCGATGTTGATGAGGATTCGTCCCTCTATAAACCCGGGTTCCAGTGCACTGGCACCTGTCAAACCGGTCTCTTCGTCCACAGTAAACAGCAGTTCCAACGCCGGACGTGGCATTTCTTTATCCAGGGCCATGGTCATGGCCATAGCAATAGCAATCCCGTTATCTGCACCCAAAGAGGTTTTATCTGCGGTTAACCACTCACCGTCATAAACCAGTTTAATGGGGTCTTTGGTAAAATCATGGGCAGAATCCGGGGTTTTCTCACACACCATGTCCACGTGTCCCTGGATAACCATAATGGGTGAATTCTCATAACCAGGGTTGGCCGGTACTTTGATTAATACATTCTGGACTTTGTCTGTTTTAACTTCGAAATTATTCTCTTTTGCCCAATTAATCAGCCACTCGCAAATGGCTCCTTCATCCTTGGAACAGCGGGGAATTTTAGTGATTTCTTCGAACCATTTTAAGATTTCATTTGTTTTTTGATGTTCAAATTTCATAATCACACGCTCCTTTTTGTTTGAAGGTTAACTATATAGAAAAACCAATTAAATGTCAAGAAAAATTTTACAATTCTCGATACTCCTCCGTTGGGAAATTAAAGGATGGGGTGTTATGGATTACTTGTAGCGGTAGGTGACACGGCCACGTGTCAAATCGTACGGAGACATCTCCACCAATACCCGGTCACCGGGTAAGATGCGAATATAATTCTGTCGCAGTCGTCCTGAAATAACCGCCAATATCTGATGTTTGTTTGCTAACTCCACTTTGAAAGTAGCATTGGGAAGTGTCTCTAACACAGTGCCTTCCATTTCAAATACCTCATCTCCTTTTAAATGAGATGAACCATTACCTGGTTTTTTGCCTTTTGAACTGCTTACTCGTTTCTTTTTACTCATATATATATCATAGTTAAAATTGAAAAATTTTTCAAGAGGGAAAGTGAAATTATTCAAGATTTTTTTAAAAGGACTTCCTGCGCTCTGCGCTCTGCGCATTTACATGAAGGAGAAAGAATGGTATAATTTTATAAAAAAATGAGTGAATTTAAATACGTTATCATTGACGGACTGGTTAAGTCTGGCAAAACCAGGCTGGCGGAAATCCTTGCCAAAACGTTTAATTCCCGGTTAATTCTCGATAATACGGAAAATCCGTTTTTGAATGATTATTACCATTCCTTAGCCAGCTCCGGGAATGCAATGGCATTAAAAACTCAATTGATTTTTTTGTTGAACCGATATTCTCAACAGGTAGAAATCACCCAAAAAGGACTTTTTCAGAAAACCACTGTCAGTGACTATATATTTTTCAGAGATGGTATTTATGCCCATTTAATGTTGAACGATGAGGAGCTTGAAATCTACAAAAAAATATACAATGTGTTTTCCCAAAGTGTTGTTAGTCCGGATCTTGTGGTTTATTTACAAATATCCTTTACGGAGATGGTAAGGCGTATTCAACAGAAGGGAACCGAGATAGAAAAGAGTGTCCCTGGCGAATACTGGAGGGAAGTTTTTGAGGCGTATAATTATTATTTTTTCAATTATAGATCAACACCGCTGCTGGTGGTGAATATGGAAAAGGTTGATCTGAACAAGAAATCGGATGTTCAAAACCTGGTAAAGGAAATAAAAAATCATAAAAAGGGGACCCGATATTATGCACCCGCTTGAAACCAAACAAACCGTTGTTAACTTGAAGAAAAAGAAGAAAGCCGGGGAGAAGATTTCCTCGGTGACCGCATATGACTACCCAACAGCAAAAGTGGCATCAGATGCCGGGATTGATATGATTTTAGTGGGCGATTCATTGGGTATGGTACTGCAGGGTTATGCCAATACGTTAAAAGTTACGATGAACGAGATGATTTATCATACTCGCATGGTTACCAGTGCTGATCCCCTATCATTGGTGGTAGCAGATATGCCTTTCGGATCATTCCATATTAGCCCGCAGCAGGCAGTAGAAAATGCTGTCCGCTTTGTAAAAGAGGGTGGTGCGGAAGCTGTTAAACTGGAAGGAGGCAGGAAGCGATTTAAAACCATTGAAGCGATTATCAATGCCGAAATTCCTGTACTGGGGCACCTGGGATTGACACCCCAATCGATTCACGCGTTGGGCGGCTTTAAAACCCAGGGAAAACGAAAAGAAAAAGCGGATGAAATCCTGGCTGATGCCATTGAAATGGAGAAACTGGGAGTTTTTGCCATTGTATTGGAATCCATTCCTGTGGAATTGGCTAAACAGGTAACCGCAGGTGTCTCTATTCCCACCATTGGTATTGGAGCAGGAAAGTATTGCGACGGACAGGTCCTGGTGTTTCATGATCTGGTGGGATTTACCAACCTATACCAGCCAAAATTTGTCCGGCAGTACGCAAATCTCTATCCTGTTATCCTGGAAGCGCTAAAAAACTATATTAAAGATATTCATTCCGGTGATTTTCCCGGTGAGAAGGAAAGTTATCCGATATCATCAAAGGGGACGGCGTCCCCACCCTATAGGAGAGGATACCGATGATAGAATTCACGAGTAAAAATGGAAGAGTTTAGAAAATGAAGCCAGTTCAAACCAAAACCAGCGAAGAGGTAAAGAAAGAACTAAGACAGTACAGGTACTCAAAAACCATTGGGTTTGTACCCACCATGGGATACCTCCACAACGGTCATCTCAGCCTGGTGGAGCAGTGTAAGAAAGAGAATGATGTGACCGTGGTATCTATTTTTGTGAATCCCAAGCAATTTGGTCCCGGTGAAGATTTCAACATTTACCCCAGGGACATGGCCAGGGATTTGAAGTTGTTGGAGGAATTGGAGGTAGATATCGTGTTTTCTCCCTCATTGGTTGAGATATATCCCGCGGGTTATTCCACTTATGTGGAAGTGGAGAAACTGGGAGATGTACTTTGTGGAAACTCACGGCCGGGTCATTTTAGAGGGGTTGCTACTATTGTGTTGAAGCTTTTTAATATCGTGGAACCCACCCGTGCCTATTTCGGTCAGAAGGATGCCCAGCAAGCGGTGGTCATAAAGAAAATGGTTAACGATTTGAATCTTGATGTTGTTATCCGCATAATGCCTATTGTTCGGGATCCGGATGGTCTTGCCCTGTCGTCTCGAAATGCATATTTATCACGGGAAGAGAGAGCAGCGGCATTATGTATGCCCGGCGCACTGCAAAAGGTAAGAGCGAAAATCCTGGATGGATTACGTGATGTCTCCGTGGTTAAAGATATGCTGCAAAGGGAAATGAATAAAGAGCCGCTGATTAACGTCGATTACCTGGAGGTAGTAAGCCTTGATGGATTGGAAACACTGGAAGAGATTGATATGCATAATACTCTTGTGGCTACGGCCATTTGGGTGGGAAAAACAAGACTTATCGACAATTTTATTTTAGGAGAAATTTAAAATGCTTATTCCGTTTTTAATTGCCAAAATTCATGAAGCCCGAATAACCGGTGCGAACCCCAATTATATGGGGAGTATTGGCATCGATGCCGATCTCATGAGAGAAGCCGGCTTAAGGGAATTTCAAAAAGTGGAAGTTTATAATATCACCAACGGCAAGCGTTTTTCTACTTATACTATTGCTGCAGAGAGCGGCTCGCGAGATATTGTATTAAATGGCGCGGCTGCCCAGTTGGTTGCCGTAGGGGATAAAATTATTATTGCGGCTTATGCCTTACTGGATGAACGAGAGTTGAATTCATTGAGCGCCACTATTCTTTTGCTCGATGAAACCAATGGTGTTAAAAAAGTGCTCAGTGGAAAGCTTTAATTAAATCTTAAGCCCCAGATAAGCAATGGAGGAGATTAAAAATGACTGATTCGGACAAACTTTTCATGGAGGAATTAAAGGAGGAATTTAAGGAACAAGTATCTGCCAATTTTACACAGATGCAGGAGTTGTTTGAGGAAAATAAATTGGATGATATTGCAAAAATCGCTCACGATATCAAGGGTATGTCCGGGATATTTGGCCTGGATGAGGGAACGGAAATTGCCGATCAACTTCGGGAAGCGGCCAAGGAAAAAAAGGTGGAGAAAACCAAAGAGCTATTGAATCAATTAAGGCAATATATGAAAGAAAATGATATCATTAGCTGAAAGGGGACGGAAGGAAAAAACGATGAAAATGGTCCTGGGTATTGGTAATGCGTTGGTAGACATTCTTATCAGCCTGGAAGATGATGCATTTCTAGCGGATTTTGGCCTGGAAAGGGGCAGCATGACCCTGGTAGACAGGCAAAAGATGAATGCCATCCTGGATAAAGCGGTGTCCTTAAAATTAGACATGCAGAAATCCTCAGGTGGGTCAGTGGCCAATGCCATTCACGGCATTTCGCAATTGGGAACACCGGCCGGCTATATCGGTAAAATTGGTGACGATGACTACGGCTCTTTTTTCAAGTCATATATGGAACAGAACAACATCTGTGCCACCCTTTTCAAAGGGAAAGTAGATACAGGTAAGTCCATTGTAATGGTCTCAAAAGATTCGGAAAGGACCTTTGCTACTTATCTCGGCGCTGCTGTAGAATTGGATGCGTCCGATTTAACCATTGATCCCTTTAAAGGCTATGATTATTTTCTACTGGAGGGCTACCTGGTTCAGAATTATGCACTGGTGGAAAAAGCTGTAGAACTTGCCAAAAAGGCAAACAACGAAATTGCGGTGGATTTAGCCAGTTTTAACATTGTTAAAGAAAACCTGGATTTCTTGCATTCTATTGTGGAGAGTGATGTGGATATTGTCTTTGCCAATGAAGAGGAAGCCAAATCCTTTACCGGCAAGGAGGATCCGGTAGAGGCATTAAATGATATCTCAAGGAAATGCAAAATTGCCGTGGTCAAGATCGGTAAAGAGGGTTCACTGATTAAAGCAGGAGCCAATCAATATAGAATAAGCCCCATTGATGCCACCTGTATTGATACCACCGGAGCCGGTGATTTATATGCATCGGGGTTTTTTTATGGGCTAACCAGTGGACATTCACTGGATATCTGTGGTAAAATGGGGTCTATTGCTGCGGGAAAGATCATTGAAGTGGTGGGCGCCAAAATGGACGCCGACAAATGGAATGAGGCTTTCCACTTAATAAAAGTACTAGAGAAGAATTAAGGAGTATTTTTCGTAATCTCTTAACTTCTCATCTTCTTAACTTCTAATTCTTAAACGGGGCCATAGTTTAACGGGAGAACGCAGCCTTCGCAAGGCTGAGATGGCGGTTCGATTCCGCTTGGCTCCACCATTTCATTTATAAATTCCAAATTACAAACTGTCTACTGTGCTTTCTTCAATTCTTCGGTTAACATGGGGACAATTTTGAACAGATCGCCCACGATGCCGTAGTCCGCTTTTTTGAAGATGGGTGCTTCCGGGTCTTTATTTATGGCAACAATCACTTTGGAGGTTTTCATACCCACAAAATGTTGGATTGCACCGGATATGCCGCAGGCGATGTAAAGTTTGGGGTTCACTACTTTACCGGTTTGTCCTACTTGCATGTCGTGAGTGGCATATTCCGAGTCCACGGCTGCGCGGGAAGCACCGACACCGGCATTCAGCAGGCTGGCCAATTCTTCAATAATCACAAAATTTTCTTTACTTTTCATACCCCTGCCGCCAGACACAATGATTTCCGCCTCTTGCAGGTCAATTTTTTTGGAAGCGCTGCGAATGATCTCAACGATTTTACTTTTGGTTTCGTTTTTCACCGGTTCGACGTCTGCTATTTCCGGCTGTGTTTCCGGGCCTTCTTCCGGTGCGAATACATTGGGTCGTATGGTAAACAGCCGGTAGTCATCTTCAATGATGAAATCGGACAACAGTTTGCCTGCGTATACCGGTTTGGTAAACCGGTTGTTTGCCAGGTCAATGTCAAGGCAGTCGTTTAAAAGGGTGGAATTCTCGACCTTTGCTGCCACCCGTGGGAATAAGTCTTTCCCTTGTGCGGAACAAACACCCACGAAATCGGAGAGGTTATATTCTTTGATGATTTTTGCCAGTGTATCCGAGTACATTACCGGGTCGTAAGTGAGGTCGCCGCCGTTCACGCGAATGGCTTTAGCCACTCCTTTTAATTCATCGGCGTACTGTTCCGGGTTATTGGAAAACAGGACTGCATAGACGTCTTTGCCGCTTCTTTTGGCAACGCCTAGTGCTTCTCTATTTGATTTTTTAAATTCATCGCCTCTTAATTCGATATATACACCTATGTTAGCCATGTTATCCTCCTATGTCCTATAATACCTTTGCTTCTTCTTTCAGAAGCCTGATCAGTTCCTTAACCGTTTCTTCGGGTTCGCCCTCGATAATTTTACCCTGGGGTTTTTCAGGTGGGGCGTAGAGTTTTTCGGTTTGGATTTTAGTTTTCAGTTCGGTAATTCCCACGTCAGCCAGGCTTAGTTTTTTAATGGGGATTTTTTTGGCTTTCATGATTCCCATCAAGGATGCATAGCGAGGTATATTCAGTCCTTTGGTGGCAGCCACGACACAGGGGACTTGCATTTCTATTTTTTCTCGTGCCCCTTCGTCGATTTCGCGTTCCACCGTTACTTTACCATCTTCGTGATTGAAAACAATCACGTTAGTCGCCACCGGGATTCCCAGGAATTCAGCCAGGTAGATATGGGTCATGTAGGAATCGTCATCGATGGCTTGTTTTCCACTAAAAATGATACCGAAATTTTCGTCTTGTTTAATGGCATTGGCCAGGGCCAGTGCCATGGTTTTGTGATCCGGGTATTCATCCGTTTCAATATGAACCGCATGTTGGCCGCCCATGGCCAGACCGCTTCTTAAAGCGCTCTCTGCCCGATTGGGACCACAAGTAATCAATGTTACCGCCGCCCCTTCGATCTTTTCTTTCAACTGCAACGCCGCTTCAATCGCGTATTCATCGTAAGGACTGATGATCCATTTGATGTTCTCTTCATTTATCCTGGTCCCATCTTTCACCTGGAGAACAGCTTCCGTATCGGGGACCTGCTTGATACAGACATAAATATTCACATGAACCTCCTTTTTCAAATAGTTTCTTGAAACGTTAAATAAGAAATTATTTTATATCGCAAAATCCAGAAAAAGTCAAATATTATTTTTGCCTTCGGCGACAAGGGGCTCTTTTTATAAAAACCGCCCCTTGACCCCGCAAAAATTTTTTATTAATGATGATAAAAACCATTGTAACACATTTCGTTTCGGTGTTTCCCATTGTATCCTTCTATTCAACTTCCTGTTTTTGTGCTATAATGATAAATGATGGCCAGGAAAAAGATCGGAATTGTCGTTCAACGCTACGGTATCGATATCAACGGCGGCGCTGAATACCACGCCCGCCTGATCGCTGAAAAAATGTCCCACCACTGCGACGTAGAAGTCTTTACCTCCACCGCACACGATTATATCTCCTGGAAACACCATTATACCAATAAATACGAAATCATTAACAATATCCCGGTGCACCGCTTCCAGGTCCAAAAACCCAGGGACCCCAAAATATTCGGCAATATCCAAAACGTAATCTTTAATGAAGAACATACTATCGATGACGAACTAAAATGGCTGGAAGAACAAGGGCCCTATTTCCCGGACCTGTTGGAAACTCTGGAAAAAAGAGAAAACGAATTCGATTATTATTTCTTTTTTTCCTATCGCTATTACCATTCCTATTATGGGGCCAAGAAATTCAGAGATAAAGCCGTCCTGGTTCCAACCGCCGAACACGATCCAGTGGTCTATTTACGACTTTTTAAAGATTTTTTCAATTGGCCCGGGGCCATTATTTACAACTCCCACGAAGAAAAAGACATGATTCACAAGGTTTCCGGGAACCAGGAGGTCCCGGGAGATATCGTCGGTATCGGTTCGGAAATACCGGAACACTTCTCCCCCCAATCCTTTCGCGATAAATTCAATATCCGGGAAAAATATTTTATCTATATCGGCCGGTTAGACCAAAACAAAGGAGTACCTGAATTATTGAATTTTTACTTGAGATTGCTAAAGGAAGAAAATATCAATCTTACCCTGGTGTTAATGGGAAAATCCGTCATCGATATCCCAGAGCACCCCCGGATTAAGTTCCTGGGCTTTATACAGGATGAAGATAAATTCAACGCTCTTACCGGTGCTGAATTCCTGGTGATTCCTTCCCAGTTCGAGTCCCTGTCCATGGTCACACTTGAAGCCTGGGCTGTGGGTAAACCGGTGGTGGCTAACGGCAGGACCGAGGTGCTCCAGGGACAATGCCGGCGAAGCAATGCCGGGTTGTGGTACACCAATTACGACGAATTTAAAGAGGTCATGTTACTGTTATGTGAGAATGAACAACTTAAAGAGATCATGGGACACAATGGCAAGGCGTTTTTTGAAACACACTATTCCTGGCCGGTGATCGAAAATAAATACTTAAAGGTCCTGGATCAACTGGAAGCAAACAGGAAATGATGAGGGTCTAAAAAAATAGGAGGAAAACGTATAAATGAAGAAGGTATATGTTGGCATGAGTGCTGATTTAATACACCCCGGGCATTTGAATATCATTAACGAGGCCCGGAAATACGGAGACGTTATTATCGGATTATTAACCGATCAAGCGATTGCCAGTTACAAACGTCTGCCAGCGTTAACCTATGAACAACGCAAGTTAATCGTTGAGAACATTAAAGGGGTTTCGCAGGTAGTGCCGCAGACGACGTTGGATTATGTGCCCAATTTAAGGGAAATCCGGCCCGACTACGTGGTGCACGGCGATGATTGGCGCACAGGCGTGCAAAGGGAAACCCGGCAGCGGGTGATCGATGCATTAAAAGAATGGGGAGGAAAGTTAATCGAACCCAGGTATACCCCGGGTATCTCTTCTTCCAAATTACATGATGCATTAAGGGAGATCGGCACCACCCCTGGTATCCGCTTGAAAGGACTCCGCCGTTTACTGGCCTCAAAAGAGTTGATCACTATCATGGAAACCCACAACGGTATTACCGGCCTGATCGTGGAAAACACAAAAGTCACTGCTTCCAATGGTAAACAGAAAGAGTTTGATGGGATGTGGTTGAGCAGTCTCACCGATTCCACTGCCAAAGGCAAACCGGACATCGGCTGCGTGGATATGACCTCCCGTTTGAACACACTGAACGATATCCTGGAAGTAACCACCAAACCTATTATTTTTGACGGTGATAGCGGTGGATTGGTGGAGCACTTTGAATTCATGGTGCGGACCCTGGAAAGGGAAGGTGTTTCAGCGGTTATTATCGAGGATAAGGTGGGTCTGAAAAAAAATTCCCTTTTCGGCACCGAAGTTGAACAAACCCAGGACACGATTGAGAATTTTTCTGCCAAAATCACCCGTGGCAAACAAGTGCAGGTCACGGATGATTTTATGATTATTGCCCGGACTGAAAGTTTAATTTTAAAAGCCGGTATGGACGATGCGTTGAAACGGGCCAGGAGTTACATCGAAGCCGGGGCCGACGGCATTATGATCCACAGCAAAGAAAAGTCTCCGGATGAAATCCTGGCGTTTTGTGAAGAATACGACAAATTTGAACAAAAAGTGCCTTTGGTGGCGATTCCCAGTACCTACAGCAGCATTACTGAAACAGGATTAAAAAATGCCGGCATCCGCATCGTGATCTATGCCAACCAATTGCTCCGCAGCGCTTACCCTGCCATGGTTAAAGCTGCAGAGTGTATACTGGAAAATCAACGGGCGTTGGAATGCGATGAAATTTGCATGCCCATTAAGGAAATTCTAACGTTGATTCCCGGCGCTAAATGAAAAAACAAACAATCGTACGCCTGTCAGTCCTCATCGGGCTGCTGATTTTTGCTTTTTTTGTTTACAAAATCGGCCCGGTTAAAATCTGGGAAAATATCAAACAAATCAGCTGGCAGAATTTTTTGATCTTGATGGGTTTGCGTTTCCTTTATTGGGTGCTGCGGACCATCAATTGGAAAGTGATCTTTGAAGCCTATGAGGGAAAGACGTCGCTGTGGGATATGTACACAGCCAGGATGTGCAGTCATGCGATCAATCAACTGACCCCATCGGCCCAGGTGGGGGGTGAAGCAGCGCGGGTTTACCTAGTCAATTACCCCAACAAAAGGGTAAGCCTGGCCTCTGTGATCGTGGACAAAACCATTGAATTTATAACCGTAATCGTGTTTATCATTATCGGGGTAGCGATGACTATCACCCGGTTTACTCTGCCTGGAAAACTCAAAGCTATCTTTATCGGCGCTGTGGTCTCTGCTTTTCTTTTACTGGTTTTTCTCCTTTCCAAACAGAAAAAAGGGTTGTTTGAATGGATGGTGAATGCGTTGGCCAAAATGAAAATCCACCTTAAATTCTTTGAAAAAAACAAGGAAAAAATAAAAGAAACCGATGAATATATTTCCGATTTTTACCAGAAGCATCCCGGGACTTTTGTAAAGGCCTTTTTGCTTTATTCCCTCTTAATCATGCTCTGGGTTACGGAAATCCATGTAACCCTGGTTTTTATTGGTGCTATTAATATTTCTTTTTTGGACAGTTTTTTGATTACGGTGTTGGGTACCCTGGCGTTTATATTTCCTTTGATCCCTGGTTCCCTGGGTATCTATGAAGCCACTTATGTAGGGCTGTTTGCCCTGTTAGGCAAGGGAACGAGTATCGGATTTACCCTGGTATTGATCCGGCGCATCCTTGCATTAATATGGGCCGGCATCGGATTGCTGGGAATGCTAAAGCCATTCCCTGGAAAACCCAGGCGTCTTGAATAACAGTTAAGTTATGCTTTTTTCTTGCCGAGGGTGATAAAGTAGATAAGCCGGACGACATTTACGATCACTGTTTGTGCCAGCAGCCCGTAAAGGAAGATATCCAGGCGGTTGGCAATGCTGAATATTAACAACAGCATGAAAAGTAGTGCCCGCGCTTCTCCGGTTTGACCTTTTTCTTTTACCTGTAGGTAGCTGTTGGTAAGGTAATAGAGATGAATTTGCAGTTGGTAGAGGCCTGCGGCAAATAGTCCCAGGAGCAAGAGATTGATGTTCTTGAAAAAAAAGTAACAGCCTGCAGAGATTCCCACCATTATAAAAAAATCTGAAATGCGGTCCAGGAGCAAATCCAGGTGGGAACCGAAGTCGCTGCACATATCTTTGGCCCGGGCCAGCATGCCATCGGCGCAGTCTACGATGGAAGCCAATTGAGCAAACGCACCTCCTAACACGAAATACAAATACTCACCCCTGGAGAAAAAGAAGGCGCCGGTAATTCCCAGGAGGAATGAGAAATAGGTCAGACCATTGGGGGTGACGCGGGTATTAAATACTGCACGTACAATCAAAGAAGCCAGTGGACGGTTGATGTACCGTTCTACTTTGATAATTGTGTTTAAGAAATTATTATTGGAAGTTTTTTTCATCGACTTCCGGTAATCGAATTGGTCAATATTGCTTTTTGTTGTATCTATTTCTGTATTCATGTTCCCTATATATCAATATTATCAAATAATGTCAATTCTTTTTTCCAGGTTCCCAAAAATTTTGTGATTTATGCTATAATAAAAGATGCAAGAAAAAATCAACGTTATCGACTGCGGCCGCTGTAAAAAAAGCCAGGTATGTATAAATATCCTTGTCAGCATCGGTTTTTCCGCATTTATTTTTTTTATCTCCTTTGTACTCTTTTTGAATTTCTCCTATATGGGCGCCAAAAATGAAGAAATAGAAACCTTCATCTTTAAAAACTTTAAATCCCTGCTGCTCTCGATCAATTTAAAAATTCTACTGGGGTATATCATCATTGGTTTGATCATCGGCCTATTCTCGCTGCTGCTAAAAATCGAAAAAAAACGGTATATTTTGCTTTTTAATTTTTTTGTCTGGTTCATGTTCTGGATCAGGGCTGTCAAATTCTTTCCTAAATTGTTTGCAGAGTCGTTGTTCCGAAAGGGGGGTTTACTGAAATATTTCCAGGTTATAGTCACTGATTTTACGCCATTGTGGCTGATCTATTTGATTTTTATTGCTGTCATTATTGCCATATCAATAAAAAACAAACGCGTGATCTACGCTTTGCCAATCCTGTTGTTATGCCTGCTGCTGGTAGTTAAATTTAAAGTGACGCCAGTAAGAGCGCATGAAAACAACCCGGGGCCAGGACGTCCCAATGTCCTAATCCTGGCCACGGATTCCCTGCGGCCGCAAAGTATTTCCTATAATGGGTATCATCGAAAAACCCCCAATATCGATGGCGTGTTCGCAAAAGGCGTGAGTTTCTTAAACGCCAAATCCTCATTGGCCCGGACACTGCCCTCTTGGACCTCCGTCTTTACCTCCTCCTTTCCACCGGACCATAACATGCGGCATATGTTCCCTTCAATAAAAGATACGAAAAAAAACTGGGTCACTATTATCGATGTTTTTAATCAACATAACTATTATACAGCTGTTATCAGTGATGTTGCCGGTGACTTTTTTCCCAATATCGATTATGGATTCCAGGAGGTGATTGCCCCTCAAATTCGTGTCCAGGAGATATTAAGACAAAGAAGCCTGGAAATCCATTCTTTCCTGATGGGTTTTATAATCAATCCGGTAGGCTGGACGTTTTTCCCGGAAATGTGGGGAATGACGTTAAATAAAGACCCCTGGTACGTTACAGAATATACCAAAAAATCCATAAAAAAAGCACTCAAAAAAAAGACGCCCTTTTTCATCCTCTATTTTAGCTCTAACAATCACTTCCCTTATGTTACCAAATACCCCTATTATAAACAATATACCCCAAAAAACTATTACGGAAGGCACAAGTACGGCTTAAGTGGTGATATCCTGGAATCTTTTTTAGAGACCAAAGTCAGGAAAAATGAAATTCCTTTAGTAGTGAATCATTATGACAGCGCCACAAAATTATTTGACGATAACGTGGGAGAGATGCTAACTTTCCTGGAAAAATGTAACATTGAAAAAAATACTATTGTGATTATCATGTCAGATCACGGTGAGAGCCTGTATGAAGAAAACAACGGGGTAGCTCATGGTGACCATTTGATGGGTCCTTATTCAAACAGTATGGTATTTGGAATTTATTCGCCTTTTGAGGATTTCAAGGGGTTACGGGTGGAAAAGACCGTACGGGATATCGATGTTGCCCCTACTATCCTGGATTTACTAAATATGCCCATCCCGGAGTGCTTCCGGGGGCATTCGTTGGTGCCGGTCATGCGGGGGAAAGAGTTTGCCGGTTATCCCGCTTACATGGAAACCGGGCTCTGGTATTCCACCACTACCCCTTTTATCGATAACAAAATTCGCATCCTTTATCCCAATATTGTCCAAATACTGAATATTGAAATGCCATCAGGACAAATTGCCGTAAAAAAAGAGTATGAACACCTGGTAGTGGAGTCCAAATACAGAGCTTATCAATTGAATGAGAGAAAATATATTTATATGCCTGGTGAGACAGAATATAAAGAGTACTTCTATATCAATGAGAAGCAGGTGGACAAGAATGATATCACGGATGAAGAATTTTTGTCATTTAAACAAAAAATGGTGGACCTGTTTCCCGGCAAGCTTATTATCGATGAGAAAGGGTTTATTCACGAACGGTTTATCAATTAAAATTTCAACAATAACAAAAATTGTTGCATCATTTTTCTTTTTTTTTCTATGTTAAAAACATTGATTTTATCGAAATGATCAAGCTTTACAGGTATTTGAGCAAGATTTGGGACACACCGAACATCTGGTAAAATGCAAAAATTCATGCTATAATAGTAACGGTCTTTCTGTTTACCTCTTTGTTATTTCTTTATTTCCATTGCCTCTCTGCACAACAGTTGGATTTCTCCCGTACGGACGCAACAAAAAATGTGTTTTCAATTTTAATTTTTGGAAGGTATGGTTAAATGTATGTAACAGACGTTTCTAAAAATGAGGCCAGTGAAGATTTTGATTGGGAAGCATTTTTCTCCCCAGAACATGCGGATAAGATTATTCAGCAGGTGGATCCGCTGCAAATCATAGCGAATCTAAGGAAGCATCTGCAAGAGAATAAGTTCCGGCTGACGTTCACGCTGAGTAAACTCCTGAGAAAGTTGTTAGCAGGGGAAGAGATAAAATCACCCAAAATCCTGGAACTGGGAGCAGCTACCGGGCTTTTGACACGGTGGCTTGTCAGCCAGTATGGGGGAACAGGAGTATTGGTGGATAAAAGTGAGGCATCTTATAAAAAGTATCGTGAGATGAAAGACAACATTAAACGCTATTTGACATATATTACTGAGGACATCTTTGACCTGGAGTTGGCAGAGGAGTTTGATCTGGTATGCAGTTTTGGTTTGGTGGAGCATTTTGTAGATAAGCGAGACGTGTTGGCAGTGCATCGAAAGTTTGTATCTTCCCAGGGAATTATTGTTATTCTTGTCCCGTTGGACTCTCCCTTGACCCGGGCTTTTTTAGAAGTCCACCCGGAATTGAATTTGGGTTACCGTGAGCTGTTGACGGAAAGTGAATTCAAAAAGATGTTGACTCAGAACGGTTTAGAGGTGGTAAGGACTGAAGTGAGTAAGGGATATTGTTATGATTTTATAGGTGCGTTGTGCCGTACCATTTAAATTGCTCCACCCGTTCTTGAAACCAGGGTCTCAAGCTCCCGGTTGGTTTTTACAAATACACCGATATTACCCAACCTGACATGCTGAAGTCCCACCTCCTTGGCCGCTTCATAAGCACTCAACATCTGATCCAAATTGGGAGACGGAACATTCTTCATTTTATATTCAGGGAAAAAAGCAAGTATAGTAAACGGGATTTTTTTATCCACAGCAGAGAGAATTTTTGCGATCTCCTTTAGTTGATCCTTTTCCACCCACCCTGTGATAAACAGGGACAAGACCTCAAGAACAAAGTCCCGTTTGATCATCTCTTCCGGCAACTTTAAAATTCCTTCATTGGCAACCCCGGTTAATTTGCGATGTACCTCCGGTTCAAAGGCTTTGATATCCAACCAGAAGGCATCAATGCCGGCTGCCTGTAACATGTCCAGGTTTTGGGGAGTCAACCCGTACCCGTTGGTTTCAAAGAGGATGTGGAGAGACAACGGTTTTGCTTTTATCTTTTCGGCACAGGAGGCATAAAATTCGGGTCTACATCCCAGGTCCCCCCCGGTAAAGGCAACAATATTCCGTGCCGGTCCATACCCCTGGGGACTAAGTATGATCTGATGGGGCTCCAGTTTATCGGGGCAAAGTTCTCCTTTCTGGTCGGTGGGTCTCAGAAAGAGCTCCCCCCCATCCCTTGCGCTGTCAGACGTGCGAAAGACACCCAATTGAACGCAGGCCCCACATCCCCTGCATAAATCCAGGGCATGAAACGATGTGGCCCGTTCCCTGGGTTCCTCGTAGGTGACTGAACGCGCGTATCCCTCAGCTTTTACCAAAATATCGTCGGGAGACATCCATTCTCCCTCCGGGTCTTCATGCTGGGAAAAGTGCCAGGAATGACATTTCCGGCAATCCATGTTGCACCCGGACTGGTAGATGGAAAAATAGTGCTCCGGCCGTGAAAGATGAGCTGAGGATATCAAACGGTAGGGAATACCGTCCCGGTATTTCAGGGTGATCTGGCAGGCCGTGCCTGTTTTGGTTTTATCTTTGCCTTTTACCTGGCATTTACCCGGGGGAATCCCCTGTTTTTTAAGTTCGCATTCCCATTGATTTTCCATGAAGGTATTATACCACAGATCGAATGTTAATCATTAACAATTGACAATTGACCACCGGCACTTGCTTCAATATTCTCCGTATTCGTTCGTTAAACTCCTTCCCGGGAGCATGATGTTGTAATGTTTCTTTAACCATGTTAACCATCCTTTTTCGCAATTATAATAAAGCCCCGGTTTTTGCCAAAAAGGTTTGCCATTTTTTGCATTTCCAGTTGGATTGTAAGAAATTTTATTCTTTTATTTTTTCTTCCTGGCTTCACCGAGTCGTTTTCTATTTTTTTCCGCCATCGTACGTTCGATATCTTTTTTTATGGCTGCTTCATCTTCATTGTACAACTTCCTAAAATAACCCAATACTTGAAACTGAACCATGCGTGATTTAAAGAAAACGTCAAGAAATTCTAAAATTTCTTCATCCTCACAATCGTATATATTTAATTCAGGTGAAGTCGCTGTTTCCAATGTCTTGAACATTTCACCCTCGCCAAATAACAAATAATGAAGGTTGACATTGTATTCCTTTACAATATTATAAAAAAAATCATGGCAAGGATAAGTTTTGCCCGTCTCAATGTCGGATAACGTGGTAACAGAAATGTCTAACTTTTGAACGAATTCTTTCTGTCTTAAATTTAGCCTACTCCGTATAGCTTTTAACCGCTTACCAAACGATTTGTCCCTTGCTGCTTTCAATGTATATATTTACCCTCCGAATTTTACGTGCTGGCTATAGTTGTATACCTCTATGACGGCCTTTATATTTATATTTGCCATTATACAATTATCCATTATAACATAATTTCCAACTTTTTTGTATTATTAGGGTTTTATCTATCTTCATCCTTCGAGACTGTTCTATTACGGAGTTCCGGCTTTTAACCCATTCACAAAATTAGCCTTTTTTTGACCCTAACCCAATCATATTGGCAAATTATTTCGAAATCAAACCAAAATCGAAAAGGAATATGCTTTTTAATAAAGGGAAATGAATAAGTCGAATCCAATATTTTCCCATTTTTTTGATGAATATTCCAAGATTTCTTAAATTATGAACATCTATTTTCTTAAAATTTCCAAATAAATCTTAAATAAAACTTGACATTTTAAAAATTCCGGATTATAATACCCCTATGATTCCAAACAACAGGTTTCTGAAGTCGACTGCTGTAATATTAAACGGATTAAACCATCTTTTTCCCGGAGAATAAAAGTGGAATTGGAATTCAGTACCAGGAGGAGGTCATATCACCAATGGCTGATGTAGATGTATCAATTTTTAATGTAGGTCAAACGTTTTCTATTAAGCGTAGAAATAAACACCCTCGTTCTCATTCGCATTCGCACTCACATCCATATTCGGAAATTATGCAAGATAATGCCGCAAAATCCACAAACGTATCATTTTTGGTTAATACTCAATATTATTTTCTGGGTACTGTATTTATTTTACCTGAAGTCACCGGGTACCGGTTGGTGGTGATCCATAAATGGAAAGTTCTAAAAAACGACTGTTTTCCTACACTGGAGGAGGCCAAAAAGGCTTTTTTTCAACATTTTCAAGCCAGGGCTTCTAAAAAAGTTCCTCACCCCATATGGGATGATAACCATCGGGTGGATAACGATTGGTTGAAGAAAAAGCTGAAAATCATCACACGTCATCCTCTACTTAATTATTTACATCGCTTGAAGGAGACTCTTTTTCTTAAATTTATATGTTTAAAGGTATTACATATACGTATCAGGGTGAAAAATAAAAAATGATCATCTAGATTTTAAAGCGGGAAAAATTTCTATACCGTGATGAAGTGAGAACCTCTTTGATAATCACATCAAGATAATAGCTGCCTTTCCCAGGGGCTTGTAGAGAATAGGGAACGGTTATTTCCAGGTTTTTTGTTTGTAATATTTCTTCTTTAGTTTTACGGGTATGCTTTTCTAATTTGAAATGATCAATCTTTTTGAAATCCCGGTAAACAAAAACTTCGATTTCAAAGTCCGCTATCATTCTTCCGTCCTTTTCTTGAAATTCTATATTTTTAACCGGGACGGTTATTTTGATGATGTTTTGTTTGAACTTCACATTGAATCTAAACGGTCTATTTAGAGCCTTTCCGTCCAGGTCCAATGCAAACGCTGCCTGATCCAGCGCCAGTGATAAAACCATCGGCCAGTATAAAAGCCTGTATCTGCCGTATCCATCTTTGTCCACGAATTGCAAAACTAATTGGTATTGGTAATAATACCAGGTATCGATTTTAACCATCCACGTGGTGCCGCGCACAGTGGAGACCCGGTCATACCTTTCATCCGGGATACCGAGTTGAAGTAGTATTCGTCCCCGGTCTGTGTACCACCACCTGCCGTCCGGTCGATCCTTGAACCACTTGTTGGCATATTCAATTCGCCGTTCAAATTCAACCTGGTTTTCATTTTCATGGGTTTCGGGTGTGGGGTCCCGTTTTTTCCAGAAATCTTCGATAAACTCTTCTCTTGCTTGTTGATCCGGCAGGTGGCGATATATATTCTTTTCTTCCTTAGTCATAATGAATTGGGCGGTCTGGAAAAATGTATCTTCCGCTGCATCCGCATCTGTACCGGTATTGGCAGGAAATTTTATTTTTTGACTGCATCCGCCTAGGCAGTAAATAAAAAGTACAATTAAGATGTAGACAACAATATTTTTTTTCATGGTACGTGGTGATTATCTTCTTTTTTATAGGTGGAGGTGACTTTTGAGGAGAGACCACCCCGGCTGTTAAAGGATGCTTCTACGATCATCTCAAAGGGTTCCAGTACCTTTACCAGGTGATTTAAGATTTGCTGGGTCAACACTTCGTAGTAGATACCGGTATTGCGATACTGGAGAAGATAGTACTTCAGCGATTTCAGTTCCACGATCCGTTGGTCCGGGAGGTATCTGATGGTAATGGTCCCGAAATCCGGGAGCCCGGTCCTGGGACACAACGAGGTAAATTCCGGGTTTGATATCTCTACCCAGGTATTCTTTTCCTGGTTTTGATAGGCAATCGCTTCCAGTACATCCGGGGAAATAAACGCTTCACTTTGACGAATACTGATCAAATAGTCAGTAATGCTCTTCATACTCATGGTCATCTTAAGTTCCTCACAACCCCTATTATATCATTTTTCGTATAAGTTGTCAGAAGAACTGCAATCCTTTTTTTACATGTTAACCACTATTAAAATTCTTTATGAGTTCTTGGAGGCGGGGTTTCAAATAACTCATACCCTCATCCGGGGTGGAAAAGTAATGAAATAAGTTTACATCTTCCGGTGATATCATCCCGTACTCCACCAGTTTGGGAAAATTGATCAAATCTTTCCAGAATCCCGGGTCGTACAGGAGAATTGGGATATTGTGTTTGGGTAATTTTTGGGTTTGGACCAGGGTCAGGGTTTCGAATAGTTCGTCCATGGTACCGAAGCCGCCGGGGAATATGACCAGGGCTTTGGCATGGTAAAGGAACCATAATTTCCTCATAAAAAAGTAATGAAACTCGAAATTTAATGTGGGTGTAATATAATCGTTGGGTTCTTGCTCGAAAGGGATGGAGATATTCATGCCGATGCTTTTGGCATTGGCGCGTTTAGCGCCGCGGTTTGCCGCTTCCATAATGCCCGGTCCCCCACCGGTGCAAATGGTAAATCCACACTCCTCACCTTCTTTTTCCAGTTCTTTTGACCAGGAGGCCAGATTGAAGGCAAATTCTTCGGCTGCCCAGTAGTATTTGCTGGTACGCAGGGGATCATCTCCCTTCTCAGGTCTCACCCTGGAGGAGCCAAAAAAGACAACTGTATGTTTGATATTTGCTTCATCGAATCGTTTTTTCGGTTCCAGGTATTCGGCCAGTATCCGTATTGTTCTTGCTGCGCTGGATTTAAGAAAATCCAGGTTTTTATAAGCTTTTTCCGCACGTTCCATTTTTCGTACCTCGTGTTCAATTACTTCCAAACAAAGGGGGATTATACATGAAAACGCAGTAAAAGGAAAGAAACCATTTCAAAATATATGGGAAAGTTGATTTCGTTTTTTTTCCTTTGTGTATCTTCGTGCCTTTTACCGCACTGTAAGTGCCTTCGTGGCTAAAATAAAAACACTGGCCCTTCGTGGTTTATAAAATTCGGCTGTGGTATAATTTCTTCTTAAAAATAACCTTTATGTCTTTGTGCCTTTGTGGCTAAAAAAGGAGGTAGGCAATGGCATTGAATTTTAGAGAACTACTTATTAAAAATCGCAGTTACCGCCGGTTTTACCAGGAGGAGAAAATCGACCTCAGCGTATTAAGAGAAATGGTGGAAAATGCCAGGATCACACCCTCACCAGCCAATTTGCAGCCCTTAAAATTTATTATTGTCAACAAACCGGAGGTAAACCGGGAGCTTTTCGGTTATTTAAAATGGGCCGGTTATTTGCGGGATTGGGATGGCCCGGAACAAGGGGAGCGGCCGTCTGCTTATATCGTGATATTGGGTGACCGCAACATCAGTACTCATGTAGGCTGGGATTACGGCATTGCTTTGCAAACCCTGCAATTGAGTGCGGTTGAAAAAGGATACGGCGGGTGTGCCATTGGTTCGTGCGATAAAGAAAAAATCCGTGAGTTATTGGGAATCCCGGAAGCATTGGAAATCGGCTGTGTATTGGCATTGGGCAAACCCAGGGAGAAGGTGGTGATTGATGAGGTTAAAGATGGTGATATCAAATATTGGCGTGATGAGCAAGATGTGCATCATGTACCCAAGCGCAGCCTGGACGAGTTGATTTTAAAAGAGATTTTATAAGAATACAGAATAAGATTCCTTGCTTTTTTTCAAAGGAATTTTTCCCAAATACATTTACCCTAACCTTTCGGTTTGAATTCAAAATCTTATTAGGTTAAATTTTCTTAAAATAGAAAAGGGGCTGGCCGGTCATACCAGCCCCCTTTCTGGTTTATATCTTTTCTCCTTCCAGGGAGTCTATTGTTTTAAATTCTACATCTAGGTCAGAGTTTCTTGTAAAACTCGTGTTTGTCTTTCTTGAATTTAACTGCCCGTTCATACAGTTTATCCGCTACTTCGGGGAACTGCCACTTCAATGTCTTGTACCGGGTTTCACCCATCAAGAAATCAAGCATATCGGTTTTGGGGTCTTTTGTTTCGTAGATAAACGGATTTTCTCCTTGTTCGGTTCGCCTGGGATCGTACCGGTAAAGAGACCAGTAGCCACAATCCACCGCTCTTTTTTCTTCTTCGATGGAATGTCCCATGTCAATGCCGTGGGCAATGCAGGGAGAATAAGCAATAATGAGGGAAGGGCCGTCATAGCTTTCTGCTTCCAGGAAAGCTTTGACCACCTGGTTCATATTGGCCCCCAGGCAGACGGAAGCCACGTAAATGTGCCCGTAACTCATGCTAATGAGTCCCAGGTCTTTTTTACCGGTACGTTTGCCGGCAGCGGCAAATTTGGCCACAGACGCCAGCGGTGTCGCCTTGGAGGCCTGACCGCCGGTGTTGGAATAGACTTCGGTGTCCAGCACCAGGATATTGAGGTTACGGGTGGAAGCCAGTACATGGTCCAGTCCGCCGTAACCGATGTCGTAGGCCCAGCCGTCTCCACCGAGAGACCAGACGGATTTATCCACGAAATAGCTGCCCAATTCCATGATTTTCTGGATATTGGGTTTGGTTTCATCGGGAGCTGCTTTCAATGCTGCGGGCAGCAATTCCCTGGTTTCCTGTGCCGCATCCTGGGCATCGTCGTCGGTATTCTTCCACAACTCCAGGTTCTTTTTTAAGGCAGTGGTCAGTTCCGGGGTGGTTCCTTTTTCCAGCAGTTGATCGATGTTCCATTTCAACTGTTTCCGGTTGGAATCCACGGCCAGGCGCATGCCGAACCCGTACTCGGCATTGTCTTCGAACAGGGAGTTGGCCCAGGTGGGGCCGCGGCCGGCTTTGGATTGGGCATAGGGGGTGGTGGGGAAATACCCGCCATAAATGGAAGAACAACCCGTGGCATTGGCAATAATCATCCGTTCACCGAATAATTGCGACAGCAGTTTTACATAAGGGGTTTCACCGCAGCCGGCACAGGCACCGGAAAACTCAAATAACGGGGTCCTGAATTGCGACCATCTGAACGTGGGGGCTTTGGTTCCATCCACGATATTGTCCGGCAGTTTGTCGAAAAATACAAAATTGGCGTTTTCGCCGGCATTCCTTTCTTCTTCGATGGGACTCCACTCCAGGGCCTTTTTATCCGTGCCTTTTTTATTCACCGGGCAGGTTTCCAGGCAGTTACCGCAGCCGGTGCAGTCTTCGATATAGACCTGGACCTTAAATTGAAGATTTTTTTCATTTTTGGTGTTGGATTTGATGGTTTTGAACGTTGGGGGGGCGTCGGTTAACTTGCCCGGTTCGATCTGTTTGGCGCGAATGGCGGCATGCGGGCATACCATGGAACACTGGTTGCAGAGGATGCAGTTCTCGGCATTCCAGCGGGGCACCATGGGGGCAATGCCCCTTTTTTCCAGTTTTGATGTGCCAGTGGGCAGCTTCCCATCCAACGGCATATGGGAAACCGGGATTTCATCGCCCCTCAGGTGCATGACCATTTCAATAACGTTTTTGGCGAAATCGCCGGCATCCTCGGGGATTAACTTTTTGGCAACATGGGATTCCGCGATTTCATCGATGCGTTCCGGGCATTTCACCTGCTGCAGCGCTTCCTCGGTTTTATCCACTGCTTCCCAGTTCATCTTGACGATATGTTCGCCCTTGGTTTTAAAGGTTTTTTCAATGGATTCTTTGATCAACTTAATGGCCGAATGCTTCTCCAGGATCCCGGAGATAATAAAGAAAGCCGCCTGCATAACCGTGCTGATCCGGCTGCCCAGGCCAACGCCCTTGGCGATCTTTAATGCGTCGATGTTGTAGAATTTAATTTTTTTCTTGATAATGGTTTCCTGCATGTCGCGGGGTAAGCGGTTAAAAACTTCTTCGTTGCTCCATTCGGAATTGAGCAGGAAAATACCTCCGGCTTTGATCTCTTTTAACACATCATAACGCCCGATATATGCCGGATTATGGAGGGCGATAAAATCTGCTTTGCTGATGAGGTAAGGGGATTGAATTTTGCTTTTGCCGAATCGCAGGTGCGAAATGGTAATACCGCCGGATTTCTTAGAATCGTAGGAGAAATATCCCTGTGCATACATATCCGTGTTTTCGCCGATGATTTTGATGGAGTTCTTATTGGCACCAACCGTACCGTCGGCACCCAGACCCCAGAAAATACACCGGGTTACATCTTCCGACTCTGTATCGATGATCTCTTTGACAGGAACGGATTTATGGGTCACATCATCGGTAATACCCACGGTAAAATCGTGGAACCCTTTATCATCCAGGTGATCGAAAACCGCTTTCACCATGGAGGGGGTAAATTCTTTGGAACTTAACCCGTACCTGCCGCCGATAATTTTAATTTTACTATCTCTCAGCGCATTCACCACATCCAGGTAAAGGGGTTCGCCGGGGGCACCGGGTTCCTTGGTACGGTCCAGTACGGCTATCTTGTTCACGGAATCCGGGATGGCGTTAACCAGGGCTTCATTGGAGAAAGGGCGGTAAAGTCTGACTTTAATCAGTCCCACTTTTTCGCCTTTTTTATTCAGATAGTTGATGGTTTCTTCGACGGTTTCGGCCCCGGAAGCCATAATAATAATCATTTTTTCTGCATCAGGGGCGCCGAAATAATCGAATAAATGGTATTGCCGTCCCAGTTTTTTGGCCAGCAGGTCCATGTATTTTTGCACAATACCGGGGGTTTTTTCGTAATAAGGATTTACCGTTTCCCTGCCCTGGAAATAGACATCCGGGTTTTGTGCCCCTACTTTAAGAATCGGGTTATCCGGGGTCATTGCCCGTTTCCTGAAGGTTTCCACATGCTTCATATCCAGCATGGAACCCATGGTGTTGTAATTGATCATATCTACTTTCTGGATCTCATGGGAAGTCCTGAAACCATCGAAAAAATTCAGAAAAGGTACCCAGGATTCCAGTGTGGCCAGGTGAGATACCACCCCCAGGTCCATGACTTCCTGGATGGAACCGGCTGCCATTAAACCCCATCCGGTGTTGCGAACGCACATTACGTCCGAATGGTCACCAAAGATAGATAATGACTGGCAAGCCAGGGAACGGGCCGACACATGAAATACAGTAGGCAGCATTTCACCGGCAATTTTATGCATATTGGGGATCATTAATAATAGTCCCTGGGATGCTGTAAACGTAGTCGTTAATGAACCGGCAGAGAGAGCGCCGTGCACCGCACCGGCTGCGCCGCCTTCCGACTGCATCTCGATTACTTCCAATTCCTGGCCGAAAATATTTTTTCGTCCATAGGCAGACCACTCGTCCGCCAGTTCTCCCATGGGTGAAGAAGGAGTGATAGGATATATGGCAGCAATTTCACTAAAAGCATAAGCAACATGCGATGCAGCCGTGTTACCGTCAATCATGGATTTCGTTTCATTTGCACTCATGATTACTCCTTATATTTTAATATTTTCTCAGTATAATGAATTTTAGTCCTCTTTATTAATCGCCTGGAAAATAATTTAAGTTTTAATTTTTTTTAATACAATAATTAACATATAAAGAGAATGGTGTCAAGAAAATCGGGGCTAAAATCTTAAAAATAAAGGAAGTAACAAAAAGAAGAGCACAATCAACCTTTCTTTGAAAATGTTCTGTTGCTTTTTCCAACTAAAGATGCCAATGATTCCCAGCAAGGTGAACAACAGGGCGACAACTATTGCTCCCCATGTTTCCACCAAACCGCTGGGCACAAGATCAAAAGACTCCATGACCCAGTTAAAGGGTACTGTAAACAGAACCGCCCTAAAGTCAAAAAGCAAAAAGAGGAACGAGTAATAAAAAAAAGACAAGAAAACAGCCCGGCTGTACATATGGGAGAATATCAATATCAATACAAGGGGTAGATAAAAATAGAGAAGATAGGGAATGTCAAGGTATTTTAACTTCTCCGAAGGTTTCAGGATGAAGGTTATCCGGTTCCCAGGATCTTGCTGCTTATGTGGTAATAATGTTGAAAGTAATAGGGAGGTACCCAGGTGTTTTCTGGCTACTTTATGATTATAGCGTTTTTCGATGAAATCGGACAGATAAAGTGTGAAGGTGGAAAATCCCGGGGCGGTTGTGACGATAATCCTGCCCAGGTCAACGAATGAATTCCCGTTGTTGTTTTGAATCAAAAAAATACCTGGATGAAGGAGATTAAAATAAGCCGCAACATGAATCGTATTATCCCCCGGGCGTTTTTGGGCAAATTCCCGGCATTTTTTTTCTGCTTTTTTATAATTGGAAAAATCCAGGAACGTGTAGTGGATGTTTTTGGTTAGCATTAACATCTTTGCCGGTTGGTAGACTAAATTCTTTAATTCCAGTTTACCCATAAACCACCACAAGGTGAGGTTAACGAAGCGAAAAACCACCAGGAGAATGACCAATAATCCAATGAGATGGAATATATTGACCTTCAGTCCTGTTTTTTTAAATTGCTTGGGTTCGTAAACAGACGGAAGTTCTACTTTTTTTGGTTTCATTTTAATGCTTCCTTTTTTGCCACAACGTCACAAAGACACAAAGATTATATCAAATTTTCACTTTTTTTATAAGGGGGACGGCGTCCCCACCCTATAGGAATCGTTGGTGACGCTTAAAAGGAACCAACCGGAAAAACGTTGTTTTTTTTGCGCGTTTTTACAGAATAGTAAAGGATATGTTATAATAAAAAACTTTCGTGCCTTTGTGTCTTAGTGGCTAAAACAAAAAGGAGTACAAATGAAGACGTATGTGGTTGGTGTGGACCTTGGCGGCACCAAGGTGGAAGCGTGTTTAATGGATACGGAGCGAAAGGTATTGACCCGGGAGCGGATGCCTGTCAATGCCTCACGGGGACTGGAAGAGGTAATTAAAAACATCCGTGCAATTGTCCACCGGGCTGCCGCAGGAAAACACTATGCTGCGGTGGGAATGGGTACGCCGGGAACGTATGTACCGGAGGAGGATCGTTTGTATGGTTCCCCTCATACGACAGTCTATGAAACACCTGGTTTTATTCAACGGTTAAAAGATATGTTAAAGGTTCCCTTGTTGGTGGAGAATGATGCCAATTGTCTGGCTTTGGCAGAATTTTTTGCCAGTTGTGAAGGAAAATACCGGTATGTACTGGCTGTGATCATGGGTACGGGATTTGGGACAGGATTGATTATAGATAATAAACTCTACCGGGGTGCCAGGGGAGGGGCTGGTGAAATCGGTCACACCTCTATTGATTTTAACGGCAGGTTGTGTGAATGTGGGCGACCAGGATGCGTTGAGGCGTATCTTTCCGGTCCCAGTTTAAGCCGCCGCTTCCAGGAAATGAGTGGTAGAAAATTAGAGGTACCGGAAATCTACCGGCTTTACTTATCCAAAGACCCGCAAGCCGCGGCACTTTTTGAAGAAAGCTTTAAGATCCTGGGCAACGTGTTTGCCAATATTGTTAATGCCTTTGACCTGGAAGCTATTATCATGGGGGGTGGGGTATCCAATATCCCGGCCTGGTATGAAAAGGAAAACGTGCAGCGCTATTTAAAAAAATCACTCTTTGGCATCCCCAGGAAAGAAATTCCGTTGATCAAAGCCAAATTGGGAGACTCCGCCGGTGTCATGGGAGCTGCCTATCTTGCACTCCGGGAATTGGGCGTGCTGGATTTTTAAATATTAGGTAGCCACGAAGACACGAAGACACCAAGGCACCAATGTGTCTTCGTGCCTTTGTGGCAATAATTTTCACTTGAAATTAGCCGCGAAGACACAAAAATACACAAAATGTTTATCATTCCAAAATTAATTTACTTAAAAACATTTGTTAATTATGAAAATCTATGATATAATTAGAGCACCACAGAGGTAAAGAATGAAAAAAGGAAGCCTTTCAGATCGTGCGGCAGAATATGTTGTGTCCCGAAAGGATGAGGAGTTGGCCACGCTAAAAGTGAAAGCTATTGCCATCACCCTTGGAGTGAATCCTTCTTACCTTTCCCGGAAATTTAAGAATGATAAGGACATGACACTGAATGATTTTATCACTGGTATAAAGATGCAGCGCTCCGCCCGCCTGCTGTCAAAAAGGAAAAAAATTTCCATTGTCAACCTTGCGGAAAAAACAGGTTTTGCCAGATCCGACTATTTTGTCATTCTCTTCAGAAATCAGTTTGGGATTCACCCCAAAAAGTTCGGGGAATTAAAAAAAAGTAAATTTCAGCCCCGCGATTATAATTAATACTATCAAATTCCCCGCTGCCTGCCTAAACGCCTAAAAGAGCCGGGGGTTCGTCCCGACGTTTAAACCTCTTCACCCTTTTAAACCAATTGGTGTCCGCAGAATACCAATACCAATTTCGTATGCCCAAATGTCTTTTCGGTTGATAAGAATAGAATGGTGCCTAGTAGAATGGTGCCAGGTAAATTATTTACCATCTTGCAGCAATTCTAATTTTTCCCGTTTCATGCAAGGGTAAACACAAGGTTTACCCCTACGAACGTACGAAAACGTCCATCAGATGTAGGGGCGAACCTTGTGTTCGCCCGGACAATTGGTAAAATTAGAATTGCTGACCATCTTGCCTGTCCCTTGACAAACCGGGGGAAGTCGTTCATAATAGGTGCAGGCGGTTTGAATGTTAATGGAAAAAGATATTAAGGAGAAAACACATGGGGCCGGAAATTTTGCTGACATTGTTGGGTATCCCGGTAGGGCTGCTCAGCAATTTAACCCACGATAAAATCAAGCAATTTACCGAGAAAACCAAACGCGTTTCCCTGGAAGGCTTATTTATAGAAGCCTTTTACAAAAGCCTGGACCGGCAAGGGGAATCCTACAAAAAAGAGGTTAAGAAATTAAAGGGAGCAATAAAAAAAAGGAAAAAGGAATTTATAGAAATATTTTGCGCACACTTTGAAGATTACGACAATTTAATTACTGCTTTGCAAAGAGAAACCTTCCAAAAAGCTGCAGCTGCTGCGGGATATTTTCAAGAGCATCGAAAATAAAGAAGGCGCGGTGGTATTGAAAGGACCCGGAGGGATCGGCAAATCCACCCTCACCACCCGAACCGCTGCCAACCTGGGAAGAAAAGGATATGAATTCATCGTAGTGCAGGGCGACACCACCATCGAACAAATCCTGGAAGCGGTTTCCAAAAAAGCGGCACTCCTGGGGGTTAAGGACGCGGAGAACGTCTATGCCGCCGATGTCGGACCCAATGAAAAACTGGCCTGGTACCTGGATCAATTCCTGCTGAAGCAAAAAGTGGTTATCATTCTCGATAATTTCGAGGAGAACCAGGATGAAGCCAGGGCAGGGGAGTTTAAACGGGAACGGTTAAAGAAATTTTCAGAGTTTTTCCGGGACAGTTTAAAACACCATGATACGTTTTTAATGTTTTCCACGCGGTACACGCTGCCTGGTTTTGATTCGCCGGATATAACCATAAATATCCCGGAATTCCGCCCGGTGGAATTTCGCAAGATGCTGCTGAACCGCAAGGCCTTGAAACGGCTGGACAGCCAATCAATAAAAACACTCAGGCAAGAGATCGGCGGTAACCCGCGGGCCCTGGAGCTGCTGGACAGGATTGCCTATGAAGAATTCAAACAGCGGGATTTTACCTGGGAGCAATTAAAAGATTTATTGCCGGAAATGAGGGAACGTATTATTGAAAAGAAAGGTAAAGGGGACGAATTTACCCCATTGTTTTTAGAAAGGCTTTTGGGTTATCTCAGCGAAGCCCAGCGCCTCCTGTTGGACATTCTTGCCATTTATCGCAATCCCGTACCCGTGGAAGCCGTAACTGCCCATAAAGTAAGCATGAAACGGGAAGATCGCCGCAAGCTGGGGGATTTATCGCTGCTGGAATGCATTGATTTAGAGGATAACGATTTATATTACGTTCACCGCTTAACCGCGCAATACCTGTTAGAGCAAATGAAAGCAGCGGAAAGGAAGCGGTATCATAAAAAGGCCGCCCGGTATTTTGAGGGCATCCGGACGGAGGAAGGTGAAAAATATCTCGATAACGACATAGAGGCTCGCTGGCATTACATCCAGGCGGTGCAGTGGAATAAGGCGGCGGAAATCACGTTTAGACTGGAGGATTATCTTAGCCTTCGCGGCTATCCCCAATGGGCCATGGAGTTACTCACTGAACTGGAACTGCCAAAAATAAAAGAAGAATATAAGGGGGAAGTCCACAACAGGATAGGGATATTGTTTGTCGATATTTTTGGAGAGTATGAGAAGGCCCTTTCCCATTATCGTAAGGCATTGGAGATTAATGAGAAGATCGATAATATCAAAGGCGTGTCTGCGAGTTTACATCAGATCGGCAGGATTTATCAAGAGCGGGGCGATTATGAGGCGGCATTAATGAATTATCAACAGTCATTGGAAATCAGAAAAAAAATAGGAGATATAAAAGGTTTAGCAGAGAGTATGGGGCAGATGGGCATACTAAATTTAGAACAAAATCAATTTGAAGCGGCCCTGAAATTCTTTATCCAGGCATTCCAGGTTTTTGTTAAAATCGGCTCCCCTTATGCGAATCTTGCGAAGGATTATATTTCCAAAATTAAAGAAAAGCTGCCCGAAGACACGTTTAATGCCATATTAGAAGAATTTAACCTTAAACCGGATGTTTTCGATAAGGAGGATGCTGAAGATAAGCAAAAGAAGTTCAATGAATTTCTAATTGCCATCACGAAAGAGGCCGTGTATGCTTCTGCATCAGAAAAAAGCAGCGAAGAAAAGGAAAAACTGGCGGCTCAACTTAATCAATTCATCGAACAATTACCGGATGCCCCGGAAGCCCAAGGTATAAAATCCTATTTCCAACTACTCCTGGCCGCTGTTAAAGGCGAAGACCACCGGAAACACCTGGAAAACCTTCCCAACGAATTGAAAGAACTGTTTGAGAAAACAGTAGAGGAAATAGGTGAGTGAGTTGAGTGAGGTGAGTAAGGTGAGTAAGGTGAGTAAGGTGAGTGGGCGACAAGAATGGTGCCAGGTTAATTATTTTCTCATTATATTTTGACACAGTCCTGAGGAACCGGTCCTTTGTATTGACAAATCCAGTTAAAAGAGGTAATATCAATTTGGCAATGAACAGAAAGAACGAATGATGACAAAAGAAGAACTAATAAAACACTGGGTTAAATTGTCCGATGCAAATTATAAATCAATGCTCAATATGTTCAAATCCAAAGAATATATGTGGTCATTATTTGTCGGCCATTAAACGTATAAAGGAGCTGCGAAAGTGGTTAAAAGAAAAGATAGGAAAACCGTCTACCGGTTAATCAATCTCTATATTGATGCGTTAAAGGAGAGAAATATCAAGGTAAGCGGCGGTTATCTTTTTGGTTCTTATGCTAAAAATAATGCATCAGAATGGAGTGATATCGATGTGGCTATTTTGACAGATAAATTCATAGGAGATAGTGTTGATTTTAGATTTTTATTAATGAAGATTGCCCGTGATATCGATGTAGATATCGAGCCTCATCCGTTTTTAGTCGATGAATTTAACGAAGAGAATCCAATAGCAGCAGAGGTTTTAAAAACAGGAGAGAAAATATTTTAAACAAGATAATCGAAGGTGCCAGGTACTTTATTCCCTGCTCATTTTTTACCTCCTTTTTAAGAAATCATTGATTTTTTATCTAGATTTGTTTTTAAGTGATGCGGTTTTGACCTTCCGACAGGTGAAATAGCGATAAAACCGCACTGCTTAATGGTTTCCACAACCGGATTAATGAAAATCCGAACTCCGATCGACATCTCGCCACTCGGATTATCGACAATCGGACCTCCGATTGTCATTCCGCCGACCGGATTATTGACAATCGGAGCTCCGATTATCATTCCGCCGAGTGGATTTTTAACGATCGGAGTTACTTTTGTTCTTTTTCCGGTTGAATTTTTGACAATCGGAACTCCGATCGTCGTTCCGCCGAGTGGATTATTGACAATCGGAGCTCCGATTGTCATTCCGCCGGTTGGATTTTTAACGATCGGAGTTACTTTTGCTCTTTTTCCGGTTGAATTTTTGACAATCGGAACTCCGATCGTCATTCCGCCGGTCGGATTATTGTCAATCGGACGCCCGATTGTCATTCTGCCAGGTGGATTATTGACAATCTGGCATCCGATTGTCATTGTTTCAGTCGGATTATTGACGATCGGAACTCCTTTTGTCATTGCCGCAGGCGTTTTTTAAAATCGCCCGAAGGGCACCTTATTAAGAATGGTAAGAATGATGCCAGGCAAGTTGTACCTGGCTTGGATGATTTTTGTGTTGACAAATCATACGTATAATAATATAATTGTATACGTAAGGTGATCGATATGCAAAAGAAACTTACGCTCAGCATAGAAGAAGATTTAGTTAAATTTGCCCATGAGCTTTCCAAAAAAACGAAGCAATCCATTTCTCATATGATTGAACAATACCTTCACAGCCTGAAGATACAAACAAAAACTTCCGATTTATCCACCAGGACTTTAGGTTTATATGGGATTCTTTCCGATCAGCCAATCCCTTCTAAAAAAGAACTGAGAAAGTATTTCCATGAAAAAAGTAACCATTGATCTCAATGTATTACTGGACTTTCTGAATAAGCGTGAGGGTCATCAAGCAGCAGCAGCCATTGTTGATTTATGCGTAAAGAATGAGATTAAAGGCTGTATCTGTGCCCATGAATTTACAACTCTTTCTTATTTCATGACCAGGGAGCATGGAAGTATTCAAAGGGTGAGGTACATTTTAACAGAAATATTGGATATTTTTTCTGTAATTCCAGTTACTGAAGAATTACTCAGGGATTCGTTGAATTCTCCCATTAGTGATATTGAAGACGCCGTAATCGAGGTGAGTTCATTGAAAGAGAATGTAGAATATATCATCACGCGGAATATGTCAGATTTCAAAACAAGTCGTGTAAAAGCTCTAACCCCTCCCCAATTTCTGCAATTGTTATATTAAGTGAGAATAAGGACAAAGAAAGGGAACGGGCAAGAAGAAAAATCGAATGTGTTAATCGAAGGTGCCAGGTACTTTATTCTCGCCGCAGGCATCTTATAAAAATCGCCCGAAGGGCACCTTATCTCTCCTACCGCACGGGCACTCTGAAAAAACTAATGCCCTCCGTGCGGATCTACTAACCCCTACTTTTATCTACAGGATGGACAGTAATATCTGTGAGCTAAAAAAACGTTTACACTGTCCATCCTGAACTCCTATAAAACTCTATCAGAACTTTTTTTGTCTCCGACGGCCAGGGGGCTCTTTTTGAAAAAACTGCCCCCTGGACCCCCGCAAAAACTTTTCATACACGGTCAGCCATCGTACTATGCTTCATAAAGGTATTTCCCATTGGTACCATTCTCTTTCTTACCTTCGTGTTTCTTTGTGTACCTTCGTGGCTAAAATGCTGTAGTTAAAGCTAATAGGAATTTCCTATTCGTAAATAAAATATTGGGGAATGATACGGATTCTGCCCCACCGCCGCACCACCAGATAAATTCAATTTGAGGCCCCCCAGATAAACCGCCAGGTTCATTTCCAACCCCAACGAATAAGACGGACTAACAGTTTTTTCATTAAGCCATACATTGCCAATATCGGTAAAAAAGGTCAGGTAAAGCCGCTCAAAACTACTGTTAATGAGAAAACCCTTCTCGATTTTCCACAAAGACAAACGGTATTCCAGGTTTACCAGGTATCCGCCGGTGCCGGAGAAAAAACCGGAAGGATACCCCCGCATCAGTTCGAATAGATTAGTGCCTGCCGTATAAAAACCGCTGTATGATTCCACCCCACCCATATAAAACACCCGCCTGGCTTCACCCCAGGAATCCATAACCGCTGCACGCAGCGCCAATACATTGGGCCGGAACAACGATATATATTGCTTATACTCCAGGGCCGCAGTATGAATGTCAAAGTCACTTCCCAGGGACTTTAACTCCCGGGAATAAGACAGGGAAACATGCATGCCATCAGACCGGGAAATAGAATCATAATACCGCTTTGCCGAATTGTAAAAAATGCCCAGCTTGAATCCGTTCAGTCTTAATTTCCCCACCTCTTCCTGGGGTAAATCTAAAAACGTATCCATGACAGTTTCGAGATGAATATCGGAATAAAGATAAACCTGGCTGCGATTTCTTATGAATAACGGGTAGAGACCCACCAGTCTCAATTTCTTTTCATTGTGGATAAAATTCCCTTCCGTGGAACTGCGGTTGTAATCGGATAAATCCGAATACTCCAGGGACAACGTGGGATACAAACCGTCAAAAGTGTAAGCAAAATCGAAATTAAAGGTTTCGCTTTTAAAACCGTAAAAAGCCGCTAAACTAAAGGAATGCCGAAAAGAAAGGTCCTGGCCGCTTAAAAATATACCGGGTTGAAATTCATTGCCCCCATACCTGTAATTAGGACTGATATATTTGGGCGTCAACTCACGCAGAAAATTGTAGGGTTTGATTTTATAAAAACTTTTGTTAAGCCCTGGCAAGGCCGGATTACTGTTTCGAGGTGATATCGTTTCGTAGTCAATTTTCGCTAGATCCACAAAACCAAGATTATACCCGTTGGCATCAAAAAACGAAGCCACCAATTTCTCACCGGGAGTCGAAAGAGAAAAATACCGCAAATCCGGCATCTGCGCGTGCGGGTAGATATAAATGATCCCGCTGTTCAAGCGGAGAGAAGCCAACCGGTAACGATTTTTATATTGACATATAAAAAGCAGTTCTTCCGCATTTTTCCAGGCGGGGTAATAACTTTTTCCATATCCTTCGGTTAAAATCCTGGCCAGTTTTCCTTCCGGCGTAAACAACGCAATGGCCCATTCCTTGTTTTTTTGTTTCAACGATGCGGCAATATAACGATTGTCAGGAGAAATTGCCAGGTAAGCAAGCGAATCGAATCCCCTTGATATGATTCGATCTTTACGGGTTTTCATATCAAATACAGCCAGGTAGGATTTGCTGTTCACCCGTTTGACGCAGTAGATTTCATCGGGTTCATTCTTACCCTTTACCGGGTAAAAAAGACGGCGGCCAAAAGATAATCGCTTGACCTGGCGGGTGTTCAAATCCAATTGGTATAAATCGGAAAACCAATAATAAGCCCTGACATAGTCGGCAGCGGAAAAGTAAATCTTATTCTCCGGCTGCGAATAGGACCAGCCGTTGATGCCCGACTTTTTCACTATCCGTTTTCGCTTCCCGGTCCTGGTGTCCAGGAGGTAAATACCGGGATATTCTTTGTAATTCTGTTGGACATAATAGATTTTTTCATCCCCGGTAAAGATGGGATATTTTTTATATTTTCCATCCCGGGTGAGGCGAGTGATAAAAGTCGTATCAGCAGCATCCGCATCCATATCCGCCAGGTATTGGCGGAATTCTTCCCATAATTCCCTGATCCCTTTATTAAAAACCTTTTTGAATCGTTGATGGGTGGTGAGGATACCGTGTTTGAACGTGAATGGAAGGGGATAATAGGCAAAAGTTTTCACGAATCCCGGTATTTTATGGCTGCCGTATTTTTCGGCCAGGAACCCGATAAACGCGGCACCGTAAAGATACCTGGAAACCGGTCCGGGCCAGGGGGTGGGACCTCCCCATATATCCCTCCAGTTCGGGACATTCACGGATTGGGTGATGTGCTTCAGCATAATCTTATAATCCGGGGTATTGAGCCGCCCCCCGGTGTTCATTTGGGATTCGGCATAAACCGCCAGCCCCTCTGTAACCCAGGGGGGCATATAAATGGTCGGATATAAAACGGGATTGGAACCGAAAATCTTTCTGAGGAAATAGGTAAAACCGGACCCGGCGTTGAAAATAATGGTATGGGTTAATTCATGGGACAGAACCATTCGTATCCAATCTTTACCGCTTCCTATGGTGGAATCGGGCGGCGGAGTAAACAAATAGACCTCGATCCAATTATAGGGGAAAAACGAGGCCAGACCGTTGGCATCATCATTCATATCGCTGAGTAGTATCCTGATTTTACCCCTGATACGGGCACTGTTGTTCCACAATTGGGTAAGCCGGTCATACAGGGTTTGCGCTGTTTCCAGCGTATAGACTGCCTCCTCTTCATACCCGGCGGGAAACACAACGATGAATTGTGGGTTTGAGATTTCTTTCCATTTGATTCCCGGGTGATATTTGGGCAGCAGGAACGTGCACCCTGCGATTAAAACAAAGCAAACGATATAAAAAATCTTTTTATTCACTAACCTTCCTAAACAAAAGCTTTTGCGGATGTTTTACGGGTCCAGAGGAGCGGTTTTCTCGAAAAGAGGCACCTGCGGTGCGGCATTAAAAATGTCCACGGAGACGATATATCGTTCGAAACAAAGTACGTCATCCTTGCTCTGCAAACGCTCCCCCACGCAGTGGGGCCTGGCCGCCGGAGGCATAAATTTTTCATTCCATTGCTTCTATGTAGTGTTCGGCGTCCAGTGCGGCGGCACAGCCGGTGCCTGCGGCGGTTACTGCTTGCCGGTAGTGGGGGTCTTGCACATCACCGCAGGCAAATACGCCCGGCACGCTGGTGGCTGTTTGTTTGGTTTTGTCGCTGCAGGTGATAATATATCCTTTTTCATCCATATCCAGTTGCCCTTTGAACATTTTGGTATTGGGGGTATGACCGATGGCCACAAACATGCCTTCGACTTTTAGTTCTGAGATTTCATTGGTTTTTTTATTTTTGAGTTTAACCCCGTTGACGGTTTGGTCGCCCAGGACATCGGTTACGATACTGTCCATGATGAAATTTATTTTGGGGTTATCGGTTGCCTTTTGGACCATGATCTTGGAGGCACGGAATTGGTCCCTGCGGTGAATTATATGGACTTTGGAGGCAAAGCGAGTGAGGAAGGTGGCTTCTTCCATGGCACTGTCACCGCCGCCTACCACACAGATTTCTTTATTGGTAAAGAAAAACCCGTCACAGGTGGCACAGGCACTGACACCGCGGCCCATTAAACGGCTTTCATTTTCCAATCCCAACAGGTTAGCGGTGGCTCCTGTGGCGATAATCACGGTTTTGGTTTCGTAGGCATCTTCGTCTTCCCATACGATTTTTTTGTTTGCGCTTAATTCCACTTTTGTCACGTCTGCGGTCACGATCTCTGCCCCGAACCGTTCTGCCTGGGCCCGCATTTCCTGCATCAGGTCCGGCCCCATAATGCCATCTTTAAAACCGGGAAAATTTTCTACTTCAGTGGTAATCATCAACTGACCGCCCGGTTGAGCGCCCTCGAACACCAGGGGTTTTAAATTGGCCCGTGCTGCATAGATCGCGGCTGTCAAACCGGCAGGGCCTGAGCCGATTATGATAATGTCTCTTTTTTCGTTTCCCATATTGGAATCCTCCATGTATTTGGCATTCATTTCTAATAGCGAAGGTATATTTTATTCACTAACATACAAAATGTCAAACCCCGCGGCGCGGGGAGCCGCAGAAGGCGCATACGCGCCATCTAAAGGTTTCCTTACCTGAACCGACCATTCGAGAGGGCACTTTTGTCAATTATATATGGTGATAAAAGGGATGTTGTTTCGAACGTTTAGGGAAACCTTAAACTTATCTTTTCATCTTCTTCTCTTCTTATTGTAAATGCATTCGTGGCTAAAATTAAAATTCCCGTTCCGAAAAACTTTACTTTTTGGCACTTTTGTTATACCATTAAATCTAAATCAAGCGTGATTTTTTCTCGCAATGTTATCATTATCAAACGAGGAGATCCTATGAGGGAAAAAAATATTTATCTTACAATTATGGCTGTCGTTTTATTGATAACGATTATTATTTTTGCTTTACCTTTGAAAGTGAATGCTGATGACGATACAGAAAATGTAGGGGCAGGGACCTTCCCCACACCGGAAAAAATCGAGGAACAGGTCAAAAAGATCATGGAAGAGGGAAAAATCCCGGGAGCCAGTATTGTTTTAATAAAAGGAAATGAGCATGTCGTGATAAAGAGTTTCGGATATGCGGACCTGGAAAGACAAATACCGGTTACCCCTAAGACGTTATTTGAGATCGGGTCTTGCAGTAAAAGCTTTACCGCGCTGGCTGTATTACAGTTAGTCAAAGATGGTTTGGTGAAGTTGGATGACCCGGTATCCAAGTATTTTCCCGGGTTTAAGGGTACATTTAATGGTGAAGAATATGACATCACCATCAACCAGTTGCTCCACCATGTCAGCGGTATTCGCTGGGAAACGTTTGGGAAGATTCCCCAAGGGAGCAGTAGAGATGCATTAAGGAATGTTGTTGAAATGGTTTCCGGCACAAAGTTGATTCAAATACCGGGCAGAGTATTTTTTTATTCCAACACCAATTTCGACATTGCCGGTGCTGTCATCGAAGAAGCCTCGGGCATGTCCTATGAAGATTATATGGCCACAAAAGTGTTCAGACCACTGGGGATGAACCATACGTTCATCGGGACCAGCAGCGGAGGAGAAAGAGATGGTGTCCCTATGGCTTTGGGATATAAAATCTCCTTTGGCAAACCTCAGCCCTTTGAATCACCAGTATTTCGCGGCAATTTCCCTGCCGGTTACGTGGTCTCCAATGCCAATGAGATGGCAACATGGTTAAAAGCCCAACTGGGACTGGTGGAAACCGATATGAAATCACTCATTGAAAGCAGCCACCAGCCGAATCCATCAATGCAGGGGGCAATGCGGATAATACCGGAATTATATTCGCTGGGATGGCAGGTTAAGCCCGGCGATGACCCGCTAATTTCCCATGGCGGAGCGAACCCCAACTTTACCGCTTATGTGGGGCTCAGGCCCAAAGATAAACTGGGGGTCGCAGTAATGGCCAACTCCAACAGCAACGGAGCCGCTTTCCTGGGGAACCGGTTAATGCAATTGATTGAAAGAAAAATCTCAGAGGAAGAGCTGGCAGAATATGAATACCAGGCCCTTTACTTTGACAGCCAATTTTCTACGGCTTCATATGGTCTGGGGGCTTTGGTTTTTATTATTTTCGCTATTTTCCTTTATATCATTGTGGATACACTTCGGGGTGTACGCCGTTTTGAAGCCTTTAATTTGAAAAAACTGTTCCACCTGGGGGTGGCACTCCTGGCCACCTTCCCTGTGTTACTGGGCATTTATTTCTTCCCCGACGCCCTGGCGGGATTCACATGGGAATCAGCTTTGGCCTGGGCACCCGGAAGCTTTCAAACCACCCTGGTATTATTAATATCCTTTTTGGCAGGTATAAATGTTTTATTCCTGCTCTCCCTGATCCTGCCCTACAAAGACCAGACCTCTTTTAGAAACAAATACATCAGACCCTTACCCATGATACTTTTCCTGAGTTTTGTTTCCGGGATTGCCGGTTCAGCCGCCGTGGTCCTGATCTCCATATCGTTTTTCACCCAATTGCAATTGATATATTTATTGTACTTTTTGGGGATGTCCATATTTATCTCCGTATTGGGACAAAAGATCGTGCAAACCAAAATGATCACAATCACCAATAACATTGTGTATGAGCTGCGGATGAAATTGATCAACAAGATATTCGGCACCCGGTACCAGAAGTTTGAAAAAATCGATTCCGGCCGCGTATATTCGACATTAAATAATGATACCGAAGCCATTGCCAATTCCGCCAGCCTGTTGGTAGGTACGGTGACCAATTTCATAACTGCCCTGGCAGCTTTTGTATATCTTTCTGCTATCTCCTTTTTAGCTACCTTAGCCACGTTGTTGTTTGCTGTGCTGTTGGGTGTTTTTTATATCATTGTGGGGAAAAAATCCCGCGTATTGATGGAGAAAATGCGGGATACGCAAAATGTGTTTATGAAACTCATCGAAGGATTGGTCCAGGGCTTCCGCGAAATCAGCCTGCACTTTAATAAAAAGGTGGAATATGAAACGGATGTTGATAAAAGCTGTGATGAATACCGTCGAACCCGGGTTTCTGCATTTGTTAAGTTTGTGAATGCCAACCTGGTCAGCTCCTCCATGATCCTGGTTTTGTTGTCAGGCATATGTATTTCGTTTCCCAGGCTTTTCCCAGAAATGTCCAAACCCCGGTTGATCAGTTTTATTATGGTATTATTGTACATGATTGGACCCGTTACCTCCATCATGGCCTCCTTTCCTAACTTTATCCGCATTAAGGTCTCATGGGACCGGATCCAGAAATTTATAGCTGAGATCCCGGCTATCGAAGGGGTTGACGATTATAAAGAGATCAAAGCGGTATCTCGAAAAGGAAAAACCGTTGATAGTATTGAAGCCCAAGAACTTTACTTTCAATATCCGGGTGAAGCCGATAGGGAAGGCTTTGCCCTGGGACCCATTGATCTCAAGGTCAATAAAGGCGAAATCCTCTTCCTGGTGGGGGGTAACGGCAGCGGTAAAACCACCCTGGCAATGTTGTTGACCGGTCTTTATCTCCCCGAAAAAGGAACCGTTAAAATTAATGGAAAAGAAATCAAAGGCGATGATTACCTGGGCGAGTATTTCTCCGCTGTTTTCGGCAAATTTCATCTCTTCCAGAAGTTGTATAACGTTGATATGGAAGCGAAACGGGACGAAATCGAGCAACACCTGGAAACATTGGATTTGCGAGGAAAAGTGGAGTTGAAAGATGGTTCCTTTAGTACCATTGACCTTTCCGGTGGTCAGAGAAAACGACTGGCCCTCCTGCAGTGTTACCTGGAAGACTGCCCCATCTATATTTTCGACGAAGTGGCTGCCGACCAGGACCCGGAATTCAGGCGATTCTTTTACCGCGACCTGCTGCAGCGCATGAAAGAACAAGGCAAAATCGTCATTGCCGTTACCCATGACGATCACTACTTTGATGTGGCGGACAAAATCATTAAACTGGATATGGGTAAAATCGATGATAAGGTCCTGGTTGCCGGTTCTATCACAGGGGTGCTCCAGGCCGCGCAGTCAGAGGATGCAACTTAAACTCGGTGGTTGGGCATTTATGTATTATTTGGTCTTGGCAGCGGACATGGTCCAGTGAAATATTCCCGGTTACAATACAGTTTTTTATTACAGACTCGTTTTTGATTTCCGTATTTTCCCAGATGATCGAATGCTCCACCATTGAATCGGATGAAATGATCACATTTTCCGATACCGAATTGGAATCACCGCTATTCGCCTTTACATAACTCTTGTAGGCAAAATTGGTTGCCACATACGATTGGGGATCGCCGATATCCAGCCAAATACCGTCGTAGGACAATACCTTTATTCTATACTTATGCCTTTCCAGGGAATCGAAAAAATTAATATCCGCAATCGCCTGGATTACCTTCTTCTTGAACAGCGATACACCGGTGTACATCAGCGACTCACTGATGGATTCGCTGTCGCTGTGGTCATGTATTTTTCTACCAGTGAAAATATTACCTCCAGTAATACTCCCCCTTTGTGGCTTCCCACCAGTCAGGACAGCCTTATACCGCGCCTCCATTTCTTTGTTACGGCGTACCAATAGAATCCCATCCGTATCGTTGTTATCGACAACCTGCCGGAGCATTTCTTCAACCGGGATCTCCAGGAAGATGTCCCCATTCACCACCAGCAGCACATCATCCTCCGCCATGGCCGGCAGTGCTCCTTTTAAAATCCGGCTGCCGGTAAGTTCTTCTTCATATAAAAATTGAATCAAGGGTCTCTCCGGCATTGTTTCCGCACATTGACGGAGGGCTTCCGGTAAGTGATGAAGATTGATAAAACCTTCCCGTAATCCTTTTTCCTGTAATTGCTTCAACATGATTTGCAGCAGCGGTGTTCCATCCAGGGGAAACACCGGTTTGGGTTTAATCAGCGAAAGCGGTTGGGCTCGTTTCCCATACCCCCCTGCTAAAATAAAAAACTTCAACGATTTAACGTCATCTCTTTTCATAACTCATCATTTTCTAGGTTTTCTCTTGTGCTTTGTGGTTTTATTATTGGCTGCGGCCGCCGGCCGCTTGAATTGCATATGACCGGTTTTATGGATTTCCCGGAACAACGTATAATAGTTGGCAGTAATGTAATCCTTCCGGGTGAATCCCAGCGCAGAGGCGATCTGATCGATTTCCTCCGCGCTTCCTTCAATTTCGATAAAATCACCAATCGGCGTTTGATCGATCATGATTTTAACATTGCCATTTTTACGTTTATAAACTTCCCGGTATTTCTCATAAATAAAAAAGACATCAAATCCCAGCGCCCGGATAATGGCTGTGGTATTTTCAAAATCCGAAACCTCCACTTCATTCTCTTCTCTTATTTTATATTTTTTAGACTTCAGGGCTTTTGCCGGTGGACGTTTAAAGGTTAAAACATTTTTATTGTTTTTTCTTCGTAAGCGCAGTAAACACTTATTTTTTTTTAAACGCTGCTCCTTGGTATCGAAAACGATATTATGCTCAAGGGTGTTATCTTCAACCACACAGAAGTCTTGAGTAAGAATCTTTTCCCTGAGTGTTTCGATATTATTGATTCTAATTTTTATTTCTATCTCAAGGTTTTTATTTTTGTCAATTTCAGTAGTCACGGTATTTTACGAATTCCAGTAAGTTTAAAATCGATTCTTTATAGATGGAGTCAGGAAAATCATTTAAAAAATCCAGTGCCCGGTTGTGGTATTCAACGATCTCTTTCATGGTAGTTTCTTTGATATTGTACTCTTCAAAAAAGTCTAATAATTTTTCCCCGTCTTTTTCTGAAAGATAAGGTATAATATCCTTTTTACATTCTTTGAGCAGCAAAATATAAGGGAGTGTGATCTTACCTTCTTTTAGGTCACTAAAGCGGTCCTTGCCTGAGATTTCAGAGAAAATGTCCAGCATATCATCGCTGACCTGGAAGATGATCCCGAAATCCAGGCCGAATTGATAGTATTTTTTTTGTACCTCAAGGGATTCGTCATTGACAGCACCGGCAATTTGGGTTACTGCGGCAAAAAGTGAGGAGGTCTTTTTAGTGATAATATCGTAATAGGTGTCATGATCAACAGTAAAGTTATTGACATTGCCCAGTTCGATAATCTGGCCTTCCACCATTAAACGGGCAGCATCCAATGTAATATCCATCAAGTATTTTTTGTTCATATTATTAAGGGCGTTAAAAGCGCTGATAAACAGGAAATCTCCCCACATTACCGACAGGTTATTGCCCAGGTTGTTATGAAGTGTTTGTTCGCCGCGCCGCAATTCCGAGTTATCCACCACATCGTCGTGGATCAAACTGGACAGGTGAAACATCTCAATAGAGGCGGCAATCTCTGCCAGCCATGGTGCCAGCGAGTCATTCATCCCGGCCAGGAGAAATAATAATGTCGAGCGTATCTTTTTTCCCTTTGAAATGGGAGCCACTTCATTGATGGTGTTGATCAACGGTATATTACTCTTTACTCGTTCCTTTAGCAAGCGGTCGGTCTCGTTCAGCAAGTGTTCAATTGGTCGTTGTATCTCTTTTAAATTCATGGAGACTATTTTACCAGCAACAAGGCTTTTTTGCAATACGATTGTATTGTGCAGGAATTCTAATTTTAGCCGCAAAGGTACACGAAGGGTTTTTTCTTTTTATTTTTAGCCACGAAGGTGCACGAAGTTACACGAAGAAAAGAACTTAGTTCGCTTCGCTCACAATTGAATGAGGTAATAGAACAGGGGAACAGGCAAAAATTTTTCTCTTTTTCGCGTTTCTTCGCGTGTCTTCGCGGTTAACTTAACTGTTACAAAAAAACACTTGATTTTTTCGCGCGGATATGATATTTTGACTTTTACCATGAAAGGTGAATGACGAATAGGTGAAACATGAAGGTTAAATCCTTTGCCGGAAGGGCCTCGAAGAAAAGAGTTGATGAAAGAAGAGGGTATTCCGCATGCTGCAGCCGGAAATGTTGAACATTTTATAAAAATAATAAAATATAGGAGGTAAAAATGGCGCAAGATGGAGATTATCCATTTTTCGTTCATGTTTGGAACACCTTTGGAGCTGATAGTAGTGTTATTCTAAAGGTTACATTTCATCATTACTTTAATGGAGTCTGCAACACATCCATGCAAGAAAATACCTATGATATCTGTCCTGGTGACATGATCGCTTTTCCTCTCTACTGGGCAAATATAGAAAATGGCAATTACAATGGCGAATACCTGGAGATTAAATTGGAGGGGACTCCAGGTGAGGATTATAATATTCAGTTAGGTCATAAAGCAAATTATATAACAGACAAATTAAATTGGTTAAGTTACTTTAAATTTATTACCGGAGGTAGTAATAGTGGATTTTATATGATCTCTAAAGCTGTCACGGATTGGACAATAACCGTTCAGAAACTGATGCACGATCCTCAAACAGACAATGTAAGCGTCGGACCGGATATTCCTTAAGGCTGCATGGTAGTACAGGTTCTCAGGGGCTTTAAAAAAATCATTGGTGCGTTTTTTCTTCTCATTGCCCTGGGATTTCATTTAATTGAACCCCTGGAGATTTACGCCGGTAATTTACTCGCTGGAGACCAGGGGATGAAATACATCCGTAATTTCACCGGGAAAGACTATAATAATCAACACCAGAATTGGTCGATAATCCAGGACGGCCGGGGAATCATTTATGTCGCCAATGACGGTGGACTAATGGAGTTTGATGGAGATTCCTGGAGAGAGATCGCTGTTCCCAACAAATCTGTTCGTTCCCTGGCAGCGGATGATAAAGGAAGAATTTATATCGGGGGAATAAATGAAATCGGATACCTGGAGCTTGACGCGAAGGGCTATTTGGAATATGTATCCCTTATCCATCACCTGGATAAAGAATATAGAAATTTTGCCTATGTATGGCGGTCACATTCAACAAAAGAAGGGATATATTTCTGGACTTCAAAATTCCTGTTCCTCTGGAATTTCAAACAGGTGAAAGTATGGAAAGCGGACAGCTTTTTTGATGCAGCCTTTTTATGCAAAGGGAAACTTTATATCAGGCAAAGAGGGGTTGGAATCCTCGAAATGAGAAGGAGCTCTCTCCAATTGATACCCGGAGGTGAACAATTTGCGGCAGAAAATATTTACATGCTGGTTCCATATGATACCCAACGACTTTTAATTGGAACCAGGAGAAATGGAATTTTCATTTGTAACGGGAAAACCATAATGCCTTTCCCTACAGCGGCAGATGATTATTTAAAAGAAAAGCAGTTATATTATGGCATCCGTTTATCATCATTACCCGGGGATTTTGCCCTGGCAACCCGTCAAGGAGGCTGCCTTATCATCGATTCCCGGGGAAAGCTGAAACATGTTTTCGACAAAGCCTCCGGCTTGCTGGATGATAGTATAAAGTATATTTTCGAGGATTTCCAGGGTAACCTGTGGCTGGCCCTGGCGAAAGGCATATCGAAAGTCGAATTGAACTCTCCGATTTCTATTTATGACGATGGTTCCGGCTTGCCCGGGCTCGTTCTATCGGTAACAAGGCACGGTTCCCATAACGATATTTATGTAGGGACAACCAGTGGGTTGTATTTTTTTGAACCGCCCTCTTCGTTTACATCTCCAGGTAAATTCCGTCCTGTTCCCGGGATATCCGGTTCCTGCTGGTCATTGCTCTCAACCGGTGACACGCTCCTGGCAGCAGCCGATAAAGGAATCTTTCAAATAAAAAATGATAAAATAAAAAATATCGCAAACCACAGATCTTTTGTCTTATATCGCTCCCGCAGAGATACGAACCGCATCTGGGTGGGAACACACCAGGGATTGGTCTCGATGTACTTTCAATCAAAAAACAGCCGATGGACAGAGGAGTTTAAATTTGAGAACATTGATCAGGAAATTAGAACCATTGTTGAAAATAATAATGGAAATTTGTGGCTGGGAACTCGAACAAAAGGTGCTTTAAGTGTTGATTTTCCCTTCGAAGGGGAGATCACTCGACCCCATGTGGCTATTTATGATTCCTCCCACGGGCTGCCTGGCGGAGAAGTCCATGTATTTATGGCAGTCGGGCATGTGATGTTTGCCACATTAAACGGAATATTTCGCTTTGTTGAGAATAGAAAGGATTTTCTTCCCGACAATACGTTCGGGGATGAATTCGCAGGTGGTGAAAACGGAAGAGGTGTTTTCCGCATCGTGGAAGACAGGAAAAAAAATATCTGGATTCATTCCAGGTGTAGAAATATCCAGGCCATTCCCCAGCCCGACGGAACGTTTTTCCTCAACAAAAAACCCTTTCTCAGGATTCCCTGCGGCCAGGTGAACGCCATCTACCCGGACCCGGATGGAGATACCGTCTGGTTTGGCAGTGCGGACGGTCTAATCCGTTACAATACCGGCTTTCAAAAAAATTACGATTTCGCTTTCCAGACTCTTATACGGGAAGTAGTGGTAGATGCAGTGCCATTGTTTTATGATGTCGAAGAATTCAAATATAAACATTGTAAAGGTGGTTACTGGATAGATCGTTTTCCTATTTTCCCCTATAAGAATAGAAACCTGCGTTTCGAATATGCGGCACCGTTTTTCGAATGTGAATCCGAAACCACGTATCAATCTCTCCTGGAAGGCTATGATAAAAATTGGTCTGCCTGGACAGGTGAAACCTGGAAAGATTATACCAACCTTGATCCCGGCCTGCATACGTTCCGGGTGCGGGCGAAAAATGTTTACGAGAATGTAAGCGAAGAAGCTGTTTTTCAATTTAAAGTCCTGCCGCCGTGGTACCGAACCTGGTGGGCTTATTTGATTTATTTCTTCCTGTTTCTCCTCGGGGTGTATTTCATTGTTAAGTGGCGGTCCGGGAAGCTGGTACGGGAAAAACAAAAACTGGAACAAATTATTAAAGAACGAACCTCAGAAATCATTGACCAGAAGCAGCAATTGCAAGAACAATCCGAAAAATTAAAAGAAATGGATAAGGTCAAGTCCCGTTTCTTTGCCAATATTTCCCATGAATTCCGCACACCCCTGACCCTGATCATGGGTCCCCTGGAGCAAATGATTTCCAATTGCCCGGACAAAGAACAGAAGAAAAAACTGGGTATGATGTTTCGGAATTCCCGGCGATTACTCGGCTTAATCAACCAGTTGCTGGAACTCTCAACCTTTGACAGCGGAAAAGTGAAATTGCAGGCCGCACCGCAAAATATTGTCGCCTTTATAAAGGGCGCTGCCGCCTCTTTTGAAATGGCAGCCAATCAAAAGGAACAGGATTTAACCGTTCACGCGGAAGAAGAAAATATTACGGTTTATTTTGACCCTGAAAAACTGGAAGAGGTGATCGGTAATCTCCTTGCCAACGCTTTAAAGTTTACCCCTCCCGGTGGGAAAGTGACGGTTTCGGTAAAAACAATAACCGGAAAGAAAGCTCCTTTTTCTCCAGGGGCAGTGGAAATATCGGTTTCCGATACCGGTCCGGGTATTCCATCGGAGCAATTGGCCGATATATTTGACCGTTTTTACCAGGCAGAGAGTACATACGAACATCATCACAAAGGTTCCGGCATCGGTCTGGCCATCGCAAAAGAGATCGTGGAGCTTCATCACGGCACCATCGATGTCACCAGCAGCGAGGGAGAAACCAGCGGCACCACCTTTGTTATTCACCTTCCCCTGGGAAACGCGCACCTGGAGCCTGACGAAATCGTGGATTTGCCGGCGGTTTTCCGTGAAGGGAAAAAAACCGGTGAAATCCCGGGGTGGCGGCATAGGGGGGATTTTGACATTGAAGAAGAAATAGAAGAGGAAAAACAAACCGGGAAAGGGAAAAAGACTGTAATTGATGAGGCTGCCGAAGAGGAAAAAGATATCATCCTCGTGGTAGAGGACAATGCCGGTATGCGGGAGTATATAAAAAGCTCACTGGAAAAGCTTTACACGGTGGCAGAGGCAAAAGACGGACGGGAGGGCATGCAAAAAGCCAAAGAGATCATCCCGGACCTTATTATCAGCGATATCATGATGCCTGAAGTCGATGGGTATGAATTGTGTAAGGTGTTAAAAAGAGACGTAACCACAAGCCACATTCCCGTTGTGCTTTTGACGGCAAAGGCCGCGGAGGAGGATGTGATCAAGGGACTGGAAACCGGGGCCGACGATTATATTACCAAACCCTTTAATACCAAAATATTGTTGACCCGGATCAAAAATCTCATTGAACTGCGCCGGCAATTGCAGCAAAAAATACAACGGGAAATGGTGCTGCAGCCCACGGAAATGGCAGTATCACCAGTAGATCAAGAATTTATAAAAGAATTGCGCACCGCCCTGGAAAAGAATTTGTCCGACCCGGAATTCGGAGTGGATGAACTGGCAGGCACCCTTTATATGAGCCGGGCCACCCTGAACCGGAAAACACGGGCCTTAACCGGCGAGTCCATCAACCAGTTTATCCAATCTTATCGCCTCAAGCGGGGGGCTCAATTGCTGAAAACAAATTTCGGGAATGTAACGGATGTGGCCTTTGAAGTCGGTTTCTCCAATTCCGCCTACTTCACCAAATGTTTCAAAGAAAAATTTCACCAACTCCCCCACACCTTCCAGGCCTCTGAGGTTAGTAAGCAGTAGGCAGTAGGCAAACAATTTGCTTCGATTTTTATATTTTCTGATTGGATTTTTATATTTCTATATTTTATATTCCCAAAATCATGAAATAACCAGGCTTTCCAGGACACCTTCACTTCCTTGAACAGATTGCCCTGATCTTTATATTTTTTGATTTGATCTTGATATCTTTGTCCCGCTTTTTCTTTTAGAATCCAGGCAGGTTGGCTGACAAAGACCCATCATGTCAAACAACCGAAAAAATCAATCAAAATAGGAGGTAAACGATGGGACGATTAAAAAAGGAAAATTCAAAAAAATGCGTCTCGATTTTAAGGGAATTCATCGATGATTCGCCTTTAATGGGAAGCGAAAAACAAAGAGCCATCCTGGCCCTGGAACAATTGCAAAAAATTACGGCTGGAACAGGAACTTCTAATGGCAGCAATTCCACGCCGGAATCAGATTCGGGATGTATCAGTAGACCAAGGGCTGACGGAAATCCAGGCTAATCGCGGCGGTTATTAACGGGGCCGTATGGCCTTCAAGGGCGAAGCATTTGAGGTTTGATGCTTCGCCTTCGCTGCACCCCATAACCTTTTTCCGGTTCGCTTGGCACGGGTGTTGATTTTCTTCTTTATATACGCTATTATTAAATGTTCCCGGTGTTTAGAAATTGGAGATAAGGAGTAACTACCTTTGTTCGTTTGGAGAAGGCTTTAGAGTGATGAAAAAAAAGGCAATCCATTTACTGTTGATATTTATTTTTTTACAGCTGTCGTTCGTTTTAATGGCGCTGGACCCTGATAAACAAATCACCCAATACAGTATGCAAGTATGGAATATAGAAGGGGGACTGCCGTCGAATTCTGTTTATGCCCTGCGGCAAACCCGGGATGGGTTTCTCTGGATTGGAACCCAGGATGGTCTGGTTCGTTTTGACGGGATTAATTTTAAGTCGTATACCCGGGGAACAGTTCCCCAATTAAAGAGCAATGTGATCCGTGCACTTTACGAAGATGGAAACGGCACCCTGTGGATCGGCACCTCCGACGGTGGGCTCACCCGGTATAAAGAAGGAGAATTTGCCACGTATCCAATTTCAAAATATAAAGCGTTGAATAAGATAAGTGCCATCGATGAGGACCGATGGGGCAACTTGTGGATCGCAAGCTCTAGCGCGGGACTCACCTGTTTCCGCAGCGGCAAATTCACCACTTATACCACAAAACAAGGATTACCCCATAACCGCGTGAATTTCATATATAAAGATGAAAAGAGAGACCTGTGGGTGACCACTGCCGCCGGGATTGTAAACATACGAAAACCCGGGGTTTTTCACGTCTATGCCTCTCAAGACCTGTTACCCTATTTTAACACGGCCTGTCTTTATGAAGGGGAGGGAAACCTGTGGATAGGAACCGGCGGAAAAGGTCTTTTCCGGTTAGAAAACAACACCCTAACAGCTTATGGACCGGAGGCAGGAGTACCCATCCTGACCATTAATTACCTTTATAAAGACCGGATGAAGAATCTCTGGATCGGGACAGATGGGGGAGGATTGATCCGGATGAGGAAGGGGGCACCCGGTGCGCTCCCCGGTAAAGATCGACTGGCCTGCGGTTTTGTCTATTCCATATACGAAGACATGGAGGGCAGCCTCTGGATAGGAACTCTTGATGAGGGATTGCACCAGTTGAGAGACAGCAAATTCATCACTTATACCACCAGGGAAGGATTGGCCCATGATTACATCTATTGTATCCATGCCGGCCGTGCCGGTGACCTCTGGATCGGTACAAAACAAGGATTGAACCGGTTGAAAAACGGGAAATTAACCACGGTATTGACCATCAAAGAAGGGCTTTTACACAACTCTGTTTTGTGTCTTTCCGAAGATATTTCAGGATGCCTCCGCATCGGCACCCTGGAAGGTTTACACACCTTCAAAGACGGAAGGCTTACCACTCTGACAAAAAAACACGGCTTATCCGATAACCGGGTAAGATGTATACTGGAAGACAGCCGGGGAAATACCTGGATCGGCACTGAAAATGGCCTGAACCGGTTCGACAATAACAGCGGCAAACATACTATATTCACCACAAAACAAGGACTCTTGAGTAACTTCATCAGATTTATTTTTGAAGACAGCTGCGGGTGCCTCTGGATCGGTACGGAAGACGGTCTCAACTGCTTAAAACACGGCGTTATTACAGCTTATAACCTGGTAGACGGGACCGGGAGCAACGATGTCCGATGTGTTTATGAGGATAATGAGGGTGTGCTCTGGTTTGGGACCGGCAGCGGCCTTATCCGGGTGATAATGAAAGAAAAAGATACCACCCGTTATACCTATAACATTCAGTGCGGCCTGGTTGAAAACTATGTATATTCCATACTTGAAGATGAAAGGGGATATCTCTGGCTGGCCGGCCGGAAAGGGATTTCCCGGATCAGGAAAAAAGACTTAGAGGATTTTTCCGCAGGAAAAATCCATCGGCTTGAACCGGATTCCTACGATGAGAAAGATGGAATGAAATCCGGTTGGTGCACCGCTGTGGGATGTAAGACTCGAGATGGTAAGCTCTGGTTCCCTACTGCCCGGGGAGTTGCCGTGATCGATCCCGGTCATATCAAAAAAAATCGCCTTCCTCCCTCCATCATTATTGAAAAACTTACCGTGGACGGAAAACCCATTACAATAAAAAGTTTTTGCGGGGGTCCAGGGGGCAGTTTTT
>JABAOF010002281.1_pt3 | contig 92121 bp, 83 predicted proteins | sample 7062171 | NCBI WGS metagenome assembly JABAOF01 (sample SAMN14538628, study PRJNA623070) | marine sediment metagenome | biome: marine biome [ENVO:00000428]; feature: marine pelagic biome [ENVO:01000023]; material: deep marine sediment [ENVO:00002113] | place: India: Gulf of Khambhat ...
CCCAGACCATGTCATGTTTCTCGGTGCATTATTACGTCGCATGAAACGAAACAAACGTAAAAAACCACTAACGATATTCTGCCCTGTTAATGCGTTCTATCATGTAATCGGATACATCCGCTTCTATAATCCGAAAGGTGTTCCAGATTTTGTTAATTTCGAAACTTTTACGCCTGGGAAACCCGAATATCTCATTTCACTTTCCAAATCCAACACGGAAATGTGGGCTGCCGCTGCTTGTCATACAACGATGGCAGCAGGATATGGCATTATTCAAGGAGACACCAAAGTAGTTATTGTACCTGATACTGCTCCAAATTGTAAACCACTTTTGGCGTTGGCAAAGGGTGCCCGTGCACTATTTCATGATACCACGTTTCCCACTGCTAAATACGGCTTCGCAGTAGCAAAAGGACATTCAAGTCCAGAAGGTGCTGGCTTGGATGCCGAAAAGGCTAGAGTGCAAACATTAGTGTTAATTCATACTAGTCGCGCGCGTTCTCGTGACGCACATACTCTCTTTGCAGGTGCTGCGAGATATTTTGGTGGCGAAATTCAAGTAGGTTCAGATACTTCGACATTTACATTTTAATGTACAAAGCAAGAAATGGTTCCTTGATGACCTCTTCTCATTCAAAAAGAAAAATCCCGACTGTTGCTTGTTTAGGCGAAGTAATCATTGATTTTATTGCCGAAGAAATTGGAACCCTAGACACAGTCAGTTCTTTTTCTAAGTATCCAGGAGGCGCTCCTGCCAACGTTGCTGTGGGAGTTGCAAGATTGGGTGTTGCTACTGGATTCATCGGAAAGGTAGGTTTTGACGCTTTTGGAGACTATTTAATTTCTATACTTAAACAAAATGGAGTGGACATAAGGGGCATCACTCAAACCAAGGACGCACCGACAGCAGTAGCTTTTGTGAGTCGTTCTACATCCAAAGACCGTGATTTCCTTTTCTACCGTAATCCGTGTGCTGATCTTCTTTTGAAAAAATCTGAGCTCCCACGGGACTGGTTGACTCAAATTAAGTATTTGCATATCGGTGGTGTGAGTCTAACCCAAGAACCAAGTCGACAAGCAACCATGTATGCAACAAAAGTTGCTAAACAGAGTGGGGTGAATGTTACTTTTGATCCCAATCTAAGAGTAGATCTTTGGTCAAATGGGCTTCCTGAATGTCGTAAAGTGATTCACTCAATCCTTGAAAATACCGATGTCTTTCTTCCCTCTTATGAAGAATTACTGACGCTCATGGCCACTGATAATTTAAACAAGGCATTACTCCGTGCACACGATATGGGGCCTTCTATAATTGTTGTAAAAATGGGATCCGATGGGAGTTTAGTCTCAGAGACAAGTCATAAAGGGGAATATCGACAATTTACTCAATCTGCTATTGATGTGAAGGTAGTAGATACAACGGGAGCAGGTGATGCCTATGATGCGGGTTTCATTGTAGGGCTTGTTCACGAATTATCAATTGAAGAGGCAGTTCTATGGGGGACTGCTGTAGCATCTCTTGTGATTACAAAAATTGGTGCAATGACAGCTCTTCCAACAAAAACCGAACTAGCCAATTTCCTAGATGGCTTTGAGAGAATTGGTTGCTAGGCAACACAATATCGAAAAACGACATGACGACCGGCGGTTTCTGAATCACGAATTATCCGAATTACATCGCCAGGTCGGGCGCCAATTGCCTTTGCAGCAGGATCTCCTGCCTTGATTTTGGGTAATTGCATCCGGTCAATTCCATATTCTTTCTCAATCGCTTCAATTTCTTTTTGAGTAATAATATCGTGCTCTGGAACCAGATCATGTTGAAAAAGATCGATTGAAAGAAATCGGTGATGTAAAAGTTCAACATCCATTTCTTTGGCTTCACGTCGAGCGGCATAGGTGTATCGTTCTCCGCCAATGATGATAGCGTGTGTAAACTCGCCAATATCTCGCGCTTTTATTGTATTTCGTAAAATTTCAACACCAACTGTGGGTGTATCGAGAATAACCCGAACCAATAGATTGGCTTTCGATTTCTCGATTGTCTTTTTAGCATGGATATCAATAACCCCTTCTTTTTCTCCTTCAACTCGCTTTGTAATCTTATATCCTCGTCGCTCAATAAGTCGCTTAAGGTAATTGAACTGCTTGTCTGTTAACACAAATCTCACCAAAGATTCCGGAGTTTTTCCCACGCTCGCTTCGCGACAGAGGATGAACAACTTATAAACATTTGTATCCTCTGGGTTTCTCTTCTCCTAATGGACGGGTTTGAGTAAGGATTTCCGGTAATCATGAGGGTCAATCTGTGATGACAATATCTCGATTTCTCTCTCCGAAGGAGGCGCTGTTACTTCAAACTTATCAGGAATTTTAAACAAAAAACCAGTTTGTTCTTGCACTTGTCTCAGCCCTATACCTGGATGAATTGATTTTAGAAATATTCTTCTGTCACTCCTATTAAATTGAAAAACGCATAAATTTGTAACAATAACATCTGGCCCTCCGTGTCGGTGTCCCTTTGCTGCAGAAATCCATCCAGGGCTTGTTATAAATGGGACCTGCTTTACTAGGCTACGCTGGCTATGATTCGTTCGCCATGAAACAATCCGTCGAAAGCTTCGAATCATAAGTGGGCCACCCGCTCCTCCAGGCAAACGAACTTTTGGTTGTGTCGGGTCTTTGCCAATTATGCTCATGTTCAAATTCCCAAACTGATCAATCTGAACACCACTAAGAAAAGCCACATCCATTCGACCGTTGTTCGCTAAATCAAATATCTCAGGGAAAGTAATTGCGTTCTCACAATCATCAAAGAGATGTGGATCACCAGTGGAAAAGGGTAGAGTATGAGGCTTTGGATTAATAGTTCCAAGAATTGTGAAATACAACAGGTTAGGTGCATGTGTTGCTTTAGCAAGCAGTGTTGCGAGCATTTGCACTGGGCTTGCCACTCCTGTAAAAACTCGGTCTCCATCTTTTAATTGACGGGCCAATGTTGACAAAATCAGTTCATCAAAGCTATAATCCCTAGATAATTTTGTCATTTGCATCCCCTAATTCACTGAATTAGCTTGAGGCGTTCTCCAACTAGGAGGTAGCCCCACTTTTTCCAAAAAGGTTTGATGATCAGAACAGGCATGGATATATTCTTGCAGATACTCATCGAAGCCTTTCTGAGTTTGAGCTTTTTCTTGGTAAAATGAAATATGTGCGGTATCTGTTTCGTATTTTTTATTGAGTGCGGTGGGTGTAGCACCGTACGGAACTATCGATATTGCATCAACAAGAAAATGAGGAATTGCGATTTGACTCGGTTCAAATATTTCCGACTCTATGCCCTCTTCGACTGTGACTAATACTTTATTACATGCTTGGGCTGTGGTTAACGTGAAATTTGTCCATGGTTCAAGCAGGCGCACATTTCCTTTCGAGTCCGCTGAGTGAGCATGGAGCAATAAAACATCGGGACGTAAAGCTGGAACTATGATGATCGTTTCTTTTGGGTCATAGGGGGACTGCATCAAAAGATAATCTTTACGAATGGAGAGTAAATCAGATCCCCGAAAATCTGGTAGTGGGATGAATGGAATACCAAATGCTCCTGCGCGTAGAGCCATGCAGATGGCATAACCCATACTTTCCTTTACACGAATCAATCTATTTTCGACAGCTTCTCGGAAACGGCGCATTGTTGCAAAACCATTTTGGGTCATAAAACCCAGAAAATAGAATTCGAGTTCTGAAACAGTACCAGCTCCAACGAGCTGATCTATGGCTAAACCATTAGGTGCACTAACAATTCGGAGATCTCGGAGCTCAGCGCGGATAATCTCATGAACTGCAGCCATAGGTAAGCGGTTGATCAGTAATCCTTCCAAATAGATATGGCTCTTATGAGAGATGTTCTGACGTACTAGCTGGTGTAGCGACGTGAACTTATGGGATTTAGACATGATTAATCCAACCAGGGCTTTTTTTCAAATGGTCGATTTTTTGGAGATGCGGCGCTTAGTTATTTGGTATTTTCTTTGGGTTCCGTAATGCGGATCCAGCCTTTCCTTATCACCCAAATTAGTGGGATGATAATTGCTGGAACAACAATCAGTAACTGAATTTGCCAAGTATACACAGGAATCCCGTATGGTAGATAGAATAGGGGCAAGGGCCAAAAGACGTTATACATCCCTAGGATGTTCGCAACAAGGGATGGAACCGCAACGGTAACAGTAATTGCAGTCAAGATCACGATTACCCGGTTCAAGCGATTGGCGAGTAATATCGAATGTAATGAGACAAGGTCCGTTAGGTTGCGTGCATTAATCTCCAGAGCTTGTTGTTGTCGTTCTAGTTCTGAAATAGTTGTGCTAAGAAGTGCTCTCAACTCATCTGTTAGTTGCAAATTGCGCGGAACGTGTTGAAGCATCATATCGATGAATTGACGCTGAGAGGTAAGATGTTGGTAAAATTCGTTTTGAAGAGAGCGAATTCGCTGGATTTCTGAAAGTAATGTATTGATGTCGATATCAGCGTATCTCGATTCCAATTCTTTGGTTGCTTCTACAATTTGATTAATTATTAGTGCGTTTCGCTCTATAATTTCTTGTACAATACGAACAGCAACTAAAGATGGATTCACTTGTTGTCCGGAAGTCACAAGGTTTCTAAGGGTTTCTTCAACTTCAACAATGGCATCATCTGGGATTCTCTTGCCAACGGTAGCAACCATTTTCTCTCCTAATAATATCAGAACTGGTTCTGAATGCTGTATTGGTTCTAGAACTATGGTTGGTACATGAAATGCTGAGTAGTCATAAAATCTATGATAACGACCTTTGTGTGATTGTTCTAAAACGCGGGAGAGGCTTTTTGAATCAACTGACAAGAACAAACCTAGTTCACTATACTCCTCTGCGATGGGGTCTACAGCAGAAAGCCAAATGAAATCAGTTTTCCTCCAGATTTTCTGGAAATCTTCACCTTTTGCTAGTTTATGAAACTCATTGTTTCTGGTATAGTACACTTGTAGCATAGTGATCCTAAACCTCCACAATTTGGCTGGACCAACAATTCATGTATTAGGAGGAGGGGGTATTAAAAGATTGAAAATTAGCACGACCTACTTCATTCGACGTGAAAGTGTTATAGTCTCACCCTTTAGTTCTAGAAGTCCTGCCCGGACAAGTTCTTGTACACGTCGTCGGGCTTCGTAAATACCCACACCTAGAATCTTACTCATCTCTTCAAGGGTGCGTTGACCAGTTTCACGCACCAATAAGTAAATTCGATATTTAGAATCTTTTTCAAGAGCTTTTTTCAAATGGTCCAGCTCAACTTCCAAATCGTTGACTCGCCGCCGTAAAACAGTTGTATCTTGCACGGCTTCTCGTTGTACAATTTCTACAGTTCGAAGTTTAGATGCCTCTTCTTGAGCGTCTTGAGCCAAATCCTTTTTCACAAGTATGTCTTTTTGCAGAGCAACCAGTTCTACATCGCGTTTTTTAATGACTTCACGTAACTTCCCAATCTGTTCAGCCATTGCCTCTAGCTGAATTAACAGGTGCTCTTCTCGCTCTTTTGATGTGTTTTCTAAATTTTTGTGATCTTTTTCAAGTTTCAGAAGCTTCTGTGTAGCCTCTGAAAGTTCCCCTTTTGTTCCTTTGAGCTTTTTCGTCTTATCTTTTTCGCTAATAGTGACCTTGTTCAATTCAGTTTCTAAGTCAGTTATCTGCTTTTGTAGTTCTGCGTTATCATTATTTGCTTGATCAAGTTGTTGAGTAAGGGAGGCTACCTGTTCATTAAGAACTGCTTTCTTAGTGCTAGTTTCATCAACTTGATTTAGAAGATCAGCAACCTGCTTAGAAATCTCTTGATTCTCATGTTTTACTTTCCTAAATTCAGCAGTTAACGATGTAATTTCATCACGCAATAGAGCTGTTTCATCTTCGATTTCTTCACTTATTGCTTCAACATGTTCTGCTGGCGTTTCGGTGACTTCTTTCTCCGATAAAATTTCTGACGGGTCGTCAATTAGTTCAGTATTTGGTTCTTCTGTGGGTTCTTCTGTGGGTTCTCAGAAACGGGCTCATCAACAGGTTCGATTGTGTATTCGCTTTTTTGTTCTCCTAGTTTTCGATATCTCCATTTCTTATCAGTTGAATTTGGTGAGTCCTCAGGCAGCTCAAATGGCATACGAATTCCCCTTTTAGTACTAGATTATCAATTCAAATACGCAAAAAACTTTGTGGCGCTCTTATACAAGAGTATAGAATCTCGCGTAACACAAAATGTCAAAACTACTTCTTTTCAGTTCTCATTTTCGAAACAATAGGTTGTGGTTTGAAATTTGTTGGTAAGCGCATGCACTTCTTTTTTGACTTGTTTACGATCGGCTCCCTTAAGGCGTTTGGCGATTAATTGTGCAATAACTGGCATTTGCTCGTTTTTCATACCCCGCCGTGTAATTTCTTGTGACCCTAAGCGCACGCCTGCATCCGCAATGATATCTGCTGCTTCTAATTGGGCACAGAATTTTTGTCCCTGGGCATAGTTTTCTACTTGCAATAATACTTGATGTGACTTTGTATATCCCCAATCTTCTCCAATTACCGGAATGTTCATCTCTACTAACGCTTGAGCTAACCTTTGTGAATTCTCGACAACCTGTTTTGCATAGTTTTTCCCAAAAGTGAGCAATTCAGCTAATGCAATAGCTAATGCTGCGACTCGATGATGATGGTAGTTATCAACTAGCACAGGATAAGGACGTAATGTCAAATCAATTTGCTCAGCTAGTTCTGGATCTTTTTTCACTAGTACAATTCCTCCTTGAGGACCAAAAAACGTCTTATGTGTACTCCCTAACATGATCTGTGCTCCTTCTTTGAAGGGGTTCTGGAACTGTTCACCTGCAATAAGACCAAGAACGTGTGATGCATCGTAAACTAATGTTGTTTCTACTTCTTTGCAAATTCGTGTAAGTTCAGCCACGGGATGGGGTTTCAAAAAAAAACTTGCCCCTAAGATTACAAGACGTGGACGTACACGTTCAATTAGCTCAATAGCACGCTTTACGTTCATTGTATACCGATCTGATAGATATGGAAAATAGTGAACCTCAAGTGGAAAACGTGCTTGTAGGTTCAATGGATATCCGCCGTTATCAAAATGTGAAATAACGATCGGGTCATTCGGTTGACACAAACCCATAATCACTGACATCAATGAAAGGTGTCCGGATAGGGGTCGAACATTAGCATATTGGGCGTGAAAAAGTTTCGTTGCGGCTTTAATTGCTAATTCCTCAACCTTCCTAGAATATTTTTGCCCACCATACCATGGTTCATCCCATGCATATCGGTGTCCAAAATCAGAAGCTAGCATTGCCCGGACTTGTGGGCTGGTTAAATTTTCTGAGGGAATTAGGTTCAAACAATTCTGTCGCCATTGCTCGTGTTCACGAACGATTGAATGGATTGTTTGAGCAATTTCTGCACACATAATTACTCTACTCCGATTGAAGTTATTGTTGAATCTGGTTATATACTAATTAGAATGTATGTACTTGAACAAGCTTTTTCAATTGATACATCTCAAAGCATTTTCTCATTGTAGTTGCAGGCGATGATTTTGACCGATGACGATACTTCCGAAGAGGCGCCTTTGAAGCAACAATCAGTCCGGATTTCTACTCTTTGGTCGTCTTGGCAAATCGGGGCAAATCTATTGTGGGCTTATACTGGGGCACTTGCAGTTGATTTAGGGGCTACTGGAGTTCAGCAAAGCACTGTAACTGGTGTTCAGACTCTTGGTAATGCTTCAATGCAATGGGCATGGGGAAGTCTGACCGACCGATTTGGACGACGCCCTTTTCTGTTCCTTGGGCTACTCGCTATCGGCATGACTGCTGCTTTGGTTCCTTTCGCTCAAAATGCCTGGCAACTCATTTTGCTCTTATTAGTACCTACTATTATCGGAAGTGCCGCAATCCCCGCTTGGAATGGCTTGCTCGGAGATATTACGACCATGCAGGGGCGCGGGCGGTTTGTGGGTATAATAACTGCTATTGGTACAATTGCTTCTGCTCTAATTCTAGTAATTGTTGGTTTTGTTGCAGTATCTATTGGATTGATGGGTCTAGCCCAATTTCAAGTCCCCATGTATACAGCTGCCATCTCTATGGTAATTGCGGTAATTTGTGTCTTGGTTCTAACCGAAACTGTTCGCCCCTCAAAACGGCGAGTATTCGAGATACGTCAATCAATTCAGGGGACCCCTCGCTTTGTTCGGTTTTTAGGTATTAACACTCTCTTCTTCGCTGCTATGGGAGCGGCTTGGCCGCTCTTTCCGATAATTACCCGAGGCATCCTTCATGTTGATTTGTTTTTCATTGCGATTTTCACCGCAATTTTTAGCATTAGCTCAGGAATTGCACAACTGTCAGGAGGTTATTTGACGGATCGTTATGGGCGAAAACCCATTATCATTATTAGTCGTACTGTGATTTTTATTGCGCCTCTTAGTCATACTTTGGGTGCGATAACGGGGAACTTTTGGTTTCTATTACCAAGTAATATCACCGGGGGTTTTCTAACCGGATTATTTATTGTTAGTAGTACTGCATGGTTGCTTGATTCCGCACCAAAGATTCACCGGGGAACGATCGTGGCGCTCTTTAATTTCGCTACTGGCGTGAGTGCATTTTGCGCGGCAATGGTTTCAGGATTTGTGCTAGATTTCCTCGTGCTGTATGTTCCTTATGAAACAGTAGTAATCCTGATGATGCTTTCAATTGTGGTGATTCGAATCTTTGCTTCATTTGGCTACTTTGGCATTAACGAAACTCTTGTAAAAATCCCTGTACCAACTTTTCCTCATGTTCCAGAACCTGAAAAGGTTCCCTAAGGGTTCGGAAACTGGTGTAGAGCGCGGACTAGCTCTGTATAAAATTTCGCGGTTTGCGGAATTGAATCAAGAAGTACATGCTCGTTAGAACCATGCACACCATATCCAATGGGACCAAAATCTATGGCTTGAATTGGACGGTCAGTAAAATGGCGCGTATCACTTGCCCCACCCAGTTCAATGGGTTCGGATTCTAGAGTGAGTTGAGTTGCGATAATCTGAGCCATTTGGACTAATTGAGAATCCTGAGGAGTGTTCATGAAGGCTTTGCCAACTCGTACAGACATCTCATATTCGATTTGTGCAAGTTTCTCAGATAGAACTGTGTTCAGAGCCTTTTCAATTGGTTGACTGTCAGACGTCATTGCCCTTCCATCAAAATAAATCTCCCATCGATTATTTTGCTCATATAACAAATTAGGGCAAAAGGTGATGCCATAATCACTGGGGTAGGTAGGGAATTGTATCCGAGTTATAGGTAATAGTGCTTGAAGAAGTTTTGTGAGGTTCTGATCACAAGTGCGAGTGTCTTCTTTTACCGAGTGAGTAGCATCAATTCCCTCAAATTCAAACCAATCTGGTACTACATTGCTTTTAACGTAGCTTCCAGCGGTTGAAGAGATATTAATATTTGGGTTTTGAAGGAGAAAACTGGATGCAGCAAGTAGAGCGTGTTTATCAACTCCAGGCAAAAAATAGGCCGAATGCCGAGTTTGTCGTCCGGCATAATTTGTGGTGAATCGGTGTTTTTCGAATTTTCCATTACAAGGCTCCGGGTTTTGTGGAACCGAAACAGTGACCGAGACCGTGTTTCGTCGACGGGTGACTATTTGCATTCCAACTCCGTCAGCAGTAATTAGGTAATCAGGAAACAGGTCTTGTTTTTCTAGTCTAGCTCGGACAATCGGTGCTCCATTAATTCCCCCAATTTCTTCATCGCCTGTAATAACAAAAACTATGGTGCCTTCTATTTTGTGTTGAATTATTTCTTCTGCTGAAAGGAGTAGAGCGGTTGTGTTTCCTTTGTCATCAGCGGTTCCACGTCCATATCCCATTCTGTCTCGCACCGTTAGCTCAAAAGGATCAGTATCCCATCCTGGACCAATAGGAACTACATCAAAATGAGCTAGCAACAAGGTTACTGGACGACCCCTTCCGTGAATGGCAAGAACTGAAAAAAACCCGTTTTGTTCAAGAATCTGAGCATCATATCCCATCTCTGCTAGACGCTCATTCAGATATTCAGGGCATTCTCGTGTAGGCCGTATCATATTTCCTGGGTCATTGACTGTGGGAAATGCGATAAGATGTTGCAATATATTGATGTAATCCAATCCATATTCACTCCATTTCATCAATGTCGTGCGGTTGTTACGGTGCATCCGTTTTTTTCTACTATTAATGTGTGTTCAGCCTGGGCAATAGGGCTTCCATCCTTTAATCCTAATACTGAATAATTATGAATGCATCCCTCTCGTTTAAGCACGTTTAGTATTTGGGCTACTTTGTCTGGTTCTACTAGCTCAGCCATCCAACGGGACGCAAAAGGTAATTGACTAAATTTAATTTTCATCTGACTAAAAAGAGAGCGTAATTTGGGATCCTTTGGATTTCGCACGTGAGTAAATCCAAAAATATGCCCTGGTTCCAAATTATCAACATGAGGATTTTGGCTATAAGTGGCGAAGGGTTCAATAGCTACAACCATGTTTTCCTTTAACCGAGGCGAGCTTGTACGTTCCGTTGCGTATGTCACCGAAGGAACAGATATTCCAGCATGAAGATTAAATTGTTCGATACTATGGCCTGTGAGGTTTTCAATCGGGCGCGTTTTCATCTGTTGCATTGCGGCTGAAATGGCTTTAGATACATTCCAAATGCGGATTCCTGCTCGAACGGTGTTAATTGCTGCCTCCAAACCTGCTTCTGCTCCATCAATAAGCTGTTGAAGGCCTTCATCATCACCGACTAAAACAGTTCGAGCATTATCTGCAACAAAACCATCTATGTGTACACCCAGATCAATCTTTACGAGAGCAATATCCGGAATTTGCGTAGAATCATCTAAGCTTGGTGTATAATGAGCCGCATGATGATTTATCGAGATGTTAATAGGAAACGCAGGTTTTCCACCAAGGCTTTGGATTTTAGTTTCTCCTGCTTCAGCAATTGAATATAATGGTTCACCTGCTTTTACGAGATCACAAGAAAATACTAGTGCTTCCGAAGCGATTTTTCCAGCACGCTGTAATTTTTCGCGTGTTCGTTCAAACATTGCCATATCACGCATATCAAATCGTTTCCGTTAAGTGGATTTGTCTAATTTCACGTGAAATTAAGACAAAATTTGTCGTTGACTTTAATTTAGGTATTACTCCTAGTTTAGCTAAAGGTCAAAAAGAGTTAAGAATAGACTTTCCAATGGTTAAGAAAGGTGGATGTAAGCCACTTACCTCGGGGGCTCCGAATGTGACTACATTAGCAGAGCTTCGCAAGTACTACTCCATGCTAAAAGATATTAGTGCAAAATGTCGGACAATTATGGGTGGTCTCCCTTCTGAAATTAAAACCTCATTGGAAGATGTGGGACGGGAACTTGTAAGCCTAGAAGGTTTTGATAGGGATGCAAAAACGAGTTGGTCCCTAAGTCCGAAAAAACGTCGTCTTATAAAGCAAATTGATCAAGGGCTGCCAAAAATCGATGAAGATCTCTCTCGTTCACTTCGACTTCACATTGAGCTGTTGAAGACTTACATGACTGAGCTTGAAGAGCTAAAAGCAACAATAATGACTTTTGATATTAAACTAGGACGTGATCTCAACAATCTCACCTTTCCTTCGACACAAGGGGGACATTCAGTTGTTTTGCCGGTTCTTTCACGATTTGTAGCTAATTTTGAAGGTCTTTCTAAACAATTACGTGACGCTCTACTAAAGCAAACGAATGATATGCTTGAACAAAATCGGGCGTTGATTAAAACCTACGATCGGTTTGTTGGTATTGACACGAGTGATGTTTCAATTAGTGCCGAGCGGGAAACTGTTGATGTGAGTACTATCCCGGAGCTTTTTGAAATTCGCAAGACACTACGCCAAGAGCATGAATATCTCACAAGTCGACGTGGCGAAGTTGTTGATACATTACGAGCGAAACTGCAAGCTAGTATTGAATCCTCCGTATCCCTCTTAGAGACTGCTCGTAGTTTGAGTCTCAAAGTTCCTATGGCTATTTCTACATCACTTGAAGCGCTGAAAAAACAACTCAAAGGTGAGACTAATCTCACCACACTTCTCGGGTTGGTTCAACAATATGATGGGCAAGTGTTAAAAGCCTCAAGTGAAGTCAGAAGCCAAATACTTGAATTTGGTCATAATCTTAACCGCATTCTTGCTAGCGCTAATATCGCTAGTGAAGCCACTTTTCTTCCTCCTTTACCTCCTGAAGTTCCCAAAGATGCGGATTTAGCTGCGCTAGTTGCAAGCTATGAACGCCTACAAGCATACCATACCAATGTTGAAACAGCTATCCGTGCTGAGATCATGCGTATAGTAGATGATTTGACTCGTGCTGTAAAACGGAATGTGCTTCCAAACACTGCGGAACTAGATAAATTCGTGAAAAATGAATCGAAAAAGGTAAAGAAAGGAGATCTGAAAGTTCTTGTCAAGGTATACTCCGAGGTTGCGGCTCAAATAATTGATGAACATGGAAAATTACTAGCTGAAATTAGAACTCAAGAAGCTTTACTAACTCGAATCTCAGAAACCGCTAGTACAATTCTTGATAAAACCACAATGGGTGCAGCTCCTGCTCCTGTTCGAACCACAGACATTAGCTTCCCTGAGTTGGTTGAGGCGTATGCAAGACTACGAAAGCATGTTGAGAATCGGATCGATCTGTTCCGAAAAGCTTGGGAACGTGAACTCAACGCGCTTCTTGCTGAAATCCAAGTGATAAAACCAACCTATCGGGAATCTTTCAAAACCATGGAAGAATTTTTGGAAAGTGCTATTGCACATATCCGCGCTAGTACTAGTTTCGAGGAAATTGAAGAAGTCGCCCGTGAGGCTCAAGGAGATGCTCTATATAAAGCGCAAGACGCCATTGAAAATCTCAAATATCGCCTAGATCTCAAACTGCGATTGGCGGTTTCAAAACTTTTAGGTATGGGGTTAACTATTCCTTCGGAAGTCCAGTCAGCCATTCAAGAACTGACAACGGTGGTCCCCGCTAGTGAAACCTATGAAGAAGCGATTCGTAAGGCCCATCACATTGTTGAACTTTTCGAAAAACGAATTGTGGGATACTTCAACCAGACTCTTAATGAACAAATCAAAGCCTTCTCAGAGTTAACAAGCGTGTCTGCTTCCTTGGGCATCAAAACAGACTCTTATGTCAAAGAATCAATGAAACTGCAGGACAAATTACCCGCAAATATTGAGGAACTCCCTGACCGGTTCGACGAACTTCGTGAATTACTTACCGACCCTAAGTTGCTTAAGGATATCCGTTCGAAAGCCAACGAAGTCTGGCGAAATCTCAATTCAGTTACTGATCTTCTTGAACGTCATGGACAAGCCGAGATTGTAGCTAAACTAAAGGATCTGCTCGCTCGTGTTCCCGACGCCTTAGAAGCTGAACAAGTAAACACTGTTCTTGAAATTTGTATGGCTCTCATTGAAGCGCAAAATAGTGTACTTGATATTCTTCGCAACATGGAGCAAAAGACTGGACAAGCATACGAGCAGTTATTAGAAAATACTACCGAATACTACTCAACGATTAAAAGAGTATACGCGGCACGACCGCTTGAATTTAGCAAAATCATATTTCCGTTAGATACTTTGCAGAATTTGCGTGGAAAATTAGAAACCGTTAATTCTCTACCCGAATCTATTGATATATTCACAACCATCCGCAGTTTAGAACAGCAATGGTTAGAAAAAATCAAAGAGCTTGATGAATGGCACAAGGCGCTCCGCGTTTTCCTCGCTGACTTTAATCCAGCGGCGCCTAAAGCTGAACGTAATCGTCAACTCAACGAAATCGAAAAAAGAATTCGCGAAACCTATACGCGCGAGGATACTGCAAACTACCTCACTTGGGCTGCCAGAGAACTTGCAGCTGTCATGATCGAACAAAAAACAAAAGCAAAGAAAAAATAGGGTTGGATTAACATGGAAGCAACTGATGAAGGACCGCGAGTCGCGGAAGTATTTGCCATCGGAATTGGAGAATGCGGAAGCAACCTCGTTGGGGCCTACCTCAAGCAAGCGCGTGAACGCATGCTACCACCACGTATCCGCGGATACTTGTGCATGAATACTGATCGATCCGACATAACGAAGCTCCGTCAAAAATATGACATTCCCAAAGAAAACACTCTCCTTTATGGCGCATCAGATATTGGTTGTGGCGGGAATTTTACTGATGGTTATAATTACGTTCATGACTTTAAAGATGTCATCATGGGTCAGTTGACGCAACTGGGGTTTGAGGGAGTCTCTGGGTTTGTCATATTTACGTCATCGGGCGGTGGAACTGGCTGTGGAGGCGCCCCCGCTTTAATTGAGATATTAAAGGAAAGATTTCAAGAGGAAGAAGGCCGTCGCATTTTCGTCTACGTCTTTACCGTACTTCCTTTCAAGGATCAAACCTCTGAAGCTCTCAACACTATGTGGTCGCTCTCCAAACTTCTGCGTGGGCAATTAGAAGATCGCGGAGCTGATCTTGTTTGTCTCCTTAGTAACCGCGCTATGCTTCGACGTATTCTGGCTTGGCGAGAAGGCGAAGTAGCTGATTTCTTACAAAAGCAGTTACAAATTGATGTGGCTAAAGTTACCGATGTTGAAGGAATGGTTCCTTCAACTGTCGATGGTGCCGATGATGTGTCCAAGGCACAAGAATCAGCTTTTGTGGAACTCGTGAATCCTCTTGCGCTTAGGTTTGTTGAGCACATGCTAAGTCCTGGCGTCGTTGAGCCGGGTAAAGAAGTTTTTCCGACAACGGACATCGCAGACTACGCAAGGAAACTGGATCCTATTGTGGTGCCCTGTCTATATACTGATGTAAGTCTAATTCCCTCTGCTGGAAACATTCCGACGCAACTAAAAACAATGGTCAAATATGCCGTTGAACATTGTAGCTTTGCCGAAATCGGTTCAGAGCCAGGGGCTTCATCGACATATTATACCTTCTCAGGAACTCGTGAATATGCACGAGCTGAATACGATCCACATATTAAACAGGCGCTTCGCCCTTATATTGCAAAGGGCGCAGCGATTACACCCTGTTTTGTGTCCTATGATGAGGACACCCATCCATCTGATTTACTTCTTCTTTTGGGACTTCCTCAGATTCCTGAAATTGAGGATTTGGTAAATTCAGCTACTGAACTTGTGGATCTTCATGCAGGTCCCTCGCCACTTCGAAGAGGTTGGTTTAAGAAATCTAAGGGTGTCGGTGAAGAAGTTCTTCGTGCATCCATCCGTGATGTTGCTGAATTATTCAATCTCGAAATGAAGTAAATTAAGCATTAGTGGAGAAGAAGAAGGTTGATAACAGCAGAAGAATTGCTGGAACGCATCCTCATTCTCACCACAGTCAACTCCACTCTTATTCATGCTCTTATTACCATAGAAGCCGAAGGAGATCTTAATCCTAAACAAATCAACCAGCTTGCTAGAGGAGTCCGGGCGGTTCGAGAATCGGTTGAGCAAGCACTAGTCGACTCAAAAAATAACAATATTTCTTCAGGTTCGTCCTTTGTGGATGACACCATCAAAGTTATTCTCACTCATCTTGAACGCATTGAAGCAGCCTTGGACTCATATGCGAAATCGCGAAAGAGAAAAATCTCAAAAGTGGAAGTAAAAGAACCCATTATTGCTACCCAACAACTAGTTGCTGAAGCTAGCGAGGATCTTGCGGGACTTACTAGTAAGCCATTTCAACGTCGACTTTCTGTTTTTGATCCGGATAAGCTTCTTCCACCTATTCAGCAGTTATTGGATAAGTATTCCAGCAGGAGTCACCTTCTTTTACCCAATTATTGGTTCGAATCATGTCGGGAGCTATTCCGATACAGTGAACCACGTGAGGTGATCAAAGAAGTTACGCGTATAGCAAGTCAAATTTTCTACTCTCTTACACGCCGATTTCTTGCTGAAGCACCCTGTGCAGGTCTGCTTCAAGAACTTTCACGAAAAGGTTCACTAGGCAACGAATTAAACAGCCGTGAACGGAATAAAATCGCGGGAACTAGTAGTGAGTTCTATGATCAGCTTGCTAAAGCTCTAAAAGAAAATTCAGTAAAATCGAGTATTTCAGATGCTAAACGGAGTCTTCGCTCCTTTGATTGGGGTCCGGCTGACGTAGAGAAACGGGTAGTTGGTGTAATTCATCGCAGTGCACGAGAACTTGTGGACCAAGCTGCAGATGGTAAGACTCTTTCAGTCCTAGAACGAATTATCCACGCTGAGCTTAGTCGCTACATCTCTGCGTTAGCTACGAATCTCCATAACTTACCGCGATTAAACAAATTGTTAACCGATATGAAGGTCTAAGTTGGGTATAGTCGCTTCTTTAATTGTGCGTTCCCTGTTTCAACGTCATAATCAATCAAATCTGCTCGAGAAAGGTCGCCCAATGCTTTTCTGATTGCAGTAGCTTCATGTCCGGCTGTTTTTGTAATCTCGTCGCGGGTCATCTTTTTCTTCTTTCCATGCAAAAGGAACAATGTCTTCGCATGGGGTTGAGCATAAAAGACGTCTTCAAGTAACGCAATGTATAGGGCTAACAATTCCTGAACCGGGATTGATGTTTCTTGTTCAGCTACCAGCTCTTTGTAGGTGTCAGACATCTTCTCTAATTGTGTCTTAATGGCGTTAAGTTCTGATTCTAAAGCTCGGTTCTTGACCATCAAATCAGTTGATTTATCCGCTGATTCCTTCAGTTCATTGATTGTTCTTTCCAATCTGTCAATGGTCGCATTCTTGTTTTGAAGGTCACTGGTTAATTCCTCTATGCGTGCTTCTGCGGTTTTATTCCGTTCACGTTGCTCTACAAGCTCTTGGTTCATGTCATTGACAATTTTTTGAACTTTTTTTACAGTCTTTGTGGCTTCAGCAGGATAATCCTTTTCGGGTGGTTTCTCAGTTGCCATTCTATTCACCTTCTATTGTCACTTTACATTGCTTAGGGTTTCTTGTATTTATGGCTAGAGTTTTCATCTACTTAGTGTTTTTTTGTTTGCGAGTTGCAATACGGTTGAGTTGAGGTGGTGGCGGAGGTGCTACAATTGATTCTTGGGTAAAATCGAAAATAGTTATCACGTCATTTTCAAACGTTGCCTTCAGTTGTTGTGTAGAATCCACAGTTCCCAATGAGGTGGCTGTTAATTTATGTTCTTTAAAGATGGATATGACCGATTTAACATTATCCGGAATAGTCGTGACGATAAACCCTGTCGAGATGTACATTTTCAACCAAGTAGTTAAATCAAGATTCTTTGGAACAGGTATAGCCGCAAAATCGATGGTTGCGCCCTTTTGCGCATACTCCAACATTAGAAGGCTTGTCCCAATAATGCCTCCGTTGCTCAAATCCTTTGATGCGGTAAGAAGACATCGTTCTGCAAGAACTCGCATTGCTTCATATCGTTTGAGAACATCCTTCGACTTCTTAAGGGCGGTAGTGTCCCATCCAAACTCATAATTCGGAGAAACACGTCCTTCTAAATCGACTGCTAGAATGAGCTGATCACCTGGCTGAGCTCCACCCGCACTGATATAGGCTTCTCTGGGAACTGTTCCACAAATTGATGCACTTACTCCATTAATCGGGGCATTGGGTGTCGTATGTCCTCGGACTACTTCAACTTTGAACTTTTGCCCCGCGTCACAGATTCCTTCCATAAACTTCACACCTGCTTCCATTTCAGTGAATGCGACGTTAACCATAGCCACAATTGGGCGTCCACCCGCTGCATAGATATCATTCACATTAACAAGGATAGCAGCATACCCGGCAACATACGGCTTAGACTCCGCTAGTTCTGGGATGACTGCATCTGTTGAAAGCAAAATAAGATTATCTCCACCCAGGTCAATGGCTGCGGAGTCCTCTCCAATTGAAGAGAGAACATGTGGGCATTTGAACCCTTCATTTCGAAGAATTGTTACCAGTTGACCAATTGGTTGTTTACGGCGTAATCCCCAATAGTCTTTTACATCAGAAACGATAGTAGACAACTTTTCAGGCATCTAAATGCAGGCTCCTCAAATAGAATCGAGTATGTAGGTTTCGATAAAACTTGTGGTTACAACGCATTATAGAACGAAAAAAGCTATGAAATCATGTGAATTGAATTTAACCAGTTATTGAAACTCCATCAATGAGCAGGCTTGGGGTTGATACAAATAATGAAGTAATTTCAATATCACTCCCGATTTCACGCAACTGCTCTAATCCTGTATAGAAGTTGCCTGCAATCGACACAGGTTCAAGAGGATGCTTCTTTTCTCCGTTTTCTATTAGAAACACCGAATTTGCCACTGCTGAAAATTCGCCCGTTGCAACGGTACTATGAAAGATTCCAATTGGAATATCCATTATTAGCAATCCTTTCCCGTCAATTGAAGCAATGAGGTCTTCCTGAGATTTCTTCCCTTGTCTGACTTCAAGATTCTTTCCAAATATTGTGGGGGCATGTTCATAGGGTAAACGGGACCCAAATGGTCCTCCTGAACGAGCACTATTACCTGTTGATCCGGTTCCTGCAATCCGCCCATAGTATGAATCAAAAAGGAAGCCTCTCAAAACACCTTTCTCGATAATGGTGGTTTTTCCTTGCGGATGACCCTCCGCATCAATTGCCTCAGTCGAGATTCCCAGAGGATCTTGCCCATCATCAACGAGTGTTAAACTAGAATGTGCGATTTTTTCTCCAAGCTTATTACTTAATGGGGACACGCCTTCAACAACTGCTTGTCCCTTGGCGGATTGTTGAAGACTTGCTAAAATGTAGCTTGCTGCCGCCCAAGGTACCCATAAAGTAGGCAATTTAGTGGTTTGATTCAATCTCTTTGTTCCTAGCATGCTTATGGCTTTGTCAGCTGCTTTTTGTCCAATACCAGTAACATCGAGTGCCTTCTCTCGAGTGATTAATTCCTCTGAAGCTGTTCTTCGTTCCTCTCCCTCAATCGCCATAGCGTAAGCACTACAGGCGTTATGTGCTGAGGTTGATGCCTGCTGCAGACCTAGCGAATTGCCAATGGCAAAACCACCCCACGTTCTTAGACATTCAACTGCTGCTAGTATACGACCATTTGCTTTGGTCACGTCTCCAATTAATTGGAGAGACGATTTTACCAAATCCTCTGTTGTTATCTCAAGAATCTCATTGGAAAATTTACCTTCTTTTCCAGGAGGTTTTGGTTCGCAAAATCCCTTGAAGCGTGTGTCTTTTTCTGAAGTTGCCTTCAAACTTGCTAAAGCGTCTTTTATGCTTCTTTTTATCTGGTTGGCTGCTATTCCACTCGAAGAAGAAAAACTAACACGTTGGTCTTTTGACATTCGTACGGCATTTCCTGCTACAATTCCATCGGTTGCTTCTACAATCCCCTGTTTAATTTCCACATTCGACTCACTTCGGTAATACAAGAACAATTCAAAGTCTGCAGTCTTATCCAAAGATTGCGCAAATTTAAGACCCGAATCCACTTCCGCCAGTAATGTATCCTTTATTTTCTCATATTCCATCAGAGTTCATCTCCGTTCTTCTAGGCTTTTCCTCCGAACGTCACATCTCGAATGAGGAGTTTCGGTCCTCCAAGACCCGTAGGTAATGGGCGTTGCCCGCTCTTTCCGCAACCTCCAAAATATGTCCCCCACAAATTAATATCTCGTGTAGCTCCCTCTACACGTTGAAGTAATTGTAGAATATTCCCTGAAAGTGATACCTCTCGGATTGGATGTTGGATTTTACCATTTTCTACCCAATATCCTCTATTTGCTTTGAAAAGGAAACTGCCATCTCCTTCCACTTGTCCACCCATCGTTTGTATTGCATAGATACCGGTTCCCAATTGCTCAAGTGCTTCCTCTTCTGTAAGATCGCCAGGTGTGAAGAACGTGTTTGTCATACGTGGGATAGGCATGAACCCAAAGTGAACCGCACGACAATTTCCAGTAGGTTTTTGTTCTAATTTCTGTGCAGTCCCTCTGCTATGAAGAAAATGCTTGAGAACGCCTTTTTCAAGAATTGTTGTCATATCGGCTGGAGTGCCTTGATCATCAAAGGGAAGCCAAAGCCCTCCTATTTTATTAATATCAGGAATTCCCCCATCAATAATAGTGGCATGTTTAGTTCCAAGTCTTTTTCCAATTTTTCCTGCTAATGGCGAGACTCCGATTGTAACGAAATCACCTTCGCTGAGGTGGCCAAAACTTTCATGAGCTAGCACGCCGGTTAAGGCATTATCAATAAGTGTTGAAAATTTTCCCGCGGGGCATGCCTTTGCTTTGAGTTGCTCTGAAGCAAGTTCGCCTGCTGTTTTCCCAATCTCTTCTGGTGTAGTCTCTTTTTGAGTATAAACTTCTAGACCAAAACTTCCTGCTTTTCGCTCCGATGCAAATACGAGTTCGCCAGAACTGGTTTTTGATATAACACGACAGGTTAAATCGATTACAAGAAATTCCCAATCGATATTTGTTTCTTCACTATTGGTAAAGATTTTTTGACCATATAATTCGCCATAGGCTCCTGTAATATTTTCAATATTTTTTCCGTGATCAGAAGCGTTCTCCACCATTCGGTTGATGAGGTTCATTTTAAATTCTTGGGATTCTGTTTTTGGGTGGATTTTCACAGAGCGTGTATCTGTCGGTTTACTTTTCACCCTTGATCTTCTTTCAAAATTTAGCTTTAGAGACGCTGCTGTTGAAGCGGCTTTTGCCATTTTAAAGGCACGATTAACTGTTTCTTCAATATCATTAACAACTTCACTAGCTGTAAAGGAATAACCCGCTGTTCCACCAAAATAACAAGTAACTCCAATCCCTGTACGGAATTTTGAAAGGATATCCTTCCAGGTGTCATCTTTTTTTGTCTTGATTCGCCTTAATGTATGGAGGGTAAAATCATCAAAACGGGCTTCAACAAAATCTGCTCCAAGTCTCTCGCCCAATGAGACTGCATCTTGAAGTTTATCTAGCATACATTTTCAACCTCAACATCTAATATTAGCTCAGGAGTAGCAGATTTATACTATATAAGCCGTCCTCAGCAACCGAGTTTAGATTTCTTTCAAAAACGTAGAGGTGACTGTGTTTGGAATTTGGTGTACAAATAGAGCCGCAGTTTGGATATTCCTTTGATGACATTATTTCAGTAGCTGATGTTGCATTGAAAAATGGTTTTTCGACAATTTGGTTTTCTGATCATTTCATGCTTGACAAGGATTCAGTCGATCGGGTATTACTTGATCCTTGGTTAATAATGACTGCACTTACTCAACACAACGCGAAGGTGCGAGTTGGCAGCATGGTATTCTGTCAAAGTTACAGGAATCCTGCGCTTACAGCAAAAATGGCTGCATCTCTTGATGTTTTATCAAATGGACGCTTGGATTTTGGAATTGGGGCTGGTTGGAAAGAAATCGAATACCATGCTTATGGTTATCCTTTTCCTTCTGCCAAAACACGGATTAAACAACTTGAAGATGCTGTTCAGATTATCCGTGGTATATGGCAGAATGAACGGTTTACTTTCAGGGGGAACTATTATCAAGTTGAAGACATTATTTCGGTTCCTAAACCAATTCAAAACCCAATGCCTATCTGGATTGGAGCCCAACAGGGTAAAGAAATGATGCTTCGGGTAACCGCTAAATATGGAGATGGAATTAACATCGCATGGATGACCACACCAGATGATTTAGATCAACGCTTCCAACTATTAACAAAATTTACGAAAAAATATGGTCGTGAAAGTAGTAATATCATGAAATCAGTTGGATTATGGACTAGGCACTTTGATTCCCTAGACGCAATGGAAGCTGCCCTCATTGAGAGTGCGAAATCAAGAAATGTTCCTCTCAAAGATTATCGAACGCGAGTTTCTCAAGCTTTATGGGGGACACCAGATCATATGATTACACGTCTTCGCGAATTTGAACAAATCGGGGTCTCTCATGTTGTTCTCATGTTTCCTCATGGGGAAGAAATCAACCATATCAAATCTTTAGGAAAATCCGTTCTTCCAAAGTTGTAACAAAGATTTTGTATGTTCACGTTATCATTGCATGATTCTCCGCTCGCGCAATCTGATCAATTACTATTCATTCTGCAGATACCGGAAACTTCTAATGAAGAATCTTGTACATGCCACTCACTTAACACTCGAAACAGTAATGTCGATTCCATTCCCGGCATAAATCCGTTCCTGCTGGTTGGCCACGGTGTCAAGATTGACTCATAAATCCATCGTAGTCAAATGTGATAATGTTTTCAAGACGTATGAGGATGGAGAACTTAGAGTCGAAGTACTAAAAGGCCTCGATTTTTCTGTAAACACAGGTGAATTTGTCGCTATCGTAGGGGCTAGTGGAAGTGGAAAAACAACACTCATAAATCTTATCGCACTTTTAGACTCAGCCACAGCGGGTGAAATTAGCATTGATGGGCAATCCGTAAATGGTTTGGACGATAAAGCCCTATCATACCTTCGTCGTGATAAAATTGGGATAGTATTTCAGGGTTTCTACCTTTTGGAAATTATGAACGCGCGAGAAAACGTTGAAGTTCCAATGGTATTTGCAGACATATCTAAGGAGGAACGTATTACCCGGGCACTCGATCTTCTTGATTTAGTAGGAATGCGAGATTTTGCGGAACAATATCCGACTGAGATGTCAGGTGGGCAAATGCAACGAATAGCATTTGCAAGGGCCATAGCAAATGACCCCGTTTTGCTACTTGCTGACGAACCGACAGGTAACTTAGATACTGCAACGGGAATTGAAATCATCCGATTGTTTCAGGAATTAGCTCATAATTATCGAAAAGCTGTTGTGGTAGCCACTCATGATCCTGAGGTTGCCAGCTCAGCCGATAGAATTCTAGTACTCCGTCATGGAAGACTCCACACAGATACATCTATGTATGGACGTGATAGCGATTCCGAGGAGGAGCAGTCGTGAGCAAAGATCCTACTCCTCCTATAATTGCACCAAAGGCTCATGGGAGCCGCCTATATGTAGCCAATTATGTTGGAACCAGCCTTCGTAAAAACAAAACCCGTTTCTTCAGTTTGCTCATCGGTATAATGATTGGAGTTGCATTAGTTGCTTCTGTTTTTGTATGGACTGATACCGACTCTCAGGTTGCAGCGGTTGACTACTTTGAATCCAATCTTTACCAATACTATGTTCAACAAGTATACGAATCTCCCGTTGATACCCAGCTCATCTTTGATGTAAAAAATTGGTTTTCTGGACAAATAGAGTATCAGGCATCAGATATCATATATCATTCAGTGGGGTTCCTCAACGGAACCAATTGGAATTCATCAACTACCTATCTCCCATATCCATATTCTCAGGGGATAAAAGACTTTCAAACCTTCTTTGTTGATAACCCTTTTCTTGAGAGGGTCGCGCCCCAGTTCGAATTTAATGGGGCTTTCGAATTATCTACTGGTGAGTGTCTAATAAGCACAAAAGTAATTGAAGACGCTGAAGCACTTTTCAATCAAACAATTTCTATTGGTAGCTATATTAATCTCAATATAGCTTCGGTTTATAATGAACCAACTACACTTGGTGATTTACAACTTTTTAACAGTTTTAATCTCCTTGTAGTAGGTATCTACAACATCACCTATAGTGACACAATTCTGTACTCGTCTGCCAGAGCGGCTATTCGGTCGAATTTTCCGGGATCACCTCAAACCAATGTTTTTGGTTGGAATGATAGCGTTATTATGCACTATAACCAACTAGATTCGATTCAGCGAGATACACTTACAGCAAATTCCCTTTTTCCGAAACTTCTTGTTCAGCTAAATCCAATAGAAGTTTCCGCCGCTGGATTAGAGGATGTCTCAACTGTTATTCTTGAATTAAAATCTAATTTAGAATTTCAGTTTGCACAAAGAATTATCGTAGAAGGAGAGCACCAAGTTTTACTCCTTGAACAATATATTGCAGCCAGTCAGTCTCGGCGAACAATGGCTGTCATTACTTTACCGATTATCCTGCTCTCGGTAATTCTGACAATTTTTGCCACCAACATATTTCTTAGCGGACGACGATCTGAAGTTGCGATTCTACGAGCCAGAGGGGCTAGTTTCCGTCAACTCTATGCTGCTTTCATTTTAGAATTCCTGATTGTTGCAATAACTGCGCTCTGTTTGGGAATGGTTCTCAGCATTTTCATAGGTTCCTTAATTCCCGCTTCGGTTGGTTTCCTACAATTTAATCCCATCATATTCTATCAATTTCTTTCTAATGCCAGACTTGAACCACTGATATGGGTAATTGCCTTTATTGCGTGTCTTCTACCTTCATTGATTTTTACAATGGTGTATGTACGCAACTTTCTACGAACTGAAATATACAAGGCTATAGTGGGCACTGCTCCACGTGCAGAAGCGGATCCTAGTATCACGATAATCTATGCCATTGCCGTTTTTTCATTACTCGGGTTTCTCATTGTCGCGGTTCTACTACTTCCCGTTACTCCATTAATTGCCGTTTTCCTTTTTGGTTATGCTGTTGCAGTATGGGCGCTTTTCAGTGATGTCGGTTCTCGTATAGTTCGTCAAATCATTGCAGGATTAACGCGTGGTTTTCAACCAATGTTTGGAGAGAAAGCCTTTATTTTTGAAAAAAGTATGCGAACTCGGCGAGAACGAATTGTACCACTCCTCCTGATACTGACTTTAACATTCTCCATTACTGTCTTTGCTGTAGTTGAAGCGCAAACAGTTCAAGATAACGTCTTCACACAAGTTGGCTATTTCATGGGTGCTGATTTACGGGTTGAAAGTAATTCAATTCATCACAATTATACGAATGAAATCTTATCTATTCCTGGGGTTGTATCTGCTACTGCACTAATTTCCACAACAAGCACAATTGGCCCCATTTCTCTAACGATTATCGGAGTCGATGTGGATTCCTATACTAATACCGGCAATTGGGATCTTTCAAGTATGATAGGGGAAGATCCCATCGCAACCCTCCAAAAACTTCGTAACAACTCAAATGGAATTATCCTACCTCGAACGGTTGCAGAACGACTTCGAAGAGTTGTGGGTAACAGACTAGTTATTTCCGTTCATCAACAGGGAGGTGGAATAATGGGAGATGTTTCATTCCTCATTGTAGGGTTGGGTCGTAGTGCTCCTGGGTTGGGTTATTTTGATCCGGATGACCCCATCCGACCACCAGATCCCACTGATGGTTTTCATTTTCAAGCTCCACAAGTCTTTGCCCTAGTTAACAGGAATCTCCTAATTAATCAGAATATGACGAACACACGACTTATGTTAGCTAGGCTTTCTGAAAATGCTGATATCATAGAAATTCAGCATCAAATAAACAACCTTAATTTCTCATCAGCGATTTATTCGCCAAAAACCTATTCGATAGAGGAAGCCTATCCTGAAGGCTATCTTTTCAATAGGGGCGTAGTAAGTCTTCTATCAATTGGATTCATAGCCTGTGTGATTATTAGTATGATCGCGCTTATTCTTTTTGTGGGAATAATCGTCACGGAACGTACAACTGAGTATGCAATCATGCGGGCTGTTGGCAGCACTCAGCGACAAATAAGTGCTATCGTTATTGGTGAATTTGTTGGGCTAATAGTCACCTCCTTTCTTGTGGCATTATTACTTGGCTTTTTCTTCTCTTGGCTTCTAATGATCATCTTACTCCGTCTCTTTCCCTTTCCCTACGTAATTCCCTTCCAACTTGGAGTTCCTCTGCTGTTACTGCTTGCAGTGCTAGCAATCGTAGTTATTGGAATAAGCATTGGAACCTATATTCCCGCCCGTCGAGCGGGGCGAACTAATGTTGGTAAAGCTCTTCGAAATCTCTAAACAGACAGGTGAAAAAAAATCATGGCTACACGCAATAACCTCATCAGCGGTTTGGTCAAAGAAGAAGAATTCGCTGAGGTTCCAGAAAATCTAGTCTTGATGGCTAATGACGTCTATAAGATCTATCAAACTGGCGAATTTGAAACAGTCGCTTTACGTGGTGTATCTTTCCAAATTTTTCAAGGTGAAATTGTGGCAGTTGTTGGGCCTTCAGGGAGTGGAAAAACTACACTCGTTAATCTTCTAGGTGGGACACTTCGTCCCAGTGCAGGTCAAGTTTATTGGTCAAATATCAAACAGGATATCGCTAAACTCGATCAACGAATTATAACCAATGCCCGTCGAGGGTTTATTGGCTTCGTTTTTCAAGTTGATAATCTACTTCACCACTTGTCAGCTAGACAAAATGTGGAACTTAGTGCCCGTATCGCAGGACTTCCCAAAACTTGGAGGCAAGAACGCTCAACAGAACTTTTAGAAGCTGTGGGATTAAAAAATCGAATGAATCATGTTCCGGCAAAACTATCCGGAGGGGAACGTCAGCGTGTAGCTATCGCCAGTGCTCTTATGAATAATCCCGCTCTTGTTCTCGCTGATGAACCGACTGGTGATCTTGACCTCATCAACGCTGAAGAAATTCTTGATCTCTTTAAAAAACTCAATGAACAGTATGGAACCGCCTTTCTAATTGTAACCCACAGCCAATTAATTGCCTCTAAATCACGACGAACTCTGGAACTTCGTGATGGAATCATTAGTGGAACGCACGACGCAGGAGTTCATCTAAAACAACTTGAAAGAACCCGTGTATTGGAAGTTGATAATCAAGATCGATTACCGATTCCTGAGAATATTTTACGTGAATTAGGTCGTCCTCGTCGATTCCAAGTTGAAGTTGAAGAGGGACGAATAATTCTTACGCCTTCAATGGTTGAAGATGCTGTTGCGGTAGAAGTCCGACTAGTCACATGTCGGATTTGTGGGAAATTAGTTGCATCAAATCGTGTAACCTGTCCTAGTTGTGGTACGGCGCTATGAAGTGATAACAATAAAAAGGAGCATAGAGATCTTTGGATCAAACTTCAGGACCAAATAACAAATCCCCGTATAAAGAGGAGCCAAGCGCTATTACCTATCGAAGGATACCTACGGGTAGTGGCTTTGGTAGACGTCTTTATGTAGCTAGGTATATGACGCACGGGATTCGTCATCATAAACGGCGCTCAATTAGTTTACTTATCGGCATCATGGTTGGGGTTGCTTTAGTAAGCTCCGTATTCGTATGGACTGAAACCGGGGCCCGTGTAGCTATTGACAGCTATTTTACCAGTTTATCTTTTCACTATTACTGTATACAAAATCCTTCGAATGAAGATCCGCAAGCAATTTTCTCCGTGAAACAATATGTTGATTCGCAAATAACAACCCATACATCCCACGTTATTTATAGCTCAATTGCTCTAATCGACTCAACCCATCTAGATCCGAGTGATCAGTATCTTCCCTATGCCTACCAACGAGGAATCAAGGATAGTCAAGTCTTTTTTGTTGATAATGTTTTTCTTGAACGCGCCGAACGATCTTTTCGGATTATTGATGGGGAATTCAGTCTATCTCCTGGCTCAGTTCTTGTTAGTCAAAACGTGGTTGAAGACCTACAACAGGTAACTGGTCGGCAAGTGTCAGTGGGAAGCGTAATTGATTTGTCAATAGCTCGGAATTATCAGAGCACAAGCACTATCGGGGCAATTGATCCGACCAATGTCAATGGATTGCGCATAGCTGGTATTTATGAGGTCATAGCAAGCCTGGAACCTCTTCTTGAATCCTTTCCTTCCCAAAGTCGACTTAATTGGGGTCCGATTCAAGCTTCTGAAATTGTGTTCGGCTGGTTTGATAGCGTAATTGTTTCAAACGATTTACTTAGCAGTGAGGAATATGATCTCATTGCCCTTGATGTACTGTTTCCTCGTTTACTTGTTGAAATCACTCCAGTTCCATTATATTTTCTTAGACTCGAGGAAATAATTGGTGTTTTTCATCAGGTATTCAATGACATTCAAATGCACTCCAATGTTGCCGTTGGAGGTCGTGATCAACTTTTGTTTTTACAGGATTATGTGGCAGTGTTTTATGAAAGGCAGACGATGGTTTTTTTAGTATTGCCGATGGTGATCTTGTCTGGTCTATTAACAACATTCGCTGCGTCGCTCTTTCTTTCCAATCGTCGTTCAGAATTAGCGATTTTAAGATCTCGTGGAGCTAGCTACCAACAACTTTACTCCTTGCTTATGTTTGAGTTTTTCATTTTAGCAATTATTGGTGCAATCTTGGGGGGTCTTCTTGGGATTTTACTTGGGTGTATGATACCCTCCGCCTCCTCGTTCCTGATTTTTGACCTAATTAATCTCTTTCATCACCTAAGTCTGACTTCAGTTAATCTCCTCGCTTGGGCAATTGCAGGACTCATATGTATATTACCTGCTGCATTCTACATTCTCTTAAAAACGCGATCCTTTCTGAAATCTGAAATTTACGGAGAACTTCGTGAAAATACTTCTCACGGGAAACAAAACCCACGTCTTCAACTTGTCTACGCATTTGGTATTATTCTAATTTCTATACCCCTAACTTTTGTAGTGTTATCTGTCTCAATCTCCGTGGACATAGCCCTCGTTTTCTTTATTTTTATAGTAAGTTTCTGGATCCTTCTTGCAGATGCTATTGCCCGTGTTATTCGACCAGGCATAGCTGCTTTTTCTAGATTATTTACCCCGGCAATTGGTCAAAAGAGTCAGCTCTTCGCAAAGTCTCTTAGAGTACAACGAAGTCGTGTTGTCCCCTTGTTAATGATTTTGGTTCTCACTTTTTCGATTACGATATTTTCCGCAGTTGAGGCACAAACCTATGATACCCATCTCGATCAGCAAATTAGCTACTATGTTGGTGGAGATATTCGCGTTTATTCTGATCGTGTTCTAGCTAATCGAGTGAATGAAATTACATCTCTTTCCCAAATCGGCACTGCAACCTCTTTTATTGAAGTACAATCTGAAATCGGTCAATCTAATTTAAAGCTGATTGGTGTGAATCCTGCAGCCTATGCCGAGGTTGGTAATTGGGATGAATCGAGTATGGTAGGTGATGATTACCGCGTCGTGCTTGATAGACTAGCAGCAAACTTCGATGGAATCATTTTGCCTGCACATATTGCTTCTCTCTACGATCGAAGGGTTGGAGACACCATTCCTGTCCAAGTACGTGATCAACGGACATTTGTAGTCGACATTAAGATATTCGATGTTGTGGGGATTATGGAGAAAGCTCCAGGGTTAGGTTATGCGAATCCATCAGATCCCGATTCATCGATAACATCAAACCCTGGGTTTGGCTTCCAAAAAGGTGACCCCTTTGCATTGTGTCATCAACACTACTTTCTAATTGAGATTCCCTCATTTGATCCTTATGCCGTTGTGGATTCAACCCAATTCTTCCTAGCTGATTTGAATCCTTCATACAGCATCCAATCAGCTCAAGATGCGGTAGAGTCCCTTGAATTTGTATATCGGACTTGGTCACCATATACTTTTGATTTGGAAGAAGCCTATCATGATGGATATCTATTTTCCCAGGGAATTATCGGGCTCCTCTCCGTGGGGTTCCTTTCTTCACTAATAATCAGTATTATAGCTTTAACGATCTTTGTTAGTACTATTGTCTCTGAACGGAAAACTGAGTATGCTATTCTTCGAGCTTTGGGGGGGACTCGCCAAGATGTTACCTCAATGGTTCTTGTAGAGTTTATGAGTCTTATCACGTTAACATTTCTTGTTAGTATAATAATCGGAATTGGCTTCTCTTGGCTGCTTATGCTTGTAATAATCAAACTATTTCCCCAGCCTTTCATTGTTCCATTCACTATCATCTATCCAATAAGCCTGTTAATTTCAGTGTTAGGCCTCGTGTTTCTTGGATTACTAACAGGTGCTTATCTGCCAGCCCGCCGTGCAGGACAAGTTCAAGTCAACACGCTTCTTCGCAATCTTTAGTCTCATCCTGTTCCAATGGGCTGAAAGAAAATAACAAAATAACAAAATAACTGAATAATGTCTGAGGGAAGCCTTCTGCGGTCGTTAAATCAAGAAGCTGCTTGCACTCAAAGGAGTTTCACCAGTGCATTGATCTGGCTCATTGTAATTTCTGATTTCGTTCAATGAGGATATTAGCTTCTAAGATGAAATTAACTTCTAAGGGTTCTCTCTTTTCTCAAGAAGACCTTCACGTCGAAGTTCGAATACCACAATGTTATGAGGATCTGGGCATGCAATATAGCCGCGGTTGGGATTGGGTTCCCAAGGAATTGTACCATCAAATTCAAGTATTGTGAGAAAAGGAAACAAAGCGTTGTAAGCCCAACGACAAATTTTCTCTTTTTCCTCAGGTTTTGATAAATCGAATTCGTCGCCAACTTTATACAATCGGCAAGGGGTTTTTCCAGTTTCAGCCCGTGTTTCATGCACACGTGCAATAATTCGATATACTTTTGACATGGTGATTGCACCCGTAAGCGGCTTGATATTAATGCAAGTCTTTTAGTTTTGCTCTAATTACTTTGAACGCTAGTTTGTCCGCGCAATGAGATCATCTCGATTAAACAATCGCACGGCAATCCGAAAAAGAATAATGTCCAGGATAACTAGGATAACAACTCCGGCAATGAAGATAATCCAGCTTAAACCAGATAGGAATCCCGAATATGCAAAGATCATGGCAGGAAGAATCAAGACTCCACCCAACTGATATGCCTCATACACTGTATTCGCTCGCCCCGAGATAATGACCATGAGCCCCACAGAAAGTATGGAGAAAAGAAAGGGGAGTATGAGCGACTGAATTAGTGATAACGGATCTGGCCAAGCTAACAGCAGCTGGGGTGCCATAAACCAAACAATCCCATTTACAATTAATACAGCTAAAACTAGATTACCATAAGCAACCAGTACACCAGGAATCATCGCGGTAAGGAACTTTCCCAGTAGCAACTCCCTATTCGAAAGTGGGGTTGCAAGAAGCGGAACGAGTGTATGCCGCTCTTTTTCTCCAACAATTGAATCTGCTGCTATTAGAACTGGAAGCATGATGGGCAATAAAATAACGACTGCACCCATTACACTATTCATCATTAGGTTGAAGGTAAATGGATCCATCATTTCTGCAGCAAGCATCAAATAGGTCATAAAACCGCCAAAAGCTACTGACATTGCAACGATAATTATAGGAATCATCCGAACTTGGCGACTCTTAAACACCATTCGCATTTCCGTTTTAGCCATAAACCAGGCTTTTTTCCACATCCTAGTTACCTCCAATAACCTTTCGATAGACTGCTTCAAGATCTGGAATGCGTTCACGAAGTTCTATCACATTGTACCCAGACTCTATTAGTGCTCGGAGAATTTGTGGGTTCTTAACCTCTGCCTCCTCGACTTCGAAAAGTACTCGTTGTTCATCAACCCTAGCTGATTTGACCAATCCCGTGGATAATATAAGTTCAACACTTTTTTGTAAATCAGGTTCTTCAACATGTAGTACATAGGTTCGGATTTTCCAGAATTTGCGTCGCAAATCTTTCGGACGACCAACCTCGACTAGTTTCCCTTTAGATATAAAGCCAACCCGGTCGCAAAGTGCTTCTACTTCGGATAAGAGGTGCGTACATAAAAAGAAGGTTTGTTTGCCACCTTCCGCTTGAGCATCGATGAATTGCCGAACCTTGTTTGACATTATGGGGTCCAAACTCGATGTGGGTTCATCCAAAAAAACCACGTTTGGGTCATGAATCATTGAGCGGGCAATCGATAACTTCTGTTTTAATCCCGTTGAAAATGTTGCAGGTGAGTCGTTGCGTCGATCTGAGAGTTCTAAGAATTCCAATAGCTGTTCAATTCGATCTTCAAGAACCTCTTCAGAAACATCATACAACTTTCCAAAATATTCTAGATTCTTAAAAGCTGATAAGCGGTCATAATGGGTTGATGCCCCATCTTCAGGAAGAAGTCCAATTATTGATCGAACCTCAATAGGTTGGTCTTGAACATCATATCCTTCGATTATAATTGAGCCTTTGGTAGGTTCTAATAATGTTGCAGCAATTTTCACCGTTGTGGATTTCCCTGCCGCATTTGGTCCTAGAAATCCAAAGACTTCTCCACGTCGAACATCTAGGGAAACCCCATCTACAGCCATTATAGTTTCAAACTGCTTGGTTAATTCTGTCATTTCAATAGAAGTCGTCATTCCGAAACCTCATGTTGATTAATTTGTGATATTCTTTAGGAGATTTTGGTGATTGCAGAACCTCTAATTGGTAAATACTTATCCAAGCCCAATTCAAGAGGCATTCTGCAGTCTCATAACTCTTTATACTTTACCATAATACAATGAAAGTGCTATAGTCAGGAGCGAAAGCTTAAGGCAAAAGTCAGTAGATATCCTCCAGATTTGGTGGGTTCTAATGAGTGCTCCTTTAAGCTATGATTCTGTCATCGCTGCTAGGCATCAGATAGTTCAAGATCTTCTCACCAAGGAAAATGCCCTTATAGGGTACATCTACCCCCATACGCCGCTTGAACTGTTTTTAGCTCATAATCTAACACCTACGCTCCTTTTTGCTGAACCTAAGATATCAAGCGCTTATGAAGCAAGCCTACAAACGTTCTGTTGTGCCTACTCTCGAAATCTTTTCAGTCAACGTTCCAAAGAAAACCTACCACCACTTAAAGCCATTGTGTTTCCGGGAGGAACTTGTGATTCGCTTCAAAATCTTGGAGATGTTTGGCAATCACGTTTTCCCGAAGACACTGTTCTACGATTAACCTATCCAGTGGTAAACGATGAAGCTGCAGTTAGATATCTCGCTGAAGAGCTTCGAGACTTGAGCCATCATCTCGAAGTATTATTAGGCACCCGTTTTTCCATGGAAAAATATCAGCAAGCTGTCGCTAATATCGCAGAATTTCACGCTGCAGCTCAATTCATAAGCGTCGGTCGGCTTCTTTGCCCTTCTATTTATCCTTATATCGACTACGCTAGATTAATCCGCCAATTTCTAACAGCGCCTACAGTTCACAACCTTCAAGAAGTAGAAAATGTCGCCACACAAATACAAAAAGAACTTCGAAAAAAACAACTACTCCCAACAGCAGAAGCACTTCGATTTGGCTTGCTTTCCAAACAGATCTCTGATCAGATTAGCATTGAATCAATAGAGGAACCCCGAATTATGATTATCGGAGGCATGGTTGACCCTGAAGGCATAGCATTACATTTTGACAGAGCAAAAACAAGTGCTAATCTGGACGATGTAGAATTAACGTTTGATTTGCTGTCTTTTACCTTTCGCACTACATTTATTAAAGCTCCCAGCTTACAAGGCGATCCCTTTATGGAAATGGCTCATAGCATCCTAACAGCCCCCCCGGAACCTACCCAAGAAGGATTACGCTCTAGACTACAATTTATCAACCAAGTAATTGATAAGCTTCATATAACGGGGTTAGTTCTCTTTGAGCAGTCCTTCTGTGATCCTGATCAATTTGAAATCCCCGATATTCTCAAGCTTGCTGAGAAAAAGAAAGTATTTGCAGTCCGTGTTCCACTAGACCCGGAATTTTCTGATCGTGCTCGATTGGAAGGCCGACTTCAAAGCTTTCTTGAAACACTTACTGCAAGATGATAACGAAAAGGTGAACAACAATGTGTCCTGAAGTACCATCCGGTTCCCCTAAGTCAAAAGAAAAAGCCTACCGGAAACTCAATTCGAGCAAACTTTTGCGTGAAACCATGACCCTTCATATCTTAAGTACAAAACAAGCTTCTCAAGACGGTCGGTTGGCATGGGTTACTTCAGGATTTCCTGTCGAAATTCCCGTGGCGTTCGATGTTACTGCCGCCTACCCCGAACAGTATGGGGCTATAGTTGGGTCAGATAAGTGTGGACCTTTGCTTTGTGGATTTGCCGAAGAACTCGGTTTTTCACAGGAGCTTTGCTCCTATGCTCGGTCCAGTATTGGTTCGATTCAGCATCCTGAACAAAGCCCTTTAACTGGTCTTCCACCGCCTCAAGCTCTTCTGGCTTGCAATAATATCTGTGGAACGGTGCTCCCTTGGTATGAAGCCGTGTCTGAACTGACAGGCGCACCAGTATATCTTGTAGATACTCCACCATTAGAGGGAGACCAATCCGCCCACCATCTCGCTTATGTGAAATCTAGCCTAATGGGGCTGATTGATTTTCTAAGCAAAACCTTCAACAGAGAATACGATGAAGCAAAATTACTTCAAGTTGCTGAGACATCTAATGAAGCGATTAACCTTTGGACTCGTGCCTTGAAAGCCTGCAGAAACAAACCCTCTCCCCTTAATTGTGCAGACCGGTTCTTATCGATGGCTCCAATTGTCGCCTTGCGTGGAACTCAACAGGCTACTAGCTTCTACCAAACTTTTCTAGCTGAGGTCGAAGACCGTGTTAAAAACGGAATAGGCGCCATCGTCGACGAAAAAGTCAGACTACTCTGGGATAATATACCGCCTTGGTTTACAATTTACAACTTCTTCAACACGCTTGCAAAACGTGGAGTAGTCTTCCCTGCGGATTCATATACGCATGCCTGGTCGGCAAATATCCCCAGTGGGGCTGTAATCGAAAGTATTGCCAAGGTCTATTCCAATGTTTATTTGAACAAAGGACTCACAGCTAAAATTGACAAAATGTGCACTCTCATTAAAGACTATGATTTAGAAGGGTTCGTTTTGTTCTCGGTCCGTTCGTGTAAACGTTATTCATTGGGACAGATGGTGACAAAGGAAGAGATTACTCGGAGAACAGGGGTTCCTGGAGTTATAGTTGAAGGCGATATGGTGGATAGCCAACAATACAACGAAGCACAAGCACAAACTCGAGTTGAAGCCCTTCTTGAAATGATTGTATAAGAGCCGATAATGTTGGTTGAAAAATCTCAGCTTGGCATTGGCATAGATGTGGGTTCAACCACTACCAAAGCCGTTCTACTTGACGCAGAACTAAATGTTATTGCCAAGTTTCTTTTAGCCACTGGTGCCTCTGCTCAGAAATCCGTTCAACGATGCCTTGATGAACTCTCTGCGATTTCTCAAAAGGACCTCTCAAAGGTTCCATCGATTAGTACCGGATATGGTCGACGTCAAGCTATAACCGCAATGAAATCTGTTACCGAAATTACATGTCACAGTATTGGAGTCCATACATTAAATCCAGAAATCCAAACGCTCATTGATGTTGGCGGACAAGATTCTAAGATCATTCGCATTGGTCCTGATGGACGCCCAAAGGATTTTGAGCTCAACGACAAATGTAGTGCAGGTACGGGACGGTTCTTAGAAGTAATGGCGCAAGTCCTCGAACTATCAATCAACGAGTTAGGTCCTCTTTCGCTGAAAGCTGAAACCCCTTCAGTCATCAGCAGCACTTGTACTGTATTTGCTGAAAGCGAAGTAATCGGGCGCATAGGCGCCGGTGATAATCCAGAAGATATCGCTGCAGGCGTCCACAAGGCGATGGCTGTTAAAATTGCAACCCTCTCACAACGTGTCAGGGTAGAACCGCCTGTTTCACTAACCGGTGGAGTTGCATTAAACCCTGGATTTAGTCACTATCTGGGCAAAGAACTGCAAATCGCGCTTTGGGTGCCGAAGGCACCTCAATACACAGGTGCATTGGGCGCCGCTATTCTAGCCCTAGGCTAGAAGCGAATTAGTAACAGTTATGGTATGAAAGAACTATCCTGCTCATTTGTTAAGGACGTGAATAAATGACCATTATCTCCTATAAAGATAAGAAACCAACAATAGCCAAGGATGCCTATATCTCGCCCCGCGCTACTGTTATAGGTGCCATTACCATTGGTGCTCGTAGTAATGTGTGGGAACATGCTGTTATTCGTGCAGACTATAACACTATCACCATTGGAACTGATTCGAGCATCCAAGACAATAGTACAGTCCACTGTGATCTCCGGTTTCCAACCAAGATTGGGAACCGCGTCATCCTAGGACACAATTCTGTGGTACATGGGTGCACTATAGAAGATGATGTCCTTGTTGGAATAGGTGCTGTTATTCTAAATGGCGCTCATATCGGACAAAAGTCTATAATTGGCGCAGGAAGTGTCATCACACCTGGAAAGAAAATTCCCTCAGAGAGCCTCGTCATCGGCGTCCCTGGCAAAGTGGTCCGGTCCCTCACGCCCGCTGATCTCATGGAACATGATGCCAATTGGAAAGTCTACGTCGAACTCGGTCGTCAATATCTCAAAGAACTCTCCCAACACCAGAAAGGATAATTTGTTTTTAATCAGATTCAGGAATTGAACTGAACACGCAAGTGTGCCTAAAAACCAAATTATTTAATAATGATAAGATAATCTGCCATCTGCGTGTTGAACTTCAACACCCTATACAAAGAAGCACTTTGCAGGTGGACCCTGTGAAAATTACTGTCACTGTAATCAAGGCAGATATTGGTAGTATTGGTGGTCACATCCGAACTTGTGATGTGACAACTGACGTCATCTGTCAAGCCATCGATGAAGCCCATCAATCCGGACTAATAATTGACTACAAAATCTGGAATGCGGGTGACGATAGCGAAATATTGATGACACACACTCGTGGAGTTGACGACGAAAAAATCCACAAAACAGCATTTGACGCGTTGATGCAAGGCGCAGAGAATGCAAAAGAACGTGGTCTATATGGAGCTGGACAGGATATACTGAAGGAAGCCTTCAGTGGAAATGTCCGTGGAATGGGTCCTGGTGTTGCTGAAATGGAGTTTGAAGAACGTCCCGCTGAACCCTTCATTGTTTTCACAGCAGACAAGACGGCTCCAGGAGCCTTCAATTACCCAATCTACAGGGTCTTTGGTGATCCTTTCAACACGGCAGGTTTAATCATCGATCCAAAGATGCATGACGGTTTCATTTTTGAAGTCTTTGATATCAAAAACAATAAAACCGTGAAACTAGAAACACCGGCTGAAACTTATGACCTTTTGGCGTTAATCGGGTCAACAGAAGACTATGTTGTTAAACGAGTTTACTCCAAGGATGAATCACGGGGAATTGGAGCTGTAATCTCAACCGAAAAACTCTATGCAGTAGCAGGCAAGTATATTGGAAAAGATGACCCAGCCGCCATCGTAAGAGCTCAAAGCGGATTTCCAGCGACAGGTGAAGTCCTTGAGGGCTTCGCGCTAGGACATCTTGTCACAGGGTGGATGCGTGGTAGCCATAATGGCCCCCTCATGCCTGTGCCCCTCCATTACTCGCAGTGCACTCGATTTGATGGTCCGCCACGAATCACCGGGTTAGCTTTCAGCATGAAAAACGGGATATTAACTGAACCCTTGGATGTTTTTGATGATCCCGCATGGGACTTAACTAGAGACCAATGCATGTATGTGACTGACTATCTGCGTCGACATGGCCCCTTTGAGCCTCATCGACTTCCCCCTGCATCAATGGAATATACGACTCTTCCGAATGTCCTAGAGAAACTAAAAAGTCGTTTCAAGCCCATAAAATGATGTAGATATAACTCTAATCATCTAAACCTTCCTGAAACCAATACTACCTAATGATCTGGATAGGCGCCGACTTTGATTTAGTGAGAAGTAGCCCCAAACCTCTGAAAAAAGATTTCACAATTTTATTCGTTACAGGATAAATAGTGGCGGGCCCGCAGGGATTTGAACCCCGGATCTACAGGTCCGAAGCCTGTCGCCGTATCCACTTGGCCACGGGCCCATAATAGAACAGTCGAGTTACGATATCCCCCATTTTAACCGTTTCGTTCTTCTTTTTCATTTTTCTAAAGGAACTCGATAAAGACGAAAGAGAAAAAAAGGTTGGCTCTGCGTACTCTCAACAGGATTTAGATTACGGTGAAGATCGAAAACCCTTGGGCAGAATTTCAGAAACAAGTTAACGATGCCCTACGTCTTTCCAGTGGTCAAGATCTCAATCAGTACCTAGAGATACCTGCAGATCCGCAACACGGCGATTTGGCATGTACAGCTGCTTTTCATCTTACCCAGCAACGAAAAAAGAGTCCCGCAGATATTGCCAAAGAACTCGCGGTTTTTGATCCTAGCCGGTTTCCTCTTATTGAACAGGTCGTTGCCCATGGTCCCTATGTAAATTTCTACATTAGCATCATTCCATATCGTCGTATTGTTTTCGATTCAATTCAAGCAAGTGGCGGAACCTATGGCACTTCTTCAATGTTCGCGGGAAAACATGTGGTCGTCGAATATCCTGCCGTGAATCCTAATAACCCGCTGCATATCGGTCATGCTCGAAACGCAGTTTTAGGTGATACCACAGCGCGACTATTGAAAACCGTTGGCTATGATGTCACTCGAATGGATTATATCAATGACTTGGGGTTACAAATTGCTGTTGCTTATTGGGCTATGAAGCACTTGGATGCTTCAAAATACAAAGGAAAATATGACCAAGTCATAGGGCGCTTATATGTGGACGCTCAGGAAAAGTACGATGAATCACAGGTACGCATGTACTTGAAACTCATGGAACAGGGAAACAACGAGGTGGCTTCGGAAGTCCGAGCGATGTCTGAAAGAGTGCTTCGAGCACACCACAAAACCCACAAAAAACTAAATGTGATGCATGACCTCTTAGTCTGGGAAAGTGATATTGCACATTCGGGTCTTTTTTCTGAAGCGCTCGAAAAAATACTCGAGTCACCAACCACATCACGACCAACCAAAGGTGAGAAAGCTGGTTGTGTGATCGTTGACCTTAGCGCTTACGATGAATTCCGGCGTTTAAAGGATACTGATAAGGTGCTAGTTCGTTCTGATGGAGTTGCAACATACACTGGGAAAGATATTGCGTTCCACTTCTGGAAATTTGGCATTATTAAAGATCCATTCAAATATAAGCCGTTTAAAAGCCCTAAATCTGAAGAAAACGAAATTTGGACAACTACTCAGCAAGGAGAAATGGGGCGCTATCAACCCGCAGATATTATTTACAACGTCATTGGAATGCCCCAAAGTCAGGAACAACGCACAGTCTATCTGACATTACAAACTTTGGGCTATGAGAAGGCATCAAGGAACTACTATCATCTAGCTTATGAATTCGTCAATCTCCCTGAAGCTAGATTTTCTGGAAGAAAGGGAACTTGGATTGGGTTCAGCACTGATGATATTAACCGCGAAGCCACACGGCGTGCTCGCAAAGAAGTAAAAAAACGAAATCCCGGAGCTGATTCTCGGTTCCTTCGAGAAGTATCAGAATCTATCGGATCAGCCGCAATCAGATACTCCCTTCTCAAGGTTGCTGTGGAAAAACAAATTGTATTCAAGTGGGAGGATATGCTGAACTTTGATGGCAACGCAGCTCCTTATCTTATGTATACCCATGCTCGCGCCTCTTCAATCCTCAGAAAAGAAAACCCGCCGACTACTGCTCGGTTGAGCGAATTAACTAGCCCCTTTGAAGCTGAGCTCATAAAGCTCCTAGGTCGTTTTCCCGCTGTTCTCATTGAAATTGTCCAAGGTATAAAACGAGAAATCTGGGGCACCCGAATTGAACTTTTCCACCTCGCGGAGTACACTCACGCTCTTTGTGTTGCCTTCAATTCCTTCTATAATCACTGCCCGGTCATCAAAGCCGAAACGACTGCATTAAAAATGGCTCGGCTTCTTCTCGTCGATCGTTGTCGTCAAGTCCTTTCCAACGCGCTTGACTTGTTAGGAATTACATCTCTTGAACGCATATAGGTTTTATTACAAGCCCGTAAATAGTCTTATATGACAAGAATTAAATATTAATTAATGTACTAATATTCTCACAAAACGAGAATTTAAGCCTCGTTTTAATGTAGGCGAATTCTTTTGAAAATAATATATCGTCATTGGGAGCCCGGTCAAGGGCTAGAAGATATTCAAGCAAAAATCTATACAGAAGCTTCTGGACTTCCAGTACGAGCTGAACAAATTCGGGCTCGAAATATGAGTCGCGATCCAAAAATGACTCGCTATGCATTAACTGAGGAAGGGGACCCTCTAGCGTATATCACCTCGCGGGATTCAACCTCTGAACGGGGAAGAACGTATATCGGATATCCGTGGACTTTACCTGATGCTCCCGGTGAGGTTCAAGCGAAGTTATTTGAAGAACAATACGCATTCTTAAAAAAACGAAAAGAAACGGAGGAAATCGCCACAACGGTTGTCCTCTCCGCAAAGATTGCAGAAAAACAACTTGCCTTTTGGAAAGAAAAAGGATTTGTTGAGGACGAAAGACTGTATCGTTATTTTCTTGATTTTGACATCAAAGAAATCAGCAAATGGAAATTGGAGGCAAAACTCAAAGAGTTATCGAGTCGCATGGCCACATCAAAGGATCTCGAATACTTATATGAAATTTCGCGAGTCGATCCGACCCTTGCTAGAGAGCTTCAAACCGAAGAAGCGCGGGAGAGTTATTTTAAAGATCGTGTTCTGAAAGATGGTCATGCGGTTCTTCTCTTTGATGAGGGTAAAGTGATTGCCGCCAGCGCCCCGCTCCGAATTGAACCAGACCAACTTTTGATTGTCGGAGAAGAAGCCCGTGTCATTATGCGTTTTACAGCTATCCGACCTGGCTATCAGCATGCATGGAAACGACTAGTATATGAAATTGCCAAAGAAATCAAAGCAGCCGGATGGAGCGACACGCCGTTACGGACTAGCTTCTTTTTTTCAACAAAGGCCCCAATTGCAATTAACTTTGCAGAAATGCGTCCAGAACTTGAAATGTTTGAAATCATACTCAAGGAACATTAATCACAAAGAGATCAGAATGGTTTGCTACAATGAAGCCAACTGTTGCAATAGTGGATACTGATTCATTCCCTCAAGCCGTTGAAATCATCGGGGGGTTAAATAGCCTTAATTCTCCAGATCGACAAGTAATCATCAAAGTTGGAATCTACAATCCTGAAACGGGTATTTGCACGAAGGTGAAGACCCTAAAATCCATCATCACGGCATTTGATAAATCCAAAAAAATTCTAATCGCTGAATCAGATAGCGGTGCTGGTCCTGGATTAAAACGACTAGAAGTTTGGAACGATTGCTACAATGAAAAAGCAACTCCTTTCAATCTATCTGAGGATCAAAACACTCAACAGGTCAAAGTAGCAGGAGAAACGGTTCCATTTTCTCAAACCCTTCTTGAACCCAAGACGTTCGTTAGCACCCATGTACCCCGACGATATGAAAAAGCTGGACTCGAGGATCTGATGAATATGGGATTTGTGATCAAGAATCTGCTCGGATTAATTCTTGATACAAAAAAACATCGTTTTCATGATCACCTAACTACTGCTCTTCTCGATATGTATGAAGCCATCGGTGGCATTGACTTGGCAGTCTTAGATGCGACACACGCTTTTCTTGGATGGAAGAAGAAACGAGTCATCATTTCACCTGAATTGCTCATCGTTGGGAGGGATGCGTTTGCTGTCGAAGCTGTGGGTATGCACTTAATGGGGTTTAATCCTATCGAAATGTCTGTCCTTCAAGAAGCCAAAGAACGAAGGCTAGGCGAAATCCGTATTGATCAAATCAACATTGAAGGCGAGATCGATGGTCCCAGACAGATGATTAGAACCGCATTTGCTAATATGGTTCCAAGGCGGTTTCAAAAAGAATACGGATTGGAGAAATAAAGAACATCTTAATACTAAGAGCCTGTCTTTAATTTCTCCGCGAAGCCTTTCTCAAGTTTCGAGAGTTTTGGAGGAATTACTATTTTTGCATATGCTTGGTTGGGATTCCGTGCAAAGAAATTTTGATGGTACTCTTCAGCTTTGTAAAAGGCATTGAATGGTTCAAGAGTCGTTACAATCGGTTTAGAAAATTTTCCGGATCTACTTAATTCTTGAATCACTTCTTCCGCAATTGCCTTTTGTTCATTATCATGATAAAAAATCACGGACCGATACTGGGTCCCAATATCATTGCCTTGCCGGTTCAATGTTGTAGGGTCGTGTGTGGCAAAGAAAATCTCCAACAATTCGCGGAAGGAAATGATAGCGTGGTCGTAGGTGATTTGAATCACCTCAACATGCCCTGTTGTTCCCGAACTCACTTGCTCATATGTGGCGGTTTCAGCGGTTCCTCCCGAATAACCTGATTCAACTTTATGAACACCTTTGAGCCGAAGAAAAATGGCTTCAGTACACCAAAAGCACCCGCCACCTAATGTGGCATACGCCAAACCCTTGACATCTCGATCTGTTAACACATCGTTCATAGCTTAATTATTTTCACTCATACTTCAAAAACCCAATGAATTATCGAGAGCAACTTAGACGATCATTAACGAGTCTAAACACTTTAAAGCCGCGTACGCAATTCTCGCATGACGATCCATGCTGAGGAATCGCCATGTCTCCTGCTATTCCCTATTTCAACACGGAACTAGCCAAAGATTATGTTACCAATTACGAAATCCCCGAGATCAATAAGTTCGTCAATTTACTTTTTCTCAGGGATATCGAAGAAATTCCTATTTTCGATTCTTTCTTTCTACAAGAACAGGAAAAACTTCTACCATCTCTCACCAAGAATATGAGTTTATGGATTGAAAAAAATCGCAAACGTACTTTCCTCAGTTTTCAAGAAGTAATGTCTTTTTTTGGATATTTAGGGCTAAACGGAACACAAATTCCCGAACTAGTCGACGCGGTCGATCATGTCTTTCGTTCATATAAACGCGTCGGTGGTGCCTTTATTGCGTCGAGCGGCAAAATCAACAAATGTGGTAATACTGCCTTTCTTCGTGCTGTTTTAGCTCTAGGATTTGCAGACGATCCCCGCGTAGAACAAGCCTGTATGGAGTATTTGGAATTTATAAGGGGTCGTGAAGGGGAATGTCATGTCCGCACCGATGGGAATCCTTGTGGTTACGTTATGGTTCGTACACTCCGCTGGCTTAATGAATTCCCTTTAGAATGGCGTGGGAAGAATTATCGGGCTTCCGTGAAAAATATCCAAGATTATCTACTTGCCTACGATCTCTCATCAGCTGATTACCCTCGCCGGAAACCTGAGCCAAATAAAAATTGGTTTAAATTTGGCTATTTCCGTTCCTATCAAAGCAGCATCTTCGAAGCGGCCGAAGCCTTAGTTCAAAGTGGCGTCACTAAACATCCCGTTCTTACAAGAACTCTTGATGTTATCGGTTCTAACTGCATTAATGGGATTACTTGGAAACCTCAATATATTCGGAAGCACTGGCCAATAAACATCCTTCCACCACAACGAGGAAAAAATATAGGGAGCCCTTGGATTTCTCTCCGAGGATTACGAATCACCAAAGTGTAGGATTATTTTGGGAATTTTTTAAACACGTCATCAAGAGTGGGTTTTCCAATTTCCTGGAGCTCATAACGCACTCGAACTGAAGGCTTGTTTATTTTGACGACATTCCCTAAATCAATAGGAGTTCCAATAACAACAACTTCCGCATCTGCAGCATCAATGGTCTTTTCGAGTTCCTTGACCTGCTTGTCACTATATCCCATAGCCGGGAGAATTTCGCTTAAATGTGGATATTTCTCGAATGTAGTCTTTATTGATCCAACAGCATGTGGGCGTGGGTCAATGATTTCTGCAGCTCCATATTTTTCAGCAGCTATCCATCCCGCCCCGATTTCCATTTCGCCATGTGTTAGTGTTGGCCCATCTTCGATGACAAGCACTCGTTTTCCGCGAATTGCTGCAGGGTCGTCAACAAATAGAGGTGATGCTGCATCGATAATTATCGCTCGAGGATTGACCACGCGTGTGGTTCGTCGGACCTGTTCGATGTATTCGGGTTCTGCAGTGTCAATCTTGTTAATTATCACCACATCGGCCATTCGAAGATTCGTTTCACCTGGATGATACATGACCTCATGGCCAGCCCGATGGGGGTCGGCTATCACAATATGAATGTCAGGTACGTAGAACGGAAAATCATTATTTCCGCCATCAAATACAATAACATCTGCATCCTTTTCCGCTTTCTCAAGAATAATGCCATAATCCACCCCCGCGTAAACAATGGCGCCCCGGTCGATATGTGGTTCGTATTCTTCCATCTCTTCAATAGTGGTGTTATACTTCTTTAGATCTTCAAGAGTTTCGAAGCGTTGGCATACCTGCTCAGCGAGGTTACCGTAAGGCATTGGGTGCCGTATCACAACAACTTTCAATCCTTTTTTCCGAAGAATTTCGACGACACGTCGGCTGGTTTGACTTTTACCTGCTCCCGTTCTCACCGCACAAATAGCAACAACGGGCTTTTTGCTTTTTAGCATCGTTGTATTGGGTCCCATTAATCGGAAATCAGCACCCATTGAGTGAACCCATGAGGCTAAGTGCATCACATCCAGATGAGCTATATCACTATAAGCAAAAATTACCTGTTCTATGTCGTGCTCTTTTACCAGAGCAGGTAGAATATCTTCAGGGTAAATTGGGATGCCCCTAGGATAGAGCTTTCCCGCAAGGATCGGTGGATAGATCCTTTCTTCAATTCCAGGAATTTGAGTTGCGGTAAAGGCAACGACCTCATATGCTTCATTGTCTCTAAAGTAGACGTTGAAATTATGGAAGTCCCGCCCCGCGGCACCCATGATGATTACACGCGTTCTTTCCATAATCAATCACAACCAGTATTGGGCACGGTAGCATATCTCAGTAAAAGCCTTGTGTTTCATCAGTAAGCGCCTAATATCTACCCGTATTAGTCACTTGCGAGCTACTTAACACACAACACCAAGAAGAAACTGTACTACTAACAGTTAAAAGGCTCCATTCATCATCACCAAGATAATGGGGGTATTTCCATGCGGGGAAAAAGTATCCTCCTATTTGGTGTAAGGCTCATCAAATTCCTCATTGCTCCTTTCCTTAAAAGGTAGAGATGAGATGATTCCAACACACCTGGTATGAAGTTGTTTTTTCCGTGGACGGGCTTCATCCAGGTGAATTCTCTTTTTTTTATGGTGCAGGTCGAGCCATGTAACGAGCAACTATCGATAAAACAGCTCCAAGTATGGCTGGTGAATTGAATAGGATAACTGGCCAGACAACTGGTGAAATGCCTGTAAGAATGAATCCTATGAAAAGGACAATGAGACTAAAGATGCCCATACCTGCGCCGAGACCAACAATGAATCGTCCAGTTCCTATACGGTTGACAAGGAATAGTGTAGACCCAAAGATAACGGCGACGCCACCAAATGCGGCAATCCAATTAAGAACAGAGAGCAAAAGGTCTACAAAATATGCAACTTCAGGTGGCAAACCAAGAAATGCAATGACTAACGGTAAGTACGCCCATAAGCCAATTCCGCCCACGGCGCTTGCAGAAATCATTAGAAGGCCACCCACAAAACCAATGATGAAAGAGAATTTGTTTTCCATTTGGTAGATTCCTCTAGAAAGTAAAGCTCGAAGTGAGAATTTAAAATCATTGGCAAGCTAGATTTTAGTAGAAAAAAATGATTGTATTGCTTGTTCTTTGATGATAGAGACAAACTTTTATAACTCCACACTGTGAACGTGCTTCTACCAGAGGTCGAATTGTAATGATGGAAAGAAGTCTAGCCTATGATCGTGCTATTACCATTTTCAGCCCGGAAGGGCGGTTGTACCAAGTAGAGTATGCGCTAGAAGCAGTTCGTCGAGGAAAGACCGCAATCGGTGTGAAAGCTACAAATGGAGCAGTGATTGGCGTTCACAAAGAAGCTACCTCCCCTCTGATGGATTTGGAGCAAATCCAAAAGATCTACGTAGTGGACAAGCACATCGGGTGTGCAATTGCCGGACTCCACGCGGATGCTCGAGTACTCGTTGATTTTGCCCGGGTACAAAGCCAGATTAACCAAATTACATATGGTGAGGCCATTGATGTTGAGGTGTTAACAAAAAAGGTCTGTGACTTGAAGCAGAATTACACCCAGGTTGGTGGCATTCGTCCCTTTGGTGTTTCCTTGTTAATTGCTGGTGTAGACTCTCAAGGTCCGCAGATTTTCACTACTGATCCATCTGGGTCTTATTGGAGTTGGCGTGCAACTGCCATTGGTTACAACTCGGAAGCTGCCCGGGAGTACTTAGCGAAACACTATAAACCTTCAATCAAACTGATGCCTGCGGCTGTTAAACTCTGTATTGATACGCTACGCCAAGTGGTTGAAGAGAAGCTCGATGAAGAGGCTATGGAAATCTCGATTGTAGACATGGAAAAGCGGGTCTTTACACCACTCACCAATGAAGAAATTCGCGATATTCTCGCCTAAGCTAAGTAAGCGATATCAATTGATGGGCGAAACATATCTAAGTCGATATTAGTCTTCGAAATCCCAGTCCTCTTCGTCATCTTGTGTCTTGCCTTTCTTTTTCTTGCCTTTCATCATTTGGATTTGACTTTCTAGGGGTCGATCAATCCGAAGCACATTATCTGCGGCGTTTTGCACAGCTACGCTAAAACCTGGGTCAAAGCCGATGGCTAGGGTTTCAAGGCCATGTTCTCTGGCCCGTCGAAGAATGGGTGCTGTTCTGGCGTGGCGACTAAAAACAACTAGGAGCTTAGTGGCGTCACCCAAAATGAGATCCATCGATTCGATTGTCATCTGCAAATGAACATCAGATGTGGTTACAACGGGAGTAAATCCACTATTAGAGATAGCTTCCAATAATTTGGAGCTTGCCCGTTCGTTTAAGTAGACTTTTGCAACGCCAATTTTACCCAATTGTTCAATTTGGTTTTTCAAATCATCTAAACGAATATCAAATTCGCGTCGAAGCACATTTGGACCATCAATAAGTAATGCAACTCTGCCTGAACGGCGCAATCTGGTTATTAGGCGTACTAGGCTTCTTATTCGTCCTGTACGGGATGACATAGATATTCAAACTCGTCTGAGCTGATATAGCTTTTAAAGGGAGGAATGATTGCTCTTTCCTCAATTTCCTGTGCTATGCCTTAATTCTTTTGTTTTAATACGGAAAGTTTAACTGCTTGTCTTTGATGTAAAGCAGAACGGGGAAAGTTGTCATGAAACAAGTAATCGAGCAAGAAAAAGCATGGGAAATGATCCGGGGCGCGAAAAGTGCCGGTGGTCAAATCGTTTCAGCCACAATCCATGTTCGTATATCAGAAAGTAGTAATCAATCGGATTTTAATAAAACCGTAAGCGCCATTCTAGATGATGGATTTTCACAGCCACGTGGACGCGCTGTAATAGTCTGGGGAGAACAAGCCGCAGAAATAAGGGATCTTGCTAATTTGTGGTTATATTATGGGGTTGTAGAATCTTCAGAAATCCTATCAACCTGTCGGAATTTAGCTGGTAAAGCGGGATTTGGTGAAACTGGAAAGCTTCGGCTAACTTGTGTATTAGAGTTTTCTGAACGGAATCGTGTTGTAACGCTTCATGATCTAACTTATCCTGCACGTGGTGGTGAAGCAGTAGCAGATACTGTTGCTCTTCGCCCGTTCAAAGCTACTAATGATAAGGGTGAATACACTTTTCGAACGGTTCCTGAACTAAAAGAATTTCTCACTAAAGTCAAGGACGCAGAGACGCATAAATTTGATGATAAAACTGGAAAATGGGTCCGTTGGGTTGAAGTCGAACAAACTGAAGATAAACTGGTCGTAAATATACCAAGTCAAAAGGGATCACGGAAGTTACAAATCGATCTAGAAACTGGGAAAGTTGAAGAAAAGAAATAATTCTCCCTTTAAACTATTTTTCTAAGGAGCAGGCTTATTAGCTCTGACGAACTATTATCTAATCCGCTTGTTAAACCCACTTACTAAATGAGGTGACTATTCATGTCTGATGAAGAGAGATTGGAACAAGAAGAGGAGAAAAAGAAAGAAGAAAAACGCAACGTAGCAAAGCAACTTACCACTTCTTTCCCGAAGTTTCTTCTAAATGGACTGATAGTCATCGGCTTAGGTTTGTTTTATATCTTTGTTGTTCCCCTCTTCGTCTTACTTGATTACTATCCCATACTAGTATTACCCACAATCTGGGATCCAACCGGAATCATCATCTTAACTGGTTATTCGCTTATTCGAATTGGTGTTCTGCTAGTTATCCTATTATTTGGCATTGAAGCGTTAATGCAATTTGCACGATCCGCTGATGCCTTCTCAGATTATATAATCAGCCGTTTACCAGGCATGCGATCAACAGATCGCTACCATCCACGCCGTATTCCCCTTGATTTAATTTACATTTTCATGGTATTAGCAGTCTATGTTATTGTATCACCAATATTTCTACCAGGAATGTTTCCGATTATTGTTCTCCAACCTTACTTCCAAATTCTTGCAGTTGCTATAGTCCTTTTCTTTGTCTTGGTCTTCATTTATGACCTTGCCAAATCCATTCAGAAATCAGCCAAACGTGGAATCGATAATTTTGGAAATAGGCTAGGTCGCCGTTATGAAGTTGATTCCGAAGAATTAGAAAAAACCGACCAAGAATACTAGCGTCAACTCGATGGGTTAACTGTTGCTTCCACCGTTGTAGAGGTACGTTTTCTACTCGTTTTCTTTGGAGCAACCTTGGCAATTTCAGCAAGAATTTCAGCAGTCCTTCTGAGCCCATGTAATCTCATGGCTTTACCAGGTGGTGGATCAAGACCCACAAGAATCTGAACGGTTGCATTGATATTATTGACGCGTACAAAAGTCCAGAATTCGTTTAGAGCTTTGAGTTGTGGTTCTATATATTCTGTGAAATCTTCGTCTTTGAATTTCGGAAACTCAATACGCAGATACCAGGTATCCTGCATATCTTTTAGGATTCTTCCCGATAGGCCATGCATATCCATTAGAAAAGTGAGGAGCGGCTCCAGTGCTTCACGACGAACAATATCACCATCAGGATCTAAACTGACTAAGTTTCTTTTCAGATCGACGATAAAAATCCCATTCCCGACTCCGAAGTACCATCGGTTTTCGATTGCATACCCATGAACGGTTTGTTTGGTTTTCGTTTCCAAGAATTCTTTAAATGCAGAAAAATTGGCTTCGGGGTTGTCTTTCTTAAACTGAATGAACCTTCGGAAGTAGGAGAGCGGATACCGTGGTTCGTGTGGGTGATCACGTTTTGCTCCCGATTTTAAATAAGCTTCTAGTGCACGGAGACTTACTTGGTAACAAAAAGATGGTAGATCATTCGGTCGGGCGCCCAGTGCAATTAGCATATTTAAGAAGACGCGATCAGAACACAGTGGTTTTATTGTGCATCGCATTCGGTCACGTTGGCATTGTTTACATGTGGTTGCCATCTTTGTAAGGACTTGTGTGAGCATAAAACGTCCCATAGTTGGATTTCCGAGTTCCTCCAACTGCTCAAATCGGTCTTGATATTTCATGTACACAGTCCGTCACCAAATGCTACCCTGTAAAATCCAGCTCTTCAGCCTTTAATCGATGATAGATTCTATTAGACAGGCTCTACAAATGCCTAGAGGTTTCTAAACCTTTCGGTGTGTAAATGAGTGGTTATAGCCCAATTAACCATATATTCCTCTCTCCACCGTCGAATAAATTTAGAGACAAAAGGGATTTCATCAAGATGAGCAAAGCATAAAAGACTTGAAGCTCTCCATCGAAGCGAATTTCACCAATACCTTTATCACCGGGTGTAGCGTCTCATGACTGAAAGAATCATTGACCTTCGGTTTCATGGTCGTGGGGGTCAAGGCGCTTGGACTGCCTCTATCCTCCTTGCCCGCGCCGCCATAAGCGAAGGTAAACACGCGCAATCTTTTCCTTTCTTTGGGCCCGAACGTAGTGGTGCTCCAGTTGAAGCCTTTGCCCGAATAAGTAACAAAGAAATTGAATTGCATAGCAAAGTGTATGAACCAGATTATGTTGTGGTTATTGATCCCACGCTTCTCGTCCAAGTTCCTCATACAATCATCGCTGGTACAAATGGGAAAACTAAGCTTATTGTTAATACTCGAGAAGATGGTGCCACCATCGCTCAAAACCTTGGATTCAAAGGAGAAGTCTGGACACTCGCAGCAACAGACTTAGCTCGAGAAATCATTGGTCGTCCAATCGCAAATACTGCCATGCTAGGAGCCTTGATTCGAGCGACCAACCTCATTAAACTTGAGAGTTTATTTACAGAAGTAACAAATCAGTTTGGCGAACGCATCGGAGAACGAAATGTAACCGTTATTCAACGTGCATATGATGAGGTGGAACAAAATGCCTAAGAAACTACCTGGTTCCAAAGACATTCCCCCTGCTGGAATTACTTGGAAACCTGCTACTGAATACAAAACTGGTGATTGGCGGAGCAAACGCCCAATTCGCGATGAAGAAAAATGCACGCGCTGTCTAATTTGTTGGGTTTTTTGTCCTGATGCTGCCATCAGTTGGGATGGAAATGATATTCACTTCGACATGAATTACTGTAAAGGCTGTGGCATTTGTGCTGAAGAGTGCCCAGTAATAGCTATCGAAATGGAGGATGAGTGAGTCAGATGTCAGTTAACCAAATCCTTATGGGTATTAATGGTGACGAAGCTGTCGCTTACGCCGCTAAACACGCGCTCGTTGATGTTTGTGCTGCTTATCCAATTACCCCACAAACCATTATTGTTGAAAAGTTCGCTGAGTTTGTAGCTAATGGTGAAGTCGATACAGAATTCGTCCGTGTAGAATCTGAACATAGTGCGCTCAGTGCATGTCTAGGCGCTTCTGCAGCAGGAGCGCGCACCTTCACAGCTAGTGCTGCAAATGGTGTTGAACTCATGCATGAAGTCATCTTCCTTACATCATCCATACGTCAACCCGTTGTAATGGCCGTCGCTGATCGCTCACCTAGCGGACCCATCAATATTCATGGTGACCAAACTGTTTCCCTCGCTCAACGTGACACCGGCTGGATTATGATCTACTGTGAAAATTCCCAGGAAGCGTACGATTCAACTTTACAGGCTTTCCGCATCGGTGAACACCCCGATGTTCAACTTCCTGTCATGATCATGCTCGATGGCTTTGTCTTAACACATACCCTTGAAAACGTCTATCTATTAGACGAAGCTGATGCCCACAAATTTGTTGGACGCCGTCAACCCATGATGATAACTATCGATGGTAAACAAGTTCCTCTCAAGCTTGATCCTAAAATCCCAATAACTATTGGACCTCTCCAGCTTTTTGACTATTATATGGAATCTAAGCTTCAACACAGTGAAGCCATGGAAAAAGCTCGACCGGTTATCTCCCAAATCAACAACGAATGGGCTCAACTCACTGGGCGCAAATACGGTGACGGTTACCTCCAATCTTTTAAGATCAATGACGCTGATGCTGTCATTCTCACCAGCGGAAGCTCGGCTGGCACTGCGCGTTTCGTCGCTCGCCAACTCCGTGCACAAGGCAAGAAAGTCGGAGTCCTCAAGCTCCGTACCTTCCGTCCATTTCCAGATAAGAAAATCGCTAAGATTCTCGCTGATGTTCCTGTCGTCGGTATCTTCGAACGGACTCATACCACTGGCAGCCTTGGTGGTCCAATCTTCAATGAAGTCCGTAGTGCCCTTTACGACCTCGACACACGTCCTGCTATCATGGGCTACTACGGTGGACTCGGAGGACGGGATGTTACTCCCGGCCATTTTAAAGCCATCTACAAAGAACTACTTAAAATCCAGGACACGGGCAAAACCCCACGAAATCCCATCAAATACATCACCGTGAGAAAATAATCCGGAGGAAAAAATAATGACGCAAGAACCCTCGCAGTGGCGACCTAAACTCAAGGACGTCGCCGATCAAAAAGAACTCTTCACCAGTGGTCACCGTCTCTGCGCAGGCTGCCCCGCTGGCTCCATGGCTCGCATGGCTATGCATGCCCTCCCCAGGCCAAATAATACCATCGTCAGCCAAGCCACCGGCTGCCTAGAAGTCGCCTCGACCATTTACCCCTACACCGCCTGGCGGGTCCCCTGGATGCACTCTCTCTTCGAAAATGCCCCGGCTAACGCTAGCGGTATCGAAGCCGCCTACAAAGCTCGAAAACGCCAAGGTCTCGAAGACGATATTCCCGATTTACTTGTGTTGAGTGGTGATGGCAGCGGATTTGATATTGGAGTTCAGGCCGCTAGTGGCGCCATCGAACGACGACACAACTTTCTTTACATTATCTATGACAACCAAGCTTACCAAAATACTGGGATCCAACGCTCAGGTGCGACACCAAAGTATGCTTGGACAACCACTAGCCAGGTTGGGAAGGTAGTTCCTGGAAAGCCGGTTTGGAAAAAGCCCATCGCATTGGTGTATGCAGCACATGATCCCGAATATTGTGCTACAGCGTCTGTGTATCATTGGCGTGATTTCATGATGAAGGTTCGCAAAGGGATGGAAAAGGAGGGTCCTGCCATAATTCATGTATTAGCCCCTTGTCATCGAAACTGGCGGTATTCCGAAGAATTAGGAATGAAAATGGCGAAACTAGCTGTTGAAACATGTTTCCATCCTTTGTGGGAATATGAAGGAGAAACCCGTACATATTCGATGTCTTCTCCAAGTATGCGATACGTGAACGATCCATCAAAAAAGAAACCGATTGAAGAGTGGTTGGAACCTCAGGGTCGGTTCCGGCACTTGTTCCATCCAAAGCGACGTGATGATCTCATCAAGGACTTCCAAAGTCTTGTAGATGAGGATTGGGACTTCACTATACGACTAACACAGATGTAGCTCTGACAGCTAACATATGGGAAACCTTCCCGATCCTACTTCACGCTCCATAAAGAACTCAGTAATCCGTGTCAAATCTTATTACTTGCTTTAGTTTTGGAACCATTTAATCGAGACCCCTTTGTCCGATGAAATGCAGCCATGCATCAACAGTGATAATTATGGGTAGGCTTTGGTAGTAATACGCTCTTTCACCAACGAAATTACTTCACCAACCTTGGCTGCTCCTCTTTCTCTTGAATGCTAATACCTTATCCTATCAGCAAATGGGCTTCTTAAATTAATTGAACCCAACTAGCTTCGAATTCTTGGCGATTCATGCGACTTATATGGTTTACAACTTTAGGCTAGGACAAAATTCTAAGGTTAGAATGAGAAATGAAGGCGCTGATTGTCTATGGGACTCGGTACGGGGCAACCGCAAGTACTTCAGAAGAGCTAGCGAAGACTCTTCGCAAAGAAGGGTTTGATGTTCAGGTTGTGGATGCGAAGAAAGAGAATGTCAAAGACATCTCTGTCTATGAGTTGATAATTGTTGGCAGCGGTATGCGAATAGGTAAATGGACGAAAGCACCGGAACAGTTTCTGGCGAAGTTCAAACAACAGCTGGCAAAGAAAAAAGTAGCAATTTTTATCTCTTCTGCGGTTCAAGCACTATATGAACATGAGGGGAATACTGAGGAGATGGAGAAAGCATGGAGAAGAAATCTTGAAGAAAAGGCTTCGAAGTATTCCTTGAAACCTATTGCTTTAGCAATTTTTGGTGGCGTTTTTCCCTATGATAATCTGGGATGGATGATGAAAAAAACTGTGGGTCAAATGTGGAGGCAATTTGAAGAGGCAGGCTTTGAAAAGAAGGACGGTGCGTATGATACTCGTAACTGGGACGACATTCAAAGCTGGGCAAAAGAACTAGCTCAAAAAGTGCGCTCCTGATAGTTCAGAAAGTGAAAAACAGATAATCGGATAAATTGACATTGCTCATTCGCTCCTTTCAGCAATCAGATAAAGCCGCAATCGTTGAAATCTCCAAGCGGACGTGGGGAGGTTATGATCAACTCCGATTTGAATTGGACGAGCTAATTGCAAATCCCCATTCGTATCTTTACGTAATAGAGTTTAAAGATCGAGTTATAGCGTTTGCCAATCTGAACGTAATCGATGGTGGTAAGACTGGTTGGTTGGAGCACATGCGAGTCCATTATCGCTATCGGAAACGGGGTTTTGCCTGGAAAATGACCCACTGGCTTTTCTCGGAAGCGGAAGCCTTGGGCGTTCAGAGGTTACGGCTTGCAACCACAATAGAAAATAAGGCAACGCAACGGATAGCCACACGTATTGGAATGCATCAAGTTCTGCAGATGAAAATATTCTGGAAAGGTAACTTCCGTGGAATCCGCTGGAAAGACACCTCAGTTCCTATCACTGCATGCTCACATGATGAGGCTTACATGCTTTTAGCCGCTCAATCTGACTTTGTTCCGGAAGGCATTATTACATATTATTGGCAAGCCTTTGATTTAACAAAAGAGTTAGTCAAATCAATGAGTGAGCGATTTCGTTTCTGGAAAGGGGAAATTAACAACACGGCGAAGTCATTATCTTTCGGTTATGTTCGACCTTTTCACGATGCTAATCTATGGTGTTCAACTATCTATGCACTGGATAAATTATCTTTTTACTCTGCCCTTTCACACCAATTGCAGATTGCTAAAGAGGAGAAAGCCCAGGGTGTGCTATGTTTTCATTCGGTCCCCTTTCAAGCCGCACACGAAATTCCAGGCTTAAAACACAACACGTTTTCGAGTTCCCTTTTGTTATTTGAAAAGCATCGCCCCTTTATCGAATCTTGACGAAAAGTGTCACAATCCAATAGCTAAAGTGGATGAAATCTTTAATTAAATACAGAACCAGCTAATTGGAGATGAAAAGTGAATGGGTGATGAACAAACAGCCTCAACATTATTATTAGCTGCTGGAATTATCCAAATTATCTTGGGGGTGATATTCACCATTATTGGAGTAGGCCTGACAGCGATTTTAATCCCCTCTATGTTCTATTTCACCTATCCGATTTATTTTGGGTGGTGGCTGCTTTTCCCCCTACTCCTCTTTGGGTCATGGGGGGTTATTGGACTGATTGTAGGTATACTATGGTTAGGTTGGCGAAATAATCCAAGTGAACATAAAACAGGTTTAATTGTTTCAGGAATCCTTGGAATGCTTTTTCTAGGCACAGTTCCTGGAATTTTGGTATTAATTGCCGGGGCTACCACACCATCTCCATCTGAGTACCGTCCCTATGAACCAGTGAGAAAACCTACAGTGCGAGTAGTGGTGAGCTGTTCCACGTGTGGTGCTGAGCTTACTAGCGAAGATCGTTTCTGTTGGAGATGTGGCAGTAAAAAATAATTGACCGAAGACTTCAATTCCAAGATCAAAAAATACTCATCTTGTGGATTTTGGCTTCCTTCCTACCTACAATAGATTTACATTCAACATCAAGAATCTAGACTAGTATAAAAAACAGTATGAGTTGTATCTACCCCCCGCAGGTGAACTGAGTGATTGGACTCCGAATATTTGGTTTCACAGATACTCCCCGAAATCTTTTAGTGGGACTCAAGAAGGCCCTAGATACTCAGTTTTCATTACACTTTAAACCAGTAAGCGTATATCCCGATTTATTGTCAATCCCCGAAACCGCTTATGATTCTCGACGACGCCAATATAATGCAGCCCCATTTCTAAAGGTCATTGATGCCCATGTTCCATCAATTGAACATGGGCTAGCATTAATCAATTTAGACCTCTTTGTACGAGATCTTAACTTCGTATTCGGTATTGCTCAACCTGGCGGAAATGGTCTTATAGCACTACCAAGACTCCGACCTAGCTTCTATCAGCAACCCTCGAATGATTCACTTTATTTTCAACGCATCCTCATTGAGGCGCTCCATGAGCTAGGTCACATACTCGGACTCGGTCACTGTGACCATTATTGTGTTATGCGATTCTCAAATACCTTAGCGGACACGGATCAAAAACCAGCCCAATACTGTGAAACCTGTTCACACAAATTGCAATTATGAAAAGCACCACTTTTTCCTGCAAGCAGTTCATCTCATACCTCAAGAGATGGCTTCTTATTTCATTATTGGCAAGGGAGAGTCAGCTGGTGTGAAAATGTTTCTAGTTACAGATTTGAAAAAAACTTGGCATCTAATTGCATATCCCAAACAAACCTTTGATAATGAAAAGATCATTAGTGGATATTGGCCATTACTACGATGGTTTTTACTATTCAATGTTATTCCCGCTATTTTTAACTCCCCTTGTATGCTGGTTTGAATTTCCTGCAAATATCATTCATTCTGGAACTAACGAGAAAATGGGGACCTATATCTATGCTCCCCTCCTCGAAACGACAATCGGCTTTACTCGGTACTTCTGGGTGGGCGTTCTCACCTACCTGCTAAATGTTCTCAAGTTTCCCCTTATCGGACTAATTTATCATATAATTGCAAAGCTTCTTCGTGGCTCAGGATTTCTACTTGACTCATTTAAAGTGGGAATCTAGGCAGTGGCTCCAACTCTAGTTGTTGGTTGGATCCCCTATTTTGGATTAATCTCTGGGTTATGGGCAGGATACATGTATGTTGTTGCTTTGCAAAGCCTACATGAGGTTCCGTTAGGACTAGGAATAGCTGTAATCAACTTCTTCATCGGAATACAAGTTGTCTGGGCTTTCACATTTGGCTGGTTTGGAAGCACAACCTCCTGGTAGAAGCCCTTCAAAAAGTACATCATCACAAATATCTTTGTTCCATTCTTGGGCTTTAGGCTAAACGCAACTCGACATAATAATGACTCAGGAACCCTGAGAAAATACTTGGCGAGAGATTCGGTGTGGAACAAATGTAATGGTTATCATAGGTATTCCAAACTGTATCATTTTCTACAAAATGTAACACAACCAAATGACCTTCAATAGTCATTATCATTTGCTCCTCAGTAACTTGAAATCCCATAACACTATAGCTCCACTTGAGCAAAACATCATTATTCATATAATCTGGTTCAGGTGTGACAACCAGTAACCCAAAACCAGCTTTCACATTTAGGGTGACATTCCATTGCATAGCCGCTTCAAAGCCGCCATGGTGAACGCCCGAATCGTTGAAATAAAGACTTCCTGTTAAGATCAGACTGGGCTGATTAACGTAGTTGATGATTCCTACTGAAATGAGGCTTGTGGTAAAAATCACAATCAAGACCGAAATAACAATTAATCTTTTTTTTCCAATACCAAAAACCTCCTTTACAGATGGGACATATTCCTCAATAGAAATCACAACCTAATATCCTAAGGATTAGAACACCCTTGGGTTCACTGTTCAAAAAAATTAAACAACGTCAAGAATGTGTAACAGAATTAATTTGCTTGCTCTGGACCTGTAAGACTGCTATATGGTGTGTTTATATAACAAGACTATACTAAAGAGGGGTCTACGAGGGACCAAAATGGCAGAAATGAAACGTTCTGGCAGATACTTGTTCTTCCTCATTCTGATCATGGGTCTTGTGGGTCAGATGGATGTCTGGCTCTCGCTCATTGAAAGTTATGCTGCACCATATATTCTCGCAGAAGCTGGAATAGCCGCCACACCTTGGATCTTTGGCTTTTGGCAAGGCGTCTTTGGTGTCATCGTGTTTCTAGTATTTTTCATTGGGTGGTTCTCCGATTCTTTTGGACGAAAAATTGGAATCCTGGCACTAATTTTGGTAATGGGCATTCCTGCTGGACTAATACTCTTTATACCCGATATCTCAAATCTCTCTAATTTCTTCATTTTCATCCTTCTTTACTCCATAACCATTATGGGCACAACCTCGAATCTCTGGGAAGTGCCAATCGCAGAGGATTCCCCTGCAAAAAGACGGGGACTCTACGCCAGTATTGCATTTCTCATTAGTGTCATCCCCCTCTACGCCCTTATCGGATCAGATATAATCGATGCCTTGGGCTGGCGATGGGGCTATGGTATAATGGCCATCTTCATGATTGTTCTTCTTGTCTTCTGGATTTTCATGCAAGAAACCTTCCGATGGAAAGATGTGAAAGAAGGGCGCGGTGAAAAACGACTCGGTGTCATGGAAGCAATCAGATCACTTAGCCGCAGAGACCTTGCCTATGTAGCTATTGCTTCCTTAGTGTATCTAATGTGGACAATTTCCTTTAAGCTTGGAACAACTTGGTCTGGAGTCTTCTTTACAAGCTTTATCACCGCCGCAGAGTGGAGCACAATTCTTACTATCGGCGGCTTGATGTTGCCCATTAGCGCTATCATCTCCGGCGTTCTTCTCGAGAGAGTAGGACGAAACTTCACTCTCATCCTCGGAACTCTTGGTTCCGTCATCAGCTTCATTGGTCTTGGGTTGACTTTTCTACCAGCATTCTTCTGGGGTGTCTACTTCTTCATGGCTATGGTCCTAGCCTGGATTTACGTCTATGTAACAGAAATTTTCCCAACGAAAGTGCGTTCCTCAAGTGTGGGTATTGCAGTCACTGCGTCTCGACTTGGATACATTTTAGCTCCACTAATCGCTGCACTTCTACTGCTTACCTTGCCAGGAAATTGGCTGCTTTTCTGGATAATTGCTGGTCTATTCATGGTCTTCCCGTTGCTGTCTTTCCTGACCAAGCCCTATGAAACGAAGGGAAAGGAACTCGAAACTATTGACGAAGAAAAATAATTTACTTAAACTGAAACTGAGCCGGTCGGACAAATCGTTCACTGGCTCCTTTCTTTTCTTTCTCCTTCTCAATTGAGCCCAACTTATTTAGGATCTTAACCTCGTTTATGGCGGAAGAAGCCCGAACAAGCTTGGGACATGATACCCTTCTTTTCTAGTTCATCAAGAATCAAATTCATACCAAGAGAATCAGAGCTATCATGTCCAGCGATTATCACATAAATTCCTTCTTTCTCAGTTTCCTTTCTAAGGGCGTCCGTCCAATGCATCGTAATTATGGTACTAACACCAGCCCGGGCAAGTTTTTGTATGGATTCAGGTCCCGGGCTTGTACCACCTGTGAAAAAGATGAATTTTTCGCCCACACTCCCTTCATCACTGCCGACAAGGATTTCAGGACCAGCTCCGACTTTCTCCGCTTCTTGATATTCAGGGATTTCTAGGAGTGAATCGACTAAATCTCCGAGGGTGACTGGATTTTTGTCCTTTAGATAGTTTGTCAGGTATTGATAGCCAAGGGAATCTGCTGGTGTATGCGCACACATGAATGGGATGTCCAGCAAACGGGCGGCATCAATAGTTTGGGTGTGGTTTCGAGCCTTAGTTGCCCCGTGTATTTCTTTAAGTCGCTTCGCCATTGCGGATTCTGCTTGAGCTATGGGTACTCCGACTCGGACCCAGTGTTCAGGTTGGAGACGCATTACGAAGTCTAGCCGTGACGTGCCAATGCCATGAGGGTGATGGGCGAGCACCAAATCGACTTTCTTCCCTTTATCGCTTAATCGATCCGCTAGAACGATTTCACCGGATGTAATGTCAATACCGGCGAGAAGTTTTGTAATTTCCCGATCGGGATCACCATACAATATTCGACAGTCTGTGTAAGGATTCCAAGTGACATCTTTATCGGCAAGTTCTTTTTTTCTTACCTTCGAGTTTGTCATATTTCTTTTTCGATGACTCAAGGACCTTTTTGACTTTCTTTTCACCACGGGGATCCGCTTTAATTCCCATATCGACAATCAGATGATAGATTTCTCCGTGCTTCATGTCTAAGGCATAAATTCTGGATAGTTTCAATCTTTCGGATGCAAAAAATAAACAAAATGTACTTCTGTGGGTTTGGATCTATTCCTTTAGTATTCCTTTCTTTACTGCATCATCAAGAAGATTAAGTGTATAATTCCAAAGGATGGTAGAACCTCTATTCATGTGTTTTTTTGTGGTTATGATCTGTGATTTAATGATTTTATGAATCCGCCATGAGCATCCTCCGTTAAGATATGCGAGTAGAAGAGGTTGCAGTGAATCAATTGTTCGGGCAAACTTTGCCTCTGGTGTCTTCATGGCTTCATATTCTTCCCACATCGATAGGAATTCCTTTTGTTGGTCCTCAGGAAGTAATTTGAAGAGTCGATCGGCGGCTTTAGTTTCGCGATTATTTTGGTCCTTTGCATGTTCTTTATCGTAAATGAAGGTATCACCTGCATCAATTTCAACTAAATCATGAATGAGCAACATTTTCATGACTTTAAGTATGTCAACAGTTGCTTGGTTTGCATACTCACTCAACAAAATTGCCATGATCGTAATATGCCAGGAATGTTCTGCATCGGTTTCTTTGCGACTCGCATCAACAAGCCAAGATTCACGAACTACTTGTTTCAATTTATCGATTTCAGCAATGAAATCCATTTGTTGGGAAAGGCGAGGGAAATCCATGTTGAGTACTAGGCGCGAGGATACATATTGATTTGTCGGACGCCTAAGACTGGCTAATCCTCATCAGAACCGACGATATAGGTTTCACTTGACTCTTCAACTTCTTCGGATTCTACTTTTGCAGGCGGTTCAGTTGGTTCGTCAGCACCAAGAAATTCAGAGATATCAACATCAACGACACACATTTGTGATAATTCTTGGGTGCCTCGTGAATCCATATAGGTTTTGAGAATCTTTTGGAGCTTCGGTAGATAGCGGTCATAGGCTAGAAGCATGAATAGTGGCATGTAGATGAAAATAAAAGGATTCAGCAGGGTGACAAAAACAATGAACCAAGATGGAACCCATGGCCAAGAAAAGGGTGGGATTCCAAGGGCGTAAAGTAAGGCTGTATAGCCAATGATTCCTGCATAGAATAGAAGTATCGAAATTCCTGCATATCCCGCTAGTAAATAGGTTAATACTCGTCCAGCGCTAAAGAGTTCTTGAGAACCACTGGGTGGTTGGCTATGAAAGAGGATTTTTGTGTCATCGATTAGCCAAGATGAGGGAAGAATAACTCCTAGAGCGATAAATACGATTGGAAAAATAACAGCAGCAATATTCCACGCATTTACAACCATGGGTAATTCAGGTACCCAAAGAATGAATGCTTGACCGAAATAGGACGCGACGGTAAGAGATAGTCCAAATGTAAGTAATAGGGCAAATATAGCTCGACGAAAAACTGTGTAAAGTTCAGATGGTTTTTTCGTATCTACTCCGTAATAGTAAACCTCACTTCCTGGATTGAGTAGGCGATTTAATGGTAATACAAGCCATCGTGGTGTGAGAACAGCCATGATTAGGTAGAAGGGAATTGCTAGGATTGGGAGTAGATAGAACAGAATGAGCCAGTCTGTGACACCACTTCCTGGAATAATGGGACTTATTTCAATCCAACCGAAAATAAGCATAGGTATGATGTAGTTTAGAATCGCCCAAATGACATCTATTGTAATAACTACTGCAATAACCAACATGACGATTAAGTACGTCTTTCGATTCATGCTCTAGCACCTATACTAGGTCTTGTTAATTAGCAAGGTGTTAAAGCTTACTAAAAGGTTCTTGAGGTCTGTTTCGAAGAGCTAGGTTTTTGTGGATTCTTCTTTGAACCGAATATCAAAGGTTTCCAGTTCTTTGAGAATTGGCTCATAAAGTTCAGGCACAATCGGAATCTGAACACCTTTTAATTGAATTTCACGTGTTAGAATCATATGTGAGGCAATAGCAGCGGGAAGTGCGACAGTTCGGCTCATGGACGAATCTCCATTCGGAATTCCATAATCAATGAGAGTTGAACTAACCTGTTCACGTGTGTTGTCTTTGTGCTCGATTGTAAATTGGTGCTGCATAACGATCATGTCTCGTTCACCTGGTGCATATTGTAACTTTTCTTGAAAGAGGGTTACAAGTACATCTATGGGAGCTCCCCAGTCACTTGGAATATCCTTGTCTCCAAATAACCCTAACCATTCGTATCGTTTAATTACCGCATCATCTGTAGGAAGGGTTAATCGCGCCGCGACCTCTTTTTTAAGATCAGAACCTGCTGACAGCTTTAGATATTTCCGTAGAAATTGTCCATAGGTCAAGTCATGTAGAGGCTGTTCATCGAGCTCAAGAAGTCCTAGTTTCCTAATGTTGTACATGGTTTTACACCAACCTGGATAGCGGAGTGTTCCACGAAGCATTGTCTGGATGCCTTTCAAGCCATATATGTCGATATATTGAAGTGAATCTCGATTCGGATAACCTTCGAATTCACCTAGCTCTGGTACAGATTCTATATGGCAATTGTTGAACAATTCCTCCCCTGGAATTTGAACTTCTTTCCCATCCTTTCGAAATTGTGCAGAGTTCCGCCCCGCTAAGAGTACGCCACGGGGACTCCAAGAGAGCTTATAACCAAAAGGATTGGTATTCGCATCTGGGGCTGGTAATCCTCCTGTGAAGCTAGTAAATTCGACAATTTTAGCCCCTTCCGCTTGAGCCTTATGGATAATTCTCATAGCCGACATATGATCTTGTCCAGGATCAACTCCACACTCGTTTAGAATAATGATATCCGCGCGTTTTGCCTGTTCATCCAGGTTTCGCATTTTATCTGATACATATGAAGTGGTCACCATATTCACTTTGTTCTGAAGACATTCTCGAGCTACCTGAACATGAAAAGTATACGGGAGTAACGAAACCACAAGGTCGACGGGTTTTACTAAATCCCTTAGATCCTTTGATTGACGGCTAATATCAAATGCGCGTGCTTCTCCGTTCGGGTGGTCTCCAACGAGATTCATTGCTTTGCTCACAGTTCGGCTTGCGACAGTAACCTGATAATTATGATCTAGCATATATTGTACATATGGTCGAGCAACTAGCCCTGCGCCAAGAACCAAGACATGTTTCATTCCATTTACCTCCACGTTGCTGTTTTGTGGTGTTTTATTACAAATATTTGTAAAGATATTCGTATTGGGGTGTTAATTTTCCCTGATAAACTATAACGGCTTTTTTGAGTTCGGGTGGCAAGTCTAACTGGTCAAAGGGGATAGTGTAATCTGCTTTAACGATCGGTGGTATAAATCGTTGGAGAGTTTCACTGAATGATGTTGATGCTTCTCGCGGTAATTCGGTTGGCAGATTGTCAACGGCCATAACGACCACTCCTTCGCCACTAATTCCTAGCTTAGCTTGTTCAGTATTTGGATTATAGACAAAGGTGGGATGATCTGGTTTTGTACAATCAATTGTGAATTCAATAGCTCCATGGATATCACAGCTAATATCACCAACAATGATAAGTCGTGGGTTTCCTTGAAACTCATCCCATAATTGTTTGAGTTCTACCTTTGTTACCATTCGAGGATAGTTGTCTGTCCAATAGATGCAGTTCATTAGCACGGTGATATATGGCAGGTATTGGAAAAAAGCTGATTCGTATTGGTTCTTTCCGTGTTCATAATAATTTTGGAGATCAAATATTGCCGAAGGCTCTTTGGGGCGTACTGTATCTTCTTCACGGAATACGACTTTATACATCAGATGGTTATCTGGCTCTAATTTCTGTAATTCTTGTGGGATCACTGTCTTGTGGGGAAGTAAATCGAAGATGGCTTGTGCTCCACGTGATGTGTTCCCATAACCAATGAAGCCCACCACAAGTGGTGCTAGTTCGTTCGCAAATCCTTCTGTTTTTATTCTCTCTCCAATGCCATTTATTGCGGCTTTTAATTCTTCCATACCTTCATATTCGTATGTCGGTTTCAACGCTGCAAAGGGATTGGGTTGCACGCCTTTCTTTTTCAAGCGAGCTCCGAGTCCACGAAGTGTTTCTGCCATTCCCGCATAGCCAGCCCAATTTCCAAAAAAGACTAGCCGGCGTCCTGATTCTACCTCCACTATGCGTTCGTAATCAATGAGAGTTGCGCCAACATCTAGGATTTGCTGCAACATTTCCATGTTGTAATCTTGACCCTTAATCACATGTGCAAAAAACAAATACACTTTCCCTGGTTCAAATACATCTTTGGGAATTTCTTTTATTCCGAAAATGATGGGGGTTTCTTTTCCTTGCAAATCTCCGACTGATGCACCGACTTTCTTGTAGGATTCATCGTTAAAGGTTCTCTGTTGAGAGGGTTCCACCACGAATTCAAATCCATACTCCTTTGTCAGCTTTTCAAGATCTTTGGGGATAATTGGTGTACGAAGCTCGAAGGCTTTGTCCTCTCGACGAATTCCAACTTTCTTGGTCATATAAGTCCTCCATTTAGTGGAAGAGAGGCTTCTCGGTTAGCCTCGCATGTAAAAAAGTCTAGTGCCTGCGCAAAGAAAAATGACCAATATCTCAGAACAAACTACAACATTAAAGCCAAAGGTGTATCGTTAACAGAATAGGCTGATGATTATGGTTGAACGCGTCTTAACGAAAATCGATCAAAACGCGACCCAAGCCATTGAGGCAGTTAAAAAACTCTGTAGTATTCCGACTGTAGCTGCTCAAGGTCAAGGGATTGAAGAGACAGCTCAACTCGTTCAGAAAATGCTCGAAGATGCAGGGATTACTTCTGAACTTCATCCCACGTCTGGGGCTCCTGTTGTAACGGGTCACTTGGACATGGGTGCGAACCGGACCCTTCTTTTTTATGATCATTATGATGTACAGCCCGCTGAACCCTTTGATCTTTGGGTTTCACCGCCATTTGACCCTGAAATGCGTAACGGACGTTTATACGCAAGAGGCGTCGCTGATAACAAAGGTGATACTACTTCCAGGATTTGGGCAATTCGTGCATTTCAGGATGCAGGTGTTGAAATACCAGTCAATGTGAAATTTGTAATCGAAGGGGAAGAGGAGATCAGTAGCCCAAACTTATCTGATTTTACCAAGAGAAATAATGATTTTCTCAAAGCTGACGGAGGCATTTGGGAATTTGGGAGTGCAGGATTTGATGGGATACAAGAAGCGTGGTTGGGATTAAAAGGAATATTATATGTTCAACTAGAGGTTGAACGTCTTTCTCATGATGCCCATTCCAGTAATTCTGCCATTCTACCATCCGCCCCCTATCGCCTAGTCTGGGCTCTGAGTTCACTAAAAGATGAAAATGAGCGTATTCTAATCCAGGGATTCTATGATAACGTTGTTCCGATGAAAGAAGAGGAACATGAATTTGTTTCGCAAATTAATTTCGAAGAAGAAGCTCGCTGTAAGTTTTATGGAATCGACTCTTTTGTCGCTAATTATGAAGGTGCATCATTACTTGAAGCCTATTATTATCAACCTCATTTGAGCATTGACGGACTTACCAGTGGGTATCAAGAAGCTGGGTCGATGACTGTGCTCCCTGCAAAAGCATCTGCAAAAATTGATTTTCGCTTAGTGGAAAACCAACATCCTACTGAAATCGTGGAAAAACTACAAACTCATTTAGACACATATGGGTTTACAGATGTCAAAATCGCATGGTTCGAAGGCTATCCTGCAGCAAAAACACCTGTTGACCATCCATTTGTAAAGATAATTAGAAACGCGAACCAGATCGTTTTTGGACACCCAATACGCATTCATCCTACCTGTCCTGGATCTGGTCCATTGTACCTTTTCAAGGAATATGTACCAATGGTTTCCATTGGTATCGGCGATCACGATTCTCGCGCCCATTCACCCAATGAAAGTATATCCGTAGATACTTTCATCAAGTCGATGAAACGTATTGCAATAATAATCGATGAAATGGGTCAATGATAGTTTATTCAGATCGATGCACGTGCTCGCAGTGTTAAATTCAATTAAATCCTATTGACTTTTAAGAAATAAGCATACAAGCCTCTTTATGACCGAGAAAAAAGAATATTTACTTTTTCAGGTTCTTAACATCATCACAGTCATTTCAGTGATCATCATAAACATCCTCGCAAATGCGCTTCCAATCTTTGGTGTTAATACGGGACAAGTGTCTGATGCCTACCCCAACTTCTTTACACCCGCTGGCTATGTTTTTTCCATCTGGTTCATCATCTACATTCAAGCGATTATCTTTATGTTTTATCAGGGACGTCCAAGTCAACGTAGTGAAAGTTATGTGCAAAAGATTAGCTTCTTCTACTTCTTCGCCGGTCTAGCGAATGTGGCGTGGATTTTCGTATTCCACTACTCCTATGCTTTTATGGTTACAAATCCTCCATTCTTCTTCGCATCCGTTTTTCTTCTAGTCCTTGTCTTTATAATCCTACTTTTGATTTACCTACGTCTCAGAATTGGAATTGAACCTGTTCCACGAAGTGAAAAGCTCGCTGTTCATCTTCATATTAGTGTGTATCTTGGGTGGATTTCGGTAGCAACAATCGCTGCCGTTGCTTCTGCCATAAATATTATAGTTCCTGCGCTTCCTGTAGAAACCCAACATCTAGCTACCGCCGTCATGCTGTTTGTGGCTCTCATTCTTGCTTTAATCATGATTTATCTTCGAAGAGATTATGGTTTTGCTCTTGTTGTATTATGGGCTGCAATTGGTATCGGTGTGAAGTGGATAGCAATTCCAATAATTTGGTATTCCGCAATTACAATCGCTGTCTTACTGATTCTCGGCTTTCTTCTAATTCCATATCTAAAGAAATCTAATCTCGTTCAATTCTACAGAGGATCTGAATAGTAACAAACTGCTCATCATATGTCGCACTTACTAGCGATCTCTTGAAGTGGATAGTGGTTACCCCCTCTCAAATTCTATCCCCCAAAAAATCACGATGAGGAGTACGACCATATAATTGTTCTATTATACTCCTCAAGGGATTTCTTCAAGTATCAATTGGTGTCTTGCTTGCGTTTATAGTAGAATGCAACTCCAACAACAACAATAATTATTGCAGAAATGGAAGCAATGATCAATATACTATTCACACCTGTAATTAGACCCGGGTTATAAGGAGATTCATTGATTAGCCACTGAGTAATTTTCTGAAGCAATTCCCACTCTGAATCGGGATCATCTAAGTAATCATATTGGGTTGTGCCATCACGAGCATCACCTTCTTCGTATTCAGGATGTGGGCTGCTAACGAAGAGGGTGCCGCTACCATAGCGTGCTACGAACATACCGGGCTCATTATTTTCAGGATACGACATAATTGGCATGATGCTGTTGGGGTTTATTGGTGTAAAGAACGAGGAACCCCAGTACAAAGTTTCGTAAGTACTAGGTTCATCAGATAAATCAGGGCCTATACAATCCCGATGCACATTCATCTCTGTTAGATGGGTTCCTCCTCCAATGCCTGGAATATCAGTATCCCATGTACCTGAACTAAGCCCTAGGAATTCTGTTGCGAATAAAGCGCCACCGCAAATCCCAAAATAGGAACCGCCAGAAGCGACAAATTGACGAATTAGGTCCATACCAACTTGGTTCAGATTAGTGCTATACGAAAGCATTGAACCCCCAGGAAATGCAATTATGTCGAGGCCATTGAGTACACCGCCGCGAATCGACGAGCCGTTCACCCATTGAACAGTTGCTCCCATCCATTCAAATAAGCCGCGTAGTGCGATATCACTATCTGCTGCAAGTGTGCCTGCGTTGAATACTCCGACGTTAATATCAGTCAAATTTGTTTGAGCGGTAACTAGGTTTTGTTCGGAGTTATGAAAAACAACTGAAAATATCAGAACTGACATTATGAAAAGGGCAAGTCCTGTTTTAGTCAAGGTGTTTCTGCTTAATGATTTTACCATTTGTATTCACCATAAGCGGTATAATTGTGTGACGTTTTGGATTCTGGTAACCAAAACAGCCACATGTCGCAAAGATATATCCTCGGAAGCTGGTCGGTTCTGAATCATGCTCGTATAATTGAACCTCAAGCTCTTTCTCGAACAGATTAGTTCGGAAATGTAAAGTTCATGCCATTGTACTGCTTTTCAAGAGAAGCGAAATGTGGAATTTGAGAGCTATCATTTGATATGCTGTCTTCGATAAATGATTACTATTGCACCAGCAAAAATGACAATCGCTGCGATAACACTAGCAACTGTTAAAACCAGTATAGGGTTCAATGGGGCAACACCAGACACATTAATGAGCCAACAAGCGATAACTTGCATCAATCCCCATTCAGAATCGGGATCATTCAATCCATCTTGGAATTCAGTCCCATCACGAGCATCGCCTTCTTCAATTTCTGGATGAGGGCTCGAAAGGAAGACATTGCCCAATCCAAATTTGAAGGTCACCATACATGGAAGCCCATTCTGTGCATAATTCGCGATAGTTGTTACATGTGACATGTCTGGGGCATCAAAATAACTACCCATCCAACTTAATGTAGAGAATGAATCAGGAAGATCGGATAAGTTGGGTCCGGTTCCGTTTTTGTTGATGGTGATAGTAACTAAGCTTTTTGTAGCAGGCAGATCCGGAAGCATGTTTTGGAGTTCTACCTCAAAAAGTTCAAAGTGTGCCCATTCAAAATAAGCTCCACCATAAATTCCGATATATGCTCCCCCATTTCTAATAAAATTACGAATAATGTCGTACCCAGTTGAAGTCATTTCATCTCTTAACGTATAGGGAGATATCCCGGGCATAACAAGCAAAGCATGTCCAGCGAGGCTATCATTCAACATAGCCTCAGGAGACAGAAGAGTGATTTCTACGTTCATCCATTCTAACATATTAATGATAGCTATCCGACTTGCTAAATTCTCTGTTGAATGACCACCTATATACACAGCTACATGTACTCCTGATAAATCCGAGGCGCCTTGAGCTGATACAAGGCTCTGAGGAAAATTCGTCATGCAAAGCAGAACTACAAGAAAGAGAACAATGCTCAGTGAAAACATTTGATTCTGAGTCTGACGCGTAGCCAATCTTAGCATTTCATAGTCAACTCCTACCATGTTCTCCAATTAATCTAACAAATATACTTGGAAAATGCCTAGTTGAAAAATTGACAAAAATGCACTCGATTCGTACTCTTTCAAGAACATCTTGGTTCGGAAAGCAGAAGCGTCTTTAAAAGTAGGCGGATTGCAGCGAACCGATAATTTAAGTTCAGAACGATTGGTTCATCTATGGTGAACTACTGTGCTAATAAAAAAACAAAGCCGATACATTATCAACGAATTACCTGCTGTACCAACAACTGCCATCTCAATCGATTCTAAGACACGTTCTCTTTCAACCTATGTTTCATTTGCACTCATATTTTTTGGTGCAATGGCGGCAACTGTGAATATCATAAGCAGTCTTTATCTCCAATTTTTTGTTATTCTTCCCTCAATTCCTGCGTGGATGGGCTTCCAAATTTATAACTATATCATTTTAGATGCCTTTCTGTTTCTTGGGATGATCTTCATGTACAGTGGCGCAGTAATCATTTATTATGAAAAATCGTGGCCATATGGTGGGATTATTGCTCTGTTTGGTGCCTTCCTGACTACAACGCTTCTCAGTATCTTTATAGGCGTTCTGGGAGCATTGATCAATCTCTGTAGTCGACCAGAACCGAAGAGAACATAAACAATGGACACCACACAATCATTATCTGCAATCCAAGGAGGTTCAACTTTGACTCCTATAGTTGATATTTGGGAACAAGTCCGCCAGATGACGCAACCATGGGCGCCAAAAGAAATTGCACGTGTCAATGACCAAGTAATAAGACTCGCTTTATTCGACGGCGAGTTTCCCATGCACAAACACTCAAACGCGGACGAACTCTTTTTCGTTCTCAAAGGACAGATTACTATCCGTATTAAAGGGCAACCCGAAATCGTCTTAAACGAAGGAAAAATGACGGTTATTCCGCGTGGTGTTGAACATTCCCCGAAGAGCGTAGAACAATCTTATGTTCTAATGTTTGAGCCCATCGTTCTTAACCCTCAAGGCGATTAACCGTTATCGATGAAGGAATTCTTTGAGAACCCATTCCCCGATTACAGTCTAGCTTTGAGATTCTTTTCAATATTCTATTTTAATATGAATGACTAGTACAATCCTACATACTTTTCCACTCAATTCGAACAATTCCATGGCGATTTATCAATTGCAATTCAACAAATGGAAATACAAAGGTCCAATATTTGATGCACATACCCACATTTGGAATACCTCTAATCTTGCTGAAACCATTTCCGAACAACAAAAATTCGGCATCAAATCCCAGTTAATAATAGCTCATCTCTCTGAAGCTCGAAGCTTCACCGAAAAACTATTTCCAGGAAAGTTTATCTTCGCAAAATATCTGTCAACAAAACATATACTTGATGCACAAGTTGAATTTGTAGTAGCTGAAATTGCCAACATGCGTGATAACGGTTTCTCGCTCGCAAAAATGTGGGCTGCACCTGGGTGGCGAAACTATTATACTATATATAAAGGATCCTTTCATCTCACAGACAAATGCTATCAACCTATTTTTGAGAAATTAGCTAATGACGAATTTCCCCTGCTGCTTCACATGGCTGACCCTGATACCTATTATGCAACCACTTATTCAAACTCTGAAATTTTCGGAACTAAAGAAGAGCACCTGAATGAATTAGAGATACTGATCCAAAATTATCCAGACTTGCAATTTCAATTAGCTCACTTTGCTGCGCAACCTGAAATCCATCGGCTTACTCATCTGGCTGAGTGGTTTGATAAATATGACAACATTGTCGTTGATACGGCTTCATCACGCTGGATGGCTCGGGAGCTAAGTAAAGACCCTGATACTGCTCGTGATTTTCTAAAACAATTTTCGAACCGCATTCTCTTCGGTACAGATGCTACTCTGAACACTTCTCTAGCTCAAAATAATCGTTCATCTTTGTCTCCCTATATGGCACGCTTTGTTGCACAGCGAATCCTTTGGGAAACTAGTGCACGTCATGCCCCCCTACCGTTTCCCGATCCAGACACTGAAACTACTGGCGGAACATTCATTAATGGTTTGAATCTTCCCAGTCGTGTGTTGAACAATCTATACTGGAAGAACGGACAACGTATTTATGGCTTTTAGTGCTGAGTTTAGAGAGACCTACAAAATCATAAAGGCTTATTAGTTCTACTCGACAACAGGAACTCATACGACTCTAGTATTTAGTGGCTCAATCATTAAGTCAGATGAAATAACTGCAACCACATGCATTTTCATTTGAGCGGTCTTACAAATAATAATAGCAAGCTTTCATCTCATTGGTAAAGAGCTGGATGTTGTTTCGGTATCGCAATTGGTTCTCTACTCGGAGAGATTAGCAACTCCATAGATTGGATTTGGATTATATTTCCCGGAACCCCTTTGATGATATTTGGCATACTTGGTCTTATCTTGGAAATCTCATGGCTTCGGTGGCACCACACACGCAAAGAATTCAAATAAAAGCTGATTATGACAAGCATTATCGCCCTAATCTTTACCGGTGTTATTCCTATTGCTAGTGATGATCGTTGAGCAATATTCCAGATTGTGCAACTACTGTTATATTATGCCAAAATCTTCGACTGTTTCCCCTCCATGAAACTCGCAAGGCTCATACCAGTACCCGCATCACTTCCATTACCCATCGGGAACTGGTGTAAGAAAAGACTCAATAAAAATGGAACACCAACAACCAGACAAAGCAACAGAGGGATAACCAACAGAACCCGCCATTGGCGATCCATCAAAACCAAGCTCCACCAACCAAAGCTCAGCTAACTGACCTATATTAGGATACCCTAATCGGCAGCACGGACTGTCCAGTCACTTCAGGGAGAATTCTAGAAACCTTATTCGCTGTTGGCAACGCTAAGTGGGAATTAGAGATTTTTAATGATTTCATCGCCAAAAGCGGTTGTTGAGATTGGTTCTACTTGTGGCTCAAGTTGTCGTGCAATATCGTAAGTGACTTTTCTTGACTCGACGGTTTTTGATAAGGCCGCCTGGATGTGTTTTGATGCTTCTTTCCATCCCATGTGGTCAAGCAATAAACATGCCGAGAGTATCAATGAAGAGGGATTGATGCGGTTCTTCCCAGCATGTCTGGGCGCAGTTCCATGAGTTGCTTCGGCAAAGAAGATAACATCGCTGAAGTTAGCGCCAGGTGCAAGTCCTAGTCCACCAACTTGGGCAGCCAGTTGGTCGGAAAGATAGTCTCCATTGAGGTTGGGTAGGGCAATGACTTCGTATTCTCGAGGTCTTAGAAGTACTTGTTGGAACATCGCATCCTGAATACGATCGTTAACGAGGATCTTACCAGCGGCAAAAGCTTTTTGACGGTCACCGTCGTACTGCGCATTCAATTCCTCTTCTGTAATCACATGATCTCGAAATTCCTCTAAGGCAACCTCATAAGCCCATGTTCGGAATTGTCCCTCTGTTGCCTTCATAATATTCCCTTTATGACAGATGGTCACAACATGTCGATCATTCGTAATAGCATATTCAATCGCTTTACGGACCAGATTCTTCGTGTTTTCAGGAGACATCGGTTTTATTGAAATGCCCGATGAGTCTCGGAGACTGGGAGAATCTGGCGGTACATCCCATTCAGTCCTAAGGAACTTGATAATTTTATGAGCCCTCTGCGTCCCTGGGAAGGCTTCAATGCCAGCGTATATGTCTTCGATGTTTTCTCGGAACACCACCATATCAACAGCATCAGGGTCTTTCACAGGAGCGGGTACGCCTTTTACGTGCCATACGGGTCTCAGACAGACAAACAGATTCAGGAATTGGCGAAGACCTACATTAACTGAACGGAAGCCTCCACCCACAGGAGTCGTAACCGGCCCTTTGATAGCTAAGTGATATTCACGAACCGCCTTAAGAGTATCATCAGGGAGATAGATCCTTCGTTGCTCATCAGGATCCTTTTGTTTTAATTGCTCGTCTGTAATATCAGGGTAATAGAGGGCTCTAGCCTTATCACCAGCAAAAATCTCAAACCATTCGATTTTCCGTTTACCCTGATAGGTTTTCTCCACAGCTTTGTCGACAACTCTTTTCATTACAGCACTAATTTCAGGTCCAACACCATCGCCTGCGATCCAAGGGATCACAGGGTGATCGGGAATTATCCATTGACCGTTCTTAATACTCACCTTATTTCCTTTTGTAGGAGGAGTTAATTTCTCATATTCAATCATGATGATTACCTTCTTTATTTTTCGAGATATATTAGTATGTCATCCCTCCGATGTGTAGAGGATCTCATCCCATGGCTGACGATACAAACCTGCCCGTTGACGTTTTTGATCGAAAACATGTCCCATAAGTCCGATCGATCGACCGAGGACGAACAAGCCATTCAAGACTTCTGCACTTAAAATGTCTTGCTTTTCCTCGGTGGTAAAGTTAAGGTTCTCCATCAGATCAAGGAAGCAGATCCCAACACAGCCGTCCACATTGAGGATAAGGTTGTTTCGTTTGGCGGTCGTTAGTTTTTCAACTTCTAAGGCATAATCCAAGTAGGGATGTTTGGGGAAGTTCTTATACACGAAATCTTTGAGGAGCTCAACGCGGACATCAGGATTTTGAACCGATTTTACTCGATGCCCAATGCCAGGGATATTGATTCTTACCACATTCTTCATGTGGTCTACGAATTCTCGTGGGGATTTACCGGAATCCAGACCCATTTTGAAATACTTAGCTGCATCCGAAATAGCTCCTCCAAATCGTGGTCCTATGGTTAGTATGCCACTCGCCAACGAAGACATCAAATCCTTACCCGCACGAGCCGCCACTATAGCGTTATGGGCACCAGATACTGCAGGTCCATGATCCGCTGTTAATTTCAAAACGATTTCGATGAATTTCTGAGCAAAAGGAGGTAATTCACGTTTGAGCCACAAGAGACCAACGACATATCCAATTGAAAGATCCTCCTTGATAATTTTGTCAATGGGAATGCCATGATAGGTCAGAATATCGCCACGCTCATCAGAAATGGTGCTAACGACATTAGTAGGTCTACGTACAAGCCCTTGGACAATGGCCTTAGAGAAATCCAAGGGAATTGTGGGTGGTTCAAACTCCTCAACTGGCTCTATCTTCCCTTCATTCTTCAGATTCTCAAAGGTTTCTCGGATTTTATCCCCGAAATCATCATAAGATTCAGGTACAATGACTCCAGCCTCTCTGAGTGCTTGATTTTTGGCATCAGCAGTTTCTCTCTCACTTGCTGCCATCGCCCCAGCATGGCCAAATTGAACACCTTCGGGTAAGACCTTTGAGCACGTTCCAGTTACCCATGCAACAACAGGTTTTGTTATTTGGCCATTTGTTACTGCGTCCGCGATGGAATATTCATCCAACCCTCCAACTTCACCTAGGCACACAATCATCTTAATTTTGGGGTTGGCTTCGTAACGAAGTATATGATCAATTAATAATGACCCAGGATATCTGTCACCGCCAATGGCAATCCCTTCATTGATTCCATCCGTGCTTTGAGAAATCATAAAGTTCATTTCATTACTCATACCACCGGATTTGGAAACGAACCCGACACTTCCAGACCGATAGAGCTTTGATTTGATGATATTCTCTATGGTTCCTGCTGTATTACCAATCTTGAAGGCGCCTGCCTTGATTCCACCGACGGTAGCAGGGCCAATAATTGTCTTCCCCTTTTCCCTTGCGAGTTTAACTAGCATGCGACTCTGCCTTTCAGGGACGCCTTCAGCGATGATCACCACTGTTTGAAGATTTTCTGCTTCTAAGGCTTCTTTTGATGTTGGATAGGCAGAACGGAACGATGAAAAATTGATTAACACGTTTGCTGTGTGATGGTTTTTGAGAGCGAACGCTAATTGGTTATAAATGGGAATGACAACCTCCTTACCACCCCAGAAGACTTTATGATAGCCAATTGCCACCGTTTGACCTGGCCTAATAATGGCTGCAACGCTTGGAGTTTCCCGTTTGCAGATATAATCGAAATCTAGCATTCGTTGTATAGCATTTGCCTGAAAACCATATACAATTGCCTGCGTGTTTCTATTGAACAATTCATACGTTTCCATTTTAATTGCCCTCCTTCAGAGCCAAAGGAACAATGCTGGTCATATGCATGTGACGGTCATATACCGTAATAGGAACGCCGATTTCTTCTCCTACTTCTTTCATCAGTTTTAGCCCCTCTTCTTCGTTAGGTCCTCCGCGGCGAACATAAATGTGTACTTTGGCTTTTTTGAGTTTATCAGCGGATTTACGGAGAGCACTAACTATTCCGGCAAAAGTCGCTTTGACATCAGTGAAGTTGGCGATGCCTCCACCGATGATGAGGATTTTAGGACGCCCTTTGGCGTCAGGTTTTTCGCTGATGAGATCAATGATGGTTTGTGCATACAATTCGGTATGCTCACGGCTTGGATTACCACTATATTCGCCATAATTTGCCAATTCATCTTCAAAGCCTAGATCAACAATCGTATCCGCGTAAATGATGCTGGCACCGCCCCCCGCCACCATAGTCCAGATTCTCGCTTCCCGATTCAGGATTGTCAGCTTTAAGGAGGCGCCTGTTTGCTCGTCTACGCTTTTGATAAATTCCTCCTCCTTAGAAAGGGACTGACCAAAGGGTGCAGGAAACTCGATAGGATTAGCGGAGTTCCCCCATCCATCAGGATGACGAAAGGCCGCAGTGTCATCAAGACTCGCCTTGAGATCGAGAGGAACGATCGTCTTGTCCTTGGTGATGGCAAAGGGATTAATTTCTAGGAGCGCGAAATCTTGATCACTATATACCTGTAGGAGTCCTTTGAAGAAAGGAATGAGAACATTCGAAAGCTCACCAAAATCAGGAAGTTTACTTGCTAAATCAAAGGAGGAAATATCGGTGCTGATTGGGATTGGGATGTGTACAACTTTGTCCCAGTTTTCCTCAACAAAGATTCCGCCTTCATAGGAGAAATGCAGAATGTCATTCTCTCGGTCAGAGGTAATACTAACATAGTATTCTTTCTCGTGAGGAATAAAGGGTTCCACGATGAATCGATTCAAAATCCCCTTTGTTGAACCAATGGTGACTTTCTTATTCATCTTCCCTTGAATGAAGGTTTTTACCTCATCAAAATTGGCATCAAGTAGAAGGAGCTTGGCCTTACCTCGTTTGCCAAAAAGCTGATCTGGTTTTGCGACCAGCCGCTCAGTTTTTAGCCACAGATTCTCAGCGAGGAGTGTTTTCCAATCAGTCTCGTGTGTAATCACTACAAGTTTCCCATGGTAACTGAATTGCGGATAATACTTAGGTAACTCAGCTGCCACCAGTTGCTTTGCGGCAGCCTCATAAATTGCCTTGTGAGCCATGATTTTTCTCCACCATAAATTAGGCAAATAAGTGACTCGGTTATAGGAATTATGTGCCTCCTTCCCTGGTGTAATTTAGTAGGCCACCAGATAGGATGATCTTTCTGTCCCGTTCAGAGAGTTCGTATGTTATAGGAATTTCGATTTTCTTGGTGGTGTTCTGAATGGTGAACTCAGTCTGACCTTTTTCAAGAATTGAACGTATCCCTTTAAGTTCCAACATATCACCTTGTTCAATTTTGGCATAATCGGCGAGATTTACGAATTTTAGAGGGAGAATCCCCACATTGACTAGATTCGCTTTGTGGATACGGGCAAAAGATTTGACCAATACTAGTCTTACTCCCAAGTACATTGGTGCTAACGCTGCATGTTCACGGCTTGATCCTTGTCCGTAATTCTCACCAGCTACAATAATTCCACCTCCTGACTCTTTGACCTGAAGAGAACGAGACACGAAGGTAGAATCGACCTGCTCGAAGGCATGTTCGCTTATTTTGGGCAGATTTGATCTGAGAGGTAGTATTTTGGCACCCGCTGGCATGATGTGATCCGTGGTTATGTCATCTCCCAGTTTGATTAGGGTGTTTAGGACAACAAGGTCCTTCGGGAGGGGTTCGGCCTTGGGTAGGGGTACAATGTTCGGACCGCGAATTACTTCGACCTCTTGAGGTCTATCAGAGGGGGAAAGAATCATTGAATCATCAATTGAAATTCTAGTGGGGAGTTTGATCTTGGGGTAGGGACCTAAATTACGTGGATCAGTAATCTTCCCATAAACAGCGGCTGCCACAGCTACTTCAGGACTGGTGAGATAGACCTGGGCATCGATTGTTCCACTCCGTCCTCGAAAGTTGCGATTAAATGTTCTAACTGAAACCCCCTCTGTTGGAGGTGCAAATCCCATTCCAATACAGGGGCCACAGGCACTCTCCAAAATCCGAGCTCCTGCTGAAACCAGGTGTGTTAATTCACCAGTTTCCGTTAAATATTGTAATACCTGGCGTGACCCAGGAGAAATCCCGAGGCTGGTATTGGGATGAATTTTTTGATTTTTGAGTAAAGCTGCTACAGTTAACATATCCTTGATAGATGAGTTGGTACATGAGCCAATAGCCACTTGATTTACTGGAAGTCCTTCCAGTTCAGATAGGGGAACGACATTGCCAGGAGAATGCGGTTTGGCCACCAGTGGTTCAAGTTGGCTGAGATTGATTTCCATTACTTCATCGAAATCTGATTTCTTACCAGGAGGAATGGTAACCCAGTCTTTTTCTCGTTGTTGCAGCTTGAAGAATTCCTGTGTAACCTCATCCGATGGAAAAATTGATGTCGTAGCCCCCGTTTCTGTACCCATATTCGTTATCGTGGCTCTTTCTGGAACTGATAAGGTTTTTATTCCTGGACCAAAGTATTCCAAAATCTTCCCCCGTCCACCTTTCACGCTAATCCGTCTCAACACTTCTAAAATGACATCTTTAGCAGATACATAATCCTGGAGCTTCCCAACTAGCTTAATTCCTAGGATTTGGGGAGCCTTGAGGTAGAATGGACCACCACCCATGGCCACAGCAACGTCAAGGCCTCCTGCACCTATAGAAATCATTCCAACGCCACCTGAGGTCGTAGTGTGGGAATCAGAACCTAGCAAGGTTTGCCCTGGTTTTGAAAATCTTTCAAGAAATACTTGGTGGCAGATGCCATTCCCTGGACGTGAAAAGAGAATGCCATATTTGGCGGCCACAGATTGCAAATACACATGATCATCGGGGTTCCGAAAATCTGTCTGGAGCGTGTTATGATCTACGAATGAAACCGAAAGTTCCGTTGCTACCTTATCGAGATTCATAGCTTCAAACTGCAGATACGCCATTGTGCCTGTGGCATCTTGGGTTAACGTACGATCAACCTTGATGGCGATCTCATTACCTGGAGTTAATGTGGAATCTCCTGCCACAATATGTTTAGCTAAGATTGTTCTAGCCACTGAACCCATGTCGTGAATCACCTTTCAAAGCTATCTTGATAAGAGTTATACCCTTAATGGTTTTCGCCATTTCAATATAATGAGGTTAACTAAAAAAAATACCAAGGCATACAATTAGGTTTGGGTTACTCATAGCCTTGAATCTTGGTATCAAAGATCATCGTCATTTGCAAAGACAAAAGGAAAGCCTGACCTTCTAAAAACCCTCAGAATAATTAAGAAAAAACATCAAAATGCCTTGAGCTGTTCATGCAGTAAAAGGGCGTATAGCTGTGCGGAGTTCTGGAATATGTAAATCTACTAACCAAAAAGTGTCAGAATAGCTTTATCCAGAAAAGGCAATAATTCCGCCTCACTGAAACAGTAAGCTCTGCTTCACCTTTTTGACTGCTTCAATAATCCCTTCAATCTCTTGAAAATTTGGTGCTAAAGGCATTTCCAGAACCAACGGACATATTCAGGTGAATTTAAAATCCGAACATCTGAAGGTATATGGATTAGATTTCCTCCTCCAAAGCCAAAATGCTCATCACCACATTCATATACAAACCCACATCGTCCAACTGTTGCATCTGCGTTTATACTTTCAACCCAATAACTTCGAACTACGGATGCAGATCCTAGACTATCATACCATTGGAGACTATATGTGATTAATCCCGCATCACCCAAACTCATTATCACATCGATAGCAGTGATAACATTGTGTGTAAGACTTTCATTGCGGAGATTATGAGCAGTGACAGAAATATTGTAAAATTCTTGGTAGAACGTTTGACCTTGAATAACGACCCTGGGAATAACTACAACACCCGAGTTGTTTGCAAGTCTTGAGGTTTCTTCACGGAAGGCATCAAAGATCGTGTTGATGAAGGTGGAATCGGTTTGATAGAGTTCAAGATATGATTCTTCTTTCCATAGATAATGGTCCATTCGGTAGTTGTTCTGCTCGATGTAACCTCCACTGTAGTGCGCATAATACCACCAGTTGGAATAGCCATTCAAAGAATCAATGACATAGGTATTCATCGATGAATCCAGATGATATTCCATGCTTATCCGTCCTTGAGTATCAAGGTGTGCTAGCACATCAAACATGGAAAAATAACCAGACTGAAACAAATCTGGTCGAAGAGTGGTTACATCTAGTGGATTGAAAATATAAACTTCTGACCCTATAACAACCTGTGCTTGAGGAGTCGGCTGGGGGATTTCAAGATAAAGAGCAACCGAAATTAGAGAACCACCAATAAATACAATTAAAACGTTAGCCCAGATTTTTTTTATATTTCTCCGGTTTAGGGCCAGTTTTCCCCCAACCATTACATGAATTACAATCGTAATAACAAGGAAAACGTCTAGTTGAACATGGTACATAAAGGAAAACCAGGACTCGAAGATAATGGCAAACCAACTATAATGATTCAATCCTGAGAAAATAACTAAGAATGCAAAAATCAGAATCATCCATTTGGTCACCTGTTGGATGATACGTAAGGTGTTTAGTGAGCGCGCTCGTTGTGCTCGAATTTGACTTATTAGATATCGACTGCTTATGCGTACATATACAAGGGTGTAAATTATATGAAAGATAAGGAGGGCAATGAAGCTCCATTCAAAGATTAGGTGGAGTGTTCGAAAGAAGTCGATATCTGGCACCCAATGACGTGCAATGGAATATCCTAGCATGATTGTAATTAGAGAAAAAAAGACTAGCCACCAGGAAATGACTCTGTGGATAGTTGACTTTATCCTGGGCATTATCGGCGCCTCCTGAATATTAACACCGTGAGAACTACAGGAGCTAGTGCTATCATAATGCCCCAGAAAAGAGAAGGAAATAGTTCGATTAATGGATTCACCGGGCTAGTGACTCTAACCTGTACAACATCCTCAGAATTTCCTCCGAATCCATCAACAACAAGGAGTTGATAGGTGTAATCTCCTAAAGTTAATCCATCGATGGTAATGGTAATTGGGATACCCGATGACCAAATACCTGTTTCAATTTGAATGCCATCGCGATATATGGCATACGTGGGATTGGATAAAGATTGATCAACAACAACCCAGGAAATTAAATGCCCAATACTTCCCTCTGGAAACATCATGAAGTTTGGTGAAGAGATAACTCTTGGTGGGAAATTAGTGACTGAGACGTTCGATGCATCTATTTCATAATTTCCCCATCCATCAGTGGCTACAAATGTGTAGTTGTAGAACCCAAAAGTCAGATTATCGATATTAACGACTATTGGGTTATAGGCGGTCCATGATTGGTTTGTTATTTCAATGCTGTCACGATACACAGCATATGTCGGGTTCGTAACGTTTATGTCAGCAACAACCCACCTTAGATTATTACCCGTGGTCGAATATTCGTAGATTACATCGCCAGGACTTTGAATAATTGTGAGGTCCACTATAAGTGATGGAAGATAGCCATAGGCATATAATATGTCAATATCATTCCCTGAACCTCCATATCCCGCTGTACGGTCATGCCAGATTACATGGAGTCGTAGCTTTGAATCTACTGCGGCATTGGGGCGCCACGAATCACCCAGGCTATCTTTTGATACAACAACAACCGAGCTCCAAGCCTGTAACGTTACGTTCCAAATTTTAAAGAAAATATCTTGGTCGGTTCCTGCCCCCGCAATATTTGTAGTGTCAAACCAGAAGCAAAACACGTTCCCAATTATATCGACAACGATTGACGGCACTTCTGAGGTACTAATACTTTCAGTTGTAACAACTTCTGTTAACATCCAAGATGCCGATGTAGAGTTCCATCGTTTATAGAAGATGTCACGGTCTACACCTGCGCCATTATAATTCGTTATATCAAACCATGTAACATGCCGATTGTTAATTCCGTCAATTGCGATCTTCGCGCGTTCAGAATGGCCAGTACTTTCTGTTGAAACAACTTCAGTTAAGGACCAGACACCTGTTGTGCGATTCTTGTATTTGTAAAACACATCTTCATCATTACCAGCTCCGTTATAGTTAGTTGCGTCGTCCCAAACCACATGAATGTTCACGTCTGTGTCAAGGGTGATAGATGGAAACCGAGATAAAGCACTGCTTTCCGTTGACACTACTTCAGATAGAGTCCATGACCCATTCTGAAAACGATGTTTGTAAAAAATGTCAACATCGCTACCTGCACCACCATAGATTGAACTATCCTGCCAGACTACAAATGTCTCCCCTTTATATGCAGCAACAATTGGCCAATTTCCATGAGCGTTGCTTTCTGAAGATACGACTTCAGTTGGTCCCCAAGAACCTGTAGTGCTGTTCCATAGTTTAAAGAAAATATCTGAATCTATACCCGCACCTCCGTAATTGGTTGTATCCATCCAGACGGTATGCAAATTCCCAAATTCATCAGCAGCAATATTGGGTGCTAACGAGTTGCTTGAACTCTCAGTTGAAATAACTTGGGTTCCCAACCATGCTTGGGTAGCTGCATTCCATTGTCGATAAAAAATATCAGCATCCCCTCCCGAACCCGAATATGGTGTTAGATCCTCCCAAACAACATGTACATTATCGTTTGTATCTATTGCTATATCTGGTCGGAGAGAACGAGCGGAACTAACCGTGGACACAACTTCTGCTGTAGACCAAATATACAAGTTTTGGGTCATACCGCTCGGTAGTGGTTGTGATGAATCCTTTCGAGAAAATGCAGTGTTTCTCGGGGGAACAATTCCAAAACTGAAACCTATGAGCCCACAAATGATAAGAACTAGTACCTTATTGTGAGCTTTCATATTCTTGTTCCCTAAAAACCATTAATTAATAGTTGCGTAGTTTATGAGGTCACCTACCGTAATATTTCGAAAAAAGCAATTGCCACACAGAATAAATGCATTGGTTAAATCTCTTTACGGCAAATGAAATATCCTAGCCCAAGCCCAATCATCACACATCCACCCACTTGACAGGCTAGAACGAAAATTTCTAGATATGGAACGTGAAAAATTATACTCGCCATTATGAGAACAAAAGGAATAAGCACCGCAACTCCTGCCCCTGCAAAAGCTAGGATTCCCATAGCGAAATCCAGTCGGTCATTGAACCCATTACCTTGTGTCATCACTGAGCACCTGTAATTAGGAAATCGTTTGAATAACTGCTTTTATCTTTGTGTTTCCGGCTAAGAACTAACTATTGTTTAGAGAAACCATAAACCCCTACAACCAACAAAGAGTAAATGACATCAAACAACTGAGAAGAAATATTACAAAATTTTGTTAAAATCATCGAATAAATATAGCTCAAAATAACTAATAATGCGGTGACTACGTTGGTTGAGGAAGTTATTTTTCGCATTATCTTCGTAATGATGTATGCAATCTTTGGTCTCACTCGAATCTACTATCGACGCAAAGCCACAAAATCACGAAGGGCGCAAAGCGAAGAACCTGCAAAAACGGAACCTATCCGCAATTGGGCTTACACGGCGATATCTATCAGCATTCTCGGCATGCTTATCGCCTACCTGCTCTATTTGCTAATCCCGCCATGGATACTCTGGTTTCCTCTTCCTTTTCCTTTATTCCTCCGCTGGTTTGGAGTTATCCTTGGGTTTAGTGCCATTCCTCTCCTTGTTTGGACCCATCGAACCCTTGGTCTATATTGGTCTGCAGAACTTGAAATCCAGGATCGACACTTGCTTATCACAACGGGTCCTTATGCTCGCATACGCCACCCCATGTACAGCGCATTCATCATATTTACTCTCGGTACGGTTTTCCTCGCTTCCAACTTGTTTGTCACTCTTTTTGGGCTCCTTGTTTGCATTATGCTCTATCCTATCTCAAAGCAAGAGGATCAAATGTTACTAAACGAGTTTGGTGACCAATACCATGATTATATGAAGAGCACTGGTCGGTTCTTCCCCCGAATCCGAAAAGGCAAGCAACGAGAAAAAAGCGGCTCGCAAGGACAAAAAGGGAGTTAAACATGGTCGAAGAACAAGCCACAACCAAATATCAAGGAATTCAACTTAAAACCTCTGAAGTCACGTTCCTTTCTAAGATTGAACAAATCATTGATGAACCCATTCCAGCCGGGAGCCTTGGCTTCTACAAAACCGGGTTTATCTCTACCAATCATCATGTCATTGGGCTAAGTCTTTATAACAAAAATCTGGAAGCAATCCCAGATTCCATTAAGGCCTTGACATGTCTTGAACGACTTTTCCTCCGTGACAACCAACCCACAACGCTTCCACAAGCCATTGGTGAACTTTCAAACCTCAAAAACCACTCCCTGAAAAGAAAGCTGAAAAGTGACTTATTCGACTCTTAGTCAATTGCCGCTTCCTCGACCCCACGCCATCCTGGCACTTCGACTTCACCACAAAATAAACGTTGGTGAAACTCTATAATCTTCAAGCCATGTAACAATCAAAATTGACTTAAATTAAGGTAATTATCAATCCCCATTGACCGATACTTAGTTGGAGTTCATCTCTGAATTCTTTTACATACCCTTCTTCGATTCGAATAGTTATGTTCTCTTTCACTTGCCTAATCTGCTCATTCCAGAGTACGAGTTTAATTGAACCCGTGTCATCTGAAAGTTTTACATCGGCTACCTTGAGTTCTTCACCAGTTTTTTTTGAAATCACTGTACGTGAACTTGAGATATGCTCCACCTTTCCCTCAACAAGAACTCTCTGCTGGCCGTTCTGAATATCTGTAATCCGTGACATAGATTGTGGGAATCCATCTGAAATCCTTTTTTCATAGTAAATGCCGGTCCACGTTGGATTATCATGTGTTGTTCCAATCTGAACAAATCCAAGGCTCTTATAGAAAGGATTAGTTCGAATATTCCACTCAGGAGTACCAAGTACCCACAGATCTGCAGATGGGTATTGTTCCCAGATATGTTCGAAAGCCTTTGTCGCGATTCCCTTTCTCATATAATTTGGGTCAACCCAAATTCTCTCACAGACCTGATATCCTGGACCTCTATTCCCAACAATGAATCCTCCAACAACTTCTGAACCCAATAGAATCTTTCTATATTGCAGCCACCTATTCTGAATTGCCTTGGTGTTCCATTCAATCGAGTCATACCCTGGTGGGCCACCCGGGCCCGGGGCACCAAATTCCAAATCTGAATCAAACGCCCTTCTACAACTCTTTGTAAGGATCTCCGCATCTTCAACCTCTGCCAGCTGTAGAGACACTTCACTCGATTGATTCATTTTAAACACCCAGAAATACAGGATAACAACCTGCTCTCTTTACTTCTCTGAATGTTGATAGACAAAGCGAAGGCCATTATAAATCGTTTACTTTCCACATCCAGCCTATTCAAAACTAAACTAACATCATCCAAAGCCGCATCCTCAACCCCGCCTGTACCGGCGCCTTGACGCCGCCCCTTATGGAAGCACACTCGCCTGGGAGAAAGGTGTGGCTACAGATTTCCAGCGGGGATATCGAGGTTTTTAAAATTCTAGGCTTGCATTGCGGCTTTTCCTCGTTGAAGCCAAGTATGCTTGTTCCCGGGGTAAACCTCTGGAGACAGGGCTTTTGTCCTGCCACCTTTCTCGCTGGTTTACTGTGCGTGGTGGCGCCTTATAACGGTTACGTTTGGGTGGTGGAGCGAACGTTTAACGTTGAAGAAAAGAGATTTTAGTCGGTTCCATTTTTTATTTTATGTCGTAAAGGCTCTGATTTTTGATAATTCATCCCTCTGCGTGTTTTACGAGTTTTAAGGCGCGTTTGGCGCTGTTTCACTTATAAATTTAATTTTTTATCTGTTCTTCGTCTGGCTCTTCTACGTCTTCCTCTAGCCCTTCTTACCAATGTCATTGTAAGCATGATGACAATTTTAAGTGTTCTAATTGTCTCCCTTTTTTTGGTAGGCTTTGTGCTTGACCAGATGAATAGCCATTAGACAAACCTTTATTTCCCGCTTGATGTGCTGATGAGGATGGGTGAGTTTACACTGCCACGAGCTTTGCTGGCAATGTTACGGCGTGATGTGCATGATCATATTGAGTGGCCACTCCAATTAGAAGAGTTTCTGAGTCTTGTTGAGGCTGCCGGGTTTGAAGTTATCGAGACCGTGTTACAGACCCGTATGCGCCGACATGGGGGATTTTTGTTTGGACGGGGTAAAGTAGATGAGATCGCTGGGCTTGTTGCGTTGGAGGACATTGAAGCCGTTGCAATTTACAATGTACTAACGTCGATGCAAAAATACAATCTGCAACGCACATTGGGTGTGCCTGTTTATGATCGATATGAGATTGTACTGCAGGTGTTTGGACGGGAAGCTCGTGATCGCGTTTCGCAGTTGCAGCTAGAACTGGCTGCCCTACAGAAGAGCTATCCATATATCAAGGTCACCGAGAGCGAACGATTGCTGCGTGAACGTCCCGCTCGACGTGGTGGACGGGGACCAGGTGAGTATGCGTATCACGCGCAATTACGACAACTGCGGAAGCGCATTGCAAAGGTAACTGCAGAGCTATCACGTTATCGTAAGGAGCATCATCGACGAATGCGCAAACGTCGAGAATTACAAATTCCCATGGTTTGTATCGTGGGATGTTATAATGCTGGAAAAACAAGTCTGTTCAACGCATTAACGGGAGCTGAAAAAGAGGTGAGTGATCGCCCTTTTACTACTTTGGCTTCAAAATGGTCGATGGCGGAAAATCCTGAGCTGTTTTTTGTGGACACCATCGGATTTGCCTTGGACCTAGATCCAGAGTTGATTTCGGCGTTTCAGCTGAATCTTGATGATATGCGTGGGGCAGATGTTGTTCTTCTTGTAGTAGATGTTTCTGAGCCGATGCAGTTATTGGAAATGAAGATGCTAAGTTCATTAAGAATTCTACGGGATACAGGAATTGATGAATCACGGATTCTTGTTGTGTTGAACAAGTCCGACTTGTCTGAACCCGGACAAGTGGGTGAAGCGAAGGCTTTCATTGAGAAGACGTTTAGCCTCCCCGGAGTATTCATCTCTGCTAAAACAGATTCAAACTTCGATGAGCTCTCTGAGTCTATCCACCAATTATTCAAGGAAGTTGGTGCAACTACTCCTGCTTCTCATATTGAATGAGAATCGAATCTTTGATAAAGCCCTATTCATTACAGGGTCGATAGCTTTGGTGACCATGGTGCCTGAACAAAATGTGTATCAGCATTGGATTGATGCCTTGGTTCAGGAAATTATCGACTATTGGGGCGTTGATGCTCCAAAGATTGATTCTAGTTGTGGTCTATCCGTATCCGGTTTGCAGCATGTCGGTCGGCTACGTGGTGAAATTACTTTGGCCAACACGGTAATGCATCAAATTCGTCAGAAGGGATATGGCTCTCAGCATTATGTGGTCCGGTACACCANNGAATGGAAGGGAAAAGACAGGCAACTTGCGCAGTTTCCAAATCCTGATGCCGCCAGAGAATATGTGGGTCGCCGTCTAATTGATGTACCTGACCCCCAAGATGAGCTAGATAGTTGGGTCGACCGTTATTGGCAAGATTTCGGAGACTACTTAGATCACTTCAGCCGTGATACCACGATCGTCAGTACAAATGAAATCTACACTCGGCCAAAAATGCATGAGTTAGTTCGCTTTACTATTGAGCATCGCGAACGAGTTCGCGAAATAATCAATAAATATCGGGTGAGAAATCCTTTTCCCCCCGACTGGTTCCCAATTAACGTCGTCTGTGAATATTGTCGGCGAATAAGTACAACAATAGTCATTTCTGTCGATTTGGATGCATATACTGCTAATTACCGATGCGATGGGTGTAATAACGAGGGAACTACAAATATCGAAAACGGCAAACTGTCATGGCGTATCGAATGGGCTGCCCTTTGGATGGTCCTTGATGTGGGATTTGAACCTTTTGGAAAAGACCATGCAACTCCTGGTGGATCACGTGATAGCGCTAAAGAAATCGCAGAAATTTTCTTTGAATTCAAGCCCCCGGTTCCCTATGCCAATGAATGGGTGGGTCTGATTGAAAACGGTGTTGATAAAGGTGACATGGGTAGTTCAGACTTCAAAGGGTTTACACCGAAAACATGGGTCTCGGTGGCTCCTGGAGAAGCTCTCCGGTATATCTATCTTAAAAACAAATCAATGAAACGTCTCACCCTAGGACTTGAGTACATTCCCAATTATATAGGACAATACGAAAGGGCTGAACGAGTCTATTATAAAATCGATACACCCAGAGCCCCGCCTCAGGAAATTGAAGATATTCGTCGAAGTTATGAACTGGCTAACCTTGAACCTGTCTCCAAAACACCTCCTCTCCAAATCCCATACTTACATGCCGTGCTCCTCACACAAATTATTCCCGCCGATAACCTTCCGAGGGCCGCTATCAAAAAACTCATTGATAGTGAGCTCATAGCTACATCTTTGACAAAAGATCAAATGGCAAAAATCACGACGCTATTTAACCGTGCAAAAACCTGGGTCACAAACTATGCTCCTGAAACATATCGTGTCATTACCCTCTCTAATCCACCAGACGGTTTGAATCAAATTATCTCAGGTGAGCTCCGGTCTTACTATCAGCAGCTATATGAAACTCTCAATCCTGCACATTGGACCGAACGAGCAATCACCCATGCAATGAAGCAGCTAACCCAATCTATGCCTAAAGAAACGCAGCGCGCCTTCTTCCGTCATCTTTATCAAGCCTTTTTTGGCTCTGACAAAGGACCCCGGATTTCTGCCTATTTTGCCTTCACAGACTCCTCACTGGTACGCTCTCGACTGCAATATCTTGCAACGCCACCCTAATGAGAGGACATTAAACCAAAACTTCTTTCCGCAAACAAGACGCAACCTATATATGCTCATATCCCCAAAGTCAATTCTATTCCATAATCGGATAACGGAGAGAAGAAACTATGTCAAAACCTGCAGTCAGCGCATTCCGCCAAGCCGTCTACAATGAAGCCAAGGCGCTCAAAATCCCAATAGTGGATGAGCGAGCGATTGACAAGCTCGGTATCAACAAAGGCTCTGTCGGTGGAACGGTTGAGATGAGGTACCGAGATGGCGAGGAGACGAAGATCAAGACCTTTCTAGCGGTGGCTAAATACCACCATGCTCTTGTGATCTATAAGGACGAGATGTTCTACATATTAGCCAATAACACTATTTGGCGCTTGTCAACTTAGAGTTTCATTTTCAAGGCAACCTGTTCCTCTCATTTTCTTCCGTCCTCGTAAGAAGACAGTGATGAATGTATCTCGAAGTGAGGATTGGATTTGAGGTTATCACATTAACTTCGTGTGATAACTTATGAAAAATAATAGCAAGATTAGGTTTCAAAAATCTCTTTAATCCGCTTGATCTCTGCCATCATTTCGTTCCGTAAACCTGCAATTCCAGGTGCAGCAGCTGCGGTAGCTGGTGCGGGGGCAGGAGGCGGACTGGTTGTTCCTGCAGGTGGCGCACTAGGAGGTGCCATGGCAGGCTGGGCCGCAGGTGGGGCTGCAGGTTCTGCTTTAGGTGGTGCAGTAGGCGGTGCCCTAGGTGGTGCACTGGGTGGCGCTGTTGGTGGTGCTGCTGGCGGAGCCTCCGCAGGGGGTGTGGGGATAGCCGGTGCTGCAGCTGTAACTTCTCCAAGCAAAATGGATTCAGCTTCGTCACCTGTATCAGCGGTAGCGATAGCTGCTGTATCACCTTCAAGAAAATCAAATAACTCGTCTGTTGAGGGTCCTCCGGTACTGAGCTCCGCTGCCATCAAAGGTGTACTTGCCGCAGCCATAGGAGTGACCTGTGCCTCTTTCAAATCACTTCGAATTTTATTCAGACTGCTTTGAAACTCGGTGACTTGTTTAGCAACGGTGTTAAGCGCATCGGCTAATTCATTGACGGCTTTGGATAAGAATTCGGATACACGAATCAAAATGGCTTCCTTGTCTGAGCCTGACATTCTTGCTACACCCCGTGTCATCTGCAGCATGGGGTACTGCAAATTAGGATGTAATAGGCTTACATATAAACTTTGTTGAGTCCTATTCGCTAACTGAACCAGTTTTGCGGTCCTCTCCACGCTGGAAGGCTCCTGACGCATCCAGGATTTGCTGATGATCGAAGGCTAAATTTTCTGGAGCCTCGAAAAATATTTTTGCTTCTAGCGCATCGTCACTAGCCTGAAGAGATCCGCTCACTATTCGCACAGTGTAGGCGATGCTTATCATGTGACCTCGGGGATCTCGTGCTGGATCAGAAAAAACTCCAATCAATCGAAATGGTTTGACATCGAATCCCGTTTCCTCTTTAACCTCGCGTATTATTGCCTCCTCAACGGTTTCACCAATTTCAACCTTTCCTCCTGGTAAAGCCCAATGCCCTTGAAAAGGTGGATATCGCCGCTGAATGAACACGACTCCTTGATCTTTAGATTGGATGACAGCATCCACGGCTACAACTGGTGATTTTTGGCGCATTGCATTCCATTCTGGATTGGACATATCCTTCTTTGCTCCTATCAATTTAGGTGCAGCTTCGGAAGCCTTAAAAGCATTTGTTTACTACGCCACTAGAACGACCATGACAGTAGAACCTTGGCAAGAACCCAAACCTACTATTGATCAACTCCGAAGGTTGGTTGAACGAATTCAATCCTATTCGCGAACTAGCCGCATCATGGGTTACCTTTCCTCTTCCATTCTCATTGTACTCATGATCCAATTGGGCATCCTTGTGTATAGCAATTTCATCCCATTTATCTGGGGTACTCCCCTAGTCATCCTACCTGAATGGTTCTATTATGTTATGTTCATAACCTTTGCATTTTCCATGTTGGTTTATGGTATCGCAGGAACTGTCAACGGTCGATTAAATCGATACATTCTTGAATACAAGAGGATTGGTGTCGTCGTACAGTTGCGTTGCGAAGAGTGTAACCGCACTAGTGAACGAGTCTGGGAAAAGGAAGATTTCGTTTTCAAAAAAGAGGGGCAATGTGCTTGCGGAGGAACTAAGTACGTCTCTCAAATGTATATCATGCCGCTCCCATTGAAGAAGGGATCAAAAGAAATCTAACGGTTTTCAGAATTTATCATCTTATTTTCATAATGCTAGACATTGTTCATCAGGCTATTCAAGGATCGCCCGCACTCTAAGAGTATCTGCTCCAATGCGTTTTTGCTTCATGATGCGAAATGTCCCAAGTTTACCAGTTCGACTAACATGAGGTCCACTGCAAATTTCTTGGGATACATTTCCAACCGAATATACTTTGACTTGTTCACCATATTTTTCACCAAAGAATCCTAGTGCACCCTGCATCCGAGCTTCTTCCGGTGTCATCACCTTAAAACTAACAAGTAAATCGCGTTGGATGATTTTGTTAACCCACTTTTCAATTTGTTCAACTTCTTCTGGTTTTAGCTTACGATTTAATTGGACATCCAAACGTAAGCGATCTTTTGTGATATTGCTACCCTTCTGGTAAATTGAAGGTCCCACAATCTCACGGAGCGCCTTATGAAGTAAATGAGTTGCAGTGTGAAGACGAATAACTTCCTCGGAATGATCTGCTAAACCGCTGGCAAATTTTTGTTGGGTGGCATCTCGGGAAATTTGTCGATGCTGTTCAAACTCCTTTCGAAATTCTTCCAAATCAACCTGCTGACCATTCTCTTCAGCAATCTGAACTGTCATCTCTATCGGGAAGCCGTAAGTAGCAAAGAGCGTGAATGCGTCTTTTCCAGTAAGCATTCCTTTCTCCTTTAATGTTTTTTCGGCAATTCGCAGTCCACGCCGAACCGTTGTACGAAACCTTTTCTCCTCCTTTTCTATTTCGCTTAAAATGCGTTCCTTATTGCGAAGTAGCTCTCCGTATTCATTACCTAGGCAGGCGATAATTGGTGGGATTAATTCACCTAGGAAGAATTCGTCAATTCCTAGCTGTAATGCCTGTCGAATTGCTACCCGGATTAACCGACGAATAACATAACCTCTTTCAACATTAGAAGGCACTAATCCTTGGTCATCTGCTAAAGCCATCACTGCGGAACGAACATGGTCTGCAATTATCCGGATCGACCGTTGCTGACCCGTTGAAGGCTTTGTGATTTGGGCAATCTTTTTTATTTTATCTACGATGGGTTTGAAAACATCAGTTTCGAAGACACTGGGAAATTGGTTCAATACTTGGAGAGTTCGTTCCAAACCCATTCCTGTGTCAATATTCTTTTTTTCAAGGGGTGTCAACGTTCCATCTTCAGCGCGATTGTAGGACATGAAAACAAGGTTCCATATCTCGACGAATTTCCCACACCCACAACCTGGACGACACGTTTCTGAACAGGTTGGTAAGCCAATATCCACAAAAATCTCAGTATCGGGTCCTTGCGGTCCCGTATCGCCAAGAGCCCACCAGTTGTCCTTGTAAGGTAAGTAGTGGATATGGTTACGCGGTATCCCAAGGGTTTCCCAAGCATGAGCTGCTTCTTCATCTGCGGGAACTTGGTCGTTTCCTTCAAAGACAGTGACATGTAAAACCTCTTTTTCTAATCCAAGGCCGACCTCTGGATTGAGGAGGAATTCCATCGCCATTTCTATGGCACTTTGTTTCCAATAGTCTCCTAATGACCAATTCCCCAACATTTCAAAGAAGGTTAGATGAAAAGTATCACCGACTTCATCGATATCATCAGTTCGAATACATTTTTGGACATTTACTAGCCGCGTCCCTTCAGGATGGGGTTGCCCTAATAAGTAAGGAACCAACGGTTGCATACCTGCACTTTGGAAAAGAACCGTTGGGTCAAGCTGTGGTATGAGCGACGCGGAAGGAATAATGGCATGACCTCTTTCTGTGAAATATTGAATGTAGCGTCTTCGAAGTTCCGGTGCCATCATTCGCATAGCTAATATCCTCAATTTATGTTTGTTTAAGACCATCGATTGTAGATTGAGAATAGCCCGTAT